>Ga0070738_10006757_pt1 | contig 11831 bp, 8 predicted proteins | sample Coa_R2_2_FD_66446 | JGI IMG/M metagenome (GOLD analysis project Ga0070738, IMG submission 66446) | Surface soil microbial communities from Centralia Pennsylvania, which are recovering from an underground coalmine fire - Coalmine... | ecosystem: Environmental > Terrestrial > Soil > Unclassified ... | reverse complement strand
GCCCGGGGGCGAACACTCGTGCAACGAGAGCGCAGCATTCGCAATCACTGGCAGGACATGCAACAAAAAGCCCTCACGAACAATGCTTCGGCCGCGGAACAGCAGGTTTACCGCGCGGTTGATTCCTGGGCGCAGGACACGGGAGTGATCGTGAACGCGATTACCCCTCAGTGGAAGCACGATAGCGATGATTATGTTACCTTCGAGTGTCGCGTGGATGCCTCAGGCGACATCGCCAAGTTGAGCCGCTTCGTGTATCGAGCCGAGCGCGAGCCGCTGGCCCTCAAATTGGAGGCCGTGGAACTCAGCGCCCGTGACAAAGACGGCCAACAACTCTCACTGGCGTTACAACTGAACGGATTGGTCCTCACTCCCGCGAACCGATGAAGCCGCTCTCTCACCTGTCTTTTTCCGCGCGGCTTGTAGGCCGCCGATGCGTTTATGGCATTCTCCTGGGCGCACTAATCTTCGTATCGACTTCCGACGCGCAGGACGCCGTCGCTCCGATTCAAACCAACGATTTGGCGCAAACCGATCCGGCGATGACGGGTGACGCTTCACAGGCCACCGATGGCGCGCTCGATGACTCGACGACCCTCACTAATGGTGTCGGCGAAACCAACCAGGCTTTCGTTTCCGGCCCGGATGGACGGACCCGCAGGCAACGGCGGCGTCCGCCATCCAGGCCCCGTCTGGGCACGACCTCGAGCGGAGAGGCCCGCACCGGTTCGTCAGATGCGTCAGGACCCGGGTCATTGGATTACGCCGCTTTTCAGATCATCGCAGACCGGAATATCTTCGATCCCAATCGCGCGCCGCGCGCTACCCGCCCTGCGGCTGCGCCGAAGACGGTGGATTCCTTCAGCCTGGTTGGCACCATGACTTATGAGAAAGGCACGTTCGCCTTCTTTGACGGAACCAGTTCTGACTTCAAAAAGGTGCTCAAAAAGGACGGTTCCATCGCCGGGTACCAGGTAGCATCGATCTCTCCCGATTCCGTCAAACTGCTGTTAAATACCAACGTCCTCGAGTTAAAAGTCGGGAGTCAAATGCGCCGTCGTGACGACGGTTCCTGGGAGATGGCAGCCAACCCTGTTTCCTACGCTTCGACAAGTTCCAATTCTCAGAGCGAAGCCGCGCCATCGGGCCCGGAAAGTGATATTCTCAAAAAGCTGATGCAGCGACGCGAGAAGGAATAATCCCCATGAAAAAATACACCAAGCCCTTCGTATTGATTAGCCTGTCATTGGCGCTCGGAGCGCGGGCCCAAACCGCCCCCGCCCCAGCTCCTGATGCGGCGCCTGCTCCGGCACCCGCCAATACCGCCGCACCCGAGCAAGCCGCGCCTTCAGCCCCGGCCGCGACAAACGCGGCGACCCCCGCCATCAGCAGCGAGTATAGTTCCGAAGGCCTGCGTATGAACTTTCACGGGGCGCCGCTCAATCTTGTTCTGGATTACCTGAGCGACGCGGCGGGTTTTATCATCAACAAACAAACCGACGTCCGCGGCACGGTTGAAGTCTGGAGCAAACAGCCGGTCACCAAGGACGAGGCAATCGAGTTGCTAAGCTCAGTCCTGAAAAAGAATGGATACGCGGTGACGCGCAGCGGTCGCATCTTAACGATCGTCGCGATGGACTCGGTCAAAACCGCCGATACCGCGATCGTTGTTAACACCGATCCCAACGAAGTTGAAAAATCCGACGAGGTGCAAACGCAGATTATTCCGGTGCGCTATGCCACCGCGAGCCAGTTGGTTGCCAACCTCGAGCAACTGCTTCCCACCAGCGCCAGTTTAACCGCCAACGAGAGCGCGAATTCGCTGATCCTGGTGGCAACCAAAACGGACATCAAGCGCATGCTAACCATCGTCACGGCTCTGGATAATTCGATGGCTGGAGCCTCCAACATCAAGGTGCGCCCGCTGCGCTTTGCGGACGCCAAAGAAACCGCGAACCTGATTACACAACTGTATTCGCAGCAATCAAACCAGAACGGCCAGAACACCGGAGGAGGGCCCAACTTCGGCGGCGGACCGGGGGGTGGTTTTCGCGCGATGATGGCTCAGATGACCACCGCCGCCAGTCGCGGGGGCCGCAACTCTGTAGCGGCCCGCGTCGTGGCTGTTGCGGACGACCGCTCCAACTCCGTCGTGATTAGCGCTCCGCCCGACCTGCTGACTGCCATCGACGATATGATTGACAAAATCGACCAGCAAATCACCGACACCACCGAGTTGCGGGTCTTTCGGCTGGCCAACGCGGATCCTGCGGAACTCGCCGACCAGCTTTCTCAGCTGTTCCCGGACGAGACCAATTCCAACAACAACAATCAGAATAACAACGTGCCGTTCTTTTTCCGCGGACGCGGCGGTTTTCCCGGGCAGGCTAACACCACCCAAAGCAGCGATCGCATGAAGAAGCTGGGCAAAGTCCTGGCCGTTGCCGATCCCCGCACCGCTTCTTTGATTGTTACGGCCTCAAAGAGCCTCATGCCTCAAATTGCCGAAATGATCTCAGAGCTGGATTCCGACAAGGGGAAGCGGGAAGTCGTCAGCTATTACGAACTGCAGAATGCGGACCCGCAGGATGTGTATCAAAACCTGCAAGATCTCTTCAATCGCAGCACCGTGCGGATGCAGAACAACAATAATCAGAACACCTTTCTGGGCCGTAACAATCCGCTGACGGTGCGCCAGACTCAGAATCAGCAGTCAACCACAGGCAACAACACTGCCGGCGGACTTGGCACCGGCGGCGCTCTCGGGGGCGGTGCCGGAAGAAGCCTGGTCCCGTAACTCACGATGTTTTCACCGCGAAATTTAAACTCTCGAAGGCCACTATGAACAAAACCTTTTTCCTGCGGTTTGGCGCGTTAGTCGCCGCTCTTTGTGCCTGTTTAACCTCCAACGTATGCGCCCAACAGCGTGGCGGCGGCGGGGGAGGCGGCTTTGGCGGCGGGGGAAATACCGGGCGCTCGGGCGGCAGCGGTTCAGGCTCGACCGGAAGGACCTATCCAAGCAACGGAACGATCGGCGATGCTTATTTCTCAATCGACCCCGAGACGCGGCGCGTCGTTTACATCGCCGACGAAGCCACTGCCAGATATATCGCGCAGGTCCTGACGAACCTCGATCGCCCGAAACCCCAAGTGCTCATTAAAGTGGTCTTTGTCGAGGTCACGCATAACAACGACCTGGATTTCGGTATCGAAGGAGGATGGGGCCGGCAAAACATGAATGGCACCATCAAAAGCGCCAGCGCGGTCAATGGCTTTGGGCTTTCCAGCCTGAGCTCCGTTGTCGGCACGAATATGAATCAGTTCGGCCAGCCAATCTCGAGTTTTTCAGCCGTGTCGCCCATGAGTCAACAAGGCGCCGGATTATACCAGATCCTGGGCCAGGATTACCAGGTCACCCTTCGCGCCATCGCTCAATCCGGCAATGCCAAGGTTCTCTCCCGGCCTTCCATCCTCGCTCGAAACAATCAGCCGGCGACGATTACTGTGGGTCAATCCGTGCCCCTGATTACGAGCGTTTCCTACAATGGCTTGAACGGCACCCCCATTAACGCCGTTAGCTATACCTCCGTCGGGGTTATTCTCAAGGTCACTCCGTTTATTACCGCCGACGGCCTGGTTGAAATGATGGTTTCGCCCCAAATCTCCTCGATCGATCCCAACATCTCAATCCCAATTTCCTCCGGGGTCAATGCGCCGGTCATTGACGTGCGTTCGGCCGATACCGTGGCTGTTACCGCCGATGGCCAAACCGTCATCATTGGCGGTTTGATGGAAACCGACAAATCCCAAACGGATACCAAAATCCCCGTTTTGGGCGACATCCCGCTCCTGGGCAACCTTTTCAAACGCAAACAGAAGAGCGATACCAAGACCGAGCTGCTGATTTTCCTGACCCCCCATATCGTTCAGAACCCCGCCGACCTGGCTTATTTGTCCAATCACGAACGAGCCAACTCGGATGGAATGAAAGATTTCTCCCGCGACGAACTTGACAAGTTTATCGATACTCTTCCAGCCAAGCCGCTCCAGCCGGGGGACGCTTCGGGTGGCGTGACCTTTCCCGCCAACAAGAAGTAGCATGGAACTGAGCCGCCGCACTTTAACAGTTTACACGCTGCTCGCGGCGGTGTGGGCGCTGGTGCTGGTCTGGCAAGCCGAGGAGCATTACCGCTTCCGGACCGCGGCCAAGGCCGACCTGAGCAACCGTTCCAGGGACATCGCCAACACGGTCAGCGCTTGCATCCGCGGCATGCGGTTTCGAGGAGCCGTCTTGCAGGAACGGCTCGAACCGGTACTCAACGAATTGGTGAACGGCCGAAGCAATGCGGTCGTGAAACCCAGCGAAGTCACTTCCATCGTCCTGCTCAATGCTGCGGGTGAACGAATCGCGGAGGCCGGGCGGCGTCTCGACCTTGAGCAACTCGACATTGTGCAGCAAGGCGAACACTGGGGACAGGGCAGCGTCGTGTTCGTCAACCTTGTGGACCTGGGCTCCACCGACCAATGGGAAGGGGGCACAAACCCTACGGTCGTGCTTCCCCGGTTGAGCGAGTTCACCAACACGTTTCCTGACAGCATGCGCAACCGGGAAAGACGCGAACCGGGTTTGGACCCTCCCCGGCATGAAGGCGCGCCCCCCGAACCCGGGCAGGCGCGGGAGTCGTCGGGTAACGCGGGGCCACCTCCTGAACCCCGTCCTCGCGAACCTGGACCACGCCCACGGCGCCCCCCGTGGCTCCGCGGACTGAGCGAAAGCGATTACCAGGCCCTAATCCAAAGACGCGCGCTTCACGACCTGGTGCTTGCGATGTCGGTCGATTCGTTTCACGTGGCTTCCGCCCGTGACCTTTGGTTGCGATTGATCATCGTCTTCCTCGCGACGGTTTCCGCGGTGGGTTCCGGGATCGCCTGGCGCAACCTCGCCACCTCTTCCGATCTCCAAATACGCCTCGTCCGGGCCAGCGAACTTAACTCGCACCTCAAGGAAATGAACCTTGCCGCAGCCGGCCTGGCCCACGAAACACGGAACCCTCTCAACATCATCCGCGGTCTCGCGCAGATGATTTCCCGCCGAACGGATGCGCCTGCGGAAATTCAGCAGAAATCTCGTGAAATCATCAATGAAGCGGACAAAGTCGCAGCGCAATTAAACGAGTTTATCAACTACTCGAGGCCGCGCGAAGTTCGCCGAACCGTGCTGGAACTGGGCTCCCTGATTAACGAAGTGGTTCGCACGCTGAACTACGATCTGGAAGAGAAGCAGATCAAACTGGAAGTTGCGGGCGAGCCGCTTTCAATCGAAGCGGACGAACAAATGCTTCGGCAGGCGCTCTTCAACCTCTTGCTGAACGCCGTCCAGGCGGTAGACACCCGGGGAGCCATCCAGGTGGTTTCCCGCAGGCAAGGTCAGAGCGAGGCCATACTCGAGGTTCGCGACGATGGACCGGGCGTGCCGGAGGATCGCAGGACGGAGATCTTCAAGCCGTACTTCACGACGAATGAGACCGGCACAGGCCTCGGATTAGCCGTGGTTCAGCAGATCGTTCTGGCCCATGGCTGGGAAGTCGAATGCCTCGCCAACGAGCCCAAGGGAGCGGTGTTCCGCATTTCCCATCTAAAGCTCAAGGTGTAACAAACGGATTTGTCCGCCTGCTGCCTTGCCCGTATTAATCACGGGGCTTCTTTGAGCAAAGAAATGAATTGCTTGATGGCGGGTGAGAGCACCTTGTTTTTCTTGTAGATAACACCCAACGGCCGCGAGTACTCGCCATCCTCCAGGGGAACGGCAACCAGCGTGCGGTTGGTCACTTCCTGACGGATAGTTTCCTGCGGGACGATCGCCACACCGGAATCGATTTCGACGGCGCGCTTTACCGTTTCAATATTGTCGAACTCCATCACGTGTTGGACCGAAACTCCATGGTCCTTAAGAATCTTGTCGAGAGCTTTGCGCGTGGGGATGTCTTTCTCGAAGCTGACGAGCTTGTTGCCATGGAGCGCCTTGAGCTTGATCTGCTTTAGCTTGGCGAAGGGGTGTTGCGGGTTGCAAATGACCACCAGGGGATCTTTGCGAAGCATCACCAATTCCAGTTTTGGATCGCGCGTCGGGTAGGCGACCAGGCCCAGATCCACCACGTTTCCGGCCACGTCTTCATAAACCTGGTTGGCGCGTTGATACTCGACGTGAACATTGACCGTCGGGTAGCTCTTGAGGAATTTCTTAAGATATGGCGGCAGCACGTGAAGGCCGATGCTGTAAATGGTCGCCACCCGGATATTGCCCGAAATGATTTCCTTGATTTCCTGCAGCTTGCTGTGCAGGGCCTCGTACGTCTGCAAAATCTGTTTGCTGTATTCGTAAAGGACTTCCCCTTCGGCCGTGAGCCGGAAATTTTTCTTGCTGCGCTCAATGAGCAGTGATTTGAACTGCCGTTCCAGAGAGCTGATGGTCTGGCTGACCGCCGATTGTGTCACCCCGTTGATCTGCGCCGCCTTGGTAAAGCTTTCCGTCTCGGTCAGGTCGCAAAACACTTTCAAGCTTTCGATTTGCATAAGCGGAGTGAATACAAAATCCGAGATCAAGTCAACAACTCTTGGTGATTTTTAAAGCCTCCACGTTTCATAATCATAATCGTCATTTGGGCCCTTGACGCTCCGGTATTTCAGTGCTTTTGTTACAGAGCAGGAGAATCAAGCCGCGCGTCTGACGTGATGCCCGCTGGAAGCTTTTGGAGAAAGGTTCCTCCGATGTGCAACAGCGTCCTCCGCCATCTCGCCCGTGCTGGTCATTGCGTCCGTTGAAACCGACGATTTGCATTTGTTGCGGAGAACCGATAAGCGCATTGGGCAATGTGTTGTCGCGTAACCCGAACCTGTGCGCTTCCTGTTCCAGCCTGGCCGATGGAATGGAAGATACCGGCGATTCGGTGCCGCCTGGCGGGTCGGCTGCCGCACCTTCCCCTTCCCCACCTCCGCCACCGCAGGAGGTTCGCGCTCCGGATTGGGTCCTGTGAACCTGCGGCCGTTCGGTTGCGGATTCTTCCGGAGCCGCGGATTTGGGCCTTTCTTGCCCTGCGCTTTTTACTACATTACGCAAAGCTTGGCTGATCCAGCCGTTTGCGATGCCAACCGAGACCCGCGCCAATCGAGCACCCGCGCAGCGGATCCTGGTCGTGGATGACGATCCCGGCCAGCGCAGCCTGCTGGATTCATTCCTCAGGAGCCAGGGGTTCGAAACGGTGTCGGTCTCCTCGGGTGACCAGGCGCTTGCCGCGTTGCGCGCCGGTTCTTTTGCAATGATGATTTCGGACGTTCGCATGTCGGGGATGTCCGGGTTGGAAACCCTGCGCCAGGCCCGGCTGGAGCACGCGTCCCTGCCGGTTCTCATGGTGACCGCGTATGCCGATATTCGGGAGGCGGTCGGCGCCATGCGCGACGGCGCGGTTAATTACCTGCCCAAGCCGATCGATCTGGATGAGTTATTGTCGATCGCCCAGCACGCAACCGGGATCCAGGGCGCCCCTTCGGTCAAATACAACGCAGACCGTCAACTGCCGGGAAACATCGTGGCCGAAAGCCCTTTGATGAAGGCGCTTTTCGACGATGTTTCGCTGGTGGCTCCGTCGGAGAGCCGAATTCTGGTCACCGGCGAAAGCGGCGTGGGCAAGGAAGTGGTTGCCGATGTCATTCACCTTTGGAGCGGCCGATCGGGAGGCCCGCTCGTGAAGGTCAACTGCGCGGCGATACCCGAAACTTTGCTGGAAAGCGAACTGTTCGGGCACGAAAAGGGCGCTTTCACTGGGGCAGTGTCGCAGCGGATTGGACGATTCGAGCAGGCGAACGGCGGCACGATTTTTTTGGATGAAATTGCCGATATGTCGCCGCCGCTTCAGGCGAAACTGCTGCGAGTGACCCAGGATGGCCGATTTACGCGTTTGGGGTCCAACCGGGAGCTGCAGACCAATGCGCGGATTTTGGCGGCCACAAACCGTATCCTCGAAGACCAGGTAAAAGCCGGCCAATTCCGGGAGGATTTATTCTACCGGCTGAATGTGATGGAACTGAACATCCCGCCTCTGCGCGAGCGACCCGAAGACATTCTTCCTCTGGCGAACTCTTTTGTGGCTCACTTCAGCCAGGGCCGGGCCCGGTTTTCTCCCGGAGTCTCCTCCGCGCTTGTGCGTTATTCCTGGCCGGGCAACGTGCGCGAGTTGCGCAACGCCATGGAACGCGCCGTTCTCCTGTGCCGAGGCGAACTGGTTCTTGCCGCTCACCTTCCGTCAAGGCTAAGGCCGCCGGAGGAAACTCCGGCACCCCAAGAAGCAGGGGATCCCGAAAGGCTCGGGGAAATCGAGCGGCAGGCGATCTTCCAAGCGCTGCGCAAGCACGAGTTCAATCGCACGGAAACAGCCAAAGCGCTGGGCATCAGTCGGCGCGCCCTGTTATACAAGCTGCAACGGTTCCGTGAACTTGGATACGCCGTTGATCCCGGCTGACCGTTTTCAATTCGCATGGCTACATTGATTTTCGACATCGAAACATCAGCTCTGCCGGTGGACCATTTTGACGAGTCCCAGCAGGAATATCTGTTCCGGGATTGCGAAAAGATTGCCGATGAAGCCGCTCGGCAGACCCGGCGCGACGAAATTCTCCAGCAGTTCAACCTCTGGCCCTTTACCGCGCAGGTTGTTTGCATTGCCATGCTCAACGCTGAAACCTCCCGCGGCCAGGTCCTGTTCACCGCCGAAGATTACGAGGACGACGCCAGCGAAGCCGGTCCGGTCGAATTTGTGCCCTGCGTGGACGAAATAGAAATGCTCACCGCATTTTGGGATGTGGCGCGGCATTATGATCACATCGTGACATTTAATGGGCGCGGCTTCGACGTTCCGTTTCTGTATTTGCGATCGGCTGTGCTCAATGTGCCCATATCGAGAAAAGACTGGCTCGGGTACCGTTATCAGACCGAGCCTCATTGCGACCTGGCCGAACAGTTGACGTTTTATGGTGTCAGCGGCCGCGAAGGGGCGGCGCGCCGGTTTAACCTCGACTTTTATTGCAAGGCTTTCGGCATTGAATCTCCCAAAAGCCAGGGAGTTACCGGGCGCGATGTGAACTCGCTGATGACGGAAGGCCGCTTCCGTGAGATTGCCGAATACTGCCTGCGCGACGTCAAGGCGACGGTGGTCTTGTATCAGATCTGGCGCGATCGGTTAGGCGGCCTCAAGTAAGGACTTCAGCTCCTCATGGTGTCGCAGGGACAAGTCACGCTCGTGTGCTTCGCCGTAAAGCAGGAAGCAAAACCGTTCGTCCGCCTCGCTGCGGGCCGTTCCGACATCCAAATCCTTGTGACCGGCATGGGCCGCGCCAATGCCCTGACAGCCGTGCGGGAGGCGCTTACTCGGTATTGCCCGGACCAGGTGATCACGTCGGGGTTTGCGGGCGGCCTCAACCCGTGCCTTTCGTCCGGACGGGTGGTTTACCGGGCGGCGGACAAAAGGCTGCAGTTCAGGCTCGAAAACGCCGGGGCGACACCCGCTCGTTTTGTGTGTGCCGAGTCGGTGCTCTCCACCGCCCGCCAAAAGCAGGATCTGTTCATAAAAACCCAAGCCGATGCCGTCGAGATGGAGTCCTGCCTTATTTATGACCTCTGCCGGGAGAAGGACATCCCTGTGGCCATTGTGCGCGCGATCCTCGATACGGCCCACGAAGACCTCGTTTTGGATTTTAACAAAGTCATGACGCCCGAGCTGCGAGTCGATGCAGTGAAGCTCTTCTTTCACATCCTGAAGTCTCCCGGGAAAATCTCCGGATTAATGCGGCTTCAGAAACAAAGCGCGGCCGTCGCTGAGAACCTCGCGCAGGTGCTTTCGCGAACCCTGGCGACACCATAGCGGCCGCTCGGGAAAGGGCGCCATCATTGAAGTTTTCAGGTCCGTCCGATTGCAGGGTTTGCCTTCTGCGGTGCTTTCATTACACTCGCGTCCAATCAGCGAAGGGCATTTTATGGGTTCAAACCATTCATGGCGTTTTTTCAGGGCTGGCGGGTTCGATCAGGTTCGACTGGATACCGGCGCCGACCTGATGTCGCTGGACGAGCTGGATCAAAAACTCTGGGTCGCTTTGGCCTGTCCCACCAGCGGCCTGGAATTTGATTCAAAGACCCTGAGCCTGATCGATACGGATAAAGACGGCCGAATCCGGCCCCCCGAATTGATTGCTGCCGTGAAATGGGCCGGATCATGCCTGATCAGTCCGGATGAATTGGTAAAGAGCTCGCCAAGTTTGCCGCTGAGCTCCATTAACGGAGCCTCCCCGGAAGGCAAGCAGCTGCTGGCATCCGCCAAACAGATTCTCACTAACCTGGGCGAGAAAGACGCTTCCGTCATCACGTTGGAGCACACGGCCGACACGGCGCGAATTTTCGCCCAAACGCACTTCAACGGGGATGGCATCGTTCCAGCCGATTCAGCCGAGGACGACATTACCAAGGCCGTCATTAACGACATCATCGCCTGCCTTGGACCCGAGCTGGATCGGAGCGGCAAACCTGGAATCAACCAGGCTAAACTGGATCTTTTCTTCCAGGAAGCCCAGGCGTTCTCCGATTGGTGGAAACGCGCCGAAATCGATCCCTCCGTTCTTCCCCTGGGAACCTCCACGCTCTCCGCGGCGGCCGCTCTTCAGGCGATCCGCCCGAAAGTCGAAGATTATTTCACGCGCTGCAAACTCGCGGAATTTGACCCTCGCGCAGTCAATGCCTTGAACCGCGAAGAAAAGGAATACCTGGTATTTACCGGGAAAGACCTGACCTTGGCTTCCGCCGAGATCTCCGGCTTTCCCCTTGCGCAAGTGGCGCCGGCAAAACCGCTGCCGCTCAACGAAGGGATCAATCCTGCGTGGAGGGCGGCAATGGGCCGATTCCAGGCCGAAGTGATTCGCCCCATTCTGAACGGCAGTTCCTCGCTTACCGAGGCGGATTGGGCCCAGGTTGGTTCCAAGTTCGCTCCGTATCAGGCGTGGATATCGTCCAAGGCCGGCGCGTTGGTCGAGAAACTCGGCTTGCCCAGGGTGCGCGAATTGTTGGCGGGAAACAGCAAAGCGACGATTGCCGCATTGATAGCGCGTGACCAGGCGCTCAAACCCGAATCCGATGCCATTGTCGCTGTGGATAAGCTGATCCGCTATTATCGAGACCTTTACAAACTGGTGAACAACTTTGTCTCGTTCCGTGATTTTTATTCGCGCCGCGACAAAGCGATATTCCAGGCAGGAACACTTTACCTGGATCAGCGCAGCTGCGAGCTGTGTATGACGGTCGAAGATCCAAGCCGGCATGCTCTGATGGCGGGCCTCGCAGGAGCGTACCTGGCTTATTGCGATTGCTCGCGCAAATCGACCGGGGAAAAGCTGCAAATCGTCGCGGCCTTCACCGACGGCGATTCCGACAACCTGATGGCGGGCCGCAACGGGGTTTTCTATGACCGCAAAGGACGCGATTGGGACGCCACGATTGCCAAGATCATCGATAATCCCATCAGCATCCGCCAGGCTTTTTGGGCTCCCTACAAGAAATTCGTTCGGGTTATTGAGGAACAGATTGCCAAGCGGGCGGCAGCGGCCGATGCGGCTGCTTCCGATCAACTCGCGGCAGCCGCGACACAGATTGCAAGCGTCGATAAACCCGGCCCTGGAGCCAAGCCGGCCAACCTCAGCAAATTGGATGTGGGTGTAGTGGCGGCTTTGGGAGTGGCTCTAGGCGCCATCGGCACCGCGCTGGCCTCGCTTGCAACGGGAATCATGAAGCTGGA
>Ga0070738_10006754_pt1 | contig 11834 bp, 9 predicted proteins | sample Coa_R2_2_FD_66446 | JGI IMG/M metagenome (GOLD analysis project Ga0070738, IMG submission 66446) | Surface soil microbial communities from Centralia Pennsylvania, which are recovering from an underground coalmine fire - Coalmine... | ecosystem: Environmental > Terrestrial > Soil > Unclassified ... | reverse complement strand
TTCCTCCCGACAAGAAGGCGCCGAGCGGAACATCGGCGATGCTCTCCATTGCGACCGCGTCGCGAATGGCTAGGTCGAGCCGTTCCACGGCCTCTCGTTCATCGCAAATCGGATTCATCAGCGCGGATCGCGCCATCTCTTCAAAACGCCAATAGCGCTCGACTTCGAGCTTGTGCTGTCCGACCTCATCTTGGTTCAACGCCAGTGTCGATCCAGCTTCGAGCTTGAATATGTTTTCATAAATTGAATAAGGCGCCGGTACATAGGCATAGCGCAGGAACAGCGCCACCGCTCCCCTGTCGATCGGATTCTCGAAGCCCGGATGCGCGAGCAAGGCCTTGGGTTCGGATCCGAAAATAAATGATGTTCCGGCACCCTGCCCGACCCAACCATAATAGAGCGGCTTTTCTCCAAACCTGTCCCGCGCCAGGATCAACCGCCTGCGTGCCTTATCCCACAGGGCGATTGCGAACATGCCGATGGCTTTTTGGAGCGTCGCATGCACGCCCCACGCGGCAAAGCACGCGAGCAGAGTTTCCGTATCGGACGTGCCGCGCCAGTGCCGAGGACCGCGCTCTCCGAGTTCCTCCCGTAGCGCAAAGTGGTTGTAAATCTCCCCGTTGAATGCGATCACATGGCGCCCGCATTCCGAATGCATCGGCTGGGCGCCGCGCTCTGTGAGTTCGATGATGGCGAGTCTTCGGTGACCGAGCGCGAGACCTGCCTCCCGGTCGATCCAAACGGCTCCGGCGTCAGGGCCACGCCGGTCGAGCGTCGCCGTCATGGCCTCTATTCGCCGATGCGCGTCGTGCGTGCACGTGGCCGCCAGGATTCCCGCTATGCCGCACATCTTGGCCTCTCCGATGCGGATGTCGCATCGTGCGAAGATCCGAGCCCAATTCCGCTCTCAACCGGGCGCAACATATCTGCGGGCATCCCACTGCAATCCGATCTCAGGCGAAGCTTGATGTTCTCGCTCGCGCCATGCCTTCGTGCCGTCGTTCGAGTCCGGACAATCTGCGGATCAGCACCGTACAGGTTAGCGCAAAGCCGAAAACATATCCGGCTGCACCACTGACCGACATGATCCAAATTGTCGACTTGAAACTCCAGCCTCCCAGCGCGCTCAGCGCGAGCGGGGCGAAGATGAATGCCGTCGAGGTGATTTCCGTAATGAGCCGAAGCCCCTGGACACGGTAAATCGATGTTATCTCGGCGAAGGGCGTGGCAATTGCCTGCGCCGCGCCGAGCACCGCAAGAGCGTATACGATCTCGCCGGTCGCGGCCCAGCGGGCGCCGAGCAGACGCCCCGAGACATGCGGGGCGAGGGAGCCGCAAACAAGCAGCGGTATGACGACCGTCAATATGCTCGCGAGGAATATGCGAGCGCCGAGCTGCCGCAAATGCGCGAGGCTGCGGTCGCGACTGATTTCGCTCGTGAACACATGTCCAAGCGGAAGAGAAACGACCGTAAGAGGAGCCGCGATGACCCGGTAGGCGAGCCCGCAATAGCCCGCTTTGTCCATTCCGAACATGAACCCGATCAGGATCGGAGGCAGATTAATGCCCACAAGCGTGCTCACCTGCGCCGGCATTGCAAACAGAGGGAATTTTATATGTTCACGCGCCTGTATGAGCAGGCGCGACACTGGTATGGAGAATAGGTGCTTGCAATCGTCCTTACTCAGGCTTCGGGCAAGTATGTATGCCGCATACCCGGAATGACTGAGGAGATGAGCGATCACGAGCGACAGACCCGGCAGATGAAGGAATCCTGCCATAAGTTGCAAGGTCGTCATCGCCGTCGGCTGCAGGAATCGGGCGATCGCCAGCGTCGATATCGCTCCCGATTTGATCGCCCAAGCGGATGTCGACGACCACATCCCCGCGATCAGAATTCCGACCGGCAGCACGAGCCCGATTCTCGAAATGGCCCCCTCGAAAGATCCGGAGGAACGAGTGCCGAGCAAAGCGACGACGCCAACCGCTATCAACGCGATGATGGACATTGTCAGGGTCGAGAGCGCAAGCATCACTCTTGCTTGATCGCGCGTCTCGGCGGCATAGAGCCCGGATTCGAACTTGAGTCCGACAATCGGACCAAAGATGTTCACGATCGAAAGATAGATCGTGAACATTCCGAAATCCGCCGGCGTGAACAGGCGCGACAACAGCGGTATCGCGATCACGAATGTCAATTGTCCGGCAGCTGTCGACCCGGACAGCCCTATTACTTTGCGCGCGACCGGGCCTGAGGCCGCAGCTTTCGCTCGCTCAGAGAGTTTGAAGAGGTTTGGAGTTCTGGATTCCATTACCCAGCTCGCCGGAACGCGATGTGGTCGTTTTCAGGAATGAGGCGTGGCGAAGAATGTTCTCGTCTAGAAGGTGTTCGGCAACTCGCCATGAAAACAGCGATACGATCGTTGCACAAATGATCCGCAGGTCGGTCATTATGTTCAACTCACGCAAGTATCGTACGCAGAGTTCATGTTTCATAGGCATGAGATGTTGTCGATAAAAAGCGACGGCATCAGCCGTGCCTGCGAGCAAGGCGCTCTCGTTGCGCAGGATAAGAGAAGCGTAGTCCGTCATGCCTGGACGAATTTCGATAAAACCTGCCTGCTCGCTCGGCGTATAATAGACAAACAGCTCCGGCAGTTCGGGCCTGGGGCCGACGAGAGACATTTCACCCGCGAGAACGTTGAGGAGTTGCGGCAGTTCGTCGAGCTTGGTGGCTCTTAAAGCAGATCCAACGCGTGTTATCCGTGGATCCCGCCCAGTGGTGAGAGGAGCTTGCAAATGGCTCGATGTCGCCGTCATCGATCGAAACTTGAGAATTCTGAAAAGGCGCCCGCGGCGGCCAACTCTGGCCTGGCGGAAGAACACGGGTCCGGGAGTATCGATCCGGATGGCAGCGGCGATAATCGCAAACAGAGGTAAGAGCAGAACGATACCTACGAGCGAAGCAATAATATCGAAACAGCGCTTGATCATGCGCGCGGAGCCATCGAGCTCGCTTCTATAGGCAGACTGAGCGTCTTGGACCGTCATCCTAGGACCTTGTGCAGCGCTTCCGACACCTGCTCCACTTCCTGTCGTCGCATGTCCGGGTAGAGCGGCAATGTCATGGCCCCTTCGAAATATTGCTCGGCCACCGGGAAGGCGCTTGGCTGCGCGGCATATCGGGTCCGCCAATACGTCATGCGATGTAACGGCCGGTAATGGACCGACGTGCCGATCCCCTCCCGGCTCAGATGTTCGATAACCTCGTCCCGGCGCACACCGGCTTCGGGGCGGATGCGGATGGGATAGAGATGCCAGGCGTGCAAACTGCCAGGCGGCGCCGTTATAGGGCAGTCGACGGGCAGATCGGCTAATACTTTCGAGTAATGCCTCGCGATCTTTTGTCTTTGCGCCTGGAAAACGTTGACGCGCTCAAGCTGCGCAATCCCGATCGCCGCTGCTAAATCGGTGAGGTTGTATTTGAACCCTGGAGCAAGGATGTCATATGACCAGCTCGCACCGATGGTCGTGAAGCGATTGAAGGTGTCGCGATTAAACCCGTGGGTTCGCATGGCCCGAATTCTTGCCGCTATCTCGGGATGCACCGTCGTGACCATTCCTCCCTCGCCCGTCGTGATCGTCTTGTTCGCGTAGAAGCTGAAAACACAGGCATCCGAACCCCACGATCCTATTGACTGGCCGCCGCGATGGGCAGGCAACGCATGCGCCGCGTCCTCGATCACTCTCAATCCGTGATGCTGGGCAAATGCGAGAATCGCCTTCATGTCACAAGGCCATCCGCCGAAATGCACGGGCGCGATCGCCACGCATTCAGGCGTCATTTTCCGCTCTGCATCCTCTAGGTCTATAGTGAGGTCGTCTTGCCTTACGTCGACGAGGATGATCTCCGCTCCCACATGGCGGAAAGCGGCGGCCGTCGCGGTGAACGTCAGCGTCGGAACGAGAACGGCGTCCCCGGGCCCAATGCCGCAGGCCTCCGCGGCAAGGTGGAGACCGGCCGTCGCGGAATTGACTGCTATAGCGTGAACATTGCCGCCAACGTGCTCCGCGAACTTCTGTTCGAATTCCGCGCATTTGGGTCCCGTCGTCAACCATCCGGACCTGAGCACCTCGACCGCGGCTTCAATTTCGTCCGTGCCGATGCATGGTCGGAAGAATGGGATGTGCGTCTGCGCTCGAGTGCTCATGCGCGTACATCATGAACACTTTCCGACACGAGTGCGGAAGCTTCTTCCTGCCATCCCTTCCCGATTTGGACGTAGGACTACCTCTTTGAGCGGCTCGCTCTACTCAGGTCAGCCCGCGGTCATCGCCTTCTGCGCTTCTTTTTCATTTGTCGCGAGAGGAATACTCGACGAGTTAGCATTAGTCGCGCCCTAAAAGCGTTCGGCAAAGTGCGGGCATGGGAATTGGCAACCCGTCCTGCGAGAAACTCACATGCACAAATCTCGGCAAGCTTGTAAGAGTGACTGGATCGTCGAACCGCGCACGTGCGGACCAACCCCGATGCGCAAACCATATCGGCGCAAGGTGAACGACGTGGCGAGGTCGACCATTCAAGGCCGCCGCGTTTTGGTAACCGGCGCCGGCGGTTCGATCGGCTCCGAGCTCGTGAAGCAACTCTCGTTTCTATCGCCCGCGCATCTTGCGCTTGTGGATTCGTGCGAATTCAATCTCTACCAGATTGACCACGCCATAAGGCATTTGGGCACGGGGATTTCATGCGCCGCGCACCTCTCCGACGTTCGCGATCTCTCCAGTATGCGGCAAGTGTTCATTCGCGAGCAGCCGGACATCGTGTTTCATGCAGCCGCCCTCAAGCATGTCCCGCTGCTCGAGGAGCTGAACGTGATCGAAGCCGTCCGGACCAATGTTCTCGGTACGAAGATCATTCTCGATTTGTGCGTTTCGACCAATACCACATTCGTGCTCATCTCGACGGACAAGGCTGTGAACCCGGCTTCGCAGATGGGTCTGACGAAGAGGGTCGCCGAAATATTGGTGAACGAAAGAGCAGTTCGTTATCCCGAAACAAGGTTGAGCTTGGTTCGATTCGGAAATGTGATCGGTTCATCCGGCTCGGTCATACCGCTATTTCGCAATCAGATCGCGGCGGGCGGCCCGGTAACCGTAACTCATCCCGAAATGACGCGGTATCTTATGACGGTGGAGGACGCGGTCAGCCTGACGCTGGCGGCCTCCAGTCTCGAGCAGAACGGCTGCTGCGCCTACATATTGGACATGGGCGAGCCGGTTCGCATTTTCGATCTTGCCGTCGAAATGATCGAAATGTCGGGTCGGCGGCCGTTCATCGACATCGATATCCAGTTTGTCGGCACGCGGCCCGGCGAAAAATTGCATGAAGAATTGAACTACCCCTGCGAACAATTGCAGCCGACCTCGGTGCCGGGCGTGCGTGTTGCGATCTCGTCCTTCGATCCGCGGCCTCGGCTTCGACACGTACACGAATTGCTCGCCGCGGCCGACGCGCGGGATTACGAAGCGGTCAGACGAGCCTTGGTGCAGGCCGTACCGGAATATAGAGGCCAAGGGAGGCAGCTCGATGTTCCGCTCGTCGCCGCCTTATTGGATCGAGACCGGACCGATGGCGCGCTCGCAAACAGACCTGCTCCTCGATCGAAAGAACTCGAAGGCGCCCGCGTCATGCGAGAAAAGCTGAATGGTGCGATCGCCGTTCCCCAATTGCCATCGCAGGGAGGCTGAACCATGCGATTTGCAAAAAGCCAAATGACCGCCCCTGACTGTTCCAGCCCGCGGCGACGTTTCCCGGCCAGATCCGTTTTTCCATGGATTGGAGCGCTGCTCATCGAGATCGTGTTTGGCACATTCTCATGTCGAGCCGGGTCTCCCGGCACGTACACCGTTGAGCCCGGCGACACGATCCAGATCTCGGTCGTCGGCATCCCCGACCTGCATCAAAGCGCGACCATCCAGACGGACGGAACGATAGACTTTCCTCTTGCCGGAACGATCAAGGTCGAGGGGCTCTCGGCAGCCGAACTGCAGCAGCAAGTGAAGGAGCGCTTCGCCGGCAAAATCTATCGCGAACACGCGACGAACAATGGACAGGAAATACTGGTCGTCATTCGGCCCGAGGAGGTCAGCGCATCGATCGTCGCCTATCGTCCAGTCTACGTGACGGGCGCTGTTCTCAAACCTGGAGAGGTGACGTTTCGTCCTGGTCTCACGGTGCGAGAGGCGCTTGCTCTTGCGGGAGGTAATGACCGTGCGTCATCCCTCACGTCCGACCCGATGCTGGAGCTCTTGGCTGCCAAAAGCGAAAATCAAATCTTATGGCTCAAGCTCAGCAAGGAGCGAGCGCATGTCGCGAGCCTCACGAGCGAGCTGAACAATCAGGAAAATATCCAATCGTTCAGAGACCCCGACAATCCGCTACCGCCTCAAACTCTCGCGCAGATATATGCGCAGGAGACCGACGTTCTGAGGGCCCAATTAGCGAACTATCGTCGTCAGACAGATTTTATTCAAGCCGCTGTTCAGCAGGATGATCAGCAGATCGCACTCCTCAGCAGACAAGAAGACGAAGAGGAGAGCGGAATGAAATCCGACGTCGACGACCAAAAGAATCTCGCAGCTCTCCTCAGGCGCGGAGTCGTCACGAAGAATCTTGTGGCTGATGCTCGCCGGGAGACGCTCATCTCGTCGACCCGAACTCTTCAGGTGACGGCGCAGTTGCTTCAGGCCAAGACGCAAAAAATGGAAAACGAGCACCGGCTCGAGCAGCTGGAGAACGACCGCCGAGTCTCTTTGCTCAAGGAGCTCAGCGAGGCAACGCAGGACCTCGATGCCACCCGTGTGAACCTTGAGTCCTCGAAGCAGAAGCTGGCTTTCTTGGCGCAGCTCGTTCCGGATGCTTTTCTGGTGGCCGACTCAAAGCCGCAAATCACGTTGATTCACCATGGCGAAGGCGGGCTCGCACGCACCACGGTCGATGAGGATGCAGCCTTGGAACCTGGCGACGTCATCGACGTATCCCTTCAATTGCCCGGCGTGGCGCAGATGGCCTTTCACTGATTTGAAGGGGAGCGCCCGAGCACTGTGCAAGAGCCGAGCCTGAGCATTTTGGAATTTCGCCGAGAGCGATCAGCCCGAGGAGCCGAAGCTCAATCGCAAAAATTCACGATTTCCGCGGCCCTGATCGCGACTTCTGTCCGGTTTCTGGCTCGCAATTTCTTCATAATGTGTCTGACATGCACCTTGACGGTGCTTTCGCACATATTGAGCTGATAGGCGATCATCTTATTTGATCTGCCGTGTCTGATTGCCTGAATGACTGCGAGTTCGCGACTGGTCAAAGCCCCGGCCGAGTCGCCCGCCGCCGCTTTCCCGGATGATTGCTTGGCGGCAAGCACGCATTCGACGGGGAGATACGTGCCTCCGGCACTTACAAACTGCATAGCCTCGAGCGCTACATCGAGCCCCATGCTCGTGGAAATATACCCCTTCGCGCCCATTTTGATCGCGTCGAGAGCGTCATTCAGATCGCCCCTCTCCGCGACGATCGCGACCGGAGTAGATGGGGCAATGCTGCGGAGCGAAGACAGGTCGCGTTGTATTTCTTGTTTCGATAAATTCTCAATTGAGAGGACGACGAGCGCCGCGCGGCGGCCTCCGGCATTGGCGATCAAATCCGGGACGCTCGGAAATGAGACTACATGCGTCGCTTTGCTTCTTATGCTGCGCGCTAGGCAGTCTCGCAGCAAGGTGCGACGTTCGATTATGACAAAAGTGCTGAGAGCAATGCTTGCATCGCCATCGAAGCTTATATCTCGCGTTGCGGCGTGTCCGTCGGTATCAATCCTCAACTGACCCAAGGTCGAGGAAGTACACATATCGGACATGGTAGGTACCTCAACGCCGTATACGACTGGAGACTTCCGTTGGTGAGCAGAACATCAACCAAGCTATAAAGTTGTCACCCTATCTTCAAGATCTTTTGGATAATTTTACATCTTTTGGAGTAATCAGGTTTGACCGTGGCAATTCAGTTTTCGACCCTCGCCGATATCAAAAAATTCCTATGCAACTGAAAAATCTTTCTATTTTAACGGCGATCCCACGGCCGTGCGATTTGCTATCGAGACTCTCGGCTTCTACTTACCTTTCGGCACCAAAACGCCTCTGGAACTGCGCATAGACCTTTGCCGGGCGCGTGGCCGCCTACGGGACGCTAAATTTCCTTATTCGTAATCGAAGGCCGCCCGTCCAGCCTTGCCTGTTCCGGCCGACGGCGCGCGTATCCGATGAATGCCCCGGCGATACTCCGGCTTGCCAGCAACACAAGGCCGAGGCAAATTCGAGCGGAGATGTTGCCGGGAAAGAGCAGCTAGGGGGCGCGCTTGGCTTTCTATGAAGTTGGATCATTGAGGCGGTGGCATCCGGCGCGCGTCCTTGATGGAATGGTCCTCGCGCTCGTGACGCTCGCGGCGCTTTTCTGCTGCTACGAATTCGAGGTCCTGCCGGGCGATACCAAGCCCTATGCGCTGGAGTTGGATGAGGTTTTGCTTGTTTCGACCATCTTCTGCGGCGGGCTTTTCATTTGCGCGCTCCGCTACATCGTGCAGCTGCAAGGGCGTTTCAGTACATCGTCTTGCGACTGCTCGATGGACAACAAGCAGGTCGGACCCAAACCCCTCGGGCGACCGTCGAAAGCAGCGGAAATAGAGGCGGCTATCGATGCGCTTGCAGCCGACGGGATCGACCTTTCCAAGCTTGCCCGGAAAGATGCTTATTCGCGAATCCTTCAAAAGGCGGCAAAGCACGGGGCCAATGTCGACGTCGGGTTCAGCATTCCGGTGATCCAGAGAGCGCTCGTCAGGCGATATGGACCCCGAGCCTGACAGGGATCGTCCTTTCCAGATTTGCTCGCCCCGCCCGCAAAGCGAGAGGGCTCTGCCCTTCTCTCGGAAAAGAAGCGGTCCGCCGAGGACGGCGAGACCGCTTCTAACCAGCCAAAAAATCAAGCGATCTCCGGCTAGCCCAGGCCGTGCCGCAGGTGCGATCTAAGGCCGGATGCCGGAATCAGCAAAAGGATCTTTAAGTCAAAACCCTTTTTGGCTCCCGGGGCGACGTGGATCGGTATGAATATGGCGCGAGGTTATTCAAGGGCGGTAACACGCCGAGTTCAAGGCGCCAGTTAGACATCGGGACTGAATAGCTGATCCCGCCCGAGCAGCCGCCCCTCGGCCAGAGCCAGGATGAGACCGGCGTCTGATTCCGGATTGTGCACGAACCCAACCACCCTCGGCATTTCCGCCGCGATCCCCACTACGCGATGGAGTCGGACTTGGTTGCCGTGGATCGTGGTGCGGACCTCGCTGTCGGGCAGGCCGGCGCGCACCAGCCCTTCTATTGCGGCAGCCGTCTTTGCGGGGAGTTTTACAGGAGCGGTGAGAGTAAAGATTACGGCTTGGCCTTCTGGCACAACCTCAGACAGGCCGGCTTTCAGGCTGCCGATGAGCCGCAATACAACCTTGTCGAACCGCAGACGAAGCTTAGCCGCCGCGATCCTCTCGGCAATCTCACGCTCGATCATCGCCGGTTCAGTCACGGAATAATTCTATGCCCGTCGCTTCTTCTCACTTTCGAGAGGGACTTGTCAGCACCCGGGGGAGAGAACGCCAACTCTAGGACCCAGCTATCTTCGGGACACCATGCTGCGCTGGGCTTCGGTGGCGGAAGGGGTGGGATTCGAACCCACGGCGGGCTTGCACCCGCGGCGGTTTTCAAGACCGCTGCCTTAAACCACTCGGCCACCCTTCCGGAATTTGGGCGAAACCGCCCCGCCCCCTCATAACCCCAAATCCCGCGACTTTGCGAGAGCGAGAATCGGCTCGACCGCAGCGCCCTCGATCGTCTCCGCCATCGAAGCCCGAAGCCGAGTGCCCGCCCCCATCGCGCCCGCCCTGAAACTTTGCCGGTACACGCGAGTTTACGAAACGCGAGCGCAGCGATTCGCCGCGGCTCTCTTCCGAAGGGATTCGCAAGAGTAACCTTCCTTAACAGAAAGTTGATCTTACGCCCATCTTTGGTCTTCTAAGTTCCGTTGATGGTCGCAGTTAAAACCTAACTCTGCCGCAATTCGCCTATCAAGTGAGATTGCGAGGATCTACTTTGTTAATACCCAGGGGAGGATGAAGAAACTGTTGCATAGACGCGACATGACCTCCGATCAAAAAGCATTTGTTTGGATTTTGCTGGTTTATTCTATTGAACGATGACGACGAAGAAACTAGCTGGTTAGGCACACACTTGGAGGGGAAAATCTCATGTTGCGTAGGTTTCTGATAACGACGGCGCTTGTCTCTTTGGCCGGCGGTTCGGCCCTGGCGGCCGATCTGCCAAATCAAAAAGGCCCGCCGGTCTTCACTCCGCCGCCTCCCCCGCCGCCCGCCTTCACCTGGAGTGGCGTCTATATCGGTGGCCAGGTCGGCTATCAGTGGAGCGCGCATAGCCAATCGCCGAATGTCTTCGATCCGACCGGCGCTTTCGTCACGAGTCTGCCCGGCAGCAGTCCGCGCGGCATCGTGGGCGGCGGTCACGTCGGCTATAATTTCCAGGTCGCCCAGTTCGTCTTCGGCCTCGAAGGCGACGTCGACGGATCGAGCTATTCGGGCGGCAACGGTTCGGGCATCATTGGCTATACCGATCGCGAACCCGTCGAAGCCTCGATCCGCGGCCGTGTCGGTTATGCGTGGGACCGCCTCCTGATTTACGGCACGGGTGGCGTCGCCTTCGGCGATTTCCATGATACCTATTTCAGCCCGCTCGGCGTCGACAGCATCTGGCACGAGCATACGGGCTGGACGGCCGGTGCCGGCCTCGAATATGCGATCACCAACAATTGGTCACTGCGCGGCGAATATCGCTATAGCGATTTCGGCCATATCTCCGATCCTCTGACTGCATCTTTCGCCCCGGGTGCGACGGCCACCCGGCACGAGACCGATCATCGCGTTCAGGTCGGTTTCAGCTACAAGTTCGATCTGTTCGAGCCGCCGGCGCCGGTGGTCTCGAAGTACTAAGCGTAAGTACCAGTGATTGCGTGAAAGACCCGGCCCAGTGCCGGGTCTTTTCGTTACTCTCACGCCGGCGCTGCGCTTCAAAGCTTCCGAAGTCGCGGGTTGCAAGTCGACGGCCGGCGTGGCAATCGGCTGCGCATGAACGAACCCCTCCGGAAGGCCGCGCCGAAGATTTCTTTCGTTTCGCTCGGCTGCCCCAAAGCGCTTGTCGACAGCGAGCGCATCATTACGCGCCTGCGCGCCGAAGGCTATGAGCTCGCGAAGACTCATGCCGGCGCCGATGCCGTGATTGTCAATACTTGCGGCTTCCTCGACAGCGCCAAGGCCGAATCGCTCGCCGCAATCGGCGCGGCGCTCGACGCCAATGGCAAGGTCATCGTCACCGGCTGCATGGGAGCGCAGCCCGGCACGATTCGCGCAGCTTTTCCAGAAGTCCTTTCGATCACCGGCCCGCAAGCCTACGAGAGCACGATGGCCGCCGTGCACGAGGCCGTCCCTGCGCCGCATGATCCTTTTGTCGATCTCGTGCCGGAACAAGGCATCAAGCTCACGCCGCGCCATTACGCCTATCTCAAGATTTCCGAAGGCTGCAACAATCGCTGCTCCTTCTGCATCATCCCGAAGTTGCGCGGCGATCTCGTGTCGCGCCCGGCCAATGATGTGCTGCGCGAAGCCGAACGGCTGGTCGCAGCCGGCGTCAAGGAATTGCTGGTCATCTCGCAGGACACCTCGGCCTACGGCGTCGAT
>Ga0070738_10006753_pt1 | contig 11835 bp, 9 predicted proteins | sample Coa_R2_2_FD_66446 | JGI IMG/M metagenome (GOLD analysis project Ga0070738, IMG submission 66446) | Surface soil microbial communities from Centralia Pennsylvania, which are recovering from an underground coalmine fire - Coalmine... | ecosystem: Environmental > Terrestrial > Soil > Unclassified ... | reverse complement strand
CGGGAATTCGGGCGAGACCCGCGCCGCCACGGCCGTGACGACGGGGAGCCCGCGCACGGGCGGTGCATGCGTGGACGAGCATGCCCACGGCAAGGCTCGGTATGGCTCTGTGCCTCGCGATCTCCGCCGCGCTCGCCGTCGCTCCGCAGGCGCGCGCCGCGACGGGCTCGACCGTCGCGCCCATGCACGAAGGCTCGATCGCGATGAGCGTGACGACCGATCGCAGCCACGGTCCCCAGAAAGTCGACGTCGAGATCAAGGGCAGCCGGCTGCGCTGTGATCTCCCGGCGTCCGCCAGCGCGGAGCATCAGCCGCTCCAAGCCGTCGTCGACATGGCGCGACAGCGCGTGGTGCTCGTCATGCCGGCCCAGAGCGCGTACGCGGTCCTTGACATGAACCAGGTTCCTCCCGAATCCAGGCAGGACGCGGAGCGCCGACTCGCCGAAGAGGCGTCGCGGTGGACGGCCGTGCGCACGGGGACGCAGAAGACGATCGCCGGGCACCGCTGCAACACCTGGGAGGCACGAGACGACAAGACCGGTCGCAGGATCGACGCGTGCCTCGCTCCGGACGTGCGCCTCGACTTCGACGCGATCCTGCCGCCCTCGATGCTGCCGCCGTCGTGGACCGACAAGCTGAAGAACGGTGAGCTGCCGCTCGCAGCGACGGTGTACGATGCCAGCGGCAAGGTCACCTTCCATGAGCAGGTCACCCGCGTGCAGCTTCGCACCGTCGCAGACTCGAGGTTCGAGCCACCGGCGGGCTACAAGCGGGTGGACCTGCCCCTGTCGTCGTTCGGCTCCCTTCTGCCCCTGCCCCAGTAGCTAAACATGGCCCGTCGGCCGGCCGTACCGGCAAGCATGCGTGTCACTACGTACATCGAGCCGCCGTGCGAGCCGGCCTCGTCCGTGTTCAAGCGACGGGGGCGCTGGTACGCCCGCGTGCCCTGCCCCCGCTGCGCCGAGCCACTGCGAGTCAAGCTCTCGCTCGGACCGATGGTGGCGCGCTGCGAGGATTGCGACGCCGACGTCGAGGCGGACGTGACGTTCGTCGTCTCCGCGGGCCGGGCGTAGCGCCGGCGGCGCTCGGCGCCTCGATCAGCCGCAGGCGCGCTCGAACGCGCGGTGGACCTCGAGCGCCGGGTCGATCGCCAGCTGCCTCGCACGATAGCCCGTCCGGACCCCCACGACGACGATGCGTCGACCGTCGACCTCGAACTGAACGCGCCAGTCTTTGAGCGCGAGCCGCATCGCGGCGCCTTCGCGACGGATCCGCCGATACGGGTGAGGCTCGGGGCCGAGCGAGAGCGCCGCCTCGATCGCCGCGCGCAGGTCGATCCCGCGCTCGGCGAGCCAGTGCAGCTGGTCGCGCGCTCGTGGCGCGAAATCGACCTGCCAGGCCGGGAGCGGATCGCCGGCCTGGAGCCAGCCTGCGCCCGCGGCCGGATACGCGTCCGCGTACGCGACGTAAGGCTTGAGGTCGAGGACGGGCGTCCCGTCGAGCAGGTCGACGTTGCGCACGCGCACCGAACGCCCCTCGACACCCACGAGGCGCACCGCGCTCAGCCCGATCGGGTTCGGCCGATGCGGAGAGCGCGTCGCGAACACGCCCCGCTTGCGGGCGCTCCGAGGCGGCAAGACCTTCGGCCGCCATCCACGCCCCGCCTCGACGTTCCGGTGGAACACGAAGACTACCCAGACATACTCCCATTCCTCGAGGCCCTCGAGCGCGTGCTCGTAATGCGGGCCGTCGCACAGCTCGATTGTCGCCTCGACGCCGAGCGCCGCCGACGGCTGCCTGGGCGCCGCCGCCCGCTCGCCGTACGGCGAACGGACGAAACCGATCGGCTGGAACGCGTACGGCGATGCCAAGGCGCGGGCTCGTCAGTCTACACGCCGGCGCGAGGACACGAGCGCTCGACCTTCGCCCCCTTCCGCACTAATGCTCTCGCGCTCCCCATGGCCCCGACCCTCCCGCTGCTCCTCGAAATCGGCACCGAGGAGCTGCCGTCGTCGTTCGTCGACGGTGCGCTCGCCGCGCTGCCAAAGATCACGGCCGACGAGCTCGCGCAGGCCCGGCTCTCGCACGGTGAGCTTCGCGCGCTCGGCACCCCCCGACGGCTCGCCGTCCTCGTGCGCGACGTCGCCGTCCGGCAGCTCGACCTCGACGAGGAGGTCATCGGCCCGCCCGAGACGGCCGCCTTCAAGGACGGCCGCCCGACCAAGGCCGCCGAGGCGTTCGCCGCCAAGCTCGGCGTCGCCGTCTCCTCGCTGGTCGTGGCCGAGCGGGCGGCCGGGCCGAAGCAGAAGGCCGGGCGGTATGTCGTCGGCCGCCGCGTCGAGTCGGGCAGGCCGGCGTTGGACCTGGTCGGCGGCGTGCTCGAGCGCGTCTGCGCCGAGATACCGTTCAAGAAGTCGATGCGCTGGGGCAACCTCGACGCGACCTTCGGCCGCCCGGTGCAGTGGCTCGTCGCGCTGCTCGGGGGCGACGTCGTGCCGCTGCGGTTCGCCGGCGTGACGAGCGGACGGCGGTCGCGGGGACACCGGTTCCTCGACCCCAGCGCCTTCGACCTCGAAGGTCCCGGCAGCTACGTCGAGGAGCTCCGGGCGCGGCACGTGCTCGTCGATCGCGACGAGCGGGTCCGGACGATGATGGATCGGGTGCGCACGGCGGCGCGCGCGGTGGGGGGCACGCACGACGACGCGCCCATCCTGGTCGACGAGAACGCCTCGCTGGTCGAGGAGCCACACGTCGTCACCGGCTCGTTCGACCGCGGCTTCCTCGCGCTGCCGGGGGCGGTCATCCGCGCCGTCGCCCGCGGGCATCAGAAGTACTTCTGCGTCCAGAAGGGCCCCGACGAGCTTCTCCCGCATTACCTCGCGGTGGTCAACACGGCCAACCGGCCGGATCTCATCGTCAAGGGCACCGACCGGGTCATGCGCGCGCGCCTCGCGGACGCGCGCTTCTTCTGGGAAGAGGACCGGAAGATCCCCCTCGACGCCCGTTACGACAAGCTCGCCGGCATCGTCTTTCACCATCGCCTGGGCACGATGCGCGAGAAGGTCGACCGCATCGAGCGGCTCGCCGCCCTCGTCGGCGACGCGCTGAAGCTCGACGGGATCCGCAAGGCGGAGATCGCCCGCACGGCGCGCCTATGCAAGTGCGATCTGTTGACGCTCATGGTGGGCGAGTTCCCGGAGCTGCAAGGGCACATGGGGCGGGCCTACGCGCTCGCGCAGAACGAGGCGCCCGAGGTCGCCGACGCCGTCCGCGATCACTACCGGCCGGTCGGCGCTCAGGACGACGTCGCGCCCAGCGACGTCTCCGCCGCCCTCGCGCTCGCCGACCGCCTCGACACCCTCGTCGGGTGCTTCGCGGTGGGGCTCGCCCCTACGGGCGCGGCCGACCCCTTCGCCCTGCGCCGCGCCTGCATATCGGTCATCCGTACGCTGCTCGACCGAGGCTACGCGTCGCTCGACTTCGGCGAGCTCGCCGCGCTCGCCTACGACGGCTTCGCCGGCAGGAAGCTCGACCTCACGCGCGTCGAGACGCTCGCCAAGCTGGAGGAGTTCGCGGCCGAGCGACTGCGCGGGCTGCTCGCGGCGGCGACGAGCCACGCCGTGGCCGACGCGGTGCTCGCGGGCAGCGGGCCGGTGGCGCTGCGAAGCGCCGTCGCGGTCCTCGCGCGCGCCCGGGCGCTGCAGGCGGTCGTCGACGCCAACGAGCCGTGGCTCGACAAGGCCAAGATCGTCGCCAAGCGCCTCGCAGGCATCAGCCGCGAGGCGAGGCCGACCCTGCACGACCCCTCCGCGTTCGCCGGCAGCGCAAAGAAGGACGACGTCGTCATCCAGAGGCTCGTGCGCGATCTCAGCGAGATCGCCGCCGGCCTCTCGAGCGAGCAAGCGATGCGCTCGGCGCTCGTCGCCATGGGTCGCTTCGCGACGGAGCTCGATCGCGTGTTCGTCCAGACCCTGGTCAACGACCCAGCCGACGCGCTCACCAAGACCCGGCTCGAGACGCTCGCGCACGGCGCCCAGTCGATGCTCAAGATCGCCGACTTCTCGAAGCTCTCCTGACGCTCCCCGGCCTGTCGGACTGTGACGGACGCGCGCCGGCCGCGCCGGCGCGAAACCGGCGCGAAACACGGGCCGTGGGTTAAGAAATGATAAAAGCGTCATGAACGGCGCATGACGACGCGCCGGCGCGTCATCCAGGATGCTCACACGAGAGCCCACGAAGTCCGAGACCCAGCGGTCCGCCGCGATCGCGCACGCGCCCCGGACCTCGGCTCCGCCGCCGGCGGGGCCCGCGTCGATCGCGCCCACCGGATCGCACGCCGGGGCCGCCAAGCTCGTGCTGATGGCCGCCGGGGTGGTCTTCGGCGACATCGGCACGAGCCCCCTCTACGCCATCAAGGAGTGCGTCGACGCCGATCACGGCGTCGCGGCCACCGCGCAGAACCTGCTCGGCGTGCTGTCGCTGGTCTTCTGGTCGCTCACGATGGTCGTCACGGTGAAGTACCTGACGTTCATCATGAAGGCCGACAACCGCGGCGAGGGGGGGATCCTGGCCCTCCTGGCGCTCGCGCCCTCGCGACGCGCCGCGGACGCGACCCGCATCGGCTGGATCGCGGGGCTGGTCATCTTCGGCGCGGCGCTGCTCTACGGTGACGGCGTCATCACCCCGGCCATATCGGTGCTGAGCGCGGTCGAGGGGCTCTCGGTCGGAACCGACCGCCTCACGCCCGTCATCTTGCCGCTCACCGTCGCGATCCTCGTCGGGCTGTTCTGGGTGCAGAAGCGCGGCACCGCACGGATCGGCGGCGTCTTCGGACCCGTCATGGTGCTCTGGTTTCTGACGCTCGCCATCCTGGGCGCCGCACAGATCGTGCGCTACCCGGCCGTGCTGCGAGCCGTTCACCCGGGCTACGCGGTGTCGTTCTTCTCGCAGCACGGCTGGCACGGCTTCCTCGTGCTCGGCAGCGTCGTCCTCGTCATCACCGGCGGCGAGGCGCTCTACGCCGACATGGGCCACTTCGGGCGAGGCCCGATCCGCTTCGCCTGGTTCGCGCTCGTGATGCCCGCCCTCCTGCTCAACTACTTCGGACAGGCGGCGTGCGTCATCCAGCACCCGAGCGCGGCGGCAAACCCCTTCTACGCCGTCGTGCCGCAAGGCCTCATCTATCCGATGGTCGTCCTCTCGACCGTGGCGACGATCATCGCGTCCCAGGCGCTCATCTCCGGAGCCTACTCGCTGACGCGGCAGGCCGTGCAGCTCGGGTTCTGTCCGCGCGTGACGATCGTGCACACGTCCGGAGAGGCCGAGGGTCAGATCTACGTCCCCGAGGTCAACTTCGCGCTGGCGGTCGCCTGCATATGGCTGGTGCTCACGTTCAAGGAGTCGAGCGCGCTCGCCGCCGCGTACGGCATCGCAGTGACCGGCACCATGGCGATCACGTCGATCGTGTATTTCGTCGTGCTGACGCGCGCATGGAAGTGGCCGCTCTGGAAGGCCGTTCCGCTGGTCGGCGTGTTTCTGAGCTTCGATGTCCCGTTCTTCGCGGCCAACGCCATGAAGTTCTTGCACGGCGGCTGGTTTCCCATCGCGATCGGCCTCGCGCTCTACCTCGTGATGACCACCTGGAAGACGGGGCGCACCTACCTCGGCCGGAGCCTGGCCGATCGCATGCTGCCGATCGACGCGTTCGTCGCCGACCTCGCCGAGCACAAGCCCCACCGCGTGAGCGGCACCGCGGTGTTCATGTCGTCGAACCCGAACGGCGTGCCGGTCGTGCTGCTGCACCACTGGAAGCACAATCAAGTGCTGCATCAGACGGTGGTGCTCCTGTCGGTCCTCTCCGAGGCGATCCCGGAGGTGAGGAGCCGCGATCGGCTCACCGTCCGCGACCTCGGTCAGGGCCTCTTCCAGGTGACCGCGCACTACGGCTTCATGGAGACGCCGAACGTCCCGCGCATCATGCAGGACGCCGCCCGCCACCACGGGATCCCCTACACGCCCGCACGAACGAGCTACTTCCTCGGCCGCGAGACCCTGCTGACGTCGGGAGAGAGCAACATGTTCCGCTGGCGAAAGGCGCTCTTCTCGTTCATCTCGAGAAACTCGCGGTCGGCCACGCAGTACTTCGGCATACCCGCCGACCGGGTGGTCGAGCTCGGCATGCAGATCAACCTGTAGCGGCTCGCGGGCTGGCGGCAGCGACGCGCAACCTACCTCGACCGTCGGCGGTATTGACCTACGCCGCGCCGCGCCGCATCTTGTGGCTGCAGGCCGGGACCGCCACCCCACGGCGGCCCGGACCGGAGGCACATGCTGCGACAGTTCTTGCTGGGCAAGATCCACAGGGCGACCGTCACACGCGCCGACCTCGACTACGTCGGGTCCATCACGATCGACACCGCGCTCATCGAGGCGGCGGGGTTCCTCGAGAACGAGAAGATCGACATCTACGACGTGACGAACGGGGCGCGGCTGTCCACCTACGTGATCCCGGGGCCGCGAGGCTCCGGCGAGGTCGGCATCAACGGCGCGGCGGCGCACCTGGTGAAGCGCGGCGATCTCGTCATCCTCGCGAGCTACGGCTGGCTCACGGCCGCCGAGGCTGCCGAGCACCGCCCCCGCGTCGTCCACGTGGACGGCCACAACCGCGTGGTCACCCTCGACGACCGGGAGCGCACGCCCACCGCGGCCGAGTAGGCCCGCGCGGCCCGTCGCTGCTAAGGGACGAGCCATGACCAAGCGCGTGTTCTTCTTCGGGGGTGGGAAGGCCGAGGGCGACCCGGCTCGTCGCGACGTGCTGGGCGGCAAGGGTGCGGGGCTGGCCGAGATGACCGGTCTGGGGCTGCCCGTCCCGCCGGGGTTCACGATCGCGGCGGAGGTGAGCACGGCGTTCGCGCATACCCAGCGCGTGCCCGACGACGTGCGCCGTGAAGTGGAGGTCGCGCTCGGCCGCCTGGAGGAGACAGCCGGTGCGCGCCTGGGCGATCCGGCCGCCCCGCTGCTCGTCAGCGTCCGCTCGGGCGCGCGCGCGTCGATGCCGGGCATGATGGACACGATCCTCAACCTGGGGATGAACGACGCCGTCGCCGCTGGCCTCGCCGCGCGCACGCGCGACCGTCGCTTCGCGTTCGACGCGTACCGTCGCTTCATCGCGATGCACGCGACCGTCGCGCTCGGCGTCGACAGAGAGCCGTTCGATCAGGCGATCGAGCAGGCGCGCGCGCGGACGGCCGCCGCGCTGGGCGTCGACCGCTCGCGGCTGAACGCCGAGGAGCTGCGCCGCCGCGTACCTGACTCGGCGATCGAGGCCGGCGAGCTCGAGCGGCTCACGGCCACGTACAAGGAGATCGTGCGTCGCAAGAGCGGACGCGAATTCCCCGACGACCCCCGCGAGCAGCTCTGGCAGGCGATCGAGGCCGTGTTCCGATCCTGGAACAACCACCGCGCCATCGTGTATCGGCGCATGCACGAGATCCCCGACGACTGGGGCACGGCGTGCAACGTCCAGGCGATGGTCTTCGGCAACCTCGACGAGAGGAGCGCCTCGGGCGTCGCCTTCACGCGCGACCCGTCGACCGGCGACCGACACCTGTACGGCGAGTGGCTTCCGAACGCGCAGGGCGAGGACGTCGTCGCGGGCACGCGCACGCCGCTGCCGATCCGCTCGGCGGCCGCCGCGAAGGGCGCGTCGGACGATTCGCTGCAGGCCAGGATGCCCGAGGCGTACCGGGAGCTCGAACGCGTCGCCACGACGCTCGAGCGCCACTTCCGCGACATGCAGGACCTGGAGTTCACGATCCAGAGCGGCAACCTCTTCATGCTGCAGTGCCGGTCGGCCAAGCGCACGGCGCACGCGGCCGTCCGGGTCGCCGTCGCGATGGTCAACGAGGGGCTCATCACCCGGGACGAGGCGATCCTGCGCGTCGATCCCGGCAGCGTCGATCAGCTCCTGCACCCGACGCTCGACCCGCGCGCTCCGAAGAGGCTGCTCGCGCGCGGGCTCCCCGCCAGCCCGGGGGCGGCCTGCGGGTACATCGTCTTCGACGCCGACGAGGCGGAGAAGCGATCGCAGCACGGAAAGCCGGTCATCCTCGTGCGCATCGAGACCTCGCCCGAGGACATCCATGGCGTCAAGGCGGCGCGCGGCATCCTGACCGCGCGCGGGGGCATGACGAGCCACGCCGCGGTGGTCGCGCGCGGAATGGGCAAGCCCTGCGTCGCGGGCGCGAGCGCGCTCGCGGTGAATTACCAGGCGCAGAGCGTGACCGTCACCGTGTACGACGACTCCGGCCGGCCGGCCGAGACCGTCACGCTCAAGAAGGGCGACGTCATCACGCTCGACGGCGGCACCGGCGGCATCTACGCCGGCGAGGTGCCGACCGTCAGCGCGGCGCTATCCGGCGAGTTCGGCGAGCTCGTCGCCTGGGCGGACGGCCTGCGTTCGCTGAAGGTGCGCGCGAACGCCGACACGCCGATCGACGCGCGCACGGCGCGGGCGTTCGGCGCGGAGGGGGTCGGGCTGTGCCGGACCGAGCACATGTTCTTCGACGAGAAGCGGATCGAGGCGATGCGCGAGATGATCCTCGCCGACGACACCGCCGGCCGGCAGGCCGCGCTCGACAAGCTGCTTCCGTTCCAGCGCACCGACTTCGTCGGCATCTTCCGCGAGATGAGCGGGCTGCCGGTCACCATCCGGCTGCTCGACCCGCCGCTGCACGAGTTTTTGCCGACCGAGGCGAGGCAGCTCGAGCAGCTCTCGAAGATCATGGGCGTACCGCTGGAGAGGATCGCGCAGCGCACGAAGGAGCTGCACGAGTTCAACCCCATGCTCGGGCACCGGGGATGCCGGCTGGCCATCACGTACCCCGAGATCTACGCCATGCAGTCGCGCGCCATCTTCGAGGCCGCCATCGAGCTGCAGAAGGAGGGCGTGGACGTCCACGCGGAGATCATGATCCCGCTCGCGATCTCGCGCGCCGAGCTCGAGCGGACGCGGGCCATCGTCGAGGCCGCGGCCAAGGACGTGTTCGAGAGGTCGGGCGCTAGCGCGGCGTACACATTCGGCACGATGATCGAGCTACCGAGGGCGGCGCTGCTCGCGGGCGAGCTCGCGCAAGTCGCCGAGTTCTTCTCGTTCGGCACGAACGACCTCACCCAGGCGACGATGGGACTGTCGCGAGACGACGCAGGGAAGTTCTTGCCCGTGTACGTGCAGACGGGCATCTTGCCCAAGGATCCGTTCGTCTCGATCGACCGGCCCGGGGTGGGCGCGCTCGTCGAGCTGGGCGCCGAGCGAGGCCGGCGCGAGCGAGCCAACCTGAAGGTCGGGGTGTGCGGCGAGCACGGCGGCGATCCCGACAGCATCCGATTTTTCCACGACGTCGGGCTCGACTACGTGAGCTGCAGCCCCTTCCGCGTGCCGGCCGCGCGCCTCGCGGCGGCGCAGGCAGTGCTGCTGGCCCGCGGTCGGGCGGTCGACAAGAAGCGCGACTGAATCGGCGGTCAGCGGTCAGCGGTCAGCCGTTAGCCGTCAGCTCGCTCCGGCGGCAACGCCCACGGCGGCGGGCGCATCGTTACGTCCGGCCGCGCGCGTCGCGGCTTCACGCGCGCCTCGCTTCTCTCTACGCTCGCGCACCCCGGAGGTCTCGTCATGGCAAACTACACGGTCGACAACGCGCACTCGGACATCGGCTTCAGCGTCCGGCACATGGTGTTCGCCAAGGTGCGCGGGCACTTCACGAAGTGGACGGCGCAGCTGTCGATCGACGAGAGCGATCCGTCGAAGTCGACGCTCGAGGTCTCGCTGGACGCCGCCAGCATCGACACGCGCGAGCCCCAGCGCGACGCGCACCTCAAGTCGGCCGACTTTCTGGACGTCGAAAGGTACCCGAAGATCACGTACAAGAGCCGCCGCGTGCAGCGTACGGGCGACAAGCAGTTCAAGGTCGTCGGAGACCTCACGATCCACGGCGTCACCCGCGAGGCGGGGCTCGACGTCGAGGAGCTCGGCCGAGGCAAGGATCCGTGGGGCAACGACCGCGTGCTCTACTCCGCCAAGGCGTCGATCAACCGCACCGATTTCGGCTTGAAGTGGAACCAGGCGCTCGAGACGGGCGGGGTGCTGATTGGCGAGAAAGTGGACATCGAGGTCGACGTCGAGACCGTCAAGGGCAAGTGACGGCGCCGCGTGCTGCGCGAAACAAGAGCACGATTGACATATTTTTTCGTCCGGAACGTAGCGTAGCCCGCCGCAGCGCCAGCGAACGAAGCGATCGACCGCCGAGGAGTGCATGCCGCGCATGAGGAGCGGGGCGGGCGGTCGATTTCCGTCACCGTTTCTGGCGAAGGTCACTCTGTGTGGACATAACATGCAGCGAATGGCCCCCGTCCGCGCCTTGCCTTCCGCGCTCGACGACCGCGAGCTCGCGGCGCGCTGCGTGGCCGGCGACCGGACCGCGCAGCGACGCCTGTTCGACCGCGAGAAGCGGCAGGTCTACGCGACGCTCTTTCGAATCCTGGGGTCCAACCAGCAGCTCGACGACCTGCTTCAAGACGTGTTTCTGTCGGTCTTCCGCGGGCTTCATACCTTCCGCGGCGAGTCCTCCCTGTCGACGTGGATCGATCGGTGCGCGGTCCGCACCGCGTTCGCGTACATCCGCAACAAGCGCGGCCGAAACCACCTCGAGCTCGTCGCGGAGAACGTCCCGGCCGAGGATCCGTCGGCCGAGCGCCGCGCCCTCGCTCGTGAGGCCACGCGCCGCCTCTACGACACGCTCGACAAGCTCGACCCGAAGCATCGCCTTGCGTTCACGCTGCACGCCATCGACGGGCGCCCCGTCGCAGAGGTGGCCGATCTGATGCAAGCGACGCTCGTCGCGACCAAGGCGCGCGTGTGGCGTGCCCGACGCTACGTCGAGAAGCGGGCCAAGGTCGACCCCGTGCTCGCCGAATACCTCACGACCGATCCACCTCCGGCGCGCGCCGACAGCGCGAAGGAGGCGCCGTGAAGCTCGAATCGCAGCTGCGCGTGGAAGTGGAGCCGCTGAGCGATGCGCGGTGGGCACGGATCGAGCGGGACCTCTTCGCGAAGCTCGACCAGGAGCCGCCGCGCGACGTCGCCATCCGGGAGCCGTCGACCGGTCGTCGAACCGCGACGTGGGCGCTCGCGGCCGCGGCCGTCGCGGCCCTCGCCATCGGCGTCGTGCACAAGGGCCGCTCGGTGTACCCGGACGACATGCTCCGGCTCGCGACGACCGACAGCGCCTCCCAGTTCACGGTGGGCGAGTCGTCCCTGATGGTCGCCCCGAGGTCGCTCGTCATGGTCAGCGGGGACGACGAGCACGGCATCGACGTGGTGCTCGATCGCGGGGCGGTCACCTGCGAGGTGGCCCCGCGGCGCGGTCGTCCGCCGTTCCACCTCAACGCCGGCGAGGTGCGCGTACGCGTCGTGGGGACGAAGTTCACCGTCATGCGCGAGCGAGACGGAACGTCCGTCGATGTCGAAGACGGCGCCGTCGAGGTGACCGCGCGCGGCGTCGTGACCGTGCTGCACAGGGGCGAGCACTGGCCTACCCGGGCGAGCGCGCCCGTCGTGAACCTCCCGGACGTCGCGCCGGCTCCCGCGGTCACGGAGTCCGCTTCCGCCTCGCCGCGGATGCCGGTGCGCCGACACACGCGGCGCAACCCGGCCGGCATGGCCACGGTCCCGGGCACCGACCCGGCTGCGACGGAGTCCTCCATGTTCGACGACGACTCGGACGAAGTCGATCCCCCCGCCGCGCCGGCCGCGCCTGCTGCCCCCGCGGCCCCTTCTGCTCC
>Ga0070738_10006752_pt1 | contig 11836 bp, 12 predicted proteins | sample Coa_R2_2_FD_66446 | JGI IMG/M metagenome (GOLD analysis project Ga0070738, IMG submission 66446) | Surface soil microbial communities from Centralia Pennsylvania, which are recovering from an underground coalmine fire - Coalmine... | ecosystem: Environmental > Terrestrial > Soil > Unclassified ... | reverse complement strand
GTCGTCACCAACTGCGGCCGCCTGTGTCTCTACCGCAAGAAGATCAACTTAAGCACTTGTTTGGCTGGACAAGCCGTCGGGGTTAAGGAAGTCGACGACGGCATCTGGCTCGTCCGTTTCTTCGATTACGATCTCGGCTATGTCGATCTGGAGGAGAAAACTTTGCAGCCCCTGCCCAATCCCTTCGGGCCAAAAGTGTTACCTATGTCTTAGGAACAACCTGTTACCTATGTGTCCGGTCCGGACAACACATGTGTGGCGGAGGAAGAGGGATTCGAACCCCCGAGCGAGTTTCCCCGCTAACGGTTTTCAAGACCGCCGCCTTCAACCACTCGGCCATTCCTCCACTTTCGATCTTACCCGACCTCGCTCGGCCGCTCGGTTTATCTTCGACCCGGAATCCCACGCCCAAGGCCATAGCGGTCCATTACAAAAATAATCAACGGTCCGTCCCCGAGCCGGTCCCCATTCGTGCATCGTCCGCCGGGCGCCGCTTGCCCATTCGCCCCTCCGGCTCGAATTGATAGACCACCGTAAAACTCGACTCCATATGGACCGGCGAGCCCGTGTCGTTCAGAAAGACCGCCACCACGCTGTTCAGCGCGTTATCCGGCAGCAGGCCGTTCTCGATCTTCACGTCGACCGTGTCCCGGAACGGATCGCCGCAGCTCGCATCCTGGATGTACAGCATCGTGTTGGCGCTCCCGTAGCTCATCGGGCTGGCGTCGTCGGCGTTGCTCCGCAGGCCCCACAGGACACCCGAGCATCTCCTGTTCGCCGGCGGGTTCCGCATCCATCCCTGGAAGTTGCCGTACACGCGCAAAATCCTGGTGACATAGCCTGCCGGCGGCGTGAATGTCATCGTATGGACGTTCGATCCCCGAGTGCCCCAGTTGCCCGGGAACGTATCGGGTGCGCCCGCGATGTCGTCGGAGTGGTTCGTGCTCGCCGAGTATGGCCCGAGCACGTCGGAGGCGCGCGACAATGCCGCGATGGCGATAAGTGCGGCGATGAGCCGGATCATAACGAGGCCTCCACAGGCGGCCGCTTCTTGGGTGGATGCGACTCCTCCCCGACTGCCTCAAAAATTTGCTTTTAGCCCCGAGGCGCTGGCTCAATCTTGTCTGCCGTTCTTTAACTGAGTCGCCACGCCGCCCCATCCTCAAAAAAAAATACGGCCTCGCAAGCTCGGAAATAATCATTGCCAACTGCAGGGGTAGCTTTGAAACTCCGAGGTGCGCCCGCCTGAGGGAATTTCGAAGAGTTGACCGCCCTTAATTCAGAAAGGGAGTTATTTCATGAAAAGAGTTGTGATGATTAGCGCCGCGATATTAGCCTTTAGTTTCGCGGCCTCTGCTACTGACTATGGACAATGGGATACCTTCTGGGGTTACACCTATACGCGGTTTGAAACCGGCAATTTCGTTCCCGCGCCCTTTGACGAAAACCTCCCATCGTTCAACGCCAATGGCGGCAGCGCCCAGTTGGCTTACAACTTCAACCGGTGGTTCGGCGTGGTTTTCGACGCCGGCGCCGTTCATGGCTCGGGCATTGGCGACTTCGGCGACCGCGCCCTGTTTCCTTCGACGTTCAGCCGCGGCGGACTCGATATGACGGTGGCCAACTACCTGCTCGGACCACGGGTCTCGTTCAAGCGCGGTTCCCGTTTTGTGCCTTACATTCAGACTCTGTTTGGCGGCGCCACCGCATGGCAAAGCCTTCCCGTCCCCGACGCCGCCTTGTTAGGCGGAGGCGTGCTTCTCCCCAACGGAGCCAATCTTGAATTTTCAAGAGTCACCTCCGGTTTCGCCATGACCGCCGGAGGAGGTTTAGATATCCGCCTCTCCAAGCACGTCTATCTTAGACCCATTCAAGCCGAATATTTCCTCACCCGCTTGAAGCCTGTCGGGGACCTCTCGCTTGTAAATCGGAACAACTTCCGCTATAGCGCGGGTGTCAACTTCAGCTTTGGCCATCCCAAATAGGCCTTCCCGCTCCGAAAATCTCCTTTAAACTGCCGGACGCCTTACGCTTCAACGGCCAAAGCGTAGGGTGTCCGGCCAAAATCGGTCCCTCCCCGGAAAACGGAAACGCCCCTCAACGCTGTGGCTGGGAGGCAGGGACTCGAACCCCGATACGCAGATCCAGAGTCTGCAGTCTTACCGTTAGACGACCTCCCAGTGCCGCCCGGGAGCCATTTCGCCCCCAGCCCCGATTGTAACATCGCTGGCGGTGCTACACTGAGTTCTTGTCTATGGCCATCAGCAAGGATTTATTGGAGATCCTGGTGTGCCCGCTGTGCAAGGCCACGGTCGAGCTTCTGCCCGGCGAAACCGGACTCAAGTGCGTTCAGTGCAAGCGGGTTTATCCCATCCGCGACGACATTCCCGTCATGCTGGTCGACGAAGCGCGCATCGAAGAGTAGCGCGCGCCATGGCTGCCGTCTTAGAGCGTCTTCCGGAGGGCGCGCGAATCGCCGTCGTCCGCCTGCGCTCCTTGGGCGACTGTGTCCTCACCACCCCCGCCCTCGCTCTGCTCAAGCGGCATCGCCCTGACTTGCGGCTCGCCATCGTGGTCGAATCGAGATTTCGCGCCGTCTTCGAAGGCAATCCCGACCTCGAGCGCATCCTCGATCCCCGCCCTCGCGCCCTCTTCAGGTGGCGGCCTCGGCTTGCCTTGAATCTCCACGGCGGCGCCCGCAGCATGGTCCTTACCGCCGCCTCCGCCGCTCCCCTCCGCGCCGGCTTTGCTCATCACCGCTACCGCTTCCTTTATTCCCACCGCATTCCCAGAGCCCAAGACATTCTAGGCCAGCCCCGCCCTGTTCATACCGCCGAACACCTCGCCTCGGCCATGTTTTGGCTCGGCGTCCCGCTCGGCGAAATCCCCAGGGCGAAACTTTTCGCCCAGCCCGAACCTTCCCGCCCCCCTTACGCCGTCCTCCATCCTTTCGCCTCCGCTCCGGCCAAAACTTGGCCCGCCGTCCGATTCCTCCTTCTCGCCGCCGAATTGAAGCGTTCGCTCGGCCTCGATCCCGTCTTCCTCGCCGGCCCGGCCGACGACTTCTCTCCCTTCGCCGCCTTTGAAGTTTGCAACGCCGCCCCCCTTTCCCGCGTCAAGAGCCTCTTGGCCGGCGCACAACTGTTTGTCGGAAACGATAGCGGCCCTGCTCACATGGCCGCCGCCTTCGGCCTCCCCGTGGTGGCTCTGTTCGGCGATTCCGACCCCTCCATCTGGGCTCCCTGGCGCACGCCCGCCCGCGTCCTCTCCTCCCCCGGCGGCATCGCCGGCATCTCCCTCGAGGAGGTCGTCGCGGCCGCCCACTCCATCGGGGCCCCGGCATGAGCGAGTTCGCCCGTCTGCTCCGCTATTCCCGCCGCTACACTCCCCATCTCCTCTTCTCCATCCTCCTGATGGCTTGCGTCGGCGCCGCCCAAGGACTTACCTATCTCCTCATCGGCCCCATCTTCGACCGCGTGCTCAGTCCTCAATCCGCCGACGCTCCCGTGCCCCTGTTCACCATCCCCCTCTGGAACCGTCGCGTCTACCTCGACGCCTTCATGCCCGCCCATATCCACAACGTCTGGACCATGGTCGCCGTCGCCATCCTGGTCCTGTTCGCCGCCAAGGGCCTTTGCGACTATCTCGGCAATTATCTGATTAACTACGTCGGCTTCTCCGCCGTCACCGACTTGCGCCAGGACGTCTTCGACCGCGTGCTTCATCAGGATGCGCACTTTTTCGAATCCAACTCCACCGCGCGCATCATGAGCTCCATCATGAACGACCTCGATAAGATCCAGGTCGCCACTTCCCACATCCTCGCCGACCTCCTCCGTCAAAGCTTCGTCGCCGTGGCCGTCGCCGCCGTCGTCTTTCAAACCGATTGGAAGTTCGCCCTGGCCAGCGTCACTCTCCTTCCCTTTGTCCTGCTGCCCACCCTCCGCATCGGTAGAAGAATCCGCCGCACCACCCGCCGCGCCCAGGACGACGCCGCCGAGTTGAACCAGGTCCTTCAGGAAACCCTCAGCGGTCACCACGTCGTCAAATCCTTCGGCGCCGAAGAGATTGAGTCCAATCGCTTCCGCGACCACGCCGCCAGGCTCCGCCGCAGCAACCTGCGCTATGTCGCCCAGCAAGCCCTCGCCTCGCCCTTGATCGAATTCTTCGCCGCCATCACCATCGTCGCCCTGCTCTCCTACGCCCGCCAGCAGATCAAGGCCGGCGCCATGAGCACCGGCGAGTTCACCCGCTTCCTCGTCGCCCTGTTCGGGCTCTACGAGCCCGTCAAACGCCTGGCCGGCATCCACAACATCTTCCAGCAGGCCCTAGGCGCCTCCCAGCGCGTCTTCGAATATCTGGACCGGCCCCGCCAGATTCAAGAAAAGCCCGGCGCCGCCCGCCTGCCCCGATTCGAAAAATCCATTCAGTTTGAAAACGTCGGCTTCCGCTATCCCGGAGAGCCCGGCGGCTTCATGCTCCAAGCCGTCTCCTTCGAGGTTCCCGCCGGCGCCGTGGTGGCCCTCGTCGGTCCCAGCGGAGCCGGCAAAACCACCCTCGTCAACCTCGTTCCCCGCTTCTACGACGTCACCTCGGGCGCCGTCCGCATCGACGGCCGCGATGTCCGCGATCTCCGCCTCTCTTCCCTCCGCGACAAAATCAGCATCGTCGCCCAGGATACTTTCTTGTTCAATGACACCGTCGAAAACAACATCCGCTACGGCTTGCGCCACGCCACCGCCGAGCAGGTCCGCCAAGCCGCCCGCAACGCCCTCGCCGAAGAGTTCATCTCCCGCCTGCCCTCCGGTTATCAAACCTTGATCGGTGAGCGCGGCCAGAAGCTCAGCGGAGGCCAGCGCCAGCGCCTGGCCATCGCGCGGGCCTTGCTGAAAAATGCGCCCATCTTGATCTTGGACGAAGCCACCTCTCACCTCGATACCGAATCCGAACTGCTCGTCCAGCAGGCTTTGCAGACCCTCATGGCCCATCGCACCGTCATCGTCATCGCCCACCGGCTTTCCACCGTGCGCCGCGCCGACCGCATCGTCGTCCTCGACCGCGGCAAAATCGCCGAAACCGGAACCCACGAGGAGCTCCTCCGCCGCGGCGGAATCTATCGCCGCCTCCACCACCTCCAATTCCTGGCCGCCGATGCCTGATCCCCCATGACGCCTGTCCGCAGCATGACCGGCTTTGCCCGCGCCAGGCGCCCCTTGGGCGCCGGCCAGATCCTGGTCAGCGTGAAAAGCGTCAATCATCGCGGATTGGACGTGCACATCCGTGCCCCCGAAGCTTTTGACCCTTTCGAAGTCGCCGTCCGCGCCCTGGTCAAAAGCCACGTGGCCCGCGGCCACGTCGATGTCCGCGTCGCCCTCCAGGATGAGCCCGTTCGCCCCGCCCGCGTCTCTTTCAATAAGCCCTTGCTGGAGCAATACCTGCGCGTCTTTCGCGACGCCGCCGCCGAATATAATCTCCCCCTCCAGCCCGATCTCGAAGCCGCCCTCCGCCTGCCCGGCGTCCTCGCCCCCGCCGGAGCCGGCGACGATCCCCCCGAGGGCGCCGAAGCCGCCCTGTTGGATGCCCTCGCCGACGCCTTGCATGAATGGAACGCCTTCCGCGAGCGCGAAGGCGCTGAGCTCGCCGCCGAGATCCGCAAACATGCCGCCGATGTCTCCGCCGCCGTCGCCGCCATGGAGTCCCTCCGCTCCGGCGCCGCCGCCCTCTTTCAAAACCGCCTCGCCCAAAAGCTCCACGAGCTGCTCGCCGCCGCCCCCATCGACCCTCACCGCCTCGCCCAGGAAGCCGCTCTCCTTGCCGAGCGCAGCGACATCGGCGAAGAGCTCGCCCGCCTGCAAATCCATTCCGCCCAGCTCCTGGCTCTGCTCGATCAAGGCGGCGAGCTCGGCAAAAAGCTCGATTTTCTGCTTCAGGAAATGAACCGCGAAGCCAATACCATCCTGTCGAAGTCCGGCGGCGCGGCCAGCCCCGGATTGCGCATCGCCGAATGCGCTTTAAGCGCCAAAGCCGCCATCGAGAAAATGCGCGAGCAGTCGCTTAACCTGGAGTAAATTCGCGCCAGCGCTCCCGAAACAGACTCGGCTATCCTGGGTGAATGCACACGGTCGAAGCTCCGCCCAAATCGGCGCCCCCGCGGCGCCAGGGCCGGGCCATGTTAGCCGTATTGCTCTGCACTTTTATCAATGCCGCTTCCCAGGCCTGTATTAAGCTCGGCACTGCTTCCCTAGGCGGCCATCCCACTATGCTGGAAACCGCCCTGGGCATCGTCACCAAGCCCCTGCTGTTTTCCGGTTACGCCTTGCTCGGCGCAAGCACCGTTCTGTTCGTCCTCGCCTTGCGCAAAGGCGACCTGTCGCTGCTTTATCCCGTCTTGACTCTCGGCTATGTCTGGGTCACCGTCCTCTCGGTGGTCATGTTTCACGATTCTATGAATTCCTTCAAGATCGCCGGAGTGGCCGTCATTATCGCCGGCGTCGGAGTGCTCGGAAAAGCCTCCAGCCAATGAAAACTCCCCTGGTTTCCGTCGCCTGGGTCGTGCTCGGCACCGTCATTGGCAGTTTCGGCGCCGTTTTTCTCAAAATCGGCGCCGGCCATTTGAATCGCCGTCTTCAGTCCCTGCTCCTCAATTGGCGCCTCGCCCTGGGAATTGCCTTTTATCTGCTGTCCTCGGTCTTCTACGTCGTCGGCGTGCGAAACGGCGAGTTGAGCGTGCTCTATCCCATGGTCTCGCTCGGCTCGGTTTGGACCCTGCTGTGGTCCAACCTCCTCCTCGGCGAGTCCCTCACCCGCCCCAAGTTCATGGCCGTGGGCCTGATTCTGGCCGGTTGCGTCCTTCTTGGCCTGGGCAGCCGTTAGCCTTCCGCTCGGCTCCCTGTCCCTAATGACATTCCCCTCCGCGTCCGATTTAGTAGGTGATGGCACGTCCCCGTCCAATCGATCGGCGCCATTGGCCTTCATGCGCCGCTTTATTTCCGGTTTGCGCATGCCTTTTTGCCGCCGCCGCGCTCGCTCAGGCTGTGCCCGGCCGCTATATCGTCGAATTCGACGCCGAGCCGGCCGTGGCCTCGGCCATCGCCGCGCGCGCGCGCCTGGCCGACTCGGCCCCGCAAATGGCCGCTCGCCGCGCCCAGATCCTCGCCGCCCAAGACCTCCAGCAGGCCGCTATTCAAGCCTTAGGCGGCGCCGTCCTCCGCCGCTACCATACGGTCTTTAACGGCATGGCGGTTCAAATCGCCGATTTCGCCGCGCCGCGGCTCCGCGCCCTGCCCGGCGTCCGCGCCGTCTATCCCGAAAAACGATTTCATGCGGTTCTCGACCAGGCCGTCATTGCGCAGCGCGTCACGGCGGCGTGGGCCAGCCTTCCCGGCGGCGCCTCTTCCGCCGGAGCCGGAACTTTCATCGCCATCCTCGATACCGGCATCGATATAAACCATCCTGGCTTCCAGGGTTTCACCGCCCCGCTTCCCTCCGGTTTCCCCCTCGCCTCCAGCGAAGCTGAAGCTTCCAACACCAACTCTAAGGTCATCGTCTCTCGCGATTACATCGGAACCGGAGGCGTCGATAGGCTCGGCCATGGCGCCGGCGTCGCCATGATTGCGGCCGGTCTCCCCAACCTCCCCACGCTCAATTGCGCCGACCCCGCCGTCGCCCTTTGCTCCCGCCCGGTCGCTTACCCCCAAAATCCCATCGCCGGCGTGGCCGCCGGGGCCTGGCTTGGCAATTATAAAGTTTGTGACGACGGCGGCGGCTGCGATCTGTCCGCCTTGCTCGCCGCTCTCGACGATCTGGTCGGCGATGCCGCGGCCTTTCAGGCCGCCACCGCGAATCCGGCCTTGCAGGTCGTGGCCAACTACAGCGCCGGCGGACCCTCCCTGTTCTTGTCGGATGAATCGGGCCCCGAAGCCCGCGCCATCCACAACGTGGTCGCCGCCGGAATTCTGATGGTCGTCGCCGCGGGCAATGATGGATTCGATCCCCATGGCGGCCAGGCCCCCAACAGCATTGGCCTCCCCGCGCTCCTGCCCGACGCCATCGCCGCCGGCGCCGTCTTCAATCGCCGCATCTTCGATTACGCCGTGAACGTCGCCGGATTGGCCCCCCTTCAGGCCGCCATCCCCGACGCCTCCGCCGATTTGAATTCGCCCGATCTATCCGATCCCATCTCGGCTTCCATCGTCGACGTCGCCCAAATCGACGGCGACGGATTGGCTTGCGAAACCCTCCCCGATGCTAGCCTCGCCGGCCTGATTGCGCTCATCCAACGCGGCTCCTGCTCCTTCAACGCCAAGCTCGACAATGCCGCCGCCGCCGGAGCTGTCGCCGCCGTCGTCTACAATAATCGCGGCTCCGGCCTCCTTAATATGGCTTTGACCGACGCCTCTCTGCCCGCCTTGTTCATCTCCCAATCGGACGGGCTAACTCTGAAATCCGCCATTTCCGCCAGCTCCTCTCTTACCGCCTCGCTCGATTTCGCCGCCCTCACGCCCTTCCCGCTCGCCAACTCCAGCCGCGTCGCCACCTATTCCGCCGCCGGCCCCACCTCCGCCGGCAATATCAAGCCCGATCTGCTGGCCGTCGGAGGCGATTACGTCGCCCTCGATAGCCAAGGACTCGACGTGTTGGACGCGCAGGTTCTTACCGCCAACGCCACTTCCAACGATCCTGCCTTCCCCTATCTCATCGCCTCCGGCTCCAGCCTCGCCGCCCCCTTCGTCGCCGGAAGTCTGGCCGCGCTCGAAAGCGCCCGCCCCGGCCTAACCCCCCCGCAATACCGCTCGCTGCTCGTCAACAGCGCCTCTTCCTTCCCGCCCGCCCCCGATGGCGCGCCCCTCCCTCCCATGGTCGCCGGCTCGGGAGAGCTCGATCTCCTCGCCGCCTTGCAAAACGATCTCGCCGCCGTCCCTTCCTCCCTCAACTTTCAAACCGCGCCCGGCCAGGTGAACCAGTCTCTGCCGCTGCAGGTCGTCAACGTCGGACCCGCTCCCGATGCCTTCACCGTAACGGTAAATCCCATCGATGGATCGCTAAGCCCTTCCGTCGACCCCGCCTCCTTCTCTCTTGCTCCCGGCGCCTCGCAAACCATCCACGTCGCCCTGTCTGCTTCCGGGCTCGCCGCCGGCGTTTACGATGGATACCTGTCCATTACCGGCGCGCAAACCAATACCGCCACCCGCATCCCCTATTGGTTCGGCGTGCCCGGATCGTCGGTGGAAAACATCACCGTCCTCAACCAAAATCAGTTGAACGCCGGCGGCGCGCCCCTGGAATCCGATCTCTCCATCCTGATCCGCTACACCGACCGAATCGGCATGCCTGTCGCCGGTCCGCCGCCCGCCGTCACCGCCCTCGCGGCCCGCTCCAAGGTGCTCAGCGTCGCCCCCGCCGGCGACATCCCCGGAACTTACCAGATCGATATCCAACTCGGCCGCGTCCCGGAAACCTTCGACGAATTCGACATCGCCGTCCAATCCGTCGCCCGAGCCGTCTTCGTGCCCGTCCTCTAAGCTCAAACCCCCAGCTCTTTGAACACTTCCCTCGCCGTCCGGAAACTATCCACCGCCGCCGGCACGCCGCAATAGATCGCCACTTGCAAAAAAACCTCTTTGATCTCGTCCTTCGTCACTCCGTTTTTCAGAGCCCCCCGCACGTGCATCTTCACTTCATGCGGCCGGTTCAGCGCGGATAGCATCGCCAGATTCAGCAGGCTGCGCGTCTTACGGTCCAGCCCCGGACGGCCCCAAACCTCGCCCCAGCAATATTGCGTCACCAACTCCTGAAGCGGACGATTGAAATCGTCCGCCGTCGCAAAAGCGTGATCCACGAACTCCGCGCCCAGCACTTCGCGCCGGATGCTCAGACCTTTGTCGAATGTTGCCTTATCCACTTGCCTCCTTTAACCTTTTCCTTGGCTGCTCGCCGCTTGGCCAACTTGTACGCCCGCCCACCGCTCCACCGGTTTCACAATCTCCGACATATCCGCCTCCGCGCCCTCGCTTCCCGCGGTGATCGCAAGCAGTTGCTTCACCGCGCTTCCCACCACCATCGGCACGCCCAGCGCCTCGGCTTCCTCCATGCACAGGCGGATATCTTTGTTCAACAGCCCAATCGCAAAGCCCAGGTTGAACGTGCGCGGGATCACGAAGCGCGGAATCTTGTCTTCTGTCGCGCTATTGCGCCCCGTGCCGGAATTGATCACTTCCACAATCTGCTTCGGGTCGAGCCCGGCCTTCACGCCCATCACCACCGCTTCCGAAGAGATCGCCATGGCGGTCGCCGAAAGCAGATTGTTCAGCAGCTTCATCGTCTGGCCCTGGCCCGGCTGGCGGCCCACCAGAAAAAGCTTGCCCAAACGCCCCAGCACCGGCTTCACTGCCTCGAAGATCTCATCCGCGCAGGAAACCATCACCGCCAGCGTCCCGCGCTCGGCCCCTCCCAGCCCCCCGCTCACCGGCGCATCCACCGCCGCGATCCCCTTGGCCGCAAGCCCTTCCGCTACTCGCTTGGCGTAAATCGATCCCGTGGTGGAAGTATCCACGAAAATCTTGACGCGGCTTCCTTCCACCACGCCGTTCGGCCCGAGCGCCGCCGACTGCACCACCGGCGGCGTCGGCAAGCTCGCAAGCACGATTTCGGCCGCCGAAGCCACAGCCGCGGGCGAACTCGCCCGCCTGGCGCCCATTTCCACAAACGGCTTCATGGCGGCTTCGCTGGTGTCGTAAATGGTGAGCGCGTATCCGCCCTCGATCAGCCGTCGCGCCATCCGCCCGCCCATCCGGCCCACGCCGATAAAGCCTACATTTTGATCGGTCATATATTGAGTCAAATGGATATCGTACACCTGCGGGAATGGATCGGGCGCACCGAAACCGCCTCGGACCAAGTGACCCCCGCGCCCGCCGCCCTTCTCTCGGCCACTCTGGACCGCTCCGACCCCGAGCCCAAAACCGGCGATCCCCTGCCCCCTCTCTGGCATTGGCTCTATTTCCTGCCGCGGCATCGCCAAAGCGAGCTTGCCCCGGACGGCCACCCCAAACGCGGCCAATTCCTTCCCCCCGTCCCTCTGCCGCGCCGGATGTGGGCCGGCGGCCGCTTCGAATTTCACCGCCCCTTGCGCATCGGCCAGCCTGTCACCCGCGTCTCCCGCATCGCCGATGTCGCCCATAAGCAAGGCCGCACGGGCGATCTGATCTTTGTAGTGGTCCGGCATGAAATCGCCGACCGGCAAGGCCTCGCCGTGATGGAAGAGCAGGATCTCGTCTATCGCGGCCATGCCAGCTCCAGCCCTCCTCCGCCCCCCGCCCTCCCGCTCTGGTCGCAAGCGGTCCGCCCGGACGACGTTCTTCTGTTCCGTTACTCGGCGCTCACCTTCAATGCCCACCGCATCCATTACGATCGCCGCTATGCCGTCGAAACCGAAGCTTATCCGGGCCTTGTCGTCCACGGCCCTCTGATTGCCACCCTCCTGCTCGACCTGCTCCGCCGGAATCTTCCCCAATCGAACGTCTCCCGCTTCTCCTTCCGCGCCGTCAGTCCGCTTTTCGATGTTGCGCCGTTCTTCATCTGCGGCCGGCCCGAGGGCAATCAGGTCCTCCTCTGGGCCCAAAACGAAAGCGGAGGCTTGGCGATGGATGCCCGCGCCGATTTAGATTGACCTCAGGGGCGCCCCGCCATTCCCCTTCCGTCAAATCTTATAACCTCAGCCCCTTCACCAACATCCCACCAAAACCCGCCCTCTTCTCCCCTTTCCCCTCCTCAAAAACAAATCGGAGGTTCTTCTTATGAAACCGCAACTTGCCCCCGATTCCCAGCGCGCCGCCGC
>Ga0070738_10006750_pt1 | contig 11843 bp, 14 predicted proteins | sample Coa_R2_2_FD_66446 | JGI IMG/M metagenome (GOLD analysis project Ga0070738, IMG submission 66446) | Surface soil microbial communities from Centralia Pennsylvania, which are recovering from an underground coalmine fire - Coalmine... | ecosystem: Environmental > Terrestrial > Soil > Unclassified ... | reverse complement strand
TTCGAGACCGTGCGCGCCGCGCGGGAGCAATGGCAGCCGGTCTGGGTGATCGTGGACGGCAGCACGGACGGGACCGCGTCCGCGCTCCTGGCGATGGCTCGCGAGGACCCTGGGCTCGAGGTGTTGGTGCGACCGGACAACGGCGGCAAGGGCGCCGCCGTGCTCCAGGGCCTGGAGCGGGCACAGCGGCGCGGCTTCACGCACGCGCTGGTGATGGACTCGGACGGCCAACACCCGGCCGGACGGATCCGCGCCTTCATGCAGGCCTCCCGCGAGCAGCCGCGGGCCATGATCCTCGGTGAGCCGCTGTTCGACCCGAGCGCGCCCGCGCTACGGGTGCAGGGGCGGCGCATCTCGAACTGGTGGACCAATCTCGAGACGCTCTGGGCGGGGGTTCACGACTCGCTCTTCGGTTTCCGCGTCTATCCGATCGCCGCGCTCGTGCGCGAGATGCGCTCGAGCCTCGGCATGCGCCGCTTCGACTTCGACGTCGAGGCCGCCGTGCGGCTCTCGTGGCAGGGGGTCCCGGCGCGCAACCTTCCGGCTCCGGTGAGGTATTTCAACCCGTCGGAAGACGGCGTATCACACTTCAATTACTGGCGCGACAACGCGCTCCTCACCTGGATGCACCTGCGGCTGCTGGCCGGTTTCCTGCTGCGGCTGCCGCGGCTCGCGGTGCGGCGATTGCGTCAAGGTTGACGCGCCGCGCGGTTGCCAGCCCCTTCGGGCTGGTATCATCATAGCCCCATGGTAAGGGGGGTCGGCCGCCGGAGCGTTGGGCGGTGCTTTTGCCCGCCCGTGGAAGCGCTTCACAGATGTCCAATACCGCCTCAACCCTGCGCCAGAGCCTCGAAGCCGCGGATGCCGCCGCGGCGGATACCACGGCCTTGGTCGGTGAGATCGCGGCGCTGATCGTCGAGGCGCTGAACCTCGAGCTCACCGCTTCCCAGATCGATCCGGACGCGCCCCTTTACGGGGAGGGCCTGGCCCTCGATTCCATCGACATCCTGGAGATCGCCCTCGTGGTCTCCAAGCACTATGGCGTCCAGCTGCGCGCGGACAGCGAAGGCAATCAGAAGATTTTCCGCTCGCTGCGCCGGCTGGCCGAGTACATCGCCGCTCACCGGACGAAGTAACCTCTGGCCACGTTGCCGCTGATCTCGCACGCCGCGCCTGATCGGGCGGTCGCCTACCGCGCGGGGCTTCCCGTCAGCGCCGCGCAATTCCTCGCGGACGCCGCTCGCCTCGCGCAAGCCCTTCCGCCGGGCGGGCACGTGCTCAACGTCTGCGCCGATCGCTACCGCTTCGCGGTGGGACTCGCCGCGAGTCTGCTTGCACGCAAGGTGAGCCTGCTGCCGCCGACGCAGACCCCTGAGGTGATCCGCCGGCTCGCTGCGTTCGCGCCGGATGTCTTTTGCCTGACGGATCAGGACGAGTGCAACGTCGATCTGCCGCAGGTGCGGTATCCGCAGGAATCCTGCGCGCCGCCGCCTTCGCCTGCCGCCGGCCGGCAGCCCGCCAACCCGCCTTCCACAAACGGGGCGGTGCCGCAACTCGATGCCTCGCAGACCGCCGCCATCGTGTTCACCTCGGGGTCAACGGGCCTGCCAGTGCCCCACCGCAAGACCTGGGGGCCTCTGGTGCGCTGTGTGCGCGATGGGGCCGAGCGGCTCGGCCTGATGGATGGCCGCGCGCACGCGCTGCTCGCCACCGTCCCGCCGCAGCACATGTATGGGTTCGAGTCGAGCGTATGGGTGGCGCTGCAGAGCGGGAATGCGCTCTGCGCGGAGCATCCGTTCTACCCCGCCGACGTCTGCGCGGCGCTCGCTCGCCTGCCGCGGCCGCGCGTCCTGGTCACCACGCCGGTACACCTGCGGGCACTGCTCGCCTCATGGGGTGATGTTCCGCAGACGGATCTGATCGTCTCGGCAACCGCGCCGCTGTCACAGGAGCTCGCGCGGGAGTCGGAGCAGCGCTTCGGCGCGCCGCTCATCGAGATCTACGGATCGACCGAAAGCGGTCAGCTCGCGACGCGCCGAGCGGCGCGGGAGCAGCAGTGGCGCCTCTGGCCGGGCGTCTGCCTCACGTTGGATGAGGGCCGCGCCTGGGCGCGCGGCGGCCACCTCGAGCAGCCGACGCCGCTGTGCGATGAGCTGGAAGTCATCGATGCCGAGCGCTTCCTGCTGCACGGGCGGCTGGCCGATCTCGTCAACATCGCCGGCAAGCGCAGCTCCCTCGGCTACCTGACGCACCAGCTCAACTCCATCGAGGGGGTGCTCGATGGCGCCTTTTTCTTTCCCGAGGAGCCCCGGACTTCCGCGACCGGCGTGACGCGCGTGGCGGCGGCGGTCGTGGCGCCCGGCCTCGATAACGCCCGGCTGACCGAGGAGCTGCGCAAGCGGATCGATCCGGTGTTTCTGCCGCGGCCACTGCTGCTCCTCGAGCGGTTGCCGCGCAACAGCACGGGCAAGCTCCCCCGGGATGCGCTCCAGGGGCTCGCCGCGGACACCACCGGTGCCGCGCGGCGCGTGAGCGATCCGTGACCGCGACGCCCCTCTCGCTGCCGGTGCCCCACCCTGCCACGGACGGTCATTTCCCCGGGCAGCCGATCCTGCCGGGGGTGGTGCTGCTCGATGAGGCGTTGCGGATCATCGAGCAGGCGACGGGGACGGATGCGACTCGCTGGCGGATCTCCTCCGTGAAGTTCCTGAGTCCCGCTGCGCCGGGGGAATCCCTGCTGCTCGAGCACGAGAGGCTCTCGAGCGGTGCGGTTCGGTTCGCCCTCCTCAGCGGCGGCCGCGCGGTCGCGACGGGACAGTTGGCGCCGGTATGAAGCGGGGGAGCGGCGCGGCGGCGGCGCCCCATTCATGAAAGCGGAGTGGGCAACCCACCGCGAGCGCGGCAGCCTCTGGCTGCTTCGTCTCATGACGTTCATCTCCCTCAGGCTCGGGCGCCCGGCGGGCCGCGTCATCCTCTGCGGCATCGGCGTCTATTTTTTCCTGTTCGCGCCCCAGGCCCGCCGTGCCTCGCTCGACTACCTGCGGCGGGTGCTCGCACGCCCGCCGCGGGCGCGGGACCGGTTCCGGCAGGTGATGAGCTTTGCGGCCACCATTCACGACCGGGTTTACCTGCTCAACGAGCGCTTCGAGCTCTTCGACATCTCGATCGTGGGGGAGGACCTCATGGCCGACCGGCTGCGCTCGGGAAGCGGCGCGTTCCTGATCGGCGCGCACCTCGGCAGCTTCGAGCTGACGCGGGCCTTGGGCCGCCGGCATCCGGGATTGCGGGTGGCCATGGTGGCCTACGAGGACAACGCGCGCAAGCTCAATGCCGCGCTGGCGGCGATCAATCCGGCGGCCAAGGTGGATGCGGTGGCGCTGGGAAGCCTGGAGGCGATGCTCAGGGTGAGGGACCTGCTCGAGGACGGGGCGTTCGTGGGCATGCTGGGGGATCGAACGCCCGCGGGCGAGAGGGAGATGGCGGTGTCGTTCCTGGGAGGGGTGGCGAAGTTTCCCCTGGGTCCGATGCGGGCGGCGGCGCTTTTGAACAGGCAGGCGATCTTGATGCTGGGGCTGTATCTGGGGGGCAATCGGTACCGGGTGGTATTCGAGCAGATCGCAGACTTTGCGGCGGTCGGGAGGCGAGAACGGGAGGTGGCCGTGCAGGAGGCGGTGAGGCGGTACGCGCGGCGCTTGGAGGAGTATTGCAGGCGGTATCCTTACAACTGGTTCAACTTCTATCGGTTCTGGAGCTGATGTGACAAGGCGCCGGCTGTTCGCCTGTTTGTTGTCCCTGCCGTGGGCCGCGGCCATCGCTGCGGCGGCGCCATCGCCGCAATCCGACCTCGACCGGCTCATGCAACTGCTCGCTCGGCGCAAGCATGGGGAAGTGACCTACTCCGAGAAGGACTATCTCTCGGTGCTCGAGGGGCCGGTGAGATCTTCTGGGGTGCTCGTCTATGATGCGCCGGATCATCTGGAGAAAAGAGCGCTCGCGCCGCGGGTGGAATCGATCGTGTTGGATCATGGAGTGGTCACGGTGCAGAGAGGGCATCGCACGTATCACCTGGATCTGAGCTCTCATCCGCAGGTGGCGCCGTACGTGGATGCGATTCGATCGACGATGGCGGGGGATCGCGCGGCGCTCGAGCGGGTGTTCAAGGTGAGCTTCGCAGGCAGCCTCGCGCACTGGGAGCTGGGGTTGGTGCCGTTGGATGAGAAGATCGCGCGCGGGGTGCGCGCGATCCGGATCGAGGGGGCGCGGGATGATGTGCAGTCGGTCGAGATCGACAAGCCAAACGGGGATCGATCCGTGATGACCCTGGGGCCGCCGGAGGCGGCGCCACGGAAATGAGGCAACGGCGGGCAGCGCATGAGCCCCACCCGCATGACGGCGGACGGCGGATCGCGGCCATCGTCATCTGGGCGCTGCTCATGGGAGTGGCGGCGCTCATCGTGATCCGCGCGCGCTACGCGGCGGATCTCTCGGCGTTTCTGCCGCGGGCGCCGACGGCATCACAGCGGCTGCTGGTACAGCAGTTGCGCCAGGGAGTGGCATCCAGGCTCATCATCATCGCGATCGAGGGGGGAGCCGCAAACGGGCCATCGCCCGATGCCTCGATGCGGGCGCGGCTTTCGCAGGCGCTGGCGCAGCGGTTGCGGGCGGACCCTCTGTTCCTGTCGGTCGAGAATGGAGATCAGGCCACGGAAGAGCGCGATGAGGCGTTTCTCTTCGCGCATCGCTATCTCCTCAGCAGCTCGGTGACGCCGCAGCGGTTCACCGCCGCGGGCTTGCGGGATGCGATCCGGAATACGATCGACTCGCTGGCCTCGCCGACGGGGCTCCTCACCGAGTCGTGGGTGCCGAGCGACCCGACCGGGGAGATGATGACGCTGCTCGATCAGTTGGGCGAGCGGCAGTCGCCTCGGAAGCTGGATGGAGTCTGGGCTTCGAAGGACGGCACGCGTGCCCTGCTGATTGCGCAGACGCGGGCGGCGGGGTCCGATACGGATGGCCAGGAGAGAGCCCTGCAGGCGATACAAAGGGCATTCGACGCGCAGCTTGCTGCGCGGCACGTGCAGGCATCGTTGCAGATGACGGGGCCGGGTGTGTTCGGGGTCGAGGCGCGCGCGCGCATCAAGCGGGAGGTGACTCGACTCTCCATCGTCAGCTCCGTGCTGATTCTGATGCTGCTCATTCTGGTCTATCGATCCCTCCCTGCGCTCCTGCTCGGGCTGGTGCCGGTTGCCTCGGGAGCGCTCATCGGCGTCGCGGCGGTGGCGCTGGGGTTCGGAGTCGTGCAGGGCGTGACGCTCGGGTTCGGGGTGACGCTGATCGGCGAGGGGGTCGATTACTCGATCTATCTTTTCGTGCAGTCGCGCTCGCGCGTCCGCGATCCCCCGCCATCGTCAGGTTCTGCGCCCTGCACTTCGCCGGCGCGACCGCCGCCCGCTGCGAAGTGGGCCGCCATCTGGCCCACCATCCGGCTCGGCATGCTGACCTCGATGTGCGGCTTCGCCTCGCTCCTGCCGTCGGGGTTTCCGGGGCTCGCGCAGCTCGGCCTGTATTCGCTCACCGGGGTGTTGGCGGCGGGACTCGCCACCCGCTTCGTGCTGCCGGCCCTGCTGCCGCGGGCCTTCGCCATCCGGGATCTGAGTCCCATCGGTCGCGCCGCGGCGCGGATCCTGCGCCCGCTCCTCATCGGGCGTGTGGCCGTCGCGATCATTGCGCTCGCCGCCGCGGCGCTGCTTGGCTTCAAGCGCGATCACCTCTTCAACCACGAGCTGTCGGCGTTGAGCCCGGTACCGGCGGCCGCGTTGCAGCTCGATGGGCAGCTGCGCGGCGATCTCGGAGCGCCGGATGTCCGGTACCTCGTGGTCGTATCCGCTCCCGACAGGCAGTCGGCCCTGCGGGGGGCGGAACAGGTCGGGACCGAGCTCGACGGCCTCGTCAGCCGCAACGTGATCTCGGGGTACGAAAGCCCGGCGCGCTACCTTCCGAGCGAGGCCGTTCAGCGGCAGCGTCAGCGCAGTTTGCCGCCGCCCGATGCACTGCGGGCGAGCCTCGGGCAGGCGCTGGCGGGACTGCCGCTTCGAGCCTCGCGGCTGCAGCCATTCCTTGGCGATGTCGAGGCTGCGCGCAAGGCTCCCCTGCTGACGCCGCAGGATCTCGCCGGCACATCGTTCGCTTCCGTCGTGGACTCGCTGTTGGTTCGCGAGGGCATGCAGTGGCACGCGCTGCTGCCGCTCGATGCGCCCACCTCCGGCCCGCATCCTTTCACGATCGACTTTGCGCGCGTGCGCCAGGCGATCGCGGCGGCGGCGCCGGCGAGCGCGACCGTGTTGGATCTCAAAGGCCAGGCCAATGCGCTGTATGCGACTTACCTGCGCGCGGCCGTGCAGCTTTCTTTCTTCGGCCTTGCGGCGATCACCGTGCTGCTGCTCCTGACTCTGCGCTCCCCGGCGCGCGTCCTCGGGATCCTGCTGCCGCTCGCCGCGGCCGTGCTCGCCGTCGCGGCGGGACTGGTGCTCTGCGGCCGGCCGCTCACGCTCCTGCATGTGATCGGCATGCTGCTCATCGTCGCCGTCGGCTCGAACTACGCGCTTTTCTTCGACCGGCCGGTCGCTCGAAGCCCCCCGGACGGGGACGGGCAAGCCCCGCGGTCCTTGACGCTCGCTTCGCTCGTGGTCGCGAATGCCGCCACGGTGCTCGGATTCGGCGTGCTGGCCTTCTCCTCGGTGCCCGTGCTGCGGGACCTCGGCTCGACGGTGGCCCCTGGCGCCTTCCTGGCGCTCGTCTTCGCGGCGCTTTTGACGCGCGGTGAGCCTATGAAAGAATAGGCGGATCCGCAGCCGCGATGGCGGCCGCGGCGGAGCTGAACCGAATTGCCGACCGAATCCCCCTCCCTTCCCCGGCGCTGGCGACCCTCGCCGCTCGTCAGCCTGTCCCTCGGCCTGCACGCCGGGGCCGTGGCGACCCTCATCGCGCGGCCCGCTGCCTGGCCGTGGGCGCTCGGCGCGCTGATTGCCGATCACGCCGCGCTCACGGCTGCGAGCCTCGTGCCGCGCAGCCGGCTGCTGGGCCCCAACTGGACGCGCCTGCCTGCCGCGGCCGCAACGCGGCGCCACGTGGCGATCACCATCGATGACGGTCCCGATCCGCAAGTCACGCCGCGCGTCCTCGCACTGCTCGAGGAGCGTCGCGTCGCTGCGACCTTCTTCTGCATCGGAGAGCGTGTCCGCGCACATAGCGAGCTCGCACGCGAGATCGTGCGGCGCGGGCACGCGATGGAGAATCATACTCAGCGTCACGTGCATTACTTCTCCCTGATGGGTCCGCGCGGTCTGACCCTGGAGATTGAGCGTGCGCAGGACACAATCGGCATCGTTGCGGGCCAGCGTCCGGTCTTTTTCCGTGCGCCGGCGGGGTTTCGCAACCCGTTTCTCGATCCCGTGCTGACCCGCCTCGGCCTGCGCCTGGCGACCTGGACGCGACGTGGGTTTGATACCGTCAGCGCCCGCCCGGAAGCGGTGCTCGGAAAGCTGACGAGCGGGCTCGCGGGCGGTGACATCCTCCTGCTGCACGACGGGAATGCCGCCCGCACGCGCGCCGGATCCCCTGTCGTACTCGAGGTCCTGCCCCGCCTGTTGGATGCGCTCGCGGGCGTGGACCTGACACCGGTCACACTGCGCTCGGCGCTCGCCGGAGGCGACTCGATTTGACTCCCCTCTCGATCAGCCACTTCACCGCGACGAGCTGTATCGGCCGCGGGCTCGATGAGATGATCGCCTCGCTGCGCGCGCGGCGCAGCGGACTCGCCCCCTGCACGTTCGAGACGGTGCGGCTCGACACGTACGTCGGCGAGGTCCCCGGGGTCGACGAGGAGTCGCTGCCGCATGAGCTGAGGCGGTTCGATTGCCGCAATAACCGGCTCGCGCAATTGGGACTGCGCCAGGACGGCTTCATGGATGCGGTGCAAGCGAGCGTGGCTCGATGGGGTCGACGGCGCATAGGCCTCGTGCTGGGAACGAGCACCTCCGGAATACTGGCGACGGAGATCGCCTATCGCCAGCGTGATCCGGCAACAGGCGCCCTGCCGCCGGACCTGGACTACGCCGGCACACACAACTCGTACTCTCTCGGTGCCTTCACTCGCCTCCTCCTCGGCCTCGAAGGCCCCGCCACCGTCATCTGCACCGCCTGCTCTTCCAGCGCCAAAGCGTTCAGCTCGGCAGGGCGCATGATCGAGGCCGGACTCATCGATGCCGCCGTGGTGGGTGGCGTCGACTCGCTGTGCCTCACGACCCTCTACGGCTTTCACTCGCTGCAGCTCCTCTCTGGCGCCCCGTGCAAGCCCTTCGACGCCGCGCGCGACGGGATCTCCATCGGCGAGGCCGCCGCATTCGCGCTCCTCGAGCGGATGCCCCCCCACCTCGACTCCGGCGCCCTCCTGCTCACGGGCAGCGGCGAGTCGAGCGATGCGCATCACATGTCCTCGCCGCATCCGCAGGGGCGCGGCGCGCGTGAGGCGATGGCGCAGGCGCTGGCCGCGGCCCAACTCGCGCCGCCCGACATCGATTACATCAATCTTCATGGCACGGGCACACCGGGCAACGATGCGGCCGAAGGGTGCGCGGTATCCACCCTGTTCGAGCATTCCATCAGAGCCAGCTCCACCAAGGGCGCCACCGGCCACACCCTCGGCGCCGCGGGGGCACTGGAGGCGGTGATCTGCGCGATCGGCCTGCGGCACGGACTCATGCCCGGAAGTGCCAACACCGAGCGGCTCGATCCGGCCGTCGAATTCGACTACCTGCGCGAGAACCGGGCGAATGTGCCCTTCCGCCGCGCGCTCAGCAATTCCTTCGGCTTTGGCGGCTCCAACTGCAGTCTGATCCTGGAGCGCTCGGCATGAGCGGCACACGCAAGGTCCGCCCGTGCTGACCGCATACGTCCGCGGCGTCGGGCTGCTCGGTCCCGGCCTCACCGATTGGCAGACCGGCGCCCCCGTGATCGCCGGCACGGCGCCTTATCGCCCCTGCCCCACCGTGCTGCCCGCGCCGCAGGCACTGCCTCCCGCCGAAAGGCGCCGCACCGGGGCCACCGTCAAATTGGCCATCGCGGTCGCGCAACAGGCGGTCAGCCGTGCGGCCATCGATCCGGCGGGCCTCGCCGCTGTGTTCGCCTCCTCCAGTGGCGACGGCGTCATTTGTCACGAGATCTGCGAGACCCTGGCCACGGAGGAGCGGCAGATCTCCCCGACGCGCTTTCACAACTCCGTACACAACGCCGCGGCGGGCTACTGGAGCATCGCGACCGGCGCCACCGCGGCATCGAGCGCCATCTGCGCATATGACGCGAGCTTCGCCGCGGGGCTGTTGGAGGCGCTGACCCTGATCGCCGTGAGCGGCGCGCCTGCCCTGCTGAGCGCGTACGAGACCGCGTATCCGGAGCCCATGAATGCCAAGCGCCCGCTGCCCGATTCCTTCGGCGCGGCCCTGGTGCTCACCGCCACATCCGAACAGATGAGCCTCGCACGAATCACGGCGGCCCTGGGCGATGCGCCGGGCGATCGCATGAGCGAGCCGCAGCTCGAGGTCCTGCGGGCCGGCGTGCCCGCCGCGCGCAGCCTGCCGCTGCTGGCGCTGCTCGCGCGCCGCGAGCCAGGCCGTGTGGTGATCGATTACCTGCCGGAGCAGAGTGTGGTGTTGGAGGTCTGCGAGTGTCGCTAGGGCCGACTCCCTTCAACCGCGGACCGGCGGGCGGCGAGCCGCTGGACCACCGCTGGATCGAGGCCCACATTCCCCATCGGGGCCCGATGTGCCTGCTCGAGGAGGTCCTCACCTGGGATGCCGCGCGCATCCGCTGTCGTGCCACGAGTCATCGTCTCGCGAGCAATCCCTTGCGGGCCGGCGGCCGGCTCGGCGTCGTGTGCGGAGTCGAATACGCGGGACAGGCGATGGCGGTGCATGGCGCGATCATGGCATCGGTATCAGGCCGGCGAGCACGTCCCGGCTATCTGGCCAGCCTGAGAAACCTCATGCTGCACGTCACCCGCCTCGATGATCTGCAAGAGGATCTGATCGCGAGCGCCGAGCGCCTGGCGAGTGACGAGGCCACCGCGCTCTATCAGTTCGCGGTCTCGAGCGCAGGCCGTGAGCTCCTGAGTGGCCGCATCAGCATCGTGTTTGGAGCGGACGCCTGATGAGCGAAACGGTCAAGCGGGCGCTGGTCACGGGCGGCAGCGGCGGAATCGGCGCCGCGATCTGCCGTCGCCTGGCACGCGATGGCAACCACGTGTATGTACATGCCAGAAAAGGCCTCGATGCCGCGCAAAAGCTGGCGGACGAAATCACCGCCGCGGGCGGCAGCGCCACGGCGCTTCATTTCGACGTGACCGACGCCGAGGGGACCCGGCAGGCGCTCGAGTCCGCGCTGGCCTCAGGCCCCATCCAGATCCTCATCAACAATGCGGGAGTCACCGACGACGCCGTGCTCCCCGGCATGAGCCCGGACCAGTGGCACCGGGTGATCGCCGTATCGGTCCACGGCTTCTTCAACGTCACGCAGTCGCTCCTGATGCCGATGATCCGCACCCGCTGGGGCCGGATCATCAACATCTCCTCGGTCACCGCGCTGATCGGCAACAAAGGCCAGGTCAACTACGCCGCCGCCAAGGGCGCGCTCAATTCCGCGACCAAGGCCCTCGCCATCGAGCTCGCCACCCGCGGAATCACCGTCAACGCGGTCGCCCCAGGCATCATCGACACCCCGATGAGCGAAGGGCTGTTCGATGCCGAGGCGATCGCCCGTCTCGTGCCGATGCGCCGCGCCGGATTGCCGGAGGAAGTGGCGGCCGTGGTCGCATTCCTCGCTTCGGCCGAAGCCTCCTACGTCACCTCCCAAATCATCTCGGTGAGCGGCGGGATGGCCTGAGGGCTCGGGAGAGCACAAACGCAGTCCCAACGTCGGAACCACACGCCTCCACGGACGGAAAATTTCTCCGAGATCATTGGCGGACTCCCTGAAATCTCGCAAAATTCCCGCAAGCGACCCATTTTGCGAGCTGGCGAGATCCCCGGTCTGTCTGCTGGAATGCACACGCAGGCGCAGACCCGAGGGAGCGACAATGGCGGTGGCGGCGGTGATGGCGGACCCACTCCTGGAATCCCGAGTAGCGCGGCTCGAATCGGACGTGACGCATATCCGCTCAGATATCGCGCAGATGAAGCTCGACGTGCGCGAATTGCGCGAAGGCGTGACGGATGTCCGCCAGCAAATCGGTCAGGAATCGGGCGGCGTTCGCCAGGAGCGCGCTGGCCTGCGCGACGAGATGCGCAAGGAGTTCGGTAGGGTTCGCCAGGAGCTCGCCGGCCTGCGCGACGAGGTGCACCGCGGCCTGGCTTCAAATCGTATATGGATGCTGCTGCAGAGCGGGGCGATCCTCGCCATCATGGCGCGGGGATTCGGATGGATATAAGCGAAGCCCGCTCGGCGCTCTTGGCAGCTCGCCGCGCAGACCGATCAAGCCCGTGAACCGGCCGCGCTTTAGCCCATGCACGCTGATACAATGGGTCGATGAAAGCTTTCCTGATCGCCGGCCTCGTGCTGATCGCCGCAGGGGTCTTCCTCATCCTGCGACCGCCCCACTACGCCTCGCAACAGAGCGTCTTCAAGCTCGGCGGGCTGGAAGCGACCATGCAGCAGGACAAGACGCTGCCCGGCTGGGTGGGCGGCGTCGTTCTCGGTGCCGGGGTGGTGCTGCTCGGTGGCGGTTTGCTGAAGCGCGGATAAGTCAGCGTGAACCAGGCGGCTGCTGAGCGCATCACCCTGCTCGTCCGCCT
>Ga0070738_10006749_pt1 | contig 11844 bp, 10 predicted proteins | sample Coa_R2_2_FD_66446 | JGI IMG/M metagenome (GOLD analysis project Ga0070738, IMG submission 66446) | Surface soil microbial communities from Centralia Pennsylvania, which are recovering from an underground coalmine fire - Coalmine... | ecosystem: Environmental > Terrestrial > Soil > Unclassified ... | reverse complement strand
AGCGACGCGAGATAGCGATCCGCGGCGGCCTTCAGCTCAGACATGCGCGCACAAGAATGCATCGAGCGCCGCCACGGCACGCCGGCATACTTCGGCGTGGCGCTGCTTCTTATCGCGCGGCGGATTTTCGAGTTTCGGCAGCAGATCGAAGGTGATGTTAGCAGGTTGATAATCGCGCGCGTCGGCCGAAGAAACGTAGGCGCAGAGCGAACCGATCGCGGTTTCGCGCGGGAAAGCACGCGGAGGATCTTCCATCGCCGCGCGGCCCGCGGCCAGCCCTGTGGCGATCGATTCCACATAGCCTTCGACGCCGGAAATCTGCCCGGCGAAAAAAATATTCGGCGCGGTCCGCAACTGAAGCGCCGGCGTGAGCAGCGCGGGCGCATTGATATACGTGTTGCGATGCACCTGGCCGTAGCGCAGAAATTCGGCGCGCTCCAAACCCGGGATCATCCGCAGCACGCGAGCCTGCTCGCCGAAGCGCATGTGATTCTGAAACCCGACCAGGTTATAACTGCCCGCGCGTGCGTTTTCGGCGCGAAGCTGCACCACCGCGTAGGGGCGCCTGCCGGTGTGCGGATCGATCAGACCCATCGGCTTCATGGGACCAAAGCGCAGAGTATCGCGGCCCCGCCGTGCGAGCTCTTCAATCGGCAGGCACGCTTCGAAGTACTGGCACTGATCCTGCTCGATATGCGCGGGAACGCTTTGCGCGGCAAGCAGGGCATCGACGAACGCATCGTATTGCGGCTTGTCGAGCGGGCAATTCAAATAATCGTCGCTTCCATCGAGCGATTTTCCGTAGCGCGAGGCGCGAAACGCAATCGAAGTATCGATGGTTTCGGCGTCCACAATGGGGCTGATGCTGTCGTAAAAAAACAGCCGCTCGCTGCCCGTCACGCGGGCAATCTCGGCGGCCAGCGCATCCGACGTCAGCGGCCCGCTCGCGATAATCCAGGCGCGCTCCAGATCCAGCGAGGTCACTTCCTCGCGGCGAATTTCAATCCGGCGCTCCGATTCGATTGCGCGGGTGATTTCAGCCGCGAACAGCTCCCGATCGACCGTGAGAGCATGACCGGCGGGCACGCGAGTCCGCGCGGCGATGCTCATCAGCAGCGATCCCAGCCGCCGCAGCTCTTCTTTCAGCAGCCACGGCGCTGAATTTTCCTGCTCGGTTTTAAGCGAATTGCTGCAAACCAGCTCCGCGAGCGCGGCGGTTTTATGCGCCGGCGTCCGCCGCTGTGGACGCATCTCATAAAGGATCGCGCGTCCACCGGCGCGCGCGATTTGCCACGCCGCCTCGCATCCGGCGAGTCCGCCGCCGATGATATGAATCTCGCGCATGTCGCCTCTTCCCGCCCGCGGCAAACTTCGGCAAAAACTTACGTCTCCCGGTATTCTCCAAAGACTCTTCTCAGCCGATCCGAAATCTCTCCGACCGTTGCCATCGCCTCGCAAGCGGCCAAAATTCGCGGCATCAGATTCTCCGTCCCCCGCGCGGCGCGCTCCAACTCATCGAGCTTCGCGTTCACCCCGGCTCCGCGCGAGGCTCGCAGCTCGCGCAGCCGTTCGATTTGCAAGCGCTCCAACTCGGGATCGACCCGGAAGGTCGCAGGCGGGTGTTCCTCCCCGAGTCGGAATTTATTCACGCCGACGACGATCTTTTCGCCGCGCTCGATGGCCTGCTGATCCAGGTAGGCCGCGTTCTGAATCTCGGATTGAATATAGCCCTGCTCGATCGCGGCCAGCGTTCCGCCCAGGGCATCGATACGGGCGATGTAATCGGAGGCGCCGCGTTCGATCTCATCGGTCATCTGCTCGATCGCGAAACTTCCTCCCACCGGATCGGCGACTTTGGTCACGCCGGTCTCATACGCGAGGATCTGCTGCGTGCGTAGCGCCAGCCGCGCCGACTCCTCGGTTGGCAGCGCCAGCGCCTCATCGCGCGAATTGGTGTGCAGCGACTGGGTCCCGCCCAGCACCGCCGCCATCGCCTGTAGCGCCACGCGAATCACGTTCACATCGGGCTGCTGCGCGGTCAGAGTCGAGCCGGCGGTCTGGGTGTGGAAGCGCAGCATCATCGATTTCGGATTTTGCGCGCCAAAGCGCTCCTTCATGATCTTCGCCCACAGCCGCCGCGCGGCGCGATATTTCGCGATCTCCTCCAAAAAATTATTGTGCGCGTTAAAAAAGAACGACAAGCGCGGCGCGAACGCGTCCACGTCCAGGCCGGCGTCGATCGCCGCGCGCACATAGGCGATCGCATCGGCCAAGGTGAACGCGACCTCCTGCGTCGCCGTCGAGCCCGCCTCGCGGATGTGATATCCACTGATCGAAATCGTGTTCCACTCCGGCAGCTCGCGCCCGGCCCAGGCGAACAGATCGGTGATGATTCGCATGGCGGGCCGCGGAGGATAAATATAAGTCCCGCGCGCGATATATTCCTTTAAAATGTCGTTCTGCACGGTTCCGGAAAGCTTGCGCGTATCGGCGCCCTGCCGCCGGGCAACAAGAACATAAAGCGAAAGCAAAATTGCCGCCGTCGAATTGATGGTCATCGACGTGCTGACTTTATCCAGGCGGATCCCGTCAAAGAGTCGCTCCATATCGGCGAGCGAGCAGATGGCCACGCCGACCCGGCCCACTTCGCCCTTTGCGAGCGGATGGTCGGAGTCCATTCCCATCTGCGTCGGCAAGTCGAAAGCCACTGATAATCCCGTCGTGCCTTGCGAAAGCAGATAGCGATAGCGGCGATTGCTTTCCTCGGCGGTGCCGAATCCGGCGTACTGGCGCATGGTCCAGGGACGGGCGCGGTACATATCCGGATAAATTCCACGGGTAAAGGGATATTGGCCGGGACGTTCGTTCATTTTTGTCATGAGCGGGAAATTTTGCGCGCGCGCCACAAGGAAGTAATTCCGAAATAAAGCATGATCACGGCAAAGATGGCGGAGAGCACGATTCGAAAAAGGCTCTCGCTGTCGGACCGGTAGGTGCGGATGTTATGAACGATCGACGGAACAGGACTCGCCGCCAGCACCAGAAAAACGAAGCCGATCATCTGGTTCCACAGCGCGTGCAAAGGCCGGATCACGCCGGGCAGCACGTGAGCTAAAAATCGCTGGATGAGCCGCCCCATCGGTTGTATACTCATCCTAACAAACCCGGAAAACATCGCTGATCAGAAACGTGACGGCGCCGATAAGAAGAGTACGGGTGTGGCGGGAACCGAAATGCCGGCGGCAACATCAGATGTTATGCTGAAGGTGGTTCGCGGTGGGCGGCGGCAGGTTCGCGAACTGGTTTGGACAGGCCGTTGCAAGGAGGTTTCGGAGAGTCGCCCCCAGCGGAGAAAGAGGAATCACTTGGAAGATCGATTAAAGGAGCTCATGCAGGAACTCGGCAACGCCATCAATGAATCGCTCTCCGATTCCGATCGGATTGCCGCAGCAATCGGCGAAATTAAACGCGCGGGTTACGATGTGTTCCTGGTTCTCGAAGCCACAATTGGTTTCAATAAACGCGAAGATGCCGAGGAAACCGAGGAAGGCGACACCATCCAGCTCAACTCGCCGCCGGAAAACAGCCGGCGCAAGGTGGGCAAAATCAAACTGACATCGCAGGATCAGAAGTTTTTGCGCGCGCTCAAAATCGCGATCGACGAAGAAGGCCGATAACACCGCTTGTTGCTGTGTACCGTGCGCCGCTGCGGCGCGCCGCTCCAACAACGGGAGCACACACTTATTTGCCCTCGCGGGCACTGCTTTGATATCGCGCGCAGCGGCTACGTAAATCTGCTACAACCTCAGGATCGCCGCTCGCGCAATCCGGGAGATTCGCCGGAGGTGGTCGCCGCGCGGCGCAGGCTGCACGACCTGGGCGTGACGCGGCCGCTGGTTGAGGCGATTGCGGGAATCGCCCGTTGCTCTCACCAGGTGCTCGATGCCGGATGCGGCGACGGTTTCTATCTCGGAACGCTGGCGAGCGAAATCGGCTTCCGAGGCTACGGGATCGATATTTCCACCCGCGCCGCCGATCTCGCCGCGCGCCGCTATCCCCAGTGCGAGTGGATCGTGGCCAACGCCGACCGGTTCATTCCCTACCCCGATGGCTCCTTCGATCTGGTTTGGTCGATTCACGCCCGGATGAACGCCGGCGAATTCCGGCGCGTTCTGGTTCCCGGCGGCCGTCTGCTGATTGCTCTTCCGGCTCCCGGCGACCTGATCGAGCTGCGCGGCGCCGGGCGCGATCGCGCCGCGCGCACCATCGAAGAATTTGCGGCTTTCCGTCTCATTGACCGGCAGCGCGTCACTCACGTGGCGGATCTTTCACCGTCTGCGGTGCGCGACGTTTTGCGGTCGATCTATCGTCCGTTCCGGTCCAAGCCGGTGGAAGCGATGCGGGTGACGTTCAGTTCCGATGTGCTGCTTCTCGAGCCGGCGGTATGAAACGTTTTCTTAAATTACGTAAATGTTTCCGGTAATCCTTGTAATCCATAACGTAAGTTGAAGAAAGGCCGAGTGGCCTGTGGCTTGCTTGATTTCACGGCTAAGGCCAGCAAATGCGCCTCAGCGTCCGATTGAATTTATCGCTTGTCGCCGGAGTGACCTTGGTGTCGATGGGCATCGCCCTATATGAGACGCAGAGTGAAACCAGCGGCCTGCGGCGGGATCTGGAACGGCAGGCTGCGCTGCTTGCCGAGAGCCTGGAAAAATCGGCCGCGCCGCTGATGGCGCCGGTATCGCCGGAGCCGTTGCAGGTTCTGGTGAACGCGTTTCAGAACCGGCAGCGCCTGGCCGGAGTCGCTATCTACAACGCGCAAGCGCAGCCCATCGCGGCCAGTTCCGGTTTGGCGGCGCGGCTCGGCGAGTCGCCGCACGCTTATCTGCACTCCAGATTTTTCCGGTCGCACGGCCAGTTGATGCACGTCTACGCTCTGCCGATCGCGGTGAATGGAGCGCCGGCCGGAACTCTGGCCATCTTTCATGACGCAGCCTATATCGAATCGCGGCAGCGGGCGCTTTGGAAAAACGCGCTCACCGGGCTCGCCATGCAGGCGGCGCTGATCATCTGCGTCACCCTGCTGATTCTGCAATGGAGCTTGCGCCGGCCCCTGAAGCGTCTCACGCAATGGATGGGCGATGTTCGCCGCGGATCGCCGGGAGAAACGCCGGAGCTTCCGCCGGAGGATTCCTTTGGCCCGCTCAGCCGCGAAGTCGCCCAGCTAGCGACCACTCTGCACGCGGCCCGCGCCGCGGCGCAAGAAGAGGCGCGGCTGCGGGACGCCGGCGAATCGCTGTGGACCGCCGAGCGCCTGCGCGTGTTCGTCGAAAGCAAGGCCGGGCATTGCCGGATGTTCGCGATTTCCAACCGCGAACCCTATGAGCATATCCGCAACAATGGCGAAGTAAAATGTTCCATCCCGGCCAGCGGTCTGGTGACCGCGCTGGAACCGATTCTCCGCTCCACCGACGGCACCTGGATCGCGCAAGGCACCGGCAGCGCCGATCGGGAAACGGTGGACGCGCGCGATCATATTCGCGTGCCGCCCGATTCTCCACAATACACGCTGCGGCGCGTCTGGCTTACCGAGGAAGAAGAGCGGGGATTTTATCTCGGATTCGCCAATGAGGGGCTTTGGCCGCTGTGCCACATTGCGCACACCCGGCCGCTTTTCCGCGCCCAGGATTGGGATCATTATCAGGCCGTGAATCGCCGCTTCGCCGATGCGTTTCTGGAAGAGGCCGCCGGCGAGGCGAATCCGCTGGTGCTGGTGCAGGATTATCACTTCGCCCTGGTTCCGCGCATGATCAAGGAGTCGCGGCCGGACGCGCGCGTCGCGATTTTCTGGCACATCCCGTGGCCCAATCCGGAGGCGTTCGGCATCTGCCCCTGGCAGCGCGAGCTGCTCGACGGGTTGCTGGGCGCCGACCTGATCGGGTTTCACATCCAGTCGCACTGCAATAATTTTTTGGAGACCGTGGACCGCGCGCTCGAATCGCGCATCGATCGCGAACACTTCGCGGTGACGCGCCGCGGGCATCTGAGCGCCGTCCGCGCGTTCCCGATCAGCGTGAAATTCCCCTGCGGCGATGCGTCCGCCGCGACCTTCCAGGATCGCCTGGCGCTGTTCCGCAAGCTGGGCGTGGATGCGACCATGCTCGGCGTGGGCGTCGATCGCGTCGATTATACGAAAGGCATCCCGGAGCGCTTCCGCGCGATTGAGCTGTTTTTTGAAAAATTCCCGTCCTACCGCCGCCAGTTCACTTTCGTGCAGATCGGCGCTCCCAGCCGCACACACATCCGCCGCTATCACGATCTGCTGGAGGAAGTGGAGCAGGAAGCCGCGCGCATCAACCGCCGTTTTGAGGCCGGCGCCTGGCAGCCGATCGTTTTTCTACCGCGGCATCACAGCCACAACGAAATTCTTCCGTATTACCGCGCGGCCGATTTATGCCTGGTGACCTCGCTGCATGACGGCATGAACCTGGTCGCCAAGGAATTTGTCGCCTCTCGCGCCGATGAGCAGGGCTCGCTGATTCTCTCCCGCTTCGCCGGCGCAAGCCATGAACTGGCGGACGCGCTGGTGGTAAATCCCTACGATACCGAGGAACTGGCCGAGGCGATCCATCAGGCGCTGGCGATGCCGCCGGAAGAGAAACAGGCGCGAATGGCGAGAATGCGCGCTTATCTGCGCGAGCACAATATTTATCGCTGGGCGGGAACACTGATTCACGAGCTCATTTCGCTGCGCCTGGATGTGCCTGAGGAGCGCCCCGTCCAGCCGCCTCAATTGCTGGCGCGCGTCGGCTGATCTAAACTCCGCCGTCCAAAATTCCCGGATAGGTGACGGATTCGCCGTCGATTTTCGCAAACGGCGTGAAATGGTGCGGTTTGCGGCCGGTGGCGCTTAGGATATCCTCCACTTCGATGCCTCGGGCGCGCAGCGCATCTCCGATCAGCGAACGATGGCATCGCCACGGCACCGCTTCCGCGCACATAATCGCGGTGCGGCGCCCGCGCGCAAGATCGATCAGCTCCGCCAGATTTTCCGCGAACTCCGGCGTTTGCATGTAATCGGCATAGCCGCGGAAGCTCGCGTTTTTCCAACCGAGATTGATCGAATCTTTTCGTGGATGGCGCAGGCCACCCAGGCCGGGCAGGTGATGATACCTGATCCCGTGTTCGGGCAGCGACTTCGCCATGGCGTCCCGGTTGAATTGCGGATTGCGGCGCGACTTGGGGATGGTCCGCACATCGGCCACCTGTTCGACGCCGTTCGCCTGGAGGATCGCCAGAAATTCCGGAAGCGGATGCGTGGAGTGGCCGACGGTGAGAATCGTCAGTCCGCGCCGGTGAGCTTGCGCCATTGGCCCTGGTACCAGTAATACACCTCCGATGCTTTTCCGAGCATCGCATCGTCGATCCCCTGATGGTCGATCGGCGGAGGCTTGGGGCCGCCGTAGGCGCGGTAATGCTCCAGGATGAACTTCCGGTCCACCGGATTGATCTCGCGCGCGTAGAAAAAGCTGCCGTTCAGGCCGCGCTGAAGATAGTGGTCCTCCGGCCATTTCCCCACCTCGGCCGGATGTGTATCCGCGCCGCCGCGAAACACCAGAATCGAGCTGACGCCTCTGGCGCTACAGACCACCGCCCACGCGGTCTGGCCTTTTTGGAAAAATTCGCCGTGAATCACATTGCGCGGCGGTCCACCGGCCGATGGCTGCGGGATCAGGCAGCCTCGCGCGCCCAGAACAGAAACAATCGGCCGCGGCAGATCGGAAAAATGGTCTGGTTTCAGACGCCGGTAATTCGTGACGGAGGGAACCGGCGGCTGCGCGGCGCAGACCGCGGCCAGCGCCAGAATCGCGGCGAAACGCCACATGGCTCAAGTGTAGTCTATTCATTCCGCAGCGCGACGACCGGATCGACGCGCATCGCGCGCCGCGCTGGCAGCAGGCATCCCAGAAACGCCGCCGCGCCGAGCACCAGCGTCACCATCCCCAGCGTCAGCGGATCGTGCGGCGACACGCCGATCAGCAGCCAGCCGAGCACGCGCGTCAGCGCGATCGCCGCCGCCAGTCCGATCGCCAGTCCCATCAAAAGCTGCCGCAGGCCCTGCATAAAGACAAGCTGCAAAATTCGCCGCGAGGTCGCGCCCAGCGCCATTCTCAGCCCGATCTCCTGCGTCCGCTGGCTCACCGAATGCGAAATCACCGCGTACAATCCCACCGAGGCGAGCACCAGCGCGACCAGCGCGAAAATCGCGAACAGGCTGCCGAATACTTTCTGCGGCCAGTTGTTCAAGTCGAGCCGTTCTTCAAGCGACCGCAGATTGTAGAGCACCATGTCTTCATCGAGCGCGGCGACCTCCCTGCGAAACGCGGCTCCAAGACTGTCCGGCGGCACCGTGGTTCGCGCCATCAGCGACATGTCCCGGAGCGGAAACTGGCGATAAGGAACATAGATCAGGGCTGTCAACTCGCGCGTCTCGTTCTGATTCGGCAGATTCTGCAAAATATTCGGCGTGACTCCGACGATCGTAAGCCACGGTCCGGGCTTATCCTGCGCCATCGAGCCGGGGACTTGGAACACGCGGAGCCGTTTGCCGATCGGGTCCTGATTTGGGAAAAATTTCTCGACGAAACGCTGGTTCACAATCACCACCGGAGGCCCGGCAACTCCGTCTGATTCCGCGAAAGCGCGGCCGCGCTGGATCTTTACGTCCATCGCGCGGAAATAATCGGGACTGATCACCAGCTCTCCGATCGTGGGGCGGCGCTTTTCATCGACCGGAGGCCTGCCCTCGATTTCATATGGCTCATCCATCGCGCCGCCGGTGGGCATCGTAATCGAGATGGAAGAGACCTGCACGCCGGGCAGCGCGTCGAGCCGTTCCTTCAGGCGATCGTGAAATGCAATCTCATCGGCATCCTTCGGATAGCGCGCCTGCGGCAGGAACAGCCGCATTACCAGAACGTTTTTCGGATTCACGCCGGTTTCCATCGTGTACACGTTCAGAAAGCTGCGGATCATCAGGCCCGCGCCCGCGAGCAGCACAACCGCCAGCGCCATTTCCGCGATCACCAGAATGCTCGACAGGTAACGGCCGCGCCTGCCCGTGCTCGAACCGCGGCTCTGATCCTTCAAAGACGTGTTCACATCGAGACGCGAAAGACGCAGCGCCGGAGCCAGGCCGAAGAATACGCCCGTACCGATCGAAATCGCGCCAAGAAACGCGAATCCGCGCCAATCCATCGCAAAATTCATCCAAACCGGAATGCGATCGCGCACCGCGGCGTCGAAGGCTCGCACACCCCAGATGGAAATGAAATAACCGAGGGCTCCGCCCAGGATCGACAGCATCACGCTTTCAACCAGAAGCTGCCGGATGATGCGCCATCGTCCCGCGCCGAGCGCGATGCGGATGGAAATTTCGCGCGCCCGATCGACCGCGCGGGCCAGCAGGAGATTGGCGACATTGGCGCACGCGATCAGCAGCACGAATCCCACCGCGCCCATCAGCGCCACCATCAGCAGAAATATCTCCGGCCCGTTGAAATCCTCGGTTTGGGTGTGCAGCACGGTTTCGACGCCTTGATTCGTCGCCGGATACGCCGCCTGAAGATTATGCGCGATCGCGTTCATTTCCGCGGCGGCCAATTTTTCCGTTGCGCCCGCCGCGAGCCGGCCGATAGCGCCGTAAAAGCGATTTTCGCGTTTGTCGAAATTATCGCCGGGGCGCAGCGCCATCCACATATCGGTGTCATACGGAAAACGCAGACCGTTCCGCATCACGCCGATGATTGTCGCCGGCTGGTCATTAACGCGGATTGACTTGCCTAATATGTTCGGGTCTTTTCCATACCGGTTTTCCCAGACACCGTAGCCCAGAATTACGGTCTGATCCGTGCCCGGATGCTCATCCTCGGCAATGAAGCCGCGTCCCAGAATCGGCTTTTGATCGATCAACCCGAACGTTCCGGCGCTCATGACCGCGACGTTGTAGCGCGTGGGCAAGCCGGACTTGTCGCTCACGTTGCTGGCATTGAACTGGAACAGGGCCATCCCGTCCATCGTCTTCACGTGTTCGCGGAAGTCGCGAAAATCGGGCCAGGATACTCCGCGCCTCTGCTGTCCCCAACTGGCATTTCTGCTCGAAAGGAACAGAATGTGATCGTTTACGAACGGCATTCCTTTATACAGAACGCCGTCGGCGATGGCGAAAACGGTCGCGTTGGCGCCGATTCCGAGGGCCAGCGCCAACACCGCCGTCGCCGTGAATCCCGGATTCCCGGCCATCGCGCGAAGGCTGAAACGAACGTCCTCGAACAACGCCATGTGAGCTTGGACGTCGAAAGACAAAGAAAAGTTCGAGCTATATAGTGACTTTTTCGCGTGATTTCCGGCTACACATGTGTCGGGAGGGCTACTGCGCGGTGATTTCCACCGGCTGGGACCGGTCGCTTTCCTTGCCGTTGGTGGCTACCGCCGACACCTGATAACGGTATTTCTTTCCGGAGGATATGTCGTGATCGGAATAGGTGGGCGCCGTGATCCGCGACGCAATCTTTACAAATGGCCCGCCGTCCACGGACCGATATACGTTGTACCCCTGAAATCGCGGCTCGGTGTTGCGCTCCCAGGAAAGCTCGATAGCGTTCGTCCCCTGCTCGGCCGCCAGACCGGAGGGGATCGCGGGCGCGAACACGTCCTCGGGCGTGATTGTTTGTGGACCGGCCACCGGGCTCTGTTGCAGCTCCCCGCTGAAGCCCTGCACGTAATAGCGGTATGATGCGCCGTATTCGATTGCGGAATCGAGCCAGCTCGTCTGATCCGAGTCGGCCAGCAGCTCCGGCGCCGCGTCGCCCGTCGCGCGGAAAATATGATAATGCGGCGCCGAACTGCGCCAGGACAGCTCGACTCCTCGCGGCGTGTTTTCCGCCTTGAAATCGGCCGGCGCGGCGAGCGGCGGCGCAATGGTGAGCTGACGCAGATTCGACCAGTCCGAAGTTTTCCCCTTTGGTCCCGTGGCGCGCACGCCAATGGTCACTTCCTTGCCGATCCAGTCTTTATTCAAGGGAATTGCCTTGCTCAACGCGCCGGGCGCGGATGCCGGAATTTCGATTCGCGACGCCGACGCTTCCCAAACGGCTTGATTCCACGGATTCGGCGTCACCCCGGCGCGCAAATCGACCGAGCGAATCGAATCGAGCGGCAACCCCTGCGTACTCATCGAGGGAATGGTGAACTGCGCCAGGATCTGATCGCCGCGCTCGGCCACGGTGAGGTCGACGATGCGCTGCGGGATCGCAAGCGAAGGCGCTTGCGGCGGTCCGATGTATCCGCAGCCGGCCAGAACCAGCGGCGCGACAAGCAGGCGGCGTACGCCGCGCGGACGATTCACAGAATGTACCGGGTCAGATCCTGGTCCTTGACGATCTCGGCGAGCTGCTTGCGAACATAAGCCGCGTCGATCCGGACAACTTTCTTTTTCAAATCCGGGCCGTCGAAGGAAACCTCCTCCAGCAGCTTTTCGAGAATGGTGTGCAGCCGGCGCGCCCCGATATTTTCCGTCGATTCATTCACCCGCGCGGCGAACGCGGCGATTTCCTCCAGCGCGTCCTCGGTGAAGGTCAGCTTGATGCCTTCGGTATCGAGCAGCGCCTGATACTGCTTGATCAGCGCGTTCTTGGGCTCTTTCAGGATGCGAATAAAATCCTGCTCATTCAGCGATTTCAGCTCGACCCGGATGGGGAAGCGGCCCTGCAATTCGGGAATCAGATCGCTGGGCTTCGAAACGTGAAAGGCGCCGGCGGCGATGAACAGAATATGATCGGTGCG
>Ga0070738_10006746_pt1 | contig 11850 bp, 10 predicted proteins | sample Coa_R2_2_FD_66446 | JGI IMG/M metagenome (GOLD analysis project Ga0070738, IMG submission 66446) | Surface soil microbial communities from Centralia Pennsylvania, which are recovering from an underground coalmine fire - Coalmine... | ecosystem: Environmental > Terrestrial > Soil > Unclassified ... | reverse complement strand
GCTGCAACCGAGCTTGGAATCCGTACGATCGCAATCTTTGCCGAAGAGGATAAGCTCTCACTGCACCGCTTCAAGGCAGACGAAGCCTATCAGGTTGGTGCCGGTAAAGGAGCCCTCGAAGCCTATCTGTCGATCGAGGAAGTGATCCGGGCCGCCGGGGCAGCCAAAGCCGACGCGATCCACCCGGGTTACGGCTTCCTCTCCGAGAGTCCGGAATTCGCGGAAGCCTGCGCGGCGGCAGGTATTGTCTTCATCGGCCCAAGTCCGCAGACCATGCGCGACCTCGGCAACAAGGTGGCGGCCCGCAACCTTGCGATATCCTGCGGCGTGCCGGTCATGCCAGCGACCCCGCCTCTGCCGGACGATCCCGGGGAGGTGAAGCGTCTCGCGCGTGAAATCGGCTATCCGCTCATGCTCAAGGCATCCTGGGGTGGCGGCGGGCGTGGAATGCGGCCGATCGAGAGCGAGGACAAGCTTGCCGGCTCCGTGATGAGCGCCAGGCGGGAAGCGAAAAGCGCCTTTGGCAAGGACGAGGTCTATCTTGAAAAACTTGTGCGGCGCGCACGCCATGTCGAGGTCCAGATTCTCGGTGACATGCACGGCGAGCTGGTGCATCTTTTCGAGCGCGACTGCTCGATCCAGCGCCGCAACCAGAAAGTCGTGGAACGCGCTCCCGCGCCCTATCTCGGCGAAGGTACACGCGCGCTTATCTGTGAGGCTGCGCTCAAGATCGGGCACGCCGCCAATTACACAGGCGCCGGCACGGTCGAATTCTTAATCGACGCCGAGACCGGCGCCTTCTATTTCATAGAGGTCAATCCTCGTATCCAGGTCGAACATACCGTAACGGAGGAGGTCACTGGTCTCGACATCGTCAAAGCACAGATCCGGATCGCCGAAGGCAAGCGCATCGGTGTCCCTGAGGAGACAGGGATACCACCCCAGCCTTTGATCCGGCTTTCTGGTCATGCTCTGCAGTGCCGCATCACGACAGAAAACCCCGAAAACAATTTCATCCCGGATTATGGCCGCATCACCGCTTACCGGGGCGCGGCGGGCTTTGGCATACGCATCGACGGCGGCACCGCCTATTCCGGCGCTGTCGTCACGCGCTTTTACGATCCGCTGCTTGAGAAAATCACGGCCTGGGCGCCCACGCCCGAAGAAGCGATTCGCAGAATGGATCGCGCGCTTCTCGAATATCGCATCCGCGGTGTGGCCACCAATCTCGCCTTTCTGCACAACATCATCAACCATCCGCAATTCATTGCGAGCAGCTACACGACGCGTTTCATCGATGAGACCCCAGCCTTATTCGATTTCAAGAAACGCAAGGACCGTGCAACAAAGCTCCTGACCTGGATCGCAGAGGTGACGGTAAACGGCCACCCCGAAACAAGGACGAGAGCACGCCCTCCGGCAATAGCGCACGAGCCGGTCGTGCCGCGATTTCCACTCGCCCAGACGCCGGATGGAACCCGCCAGCTGCTGGAAAAATTGGGAGCTAAACGATTCGCCGAATGGATGCGCAGCGAGACCCGCCTGCTCATCACCGACACCACCATGCGGGACGCCCACCAATCGCTGCTCGCAACACGCATGCGCACGAAGGATATCGCCGCGGTGGCTGGGGCCTACTCTAAGGGGCTGCCGCAACTTCTATCCCTCGAATGCTGGGGCGGCGCGACCTTCGATGTCGCCATGCGCTTCCTTTCGGAAGACCCCTGGGAACGGCTTGCGCTGGTGCGCGAGCGTTCGCCAAACCTTCTGACCCAGATGCTGCTGCGAGGCGCCAACGCTGTCGGCTACACCAACTATCCCGACAATGCCGTCAAATATTTCGTAAGGCGCGCCGCCCTTGGCATCGATCTCTTTCGCATTTTCGACTGCCTCAACTGGGTCGAGAATATGCGTGTTGCGATTGATGCCGTTTGCGAGACGGGCAAGCTTGCCGAAGGCGCAATCTGCTACACTGGCGACATTCTCGATCCGGATCGCGCCAAATATTCGCTCGGCTACTATGTCGAAGTCGCCAAGGAACTGGAGCGGGCGGGCTGTCATATTCTTGCGATCAAGGACATGGCGGGCTTGTTGCGGCCTGCCGGCGCGCGCGTGCTCGTGAAGGCCTTGCGTGAGGCTTGCGGCCTGCCCCTCCATCTGCACACCCATGATACCTCGGGGATCTCGGCCGCAACCGTGCTTGCGGCGGCGGAGGCCGGAGTCGATGCAGCCGACGCCGCCATCGATACCATGTCCGGCACGACGTCGCAGCCATGCCTTGGTTCCATCGTCGAGGCCTTGCGCCACGGTGATCGCGATACTGGCCTTGATCCGGCCGCTATCCGCCAGCTCAGCTTTTATTGGGAGGCTGTGCGCCAGCAATATGCCGCTTTCGAGAGCGACCTCAAGACCGGCACGAGCGAAGTGTATCTGCATGAGATGCCCGGCGGCCAGTTCACCAATCTAAGGGAGCAGGCACGCGCCCTCGGCCTCGACAAACGCTGGCACGACGTCGCAAAGGCCTATCGCGCGGCGAACGATCTTTTTGGCGACATCATCAAAGTGACGCCATCCTCAAAGGTCGTTGGAGACATGGCCCTGATGATGGTCGCCCAGGATCTGACGCCGGAGGACGTGCTCGACCCTGAGCGGGACATCGCCTTTCCAGCTTCCGTCGCCGAGATGCTGAGGGGCGATCTCGGCCAGCCCCCCGGCGGCTGGCCCAAGGCCTTGCAGATGAAGGTGCTAAAGGGCGAAAAGCCCCTCACGGCGCGGCCGGGCTCGCTGCTCGCCCCCGCCGATTTTGCTGCCAGCCGCGCCGATGCCGAAAAGGCGTGCGGACGGCAGCTCAGCGACGACGAACTCGCTTCCTATCTCATGTACCCGAAGGTCTTCACGGAATTTGCGGCAACGATCCGCCGCTATGGGCCGGTTTCCGTTCTGCCGACACCGGTATTTTTCTACGGCATGCAGCCAGGCGACGAGATCGCCGTAGAGATCGAAGCGGGCAAGACGCTCGTCGTGGTTTTGATGACGATCGCCGAAACAGACGAGGAGGGGCAGGTCAAGGTTTTCTTCGAGCTCAACGGCCAGCCGAGAATAATCAAGGTGCTGAACCGTGCGGCTGCAGCCAAAACCGTCATGCGGCGCAAGGCCGAAGAAGGCAACCCGTCGCATGTGGCAGCGCCTATGCCGGGCTCGGTCTCAACCATCGCTGTCAAGCTTGGCCAGACTGTCAAGGCGGGCGATATCATTGCCACGCTGGAGGCCATGAAGATGGAGACGGTGCTGCACGCGCCTTTTGACGGCAAAATCGTTGAGATTCTCGCTTCGCCAGGTCAGCAGATTGACGCAAGGGATCTTTTGATGCGGATCGAGTAGGGCCTTCAGTCTATCTCGGATGGAAAGTGCGGCATTTCCGATTTCCCTTGCACGAAGCCATCCTCAATAACACAGTTGCAAAATCGATTCGGATGGCGGCCGTGAGAAGTCCATGCTTGCAATCCCCGGAAAGTCCTGCGGCGAGTGCAGCTTGTGCTGCAAAGTCCTTGAAATCACTGAATTCCCGAAACCCGCCGGCAAATTATGCGAGCACTGCCTAACCTCCGGTTCAGGAGGGTGCGGGATCTACGGCACAAGGCCACAGGTCTGCCGGGATTACGAATGCTTATGGAAAGGCGACCGCACCATGAGCTCGCGCCTGCGCCCCGATCATACCGGCACGATCTTGATGGAAGATCCCGATTCCGGCGAATACCGCGCCGTCTGCGACCCGGAAAAACCCTTTGCGTGGCTGACGCCGCTTGTTTTCAAACAGCTGGTTGCAATGGCAAAAAGCGGCCGGATCGTTGTCGCCAAGGCAGGGCTGAAGTCCTGGCGCATCCATGCAAACGGCCAATGGGGACCGTGCGTTTGACAAAAAGACTGGTGCAAAGCACCCGCCTTCATGGAAGATGCTGGATGGAAGATGCTGGCGAGAGCCAAAACTCACCTTGCCTCCCCGGAAAATCCCTGTATAAAGCGCGCTTCGCGGCTCCGGCTGGGGGCTGAACGGGAACCCGCTCCGCGGGCAGGAATTCGATCCGCATTCCCGGTGTCTCCGCCTTCGTTTGCTGCTCGAGCCTTTCCGGGCTCGAAGGGCTCGGCGCCGGGCGCAGCGAGTGAACAAGGGAAAGGCTAGCCAATGGCGCTCTACGAGCACATCTATTTGGCGCGTCAGGATATTTCTGCCCAGCAGGTGGAAGCGCTGACGGCGCAGTTCAAAGGCGTAATCGAATCCTTCGGCGGCAAGGTCGAAAAGGTCGAATATTGGGGAGTCAAATCCCTCGCCTACAGAATCAAGAAAAACCGGAAGGCACATTTCTCTCTTCTGAACATCGATGCACCTCCTGCCGCGCTCGCCGAGGTGGAACGTCAGATGAGCATTAATGAGGACATCATAAGATTCATGACGGTCCGGGTTGAGGCTCTCGAACAAGGCCAATCCGCCATGATGCGCAAGCGCGACGATGACGAGCGTGGCGAGCGCGGTACCCGCGCCCCGCGTCCTGATAGAGCCAAGCGTAACCGGGATGAAGAACTGGCAACCGAGGAGGCAAACTTCTGATGACGACCGCCGCTGCACCCCGCAGGCCTTTTTTCCGCCGCCGCAAGACCTGTCCGTTCTCCGGGCCTAACGCGCCCAAGATCGATTACAAGGACACACGTTTGCTCTCCCGCTATATTTCGGAACGCGGTAAGATCGTGCCTTCGCGAATTACCGCAGTGTCCGCGAAGAAGCAGCGAGAACTCGCAAAAGCGATAAAGCGCGCCCGTTTCCTCGGGCTGCTCCCTTATGTGATCCGCTGATTCCAGACCATTGCTCCAGGGATTTGCGTGTGGATATTCCCCCGCGGCCGCATTTGTTTTAGTGTCTCTGGCATACGGATAACGCAGAATACCAGCCACGCGGCGATCCCGCGCGGTTTTGTTGGGAAGCGCGGAGATTGAGCCTCTTCCGCCCCTAACCGCCTTTCAAGCGGGACAGCAAGGGATGATGAAAAAACAACGTCTCCAAAGATTGGGTTCAACCGCCGCCATTGGCGCGGGGGCAGGAATTGCTGCTGCTGTGCTTTGCAGCCTTGCGAGCCGGGGCACTCCTTTAGCTGCCATTCTTGCCAATCTGTGTCCCCTTCCCCTTATGATCGCAATGCTCGGGTATGGCACCCTCGCGGGTGCCGTTGCGGTTGTTTCTTCTACGATCACCGTTTCGGTGCTCTTTTATGCGCAGGAGAAATTCGGGAATGTCGACCCGGCCGCTCTGACCGGCCTGACTTTCGCTTTCTTCGTGGCGCTGCCGGCGTTCTGGCTCAGCCTCCTTTCGGTGCTGAGCCGGGTGAAGGGAAGCACCAATTGGGTTGTGACAAGCCGCGTCGGCAGTTTCTTCGCACGGGAATATTGCCCCCTCGAGCGCGTGCTCTCTTACGCCACCTCGGTTTGCGCAACGATAGGTGTGGCAATCGCACTTTATGTCAGCTCCCTTTATGGAGGATTCGACGTAGCGCTCAAGCAATTGACCGCAGATATCACCCCTATCATTCAAGATCTCATTGGCGCCAAGATGCAGCTTCCTGCTGGTGTCACCGTGCAAAGCTTGGCACGCGCCACGATCTTGGCAGGAGCCCCCATGGTGGCGGGCGGCTTCCTCATCATGTTCATGCTCAATCTTTGGCTTGCCGGGCGGGTCACGCAACTTTCCGGACAGCTCGCACGCCCGTGGCCGGACATCGCCTGGGAATTGCGGCTCCCGCGAGCCTATCTCTTGGTGTTTGGCATCTCTTCCGCTGTAGGGCCGTATGCCGGCGGACTCCCTGGCCTTATTGTCGTTATCGTTGCCGTAACGCTCGGTGTTGCTTATGCGCTGATTGGACTGGCTACGGCGCACTATCTGCCGCGCGGATCAAGTTTCCGGATTCCGCTTCTCATCGCTATCTATCTCGGCCTAGCCATACCCGTAACATGGCTGATATTCCTGCTCGCACTGGTCGTGGTCGGCATTCTCGACTCGGCCTTCTCCTTGCGGGATCGCAAGAAGACGCCGGGTCTGCCTAAACCCTGACAATAATAATTTCGGCACAACTCGAAAGGCTTCATGATGGAAGTTATTTTGCTCGAACGCGTCGGCAAGCTTGGCCAGATGGGTGAAACCGTCCGGGTCAAGGATGGCTATGCCCGCAATTTTCTCCTTCCCAAGGGAAAAGCTCTGCGGGCGACTGAGGCCAATAAGGCGCGGTTTGAAAGCCAGCGGGCCCAGCTCGAAGCGCGCAATCTCGAGACGCGCGCCGAGGCCGCCACTATAGCCGAAAAGCTGAACGGTCAGGTCTTCATCATCATCCGTCAGGCGGGCGAAACCGGCCATCTTTACGGCTCGGTCTCGACGCGCGACATTGCCGCTGCAGTCACCGGCGGCGGCTTTAATGTCAATCGCAATCAGATTGTCCTCAAGACGCCGATCAAGTCGCTCGGTCTGCATCAGGTTCCGGTGCATTTGCATCCGGAAATCGAAGCTCTAATCACCGTCAATGTCGCCCGTTCCGATGCCGAAGCAGAGCGCCAGGCCAAAGGCGAGGCGGTGATCATCGTCGAGGAGACGAGCATGGATGAGCTTGGCCTCGAAGTTGGCGCCGCGCTTGCTGAGGCAGCGGGCACCGCCGAAGAGGCATAGACTGCGCGGCTGATGTCCCGCACAGTGCTGCATTTTTCCCAAGCCCTACCCGCGTTCGATCAGCAGGCGGGCGATTGCGGCGCGCAGATCGCCAATGCCCTCGCCATTATGCGAAGACGTGAACACGGCCTCTGGAAAAGCGGCAGGCCGCTGGGCGATGAGCGCAAGTGTGGCTGCAAGGCGCCCTTCCCGATCAGAGGGTTTCACTTCGTCGAGCTTCGTTAGCACGATCTGGTAGGATACCGCCAGCCGATCAAGCCGGTCGATCATCTCAATATCTGTGGCCTTTGCGCCGTGGCGGCCATCAATAAGCAGAAAGACACGCAACAGCGCTGCCCGGCCGCGCAGAAACTCTTCAATGAGACGGGCCCAAGATGCTGTCTTTTCCTTTGAAGCGGCCGCATAGCCATAGCCAGGCATGTCCACGAGACGGAGCTTGGCTTTTGGGGGACCGCCGAGCGCGAAGAAATTGAGTTCACGCGTGCGGCCGGGGGTGTTTGACGTCCGCGCTAAGGTTTTGCGATTGGTGAGCGCATTCAGAAGGGAGGATTTTCCAACGTTCGAGCGTCCGGCAAAAGCAATTTCCGGGGGCCCTGAGGGCGGCAGCTGATCAGCTGCCGCCGCCGCCCATACAAAGGCGCACTCCCCGGCGAAAAGCTTGCGGCCTGCTTCCACAAAATCCGTCTCGGCAGCTGCCGGCTGCGCCACAATCTCCAGCCTCAGGTTGTCACCTTTTTGCGGAACATGCCAGCCAGATTGTCCCAGAGTTCAATCTTGACTCCGGCCCGCTTCATGATCGTTGTCTGCTGAATGATCGACAAAAGATTGTTCCAGCTCCAGTAGATCACGAGGCCGGAGGCAAAACTGCCAAGCGTGAATGTGAAAACAACCGGCATCCATGTGAACACCTGCTTTTGCACCGGGTCCGCTGGCTCCGGGTTGACCTTCATCTGGAGGAACATGGTGATTCCCATGATGAGCGGCCAAGCACCAATGGCGAGATAAGGGCCAAACACCGGGATCTGAGTCGGATCATAGGGAATGAGGCCGAACAGATTGAAGACATTGGTTGGGTCGGGCCGCGAAAGATCCTTGATCCAGCCGAAAAACGGTGCTTGCCGCATCTCGATTGTAATGACAAGCACCTTATAGAGCGCAAAGAATACCGGAATCTGGATCAATACCGGCATGCAGCCCGACAGCGGATTGATCTTCTCGCGCTTATAAAGCGCCATCACTTCCATTTGCTGTTTGTGCTTGTCGTCGGGATAACGATCGCGGAGCGCCAGGATCTGGGGCTGGATCGCCTTCATCTTGGCCATCGCAACATAACTGCGGTTGGCGAGCGGGAAAAAGAGTCCCTTGACCAGAACCGTGATGCACAGAATTGCGACCCCAAAGTTGCCAACAACTTTGTAGATCAGATCGAGAAGCCAGAACATCGGCTTGGTGATGAAATAGAACCAGCCCCAATCGATCAAGAGATCGAATTTCTTGATCCCCAAGTTGGTCTGATAATTCTGGAGGGTATCGACCTCCTTGGCACCGGCGAAGAGCCTGGAAGTGAAGCTGGCTGAAGCGCCTGGGGCCAGCGTCGTTGCATCTGAACTGACATATCCTGACTGATAACTTGGAGCAGAACCGTCTGTCCCCGAAAAGCTCGCCTCGACAGCTTTTGTCTGATCGGGAATGACCGCAGCCGCCCAATATTTGTCGGTCAGGCCCAGCCAGCCGCCAGTGCCGGAGAAGGTTTTTATCCCGTGCTCTTCCTTCTCGATCTTGTCGTACTTAATTTGTTGCACACCAGAATCACCGATGACACCAACGAATCCCTCGTGCAGAATTGAATAGCCGGCGGATGCGGGCTTGCCGCGGCGCGCGATGCGCGCATAGGGATGCAATGTTACCGGCTGAGCGGATTTGTTTTCGACGCTGTCCGTGACCGTGAACATGTAATGGCCATCGACCGCGATTTTGCGGTGAAACACGAGGCCATGGCCATTATCGTAAGAAAGCGTCACGGGGGTGGATTCGGTCAAGGTATCGCGGTCAGCCTGCCAAAGCGTGTCCGGGCCAGGGAGGGCAACATTAGCGCCGGGATCAGCGATGAAGCCTGCTTCGGCAAAATAGGCTGCTGGTGATCCAGCCGGAGACAGTAAAATGATGTTCGGGCTGTTGGGATCGACCGTTTCGCGATAGGCCTTGAAGGAGACATCGTCGATCCGTGCGCCCTTCAGCGCGATCGACCCATAGATAGCAGGCGCGTCGAGCTTGATCCTCGGACTCTCTGCCAGAGCTTCGGTCCGGGTCATTTGCGGCGCCGGCTGCTCCGCGCCAGCGCTGGGAGGAGCTTGGGAACTGCCTGTCTGCGAGGCAGACTGTTGCCCGCCAGACGCCTGGCTCTTGTGCATCTGAGATTGGAGCTGGCGTTCCTTTTCGAGCTGCGGCCCCGCGTAAAATGTTTCCCAGCCGAGGACGACAAGAATCGACAGAACGGTCGCGAGAATGATGTTTCTGGTTTCCTCGTTCATCCCTTTGGTGTCCTGCCCTTTGAACTCTTTCGGCGGGCCTCCCCCTTGCGAGTGAGGACGGTGGCGGCGCGTCCATGATCCGGACGAATTAGCGGAAGGCCATTGCGGGCATCCACCTTGCTAAATGCCCGCATCAGTTCAGCCTGCAAGGACCGGAAGGACATTGAGATGGCCTCTGGTCTTGCGACGATTACATAATCATGGCTAAGCCGCGCCGGGAGAGGCTTTAACAGCCGCAAAGCTTCTTTGAGACGGCGGCGGATCCGGTTGCGCTGGACTGCGCCGCCAGAATGTCTGGTAACGGTGAAACCAAACCGCGGCGGTGTCTCCGCTGCGGGGTTCACCCCATCTCCGGCGGGTTTGAACTCTTCTAGCCTGTCTGCGTCCGCCTTCCGCGGGGCCGCCGCGGCACGAGGAACCGACTGCAAAGTCAGGCCGCGCGCATGAAAGCGTTTTCCCTTCGCCACGCGAAGAAAGTCCGCTCTCCGCCGCAGACGCTCCAAGTCAGCCGCACCGGTTTGACGTGGCTCCTCCAAGGTCTTCTCCCGCCTCAATTGGCAGCCAGACCGGACATGGGACGCCGTACATGGCGCAGTTATGGCTGACAATGCACAATTCCATACGATGGAACGGCCGCTAATCCCAGTGCGCCCAATCGGGTCTATGCCAATTTGTCCATTGGCTTTTGTAGCAATACTTGAATGGTGAGTCTCGATAGACACGGTACCCAATGACGCCCGGCTGCCGCGCCCTATGACATGCCTCGCCCGCCCTTGGGATAAGGCATCGCTAAGCGGCGGAAAGACCCTTGCCGCTGAACCATCGCGGCGGCGAGAACTCCACGCTCTTCGCTGCTTTACGAAACAGCAGAAGAAATACCGGAAATTCAAGAATGGTCATGCGGAAAGCCGTTTGCGTCCGCGTGCGCGCCGGGCTGCGATAACCTTCCGCCCCCCCACCGTCGACATCCGGGCACGAAACCCATGCCGGCGCTTGCGTACAAGCTTGCTTGGTTGATAAGTTCGCTTCACAGCACCGCTCCCATTCGGTCCCAATAATGCGTAAACCGCCGTTCCGGCAGATCCAAAGCTGGCATCCAAACCGGCACAGGCGTCAATTCCGCCAAGAGAAGGCGAGCAGCCTGCCCCCATTCTACCGTTACGCCGAGGAAGAGCGAGACCAGAAGCTGCAATTTGGTTTCTTATTAGGGGAACCGCCAAACCAAGTCAATTCGCCAAAACCCGTCATTTTGCCCAGGCCTCTCTGATCGCGCGCGGATTGGCTTTTTTGCCATGGTCCGGCTTTTGCCTTGCGGAGAGATCGCGAGCGTGGCAACGAGCGCCGTGGATATCCGTGGAATGGAACAGATCATGGCAACCGTTGATTTCGCCGCTTTCGTTGAAAAGCTTGCCGATATCGCGGCGGACACAATCCTCCCCTTCTTCCGCACCGCACTGCGTGCCGACGACAAAAGTGGCGGCGGCATGTTCGATCCCGTAACCGAAGCGGACCGCGCCGCGGAAACGGCAATGCGCCATCTCATCCGCGCAACATTCCCGGATCATGGGATCATTGGCGAGGAATTCGGCCAAATCCGGCCTGAAGCGGAATATGTGTGGGTGCTCGATCCGATCGACGGAACCAAGAGTTTCATTGCAGGCATGCCAGTTTGGGGAAGCCTCATAGGGCTTCTTCACAAAGGGCGGCCCGTCTATGGCATGATGGTCCAGCCCTTCACCTTCGAGCGATTTACCGGCGACGGGAAGAGCGCTCATTGGCGCGGTCCGGGCTCCCGCCGGCAGATGATTGAACGCAAGCTCGCCATCCGCAGATGCCAGGGCCTGTCCCAGGCTATTCTGATGACGACATCGCCCCTCTTGTACACGCCTGCCAAGCTCGAAGCATTCCGCCGGGTTGAAGAAAGAGTCCGCCTTTCACGTTATGGCGGTGATTGCTACGCCTTTGCGATGCTTGCCGCAGGCCATGTGAATTGCGTGATCGAAGCCGGGGTAAATGTTTATGATATCGCCCCGCTTGTCCCGATCATAGAAGGAGCGGGCGGCATTGTAACCTGTTGGGATGGCAGCGATCCCGTGAAGGGAGGCGACGTGGTGGCCTCATGCGATGGCGGCATTCATGAGGAGGTGCTGCATCTATTGCAGAGCTAGGCAGGCTTCTTTGCCGGACAATCCCCAGACACAGGGCCCTTTGCGAAGTTCCGGACAGGATGCTTTACGGGCTGGGTGCGTCCCATGCCCGCAGGAGCTGTAATACCACTCAGCTTTGTTTGGAGCTCCCGCAGCAAAATGCGGACATCTTCGGGTTCCGAACCTTGAGAAGGGACAGGGAAGACCGCTTGGAGCTTCCGGACGAAATGGGCATGCACCGGTCCTCCGAGACCATCGGCCTCAATTTTTTCAAACCGGCTTTCCCCTGGCGCCGCAATTCCTGCTGAAAAGCAGTTGGTTTTTGAAGCCGAATTCATCTCGCACGGCCGGTTGATCGCAACCCTGAGAACTGGCACGTTCGAACTCACCGCAACCTCAACGATACGCTTCACGGTTTCGCCATGCTCTGTTCAGCCGTAAAACTATCGGCGCATGGCTTTGTTCCCTT
>Ga0070738_10006745_pt1 | contig 11851 bp, 4 predicted proteins | sample Coa_R2_2_FD_66446 | JGI IMG/M metagenome (GOLD analysis project Ga0070738, IMG submission 66446) | Surface soil microbial communities from Centralia Pennsylvania, which are recovering from an underground coalmine fire - Coalmine... | ecosystem: Environmental > Terrestrial > Soil > Unclassified ... | reverse complement strand
CTCGGTCGTGCAGGAGATCTCGCCCGGGCCGTCGTAGTGGATCGCCCAGGTCCCGTCGGCGCGCTGCTGGCCGCGGATCCGGTTCGCGAGGCGACGCATCTTCTCCTGGTACTGCGGGCGATGGATCAGGCCCACGTAGTGCAGGAAGAAAATGTACTCGCTGTCGAGCGTGCAGTTGGCCTCGTCCTCGCCGACCCACCAGCCGACGGAGTTCTGGCGGGCGAGGAGCGCGTTGACGGCGCGGTCGAGGGCCGACGCGACGCCCTTCTCGAGGTCGGCCGGAGGACGCCCGACGAGCGTCGCGGTCTGGGATTCGAGCCGCACGTTGTCCCCCACGGCCGCTCTCGGACGGCCGCGCGGATTCTATCATCGTCAGCGCGGAGCCGGCTCCAGGACGAAGGGCTGCCCGAGCCGGCTCCGGTCCTTCGCCGTGACCTCGAAGTCCGCGGCCGAGTACCACCTCTCGAGGCCGCGGAAGACGCGGAACGCGTGGGGCGTCACGACGTTCTTGAGGGACTCGGCGAGCCCCGGCTCGCCGCGCTTGCCGACCGACTTCACGGCGTGCTCGTGGCCCCAGTGGACGCCGATCCCGTAGAGGTCGCGCCCCTGGTCCCACGCGCCGACGGCGGGGAGGTCGAAGCCGGCAGACGCGGACAGGAACGAGAAGTACGCGAACCCGTAGCGCTCGACGTCGGTCGTGCGGGCGACGATCGTCGCCCGCGCGAGGTCGAGCCGCGCGAGCGCCTCGCCCGCCGCTCCAGGAAAGGCGAGGAGCCTGAGCCGCGCGCGGAAGGGCAAGACGCCGGGCCCTCCGGCGCGCTCGAAGTGGTCGAGCCCGGCGAGCGCCTCGAAGACGAGCCGCGCGCGGAGGGCCGGGTCGAGGCTCTCGGTCTCGGCGAGGGCCTCGAGACGGCGCAGGCCACGGACCGCGTCCTCGGCGAGGCGGGCGCGGGGAAGCCGCTCCGATGGGAGCCCCGCCAGGACGACGTTCCTCGCGATCGACGCCGAGAGGGCCGCGTCGAACTCCTCGACCTTCGCGACGCCGTCCGGCCCCGGGTCCCAGCTCTCGTCGAACCAGTCGGTGCCGAAGCCCGTGCGCGAGGCCTTCCTGTCTCCTTCGTCGTTCGCCATGCCGAGCCAGCAGTCGGCCCAGCCGTCCACGGCCGACTCGAAGACCTCGAAGACCGCGGCCGACGGCCCGAAGAAGCTCGCGTTGCCGCAGGCGTGGAGGACCTTCCCGTGCTCCTCGGTCGTGCGGCCGAGCGCGGGGACGAGGAGCGCCTCGACCGAGGGGCGGTTCTTCTCGACGTTCGCGCGACGGTCGGCCGCGATCTGGTTCGCGTCGACCTCCAGGATGTTGTCGCCCCGCGAGACGGCGGACGCCTCGATCTTCGCCGCGCGCTCCACGTCGGCATCCTTCGGATCCTGGAGCGGACGGAAGAGGTAGCTCGTCGCGGTCCGGGCGGCGACGCGCTCGATCGCGGCGCGGTCGCGCGGGCGAGCGACGAGCTCCGGATGCTCGAGGCCGCTCGGGATCCCGCAGCGCGCGAGGAACCGGGAGAGGACGAGCGGCCCCTCCGCCGTGTCGATCAGCGGCAGGAGCTTCGCGAAGCCCTCGGCCGTCGTCGGGACCGAGAGGGCCCGGTCGAGGATGGTCGCCGCGCGCTCGTCGGGCGCGGCCCTCCGCGCCTTCTCGAGGGCGGCGCGAGCGTCCTCTCCCGAGGCGACGAGGAGGTCGGCCAGGAGCCACGCGGGGCGGGACTCCCCGGGCTCGTCGCTCCAGGCGGCGAGGTCGTCGAGGGTCTCCCGCGAGAGCGGCCCGCCGACGCGGCCCGCGCCGAGAGCGCGCGTCGGCATGTCGCGGCGATCGAGCGCGACGAGGGCGCGGGCCCCGCGCGCGAAGCGGTCGCCGGAGTCGACGCCGAGCCGCACCCCGATCACGTCCCGGACGAACGCGGCGACCGCGGCCTTGTCGGCGTCGGAGGGCTCGGGGCGCGACTCCTCGTCGAGGGCCGTGTCGACGAGCTCGAGGAGCGCCTTGCCGCTCACGGCGCGGAGCGCCTCGGGCGCCAGCGCCCTCGCTTCCTTCGCGAGCTCGAGGAGCCGGTGGAGGCGCGGCCGCGGACCGAGCCCGTGGATGCGCTCCTCGAACGCGATCGCGTCGGGAGAGGAGGCCGCGGGACCCGGGGCCTTCGTCTCGCGGCGCCTCGCGACGAGGACCGCCGCGACGACGACGAGGACGGCGATCCCGGCGAGGGGGAGGAGGAACCAGGGGCGACGTGCGGGCGGCGGCGCGAGGGGCCGGCCGTCGAGGAAGCGCTCGAGGTCTTTCTCGAGGAGCGCCATCGTCGGGTAGCGATGCGCGCGCTCGGGAGCCATGGAGCGCTCGCAGATCGTGTCGAGCGCGGCGGGCAGGCCTTGTCGGACGTGGCTCGGAGGGCGGGCGCCCTCGCGCGTCTGGTCGATGAGCGCGAAGATCGTGGCACCGTCGAAGGGCGGCGAGCCCACGAGCGCGAACCAGAGGACCGCTCCGAGCGACCACACGTCCGAGCGCGCGGTCACGTGGTGCGCCTTCCCCTCGAGGAGCTCCGGCGAGGCGAAGGCCGGCGTGCCGAGGAACGCGCCCGTGCGCGTGAGCCTCGACTCGCCGAGGATCCGCGCCACGCCGAAGTCGCAGACGCGCGTCACGCCGTCCGTGCCGAGCAGGATGTTCTCGGGCTTGAGGTCCCGGTGGAGGACGCCGCACGAGTGCGCGTGGCGCACCGCGGAGGCGACGTCGCGGACGACCTCGGCCGCGCGTCGAGGGTCGAGCGGCCCCTCGCGCTCGACCCGGGCAGCGAGCGACTCGCCGGCGACGAGCTCCATGACGTAGTAGGGGCGGTTCGCGTCGACGCCGCTCGCGAGGAGGCGCACGATCCCGGGATGGGCGGTCACGCGCGCGAGCGCGAGCATCTCGCGGTGAAACCGCTCCTCGGCCGTGCTTCCCGCCGCGTCGCCCTTGAGGAGGACCTTGAGCGCGAACTCCTGGCCGGGGAAGCGCGGGTGCGTCGCGCGGTAGACGGCCCCCATGCCGCCTCGACCGAGCATGGCGCCGAGGACGTAGCCGCCGAGGGTCTCCGGAGAACCGTTCACGGAGGGGGCCCCCCACCCCGGCCCTCCCCCCGCTTCGCGGGGGGAGGGAGATGGGTTACTTACACCTTTCGAGGAGCTCGTTCACCTTCTTGCGGAGGTGGGCGCGCTCCTCGTCGCTCAGGTCCTTGTAGGTGTCGAGGAGCTGGCGGCCCTTCTCGAGCAGGGGGCGCGCTTCCTCGACGTTGTCCATCTTCTCGAGCTGGAACCTTCCGTACTCGATCTGGTTCTCGGGGAAGTCGGGGAAGAGCGCGACGGCCTTTGCGAGCTGCCGGTCGGCCTCGGCAACATCCCCGGGGGGATAGCTGAGCTTCGGGGGATCGGGCAAATCGGCGAGGAGGATCCCAAGCAAGCGGTGCGCGCCGGCGGAGTCGTACTTCTCGTCGATGTCCAGCATCGCCTTGGCCTTGGCGAGGAGGTTGCCCACGTCGGCGGAGTCGGGAATGGTCTGCGCCTCGCAGAGACGCGCCTGGTTGATCATGTCGTAGAAGTGACCCTCGGGCGCGCGCGGGCTCAGCTTGATCGCCTGCTTCGCATGCTCGAGGCCGAGCTTCGCGATCTCGTAACGATCGAAGCCCGCACGACCCTCGATGTCGGGATCGGCGATCTGCTCGCAGAGACGAGCGCAGTTCCACTGGTTCTCGTAGGACTCGCTCGCTCCCGGTTCCTTGAGGAGCTTGACGAGCTGATCCTCGCGCTTGGAGCGCCCGATCTGGGGCTCGAAGGTGCTGGCGCAGCCGGAGACGAGGAGGAGCGCGGCGAGCGCAACGGCGCGCATTCAGTAGGCTTTCTCGACCGCCGCGTAGGCCGGGAGGTTGGGCGCCAGGAAGCCCGTCGCCGTGAGGTCCTTGAGGATCTCGCGCCCCGGCGAGTTGGCTGCCATGGCCCGGAGCGCCCCGAGCAGCGCCGCCGCCTTCGGACCGTTCGCGCCCTGGAACGTCACCACCGGCGGAGTCGGGAGCGCCTGGCTGCTCCACGCGATCCGCATCTTGTTGAAGATCTCCTTGCCCCTCATGCCCTCGAGGAGGTCGTCGTCCACGAGGAGAGCATCGACCCGCCCGCCCTTCTTGAGCGGCTTGAAGTTGGCGCACGCGGGGAGCGCCATGGTCGTCATGCTCTTCGTGTCGATGATCGAGATGTCCTTGGTCGCGTCGATCGCGCCCCCGAAGATGATCTTCGACGCGAAGTCACGGTCCTCCATGAACGAGCTCGCGACGCTCGCTCCCTTGAGGCTCTCGAGGTCCTTGATCTTCGAGTCCTTGGGGACGAGGAGGTGGAACTGCATGGTCGGCTTCTTGTCGAGCTCGCTCTGGGCGAGGATCGTCATCTGCTTCCCCGCCTTCTTCCACTTGAGGTAGACGGAGAGCGAGAGGATCGCGTACTGGGGCGGCTTGTCGCCGTTCACGACCGCGAGCGCGTCGGGCTCGTTGTTGTAGTAGGTCGCGTGGAGCGCCCCGCTCTGCCAGCCGGCGCGAGTCTCGACGTAGTCGGTGAAGGACTTGAGGACGGGCTTCGCCTGCTCCTGCGTCCCGGGCTTGCCGGGGTAGACGAGGATCATCTCGTCGCCCGCGATGGCGGGAGCGGCGAGGAGGAGCAGAAGGAAGACGACGCAGTGCTTCATGGTCGGCGCACTCTATGGTCTTTAAGCGAGAGACGTCAATGGTGTAGCCGCGAGAACACGATTCCCGACTATGCGTCTCACACGAGACGCATGGACCCTCAACCTACATCCATCACGGTTTTGTATCGGCGCTCAATCACAAGTCGAGGAACGACATACGTTCGACGACACCGTCAACTAAAGTTTTCGCCCACCGTTTGCACGTCGGGACCCCGAGGGATCCATGCAGGGAAGCGTCCTTGGCGGCCGATTCGAGATCGAGACGGCCCTCGGCGAGGGGGGTCAGGCTCGCGTCTTCCTGGCCCGTGACACCGCCCGCGACCGTGAAGCCGTCGCGCTCAAGGTCCTCAAGAACGAGAACGCGCGCGCCGAGAGCTTCCAGCGCGAGTTCGAGGCTCTCGCGGCCCTCAGGCACCCTCACCTGATCTCGGTCCTCGACTTCGGGACGACCGAGGACGGCGCGCCCTTCTTCTCCTGCGAGTACTTCCCCGGCCAGGACCTCGTCACCGCGCTCGCGAACGCGACCCTCGACGAGCGCCTCGAGGTCCTCGCGCAGGTCCTCCGCGGCCTCGAGTACATTCACACCCGCGGCCTCATCCACTTCGACGTGAAGCCGCAGAACCTCCTCGTCCGCCGCGACGCCTCCGGGAAGCCCCGCGTCAAGATCGCCGACTTCGGCCTCGCCGCTCCGGCCGACGGACGCGCGACTCCGCGCGGGACGCCCCACTACCTCGCCCCCGAGGTCGCGCGCGGAGCGACTCCGGCCGACCGGAGAGCCGATCTCTACTCGCTCGGCGTCGTCGCCTACGAGCTCTTCTGCGGCGTGAAGCCCTACGAGGGCGAGACGGCGCTCGAGGTGATCACGCGCCACCTCGAGGATCGTCCCGTCCCGCCGCGCGAGCGCGGCGCCGACATTCCCGAGGCCCTCGAGCGGATCATCCTCAAGCTCCTCGAGAAGGAGCCCGCCCACCGCTTCTCGAGCGCGAACGAGGTCATGGCCGCCCTGAACGAGGGCCTCGGCCGCAGCTTCGAGTTCGAGACGAGCGAGACCAAGGAAGCCTACGTCCTCTCGGGCAAGTTCGTCGGCCGCGACCGCGAGCTCGACTGGCTCGTCGAGGCCTATCGCGCCGCCGTCCAGCAGGAGCCGCCGGCTCCGGGCTCCGACGACCCGCGCGAGTTCGACCGGCGCGCTCGGTTCGCGATCCGGCGTGGCGATCCGGCTGCGACCGCCGCCGCCGAGGACAGCGAGCGCCGTCGCGGCGGCGATCGGCGCGCCCACAGGCGCGAGGCTCCGCTCCCTCCGCCGCCGGCCCTCATGGTCTTCGTCGCGGGCGAGAGCGGCGTCGGCAAGACGCGGCTCCTCGACGAGCTCAAGCGCCGGACGCAGGTCCAGGGCGCGCTCGTCCTCGAGGGCGCCTGCCGGAAGCACCACTCGCGCGCCTACGAGCCGTTCGTCGAGATCGTCCGCCAGCTCGGCGCTCACGACGACCCGACCGTCCGCCGCCTGCTGTCGGGTTCGGACACCGACGAGCAGCCCGAGAGCGACAAGGTCGAGCGCCTCCGCTTCATCGACGCGATCACCGACCTCGTCCTCCAGCGCTCGTTGCGAGGCCCCCTCGTCCTCTCGATCGAGGGCCTCCAGTGGGCGCGCGGCGAGACGCTCGAGCTCCTGTTGCATCTCCACCGGTCGCTCGTGGCTCTCCGCGGGTCGGGCGCCGTTCCGCGCCTCCTCGTCCTCGCGACGTATCGCCCCGAGGAAGTGCGCGGCCCCGAGCTGGGACGTGCCTTGAAGGAGCTCCGCCGCGACCGCTTCTTCGAGGAGCTCACTCTCAGGCCGCTGCGCACGGACGACGCGAGCGAGCTCATTCACTCGATGCTGGGAGTCCACGACGTCCCGCGCCGCTTCGTCGAGCGCGTCATGAACGAGACGCTCGGGAATCCTCTCTTCATCGAGCAGCTCATGGCCGAGCTCGTGGCCTCGGGTCTGATCGACCGGCGCCGCGGCCTCTGGCGCTTCGACCGCGACAAGGCCGACGCGCTCGAGGTCCCGAACCGGGTCGGCGTCGTCGTCCTCAACCGGATCGCGCGGCTGCCCCAGCTCCAGAAGGAGGCGCTCGAGGCGCTCGCCGTCCTCGACCGGCCGGCGCCCGTCGGGCTGATCGCGAAGGTCATGGCCTGCGACGAGGGCGAGACCGCTCTCGCGCTCGACGCGCAGGTGAAGGATCGGACGCTCGCGCGCCAGGACGGCCGCTACGGCTACGCGCACGCGAAGACGCGCGACGTGGTCTTCAACGCGGTCGACAAGAAGACCGTCGTCCACGAGGCGATCGCGCGCGCCCTCCAGGGTGGCGCCGACGGCGAGGCCGACATCTCCGAGTACGCGCACCACCTCCTCGAGGCGCGGACGAACCCCGAGGCCGTCCTCGTCGCGAGCCGCGCCGCCGAGCGGGCGACCGCGATCGGCGCCTCCGAGCGGGCCTGCGAGCTCTACCAGCGCGCGCTCGCCGCGGCGTCCGTCCACCTGCCCAACCTCGCCGAGGCGCAGAAGCCCAAGCTCCTTCGCGAGAAGCTGGCGCTCCTCAAGGGCTATATCCGCGAGCTCGCCCAGCTCGACCGCGTCGCCGAGGCGCGCGCTCGTTCGCTGGACGCGCTGCAGACGGCGCAGGAGCTGGCCGACGAGCAGGAGGAGGTCGCCCTCCTCGCCGAGCTCGGGACCTTGAATGCGCGACTGAAGGAATTCGAGGACGCCAAGCGGTGCCTCTTCGAGTCGCTCAAGAGCGCGGAGCGGATCGACTGGAAGCGCGGGATCGGGGCGAGCCTCGTCGGGCTCGGCGATCTCGAGCTCTCGAAGGGTCAGCTCGACGAGGCCCTGGCGTATCTCGAGAGGTCCCTCGCGTTCGAGAAGGACCTCGGCGACGGCAAGGCCATCGCCCGCTCGCTGCGAGGGCTCGCGAACGCGCTCGCCCGCAAGGGCGACCTCGAGGCGGCGCAGGCTCAGTGCGACCGCGCGCTCGAGCTCGATCGCCGCTTCGGCGACCGGGCCGGCGAGGGCGAGACCCTCGAGCTGCTCGCCTCGCTCGGGTTCCTCCGCGGCGACCTCGAGCAGGCGCTCGAGGCGACCGAGGCCGCGCTCGAGCTCGCGCGCGTCCGCGACGACAAGGCCGCCATCGCTCGCGGGCTGCTCGCTCTCGGGGCTGCCCACGATCGCAAGGGCGAGATCGTCGAGGCTCGCAAGGCCTACGAGGAAGCCGCCCGGCTCGCGCGGAGGCTCGGTCACAAGGCCGAGCTCGCGCGCGCTCTCAACAACCTCGGCTGGACCCGTCACCTCGAGGGTGACTACGACGAGGCGATCGCTCGCTGGAACGAGGCGACGACGCTCTGGAACACGCTCGGCGACAAGGCGGGCTACGGGCTCGGCCTCTCGAACCTCGGTCTCGCTTACGGTCGGACCGGCGACCTCGTCCGCGCCGCGGCCTGCTACGACGCGGCCCTGAGGACGGCCTGGGAGAGCTCCAACAAGCGCCGCGACGTGGAGGCGAGCTGGGGCCGCGCCGAGATCGCCGCTCTCAAGGGCGAGCTCGCGCGCGCCCGCGAGGCGCTCGACAAGGCCGCGATCCACGCCCAGGAGTTCCCCGAGGAAGAGCGCGGGCTCGAGGCCCTGGTGCTGGCCTCTCTCGCGTCGGTCCTGGCTCGGCAAGGCGAACGCGCGCGCAGCCAGCGCGCCGCCCAGCGCGCCCAGACGATCGCGCACGAGCTCCGCGAGAAGAAGCAGGCCGTCAAGTCGTTCGGCTTCGAGGAGGCGAACCTCGTCGCCAAGGTCGAGCTCGCGGTCGCTCGCGCCGCTCTCGAGCGCGGCGAGCTCGCGCAGGCGCTCGAGACCCTGAGAGGGCGCGAGAGCTGGCTCCGCGGCTCGCGCGAGCGCGCGCTCGCCGTCTCGGCCGAGCTCCTCTTCGCGCGTGCGTGCTGCGTCCTCGGCGACGAGCGGCAGGCTCGCGTCGCCGCCGAGACGGCGCTGGCGGAAGCGAAGGCTCGCGGCCTCAAGCCGCTCACCGCGGCGGCGAGACTGGTGCGAGGCGAGGCCCTGTTGCTCGCGGCCCAGAGGCTCGGCCGGTACCGGCTCGGACGGTCGTTGATCGCGTCCGACGAGCTCCATGACGCTCGCGCCGCCTTCGAGACCGCTCTCGCCGAGGCCGATGTCGTCGGCGTCGCCTGCGTGAGCCTCGGGGCGCGGATCGGGATCGCTCGCGCCGCGACCGTCGAGGGCGACTTCGCCAAGGCCCGCGAGGTCTTGAGCGAGGTCAAGGACGAGGGGCTCGTCTCCGAGGACGCGATCGCCCGCGCCCGGTTCGTGCTCGCTCAGGTCGAGGCCGAGGCTTCGGGCGGCGAGGCCGTCCATGCTCTCGATCTCGCGACCTCCATGCCGGCCTCGGCCGCGCCGCTCGTGCGCGCTCGCCTCGAGGCGGCGCGCGCGGCTGCTTCCTTGAGGACGGGCAAGCACGCCGACGCGCGCGCCGCGCTCGACGAGGCGATTCTCCAGCTCGATCGGGCCCGCACCGGCCTCGCGGCGATCGACCGCGAGACGTTCGACGAGAGCCCGATCGTCCAGGCCGTCGTCGCGACCGGCAAGGACGAGCTGCCTCAGCCGGCTCCGGCTCCTCGGGGCTGGCAGGCCGTCGCCGCCGACATGGGGAAGATCCAGCCTTCGCAGCTGATCGCCCTGATCCGCGCGGCGCACGAGGTCAACTCGACCGACGCTCTCGATACCCAGCTGGCGCTCGTGCTCGATGGCGCGGTGGCCGCGTTCTCGGCCGAGCGCGGCGTGCTCATCCGCGTCGGCGAGAAGGGCGCCCTCAAGGTCCGCGCGGCGCGCGGGACCGGCGGCGAGCTCGCCGTCGACGATCGCTCGATCTCGGGGTCGATCGCGAGCCAGGTCGCGCTCACCGGCGAGCCTCTCATCGTCGCCGACGCTCAGAGCGACGTGGGCTTCAAGGAGCGGCAGTCGATCGCCGAGCTCAAGGTCCGGAGCCTTCTCTGTGTCCCGCTCCGGGCATCGGGCAAGACGACGCACGTCTTGCTCCTCGAGCATCGCGCCGAGGCCGGGAAGTTCACCCAGGAGGACCGCGACCTCTGCGAGGCGTTCGCCGATCTCGCGGCGCTCGCGATCGAGCGGACGCGTCTCGGAGCCGAGGCGAGAAGGCGTGAGGCCGAGCTCGCGGCCAGGGCCGACGAGATCGCGCGGCTGAACGCGGCGCTCGCTCAGAAGGTCGAGGAGCAGACCCACGAGCTCGAGGACGTGAAGACGAAGCTCTCCGGCCGTGAGCGCGAGCTCGAGGTCAAATACAACTACGCCAATATCGTCGGCCGCTCCGATGCGATGCGTCGGGTCTTCAGGATCCTCGACAAGGTCGCGGACAGCGACGTTCCGGTCCTCATCTACGGCGAGTCCGGCACGGGCAAGGAGCTCGTCGCCAAGGCCATTCACTGGAACGGCCCCCGCAAGAAGCGCGAGTTCTTCGCGATCAACTGCGCCGCTCTCCCGGAGCAGCTCCTCGAGGCCGAGCTCTTCGGCTACGTGAAGGGCGCCTTCACCGGGGCCGATCGCGACAAGAAGGGCCTCTTCGAGGCCGCCCACCTTGGGACGCTGTTCCTGGACGAAGTGGGCGACATGTCGCCCGCCATGCAGACCAAGCTGCTCAGGACCCTGCAGGAGGGCGAGGTCCGGCCCGTCGGCGCGAAGGCTCCGCTCAAGGTCGACGTCCGGATCGTGTCGGCCTCCAACAAGGATCTCCGGCAGCTCGTCGAGGACGGGCGGTTCCGGGCCGACCTGTTCTACCGGTTGAACGTCCTCGGGGTCCGGTTGCCTCCTCTCCGGGAGCGCAAGGAAGACGTTCCGCTCCTGATCGAGCACTTCCTCGAGAAGATCGCCGGCCAGGTGGGGGAGAAGAAGCGCAGCCTCGACCGCAAGGTCGTCGAGCTGCTCACGCGCTACGAGTGGCCGGGCAACGTCCGCGAGCTCGAGAACGAGCTGCGCCGGGTCGTCGCTCTCGCCGGGGCGCGCATCACCGAGAGGGATCTCTCTCCGCATATCCGGGGCGGCGAGGGCGGCGAGCTCGTCCTCGAGGATCCGGGTCCGAACGAGGGCTTGACGCTCAAGCAGCGCGTCGAGCTCATCGAGCGCAAGATCCTTCTCGACTCGCTCAAGCGGAACGAGAACAACAAGACGCGCACGGCCAAGGCGCTCGGGCTCTCGCGGTATGGCTTCCTCAAGAAGTTGGACAAGTACAAGTTGAGGGAGTCGAACATCTCCGACGAGGACGCCGAGGGCGAGCCGGAGCCCGAGGAGATCGACGAGGCTGTCGAGAACTGAGGTCGCTCAGGCGACGCGGCCGCGGTAACTCCACGTGTAGCGCACGTCGCGCGTCCGGAGGAGGCCGTCGAAGGACGCGATCGCGGGCGCTCCGGTCAACTCCGTGACGAACGAGTCGCTCACGCCGAGCACGCGGAGCGGCTCGAAGTGGCTCTCGCCCTTCTCGAGATCGACCCGGTTGAGTATGCCGGGGATCACCGCCGGCGCGTAGCTCGTCGCGCCGGCGCGGAGGAGCCGCTCGAAGTCGTCCCGGGTATCGAAGAGGCGCGAGGGGGGCGTCGCCTGCGGGGCCTCGTCGAACTCGGCCGCGAAGACGCGTTCACCATTATCGATGATCTCGAGCGTCCTCCGGTCTCCGGGCGGGGAAGGGTGGATCTCGACGTGGCGGTGGCGTCCCGGGCAGCCGAGGGACGTGATCGCGGCGCTCACGCGGGAGCTGGTGAGGCGCTCCCGCACGAAGACGGCGGGGCGCGGGGACGCCTCCGAGCGGTCGATGACGGCGAGGCGGTGAGCGCAGTGGAGGCCGCTCATTCCGGCTTTGCTGGGCCAGGGTTTGATCGTCACCTCGGCCATGTCGAGGACGCAGAGCGAGAGGAGGGCCTGGCCGTCGCGGATCTCGTGGGGGGTGAGCCACTCCTTGGGGAGCATGGACCGGGCTGCGTCGAGCGGGATCGCGAAGTTGAAGACGAGGCGCTCGCGGACCCGGGCGTGGATGTCGGGAAGGAGGGTGTTGG
>Ga0070738_10006742_pt1 | contig 11854 bp, 10 predicted proteins | sample Coa_R2_2_FD_66446 | JGI IMG/M metagenome (GOLD analysis project Ga0070738, IMG submission 66446) | Surface soil microbial communities from Centralia Pennsylvania, which are recovering from an underground coalmine fire - Coalmine... | ecosystem: Environmental > Terrestrial > Soil > Unclassified ... | reverse complement strand
CCGGGCCGTCGACGCCCGCACGGGCAAGGTCCTGTGGCAATTCAAGACGGGCTCTGGAATCGTCGGCAACCCGATGACCTTCGTGGGTCCCGACGGCAAGCAGTACGTTGCGGTGTATTCCGGGATTGGAGGTTGGATGGGCGCTACGGCCCAGCCCGACATCTCCGCCGACGATCCGACGGCCGCGCTCGGCGTCGTCGGCGCGATGAGCGTCGTGAAGAAGTACTCCGCCCCCGGAGACTCGCTGTACATATTTGGACTCTGACCCTGCGGAGCGGCTGTCGATGCTGAAACTATCGTGCATTGCGTGGGTGGCGGTCGCCGGGCTGGCGCTCGGCGGTTGCTCGAGCTCGGCCTCCGATCCTGCCGCCGATCCGCCGGCCGGACCCGCGCCGTCTGCATCGGCGGGCGCCGTGGAGTCGGCCGTGCCCGCCAATCCTCCTGGGCCCTTCGGCGGGGCGCCGCCGTCGCTCGCGCCGGTGGGACCGATTCCGGGGCCCGCCATCGCCGGAGAGGATTCGGGACTGGTGGTGCAGAACCCCTACGCCGGCGACCCCTCGGCGCTCGAGCAAGGGCGGCAGCTCTTCGTGCAGATGAACTGCTACGGCTGTCACGGGGGCCGCGCGGGCGGCGGCATGGGGCCGAGTCTGCGGGACCAGAAATGGCGCTACGGCGATACGCCTGCCGACATCTTCGATTCCATCTCCCAGGGGCGCGGCTTCGGCATGCCCGCCTGGGGCACCAAGCTGCCGCCGGATGTGATCTGGAAGATGGTCACGTACATTCAGTCGCTGCGCACCGCGAACGAGCCGGACGCCCCGACGCCGGCTCCCGCAGAGGCGCCGGCTGATGCGGCCGCGCCGACGGGTTGATGTGATGCGCCCACGCCGACTCCGTCTCCTCCTGGCAGCGCTCGGCGGCCTCGCGGCGGCCAGCTGCGACTCGCCGCAAAATTACCTGATGCACACCGGCGGCCGCGCCGCGGGCTGGATTGCCTGGCTCGGCTGGGAAGCCATCATCGCTTTTTGCGCGGCGACGCTCGTCACCTGGGGATTGTTGCTTTGGTTCGCGCTGCGTCGGCGTGGCACTCTCGCGGAGCACGCGCCGATCGACATCAACAGCGGGCAGGCCTGGATCCTGATCGGCGGATTTCTCGTGCCGCTCGGCGTGCTCATCTGGCTCTTCGCCGGGATGCTCGACCTGATGGTCTCCCTGCCCATGGGGCATCCGGCGACGCAGACGCCCGATATCGTGATCACGGGCCAGCAGTGGTGGTGGGAGGCGGTGTATCGCTTCAAGGATCGCCCGAATCTGTCGCTGCACACCGCTACGGAGATCCACGTGCCGGTGGGCCGCCCGGTCAATATCGAGGTGCAGAGCGCCGATGTCATGCACTCCTTCTGGGTGCCGAAGCTGCACGGCAAGATCGATCTGGTCCCGGGCCTGAAGAACTTCATCCGCGTGGAGGCGACGAGGCCCGGCACCTACCTCGGACAGTGTGCCTCCTATTGCGGCGAGGAGCATGCCAACATGCGCCTGCGCGTGATCGCGCAGACGCCCCGCGATTACGCGGCGTGGCTGGCGCATCAGCGGGCGAACGCTGCGGCGCCTCTGAACCCCGAGACGCTGCGCGGCCAGCAGGTATTCCTCGAGGCCGCGTGCAGCCTCTGTCACACCGTTCGCGGCACGCCGGCGCTCGCCGACATCGGGCCGGACCTCACGCACCTCGCCAGTCGGCAGACGATCGCCGGCGGGATGCTGGTGAACAACACGGCCAACCTGGAAGCCTGGGTCACGCATGCGCAGTCGCTGAAGCCGGGCACGCCCATGCCGGACCTGCCGGAATTCCACGGCTCGGACCTGCGCGCGCTGGTCACGTACCTGCAGACCTTGAAATGAGGCGCAGCCCGCGGCGCGCGGACCGATCAATGCGCGCGCTGCAGCAGCAGTGCCGCCAGAGACAGGAGCAGTGCCGGCGGCATCACGAGCGCGCCGAGCTTCAGGAATGTCATGCCGTCGATGTGCACCTTCTCCCGCCGCAACGCGATCAGCCACAGAAGCGTGGCGAGGGAGCCGGTGACGGAGAGGTTGGGTCCGAGGTCGACCCCGATCAGCAGCGCGTCTTTGAGTTGCGCGCTCATCCCGGGTGCCTTGCCGACCGAGCCGGCGATCAGGGCCACCGGCAGGTTGTTCATCACATTGCTTGCGGCGGCGACGCCGGTGCCGGCGGCGAGCACCGCCGCATTGCCGGAGCCCGAAGCCAGCCACTGCAACGCGTTCGCGAGCGCATCCAGGAGGCCCGTGCGAGCGAGGCCCGTGACCAGCACGAACAAACCCGCCACGAGCGGAATCACGCCCCAGGAGACGCCCTTGATGATGGCCCAAGGGGGACGGCGATCCAGTAGCAGCACCAGCAGGGTCGTCAGGACGCCGGCCGCGAACGTGGGCAGACCAAGCTCGAGGCCGCTGGCCGATGCCCAGAGCAACGCCACGGCGGTGAGCAGGATGCCGAGCGCGGCGAGCGCCGCGCCGCGGGTGAGCGGCGGCAGGGGCACGCTCGGCGCAAAGGACTCGCTCAGGGCGCGGCGCTGCGTCGCACGCAGCACCCAGAAAGTCGCTGCGATGGCGACGATCGAGGGCGCGGTGAAATTGACGAGCCAGACGGGAAGGGGTGGCAGATGGCTCGCGAACACGACGAGATTGGCGGGATTGGAGATCGGCAGCAGGAAACTCGCGGCATTCGCGATGAATGCGCAGATGAGGAGATAGGGCAGCGGATCCGTCCGTGCCTGTCGAGCCGCGGCGTAGACCGCGGGTGTCAGAACTACCGCGGTGGCGTCGTTGGAGAGGAAGGCCGTCACGACGATACCGACGCCGTAGACCAGCGCAAACAGGCGCCGCGATGAGCCCCGCGCCCAGCGCACGGCGAGCGCCGCAACCCAGTCGAAGAGACCCTCTGTGCGCGCGAGCTCGGCGAGCAGCATCATGCCGGCGAGGAAGAGATAGACGTCGGTGCCGGCAAGCACGGCAGCCCGAGCCTGGCTCCAGGACACCAGCGATCCGAGCACGAGGATCGCCGCGCCCGACACCGCCCATACGGCTTCCGGCAGCGCCCAGGGACGGGTGATGATGCCGACGATCGTGAGCGCGGCAATCAGCCAGATGATCTCGTGTGCGAGGCTCGCGGGCATGGAGGGACGGCTCGGGGCGCAAAGCGCGCCATTGGACCGGGCGACCACCGCCCCGTCAAGGCGTGGGCCCCGGCTTCCTTGCAGCGATACGACAGCGGTCGTAGAATGGCCGCATGCAGCGGTTCCGCTTGCCCGCCGATGAGCTGGAGTACGCAGTGCTGGCGGAGCTCTGGCAGCTCGGCACGGCCTCCGTTCGCGAGCTGCACGACAGGCTGGGTGCGCGGCAGGGGCTGGTTTACACCACCACCGCGAAGGTCGTCGACCGCCTGCGGCAGAAGGGCCTGATCGAGCGCCAGCGCAACGGCCAGGCCTTCCTCTATCGGCCGCGCGCTGCGCGCGAGGACGTGGAGCGCGCGCGCGCGCGAAGCGCCGTGACTCGCCTCCTGGGCTCGACCCCGCGTGCCGCCGTCGCGGCGCTCGTGGAGGCCGTCGATTCCGTGGAGCCGGGTCTGCTCGATGAGCTCGAGCGCGCCGTCGCCGCGAGGAGGAGGTCCAGGGATGGAGCGTGAGTCGCTGCTCTCGGTCCTGATCATGCTCCTCGGCGGCATCGCCCTGCAGCCGTTTGCCTCCTGGCATTGGCAGCATGCGGCTCACGGCAGTCCCGCCGATGTGGAGCGGCGCAGGTGGCTCAGCCTCTGGTATCCGATCGTGCCGCTGCTGCTCCTCGCCGCGTGGCTCTGCGGCTGGGCGCTGACGCAGCCCGATCCGGTGCCCGACGTGCCCGCCCGTTGGATTCTGATCCTCGCCTGCACCCCGTTCGCTCTGCTTTTCGCCCGCGCGGCAGCCCGGGCGGCTTGGGCACTGCTGCGGACGCCCTTCGACTGCGGCGTCTCGACCGTCGGGCTCATCCACCCGCAGGTGATCTTCTCGCCCTTCCTCGCCAAGCAACTCGACGAGGGTGTCATCCGCGCGGCCCTCGCGCACGAGCGGGCCCATGCCTCGAACAGAGATCCGCTGCGCATCTGGGTGGCGCAATTCATCACCGATCTGCAGTGGCCGTGGCCCGGAGCGCAGCGCCGGCTCGATTCCTGGCTCGATGCGCTCGAGCTCGCGCGGGACGATGAGGCCCGCGCCAACGGAGCGGACGGTGCGGAGCTCGCTGCGGCAGTGCTGGCCTCGGTACGCTACTTGAGCGGCATCGAGCCTCGGGCGCCTCTCCTCTTGAATGGGACGCAGCCCGTGCATGCCCGCCTGATCGGCGACTCGCGGGCGCTTCGCGAGCGTGTCTCGCGTCTCCTGGCCCCGCGGCAGGAGCGTGGCGCTGACGGATCACCCGGGGGAGTGGTCGCGCGATACGCCGAGCCTCTGTTGGTTTTCGCGCTCCTCACGATGTTGATGCTGGGCATGGTCCTGGGAGCGCGTGTCCTTCATCCGTTGCTCGGCCTCGCCGCCTGAAATGCCCTGGTCATCCTGGCGGATGGCGGCGGCGGCAATTCTGACGCTGCAATGCTGTGCGGCGGGTGCGGCTGGCGTCTCGGGCACGACCGGTACGTCCGACACGGCGCGCGCCGCGGCAGGCACGATTACGGCGCGCGCGCAGCGCGTCGCCGTGCAGTATCGGGCGTATGGTCGGGTTCAACCCATCGCGGTGCTGCCGGTCACCGCCGGGCAGGCCGGCGTGATAGCAGGCCTGCGGGTGGTACCCGGCTCGCCGGTCACCGGCGGTGAGGTCCTCGCGACCCTGCAGGGTCCGGAGATCCAGTCGCTCCTCGTCAGCCGGGAGGGCGCGCTGCGCAGTGCGAGTGCCGCCTTGGCCTCCGCCCGGCGGGCGCTTGCGACCGAACGGGACAAGCTCGCGGCACATCTCACGACCCGCGTGGCCGTGGGTGCGGCCGAGAGTCTCCTCGCGACGGCCACCTCGGAGTTTGAAACCGCGCAGGCGCTACTCGAGGATGCGCGGGCCAAGAGCGCCTTGCGCGCGCCCTCGGCGGGCCGGGTGCTCGCATTGGATGCTGCCGATGGCGAGCGCGTCGCGGCCGGACAGACCATCCTCACCCTGCAGACGGGCGGACACCTGTGGCTCGTGGCGAGCTTCTATGGCGCCGATGCCGCGTCGATCCGCCTGGGAATGAGCGGAGTCTTCCGGCCCGCCACCGGGGGCGCGCCCGTGCCTGTCAAGGTTGCGTCCGTTGGCGCGACGATCGGTCCCGACGGTGGCGAGGAGGTGGGCTTGATCAGCCCGGATGCATCAGGAGCCTGGCTGAACGGAGAATGGGGCGCCGTGACCGTTGCAGGGGAAGCGCGTCCGATGATCCCCATCCCCACGGAGGCCCTGATCCTCGACCAGGCGCGCTGGTGGGTGCTCGTCCATACTCCCGGAGGCGATCGCGCCCAGGAAGTGGTGCCGGGCCCGACCCGTGGCTGGCGGACTTTCATCGCCGCCGGGCTCACGCCCGGCCAGCAGATCGTCGTGAGCAACGCCTACTTGGAATATCACCGCGGGATCTCCGCTCGCTACACGCCGCCGGAATACTGACGCGTGCCTGACGGTCCGTCGGTTCCGCAGGTCCTGATGCGCCCCTTGCTCTGGGCGCTGGTGTTCGGCGGGATCGTCGCCTACGCCGCTTATGCCTTCCTCCATATCCCGATGGAGGTGTTGCCGCAATTCAACTTCCCGCAGATCAGCATCTTCGCGCACATGCCCGGCGCCACGGCGACCGAGCTCGAGAGCGCGATCGTCTATCCGTTGGAAGGCCAGATACTCGCGCTCACCGATCTCGAGAGCGTCCGCTCGACGATGGGGGGTGGCGTCGTCGAGATCGACATCCGCTTTCGCCAGGGCACCCGGGCGGCATTGGATCTGCAGGCGGTCAATGGCGCGATCGATCGGGCGCGCGGCGAGCTGCCCGCGGCGGTGACGCCGATCGCGCAGATCATGGGAAATGCCATCAACGAGGTGGCCGATTACACCGCGCAGATTCCGGCCGACGTGGCGCCGGCCGAGGTGCAGCGGGTGCTGCTCGCGAATGTGGTGCCGGAGCTGCGCGCGTTGCCGGGGGTGCAGCGCGTCACCGTCTATGGCGGGGGAGACGAGGCGCTGTGGATTCAGCCGGACCTCGGGGCGCTGCGCCGCTACGGGATTTCCATCACGGACCTCGCCAACGCGGTGCGCGAACAGGTGTTGCTCCAGCCCGCCGGATACATCACCCAGGGGCACAACGACGTTCTCGTCGAGGCGCGTCAGCTGCCGGTGCGGGTGGCCCAGCTCGAAGAGCTGCCGATTCCCACGTCCGCGGGACCCATTCCTCTGCGGGGTCTCGTGCGCATCGTCCGATCGGCGGTCCCTGCCCACAATGCCGTCTCCCTCGATGGACTGCCGAGTGTTGCCCTCACGGTGTTCAAACAGCCCGGCGCGGCGACCGTGCCGGTGACGCAGGCGGTGCAGGCGGCCCTGCAGGGATCCGTCGGCCTGCTGCCCAAGGGCGTGCGCTGGGTGCGCACCTACAGTCAGGGCTACATCGTCCATCTCGTCGGAACCGATCTCGGCCGTAACCTCCTCATCGGCATGGCGCTGGCCGTGGCCCTGCTGTTCTGGGTGCTCGGCGCCGGGAGCGGCATCTGGGTGCTCGTACTCAGCATCCCGCTTTCTCTCGCGCTCGCCGTGGCATGCCTCTATCTTTCCGGCCAGGATCTGAATCTCATGACTCTCGGCGCCCTCACGGTCGCCGTGGGACTTCTGGCGGATGATGCCATCATCGTTCTCGAGAGCATCTACCACTGTTGGGAGTCGGGAGATGAGCACTGGGCGGGCATCTGGCGCGGCGTGCGGAACATCGTGGTTCCTGACATCACCGGCACGCTCACGAACGTGGCGATCTACGTACCGCTCCTCTTCGTCGGCGGGCTCGCGGGACTCTTCTTCATTCCGTTCGCCGCGGCGATGACCTACGCGCTGCTCGCGTCGCTCGCCGTGTCGCTGACTCTCATCCCCCTGGGGCTGGGATTCCTGCGTTCGGCGCCCGGCCGCGGCACGACCGGCGGGCAGCGCGCGCTCGAGCTGGCGCGACACTGGAATGAGCGGCTCTTCACCCTGGTGTCGCGGGCCCCGCGGCTCAGTCTGGGCATCACCTTCGGCGTGCTGGTATTGAGCCTGTTCGGCCTCGCGCTCGTGCCGGTCGATTTCCTGCCGCTGCCCAACGAAGGCGTGCTCCTGGAATCCTTCACCTTGCCGCCGGGGACCTCGCTCCTCGACACGCGCGCGGCGGCGGCGCGCATGACCCGCAGGCTGCTCGCGGACCGCGACGTGGCGCACGTCTTCGTGCGGATCGGCTCGCCCGAGAGCACGGAGTACACCGAGCCCTCCAACTCGGGCGAAGTGCAGATCGCACTGAAGCCGGGCGTCAGCGTCAACGCGCTCGATCGGCTCGCGCAGCGGATCGAGGGCGAATCGCGGCTGCCCGGAGTGCAGCTCTCGGTCGACACGCCGACCTTCGAGCGGGTGGGAGAGAGTCTCTCCGGACTCTCGCAGCCCTTCGTGATCAGCGTGTTCGGCGCCGATCTCGCGCAGCTGCGGCGGCTCTCGATCGCGATCACTGCGAGACTGCGACCGATCCCGGCGCTCTCCGACATCTTCAATGACGACGGCTATCCGGTGAGCGAGATCGACATCGAGCCGCGGATGAGCGCGCTCGCCGCGTACAAGCTGACTCCGGCGGGCCTCGATGCGCAGCTCGGTCCGCTGTTGAACGGCGAGGTGATCGCCAAGGTGCCCGAAGGCAACGTGCCGCTCGCCCTTTACATGCGGCTCGCGGACGCGCCGCAGGAATCGCTGCGGGATCTGGCGAGCCTTCCCATCCGGACCGCAGGATGGACGCCGCTCGGTCAGCTCGCAGACCTGAAGCTCGTGGAAACGCCAAATCAGATTCGCCACGAGGCTGGCGCGCGCGCTCTCGACATCCTCGCCACGCCGACCGGAACGTTGGGCGGGACGGTCGCCGCGGCACGCCGGGCACTGACGGGCCTGAAGCTTCCCGCCGGGTACCGCATCGGCTTCGGTGGCCTCTATGCCGAGCTGCAGCGCGCCCTGATCGGCCTCACGGCGGCTGCGCTCGCCGCGTTCCTCCTCATGCTCGGCATGCTCATCCTGCAGTTCGACGGCTTGCTCGTGCCGGGACTGCTGCTCCTCGAGATCCCGCTTGCGCTCACCGGCGGCACCATCGCGATCATCCTGAGCGGCGTTGGGCTCAATGCCACCGGGGTCATCGGCTTCCTGACCCTGATCGGTATCGGCCTGCGACACAGCATCGTGCTCTTCGATCGGGTGCGCCGCAACGAGGCGGCGGGAATGGCGGTGGAAGAGGCGGTGCGCGAGGCGATCGGCGTGCGTTTCCGGCCGATTGTGCTCACGGCGCTCACTGCTGCGCTTGGCATGTTGCCGACTGCGATCGGCTTCGGTCAGGGCGCCGCGCCGGAGCAGGGACTCGCGGTCGTGATCCTGGGCGGTCTCAGCTGGAGCGCCGTGCGCAGCACGAACCTCATTCCCGCCCTCTATCTGCACTGGCGCGGCGCGCGACGGAACCCCTAGCGCGCTTTCCCGTTGGACGTTCCTCAGTCCGGGAGAATGCGCTCATGAAGACTCTGGTTGGATTCGTTTCGGCAGCGGCGCTGGCATCCATGCTGGCGGCGCCGCTCGCGCTCGCCGCCAACACGAAGGCGGACGCCTTCATCCAGAAGGCGATTGAAGGCAATTTGGCCGAGATCAAGGTCGGACAGCTCGCGCAGCAGAAGGGCGCGAGCGAGGGCGTGCGCCACTTCGGTACCGTCCTCGAGCAGGACCACTCGACGGCCAATCAACAGGCGATGACCGCCGCTTCCTCGATGGGCGTGACGCCGCCCTCCGAGCCCAGCGCGAAGGAGCAGGCGACCTATCAACACCTCGCCTCTCTTTCCGGCAAGGAGTTCGACAAGGCCTTCGTGAAGGCGGAGGTCAAGGATCACAAGAAGGACATCGCCGAGTACAAGAAGGAGGCGAAGTCGAGCAACAGTCCGGCGGCAAACTACGCGCAGCAGATCCTGCCGGACCTGCACAAGCATCTGCAGCTCGCTGAATCGCTCGAGCGCCATCCGAGCGGCTGAGGAGAAGCAACCCGGAGCGTCGCCATGGCTACGACACCCTACGGATCGCCCCCGACCGCCTCGCCCGCCAACGGCGATCGCGAGTCGCAGTCGGCACTCGGGCTGCTTCGGCGCCTGACGGACGAGCTCTCGACGCTCCTGCGTCAGGAGCTCGCGCTCGCCACGGCGGAGATCTCGCGCTCCATGCGCGTCATGCTCGCGGGCACGGCCTCGCTCGCCGTGGGCGGGGCGGTGCTCTTCACGGGCATTCTCGCCATGCTGGCCGCGGCGGTGTTGGGTCTTGCAACGGTCCTGCAGCCGTGGCTCGCGGCGCTCGTCATCGGTGTCGCGGTGGCGATCATCGGGATCATTCTGGTGTCGGTGGGGATCCGCTCGCTGGACCCCTCGACTCTCAAACCGTCACGCACGGCGGAGTCCCTGCGCAGAGACAAGGACGTCATCACCCGGAGACAGCCATGACCGAGACCGGCGCCACTGAGAACCTCGGACGGGAAGATCCCGCCCACATCGAGAGTCACATCGATGCGACCCGGCAGGAAGTCGATCGGACGTTGGGTGAGCTGCAGTCGCGGCTTTCCGTGCGGCGCAGGATGTCGGACGCTCTCGACAGCATGACGCCCGATATCACGCGGATGATCCGCCTCGATCACGCGCACGTGCTCGCGGCATTTCGGCGCTACCGCTCCCGGCTGACCGAGACGCGCAAACGGGCATTGGTCGAGAATGTCTGCCTCGGCCTCGAAATACATGCGCAGCTCGAAGAGGAAATCTTCTATCCGGCAATGCGTCAGATCGCGGCGGCGGGCGAGATCCTCGACAAGAGCGTGCCCGAGCATGAAGAGATGCGTACCCTGATCGCCTCCCTGCGCGGGATGGGCCCGCTCGATCCCACCTACGACGAGACCTTCCGCAAGCTGATCCGCTCGGTGCTGCATCACGTCGCGGATGAGGAAACGGTGCTGCTGCCGCTCGCCGAGGAGCTCATGCCCGATGAGCTCGGGCATCTCGGCCGTCTGATGACCCGGCGGCGCATGGAGCTGCTGCGGCCGCATGCGGCGGAGGCGGCGGCCACCACCATCCGCACTTTCCCGATCGGGGCTGCGGTGACGGCGGCGGGCGTGCTGGCGGCGGGGTGGCTCCTGGTGCGCGGACTCACCGGCGGCTCGAGACCGCACTGACCTTTCGCATCACAGCTCCCCGCGCGCGGCGAGCGCCTTGATCCGATCCGCCGTCCGGCAGGCGATGGCCTGGATGGTGAGCGACGGGTTCACGCCGCCCACCGTCGGGAACACCGAGCCGTCGCAGATCCAAAGGTTGGGAATGTCCCAGGAGCGGCAGTCGGCGTTGACGACGCTCGTGCGCGAGTCAAAGCCCATTCGCGCGGTGCCGTGAAGGTGCGCCGTATCGTCCGTCTCCTTCCAGAGGTCGCGCGCATCGATCACCTCGAGGGCGCGACGCATGTAAGCGAGCGCGTGGGCAATGAGACGCTTGTCGTTGTCGCAGTAGGAGTACGTGACCCGCGCCACCGGCAGGCCGTATCGATCGCGCTCACTCGAGAGAGTCACGCAATTGCGCTCCTGCGGCAGACATTCGCCGACGATCTTCAGGCCCACCTGGTGGTTGTATTCCTCCATCTGCTCGCGCAAACGCCTGCCCCAGAGGCCGCGCTTGCTCGACATGACCCGCGACCAGAGCATCGGCAGCGGTCCCTGGCTCATGTAGGCATAGCCGCCGAAGAAATCCTTGCCCCGATCGGTGTAATTCCAGTGCTCGCTGATCGCGAGCGAGGGCGGACCCTTGTAGGAACGCACCTCGCGATCGAGCAGACCCCACACTGCCTGATTGGCCTGCACCATGAGGTTCCTGCCGACGAGCCCCGTCGAGTTGGCGAGGCCATGCGGATAGCGGGCGGTGGCCGAATTGAGGAGCAGGCGCGGCGTCTCGATGGCGTATCCGGCAACCACCACGTTGCGCGCCCTCTGGAAGTGCCAGCGGCCCTGTCGATGGAACCGAACGCCGGTCACCCGACCGGCCGAATCGTGCTCGATCCGGCTGACCATCGCCAGGTCGCGGATCTCGGCGCCCGCCGCGAGAGCGCGTGGAAGCCACGTGACGAGCACGCTCTGCTTGGCATTGGTGGAGCAGCCGATCACGCACATCCCGCGATAGACACACGGATGGGCCTGACCCCGGGGCGCGGACAACGTTGCCAACGGAGTGGGTGACCAGCCGATGCCGAGGGCTTCGGCACCCTCGGCGAGCGCGAGTGCGGCGGCGTTGAGCTCATGCGCGCGGTACGGATAGCGCGGACGCCGGGGCCCCCACGGATAGCGGACCGGGCCCGAGATCTTGAGGGCGTTCTCCACCTCGTCGTAGTAATTCCACATCTCACGCCAGTCGAGCGGCCAGTCCGCGCCGTAGCCGAGGACGCTGCGCGACTTGAACCACTCCGGGCGAAAGCGCAGCGACACCATCGCAAAATGGACCGTCGAGCCGCCGACCGACTTGCCGGAGTTGTTGGCACCGAGCTGCACCGGGTTGGCGCCATCGACGATGCGCTCGTCGGTCCAGTAGAGCTTCTCCTGGTG
>Ga0070738_10006740_pt1 | contig 11856 bp, 8 predicted proteins | sample Coa_R2_2_FD_66446 | JGI IMG/M metagenome (GOLD analysis project Ga0070738, IMG submission 66446) | Surface soil microbial communities from Centralia Pennsylvania, which are recovering from an underground coalmine fire - Coalmine... | ecosystem: Environmental > Terrestrial > Soil > Unclassified ... | reverse complement strand
TCAACGTCGGCACCAACATCACGCTGTCCAACGGCGCCAATTTCCTCATCGGCCGGAACCTCGGCCTGGTGAGTCAGCCACCCAAGGGGACGGGGACCGGTTCCAACATCCTCTCCCTCAATTACACGAGCGTCGCCAATTCGATCGTCACCGTGACGATCCCCTCGATCGGCAGCTTCATCCAGGGCAACGTCATCATCAACCCTGGTAGCGTGTTCGGGATCGGAGCGAACATCTATAATAACATGTATGTCGAGGGCTCAGTGTCCGGGTTCTCCCGGCTGTTCATCTTCAATGGCACCGCGGCCCAGCGGAATCCCCCGTTCCAGACCTCCAATGTGAGCGCATCCGGGTCTGTCACGGCCCTGGGTGGCGAAACCCCCTGAGCCGAGCCATTGCCGGCTCATGATGGCCGACGGGGCAGGCACTCGCGGTCCCGCGGGTGCCTGTCCTGTCATTCCTTCCGCCGCGGGTCGCGCCGGGATTCTCAGGGCCGCGCGGCCCGGCCGATGGGTTCGGGCCGCCGGCCGAGTTTGAACTTGGCGCCGAACCCGGAGTTGTTCGGGTCATACTTGCCGGCGATCGCGGCCTTGGCCCCCTCAGGCGGTATCGTGTCCTCCCTCCCCAGGGACCAGAGGATGCCATTGATCGCCAGCTTCCGCATCGCCTCCTGCTGGAAGTCGTAGGGATGGCCCAGCGTGGTGAAGAACACGCGGGCCGGCCGGCCGCTACCGGGCGGAGACGTCTTGGTCCACGCGACCGGGTTGGTGATCGGGAAGCGGTCCAGCTCCTTCTGATGGCTGGTCTTGAGCGCCCGGCCGATCAGCAGCCGCGTGCAGTCGCCGCTGAGGCGGTCGCCGCCCCCCTCGACGTGATAGAGCCAGGAATAAGCCTGGAACGGCTGGACACCGCGCAGGACCGGGTGGTCCTTGAACTCGGGATTGATCGTCACCTCGGTGAGGAGCTCATGGCCGTCGCCGAAGTGGCCGTGGTGGGTGATCCACTTCTGGCCGAAGACCTGGATGGGCCAGGCGTCGTCCATCGCCACGGCGTGGGGACCGCTCCCATAGCGGAACGCATGCGTCGCGGTGCGGAAGCCGACCATCGGCTTGCCCGACTCGGCGTAGCGGACGATATGCCGGAGCTGGTCGTCGGGGAGCTTGCGGAACCGGGTGAACATCACCAGGAGATCGGCGTCGTCGACCGCCTCCAGTCCCCCGATGTTCTCCAGGTTATTCGGGTCGATCGTGCCGTCCTTCCCCAGGGCGTAGCAGACCGTGACCTGGAAGCCGTAGTCGCGGTGGAGGATCCGAGCCAGCATCGGCATCGACTCCTCGCTGCGATACTCCTCGTCACCGGTGACGAAGACGACGTGCGGCACGCGCGGCCGGGCTGTCGACGGCTGGAGCGGCTCGGCCCCGCCGGCCGCGGCAGCTCCCCAGGCGGTCATCGACAGGCCGATCCAGACCAGGCTTGGCAGGGCGCGGCTCCCTCCCAGCCCAAAGACAACACGCCTGGCACAACACGCGCGCAGAATCATGATCGGTGACCTCGTGCAGAAACAGCTTCTTCAAGGATTGTCCTTGCTTCCTCGCCTTGCCGTTATAGCGGCCGGCTCCCCGCGCTGGCAACATGCCGGCGGCGTCATCGGCCGCGGCACATCTTCCGAACGATCGTTGCATCCCGACCGTCAGCCGCTAGAATCAATGAGGGGCGTCGAGGCCGGACCTGAAAGGGGACCTCGTCATGGGCATGATCTTTCCTGGCATGGACCCGTACCTCGAAGACGACCGGCTCTGGCCGGGGGTGCACAGCAGGATGATCGTCTACCTGGGCGACGCCCTCCAACGACTCGTCCGTCCCCGGTACATCGCCGCGATCGAGGAACGAGTTTACCGCGAGGGCCCAGAGCGAGAGATCGGCCCCGACGTCTGGGTGCGACGAACCAAAGCGGAGTCAGCCGCGCCTCCCCACGCCACGATGCAACCGGCCGTGGCGGTGCTCGACGAAGAGACGCCCTTGCTGGTCAAGGCGCCTCCTCTCGAAGTCCACGAGTCCTACGTCACCATCCTGGACCGGACGTCAGGGCAGAAGGTCGTCACCGTCATTGAGGTTGTCGGTCCTTCGAACAAGTACGCCGGACCCGGCCGAACGTCCTATAAAGAGAAACAGCGGGAAGTTCTTCGCAGCCGTGTGCATCTGGTCGAAATCGATCTCTTGCGCAAGGGTCCTCACGTCCTGGCCCTTGCCAAATCGAGGGTGCGACGCCGGGCCGGCGATTACGACTATCTGAGTTGCGTCAACCGGGCGAAGGGACACCGCGACTTGTATGAACTCTACCCGGCAAGCCTGCGCCGCAGGCTGCCGCGGATCCTGATCCCTTTGGCCGGTAACGATCCCGACGTGACGCTCGAGATCCAGGACGTGCTGACGCAAACCTATGAACTGGGCAGTTATCGCGACCGCATCGACTACAGCAAGCCGTGCGTGCCCCGGCTGCGGCCCGAGGACCAGGCCTGGGCCGACGAGCTGATCCGTCAGACGGGAGCGACCTCCAACAGGTAGGTCCACCGCGTGGTGCGCGAGCCCATTCCGGTGACTTCCAGGGTTGAAGTTGGCCACAATCTCCGATCCGACCTCGACCGTAATCCTCGGGCATCATCGAGCGACGTGCGCCCGCCCGCCGGCCGGCCAGGTCAATCCGACTTCTTCAGCGCCCTGGCGACTTCGTCCTTGAACTGCGTCATCCAGAGACGGGTCGGGTTGCGTCCGCTTGCCACGAGAATCTTGCCATCGGGGCCGATCAGGAACGTCGCCGGCAGGTATTCGACCCCGTAGTCCCGGATCACGGGGCTGGTGGACCATTGACCCAGGAATCCCAAAGCGCCGGGCAGGCCGACCTTGGCCGCCAGGCGCATCGGTTCCGACGGGTTGGCATCGGGGATCAGGTTGATGATCGCGAACCGGTCGCCCGCGTAAGTCTTGGCCACGTCCTTGAGATAGGGGATCTGGAACAGCGACTGATTGTTCCAGGGAGCCCAGAAGTTGAGCAACACCAGCTTGCCCCGGTAATCGGCCAGCCTCAGCGGCTTGCCGTCGAGGGTCTTGATCTCGAAAGGCGGTGCAACATCGCCGTCGGAGAGTGGCCTGGGCGGTCCCAGGCTCAGGGTCACGGTGCCCAGGTCGAGCGGCTCATCGCTCCGTCCACCGGGCATCTCCGGCACCGTGAAGAAATGTTCCAAAGTGGCGATCTGTCGACCCGATGCGGACGCGGCGCGCCTGCCAAGCCAGTTGGTCAACCGGTACGTTCCGGCCGGTACATCCTCGGCCCGGAACGAGCCATCCTCGGCGACCGTCGGGCTCATCTGGACGTATTGCCCCTGGTATTCGATCTGCCCCGGGGTCCGACTCGCCTTGAACATGCCGTCCAGGACATCCTCGCTCTGGAGCACGTCCGGGGGAAAGTAGCTCCAGGGCTTGTTGCTCTCGATCCGGAAGGTGATCCCCTCCGAGAAGTCCAGGGGACGGCCGAAATCGGGCGGTGGAGCGATGCGGCCGATCACCGGACGCCCCTGGCCTCCGAGCGTCACCCGCGTCGTCGCGCCCGCTTCAACTGCGACGATCCGATTCCCGCGGCTCCAGACCTGCTTCCCTTGTTTTTTCAGCCCGTAGAAGAGAAGGATGTTCCCAGCAAAGACTTGCCGAAATGTGAAGCGCCCCTCGGCATCGGTCTCGGGCTCGTCCGACACGCTGAAACCGGGCTCCGCCGAGCTGCGCGTACCGGCTGCGTGGGCACTCACGTAGCAGCCGGCTCCGGGTTTCGACCCGATGAACAGTTGCCCCTCGATCCGACCCCAGGGCTGCGTCTTCAGCTCATGGGTCCTTTCGAAATCGTCCTTGGCGGCCACGGCATAGTACGCATCCGTGAAGGCCAGGACCTGGTAAGGCTCGTCCGTCGGCGGGAACGTGAACCGGCCGTTCGATCCGGTCGTCACGATCATGGACTGATCGGGATGAGCGAGGCGGCCATGCTCGATCGAGACCCACTGACCCCTCCGAGATCCCCCCGCCGACTCCAGCTTCGCCATCACGACCTGCGCGCCGGCCAGCGGTTGACCGCCCGGCGCGCGGACGACCCCCGAGGGGCCGCTGGCCCGCGTTGTGGTAAGGGCCTTCAGGTCGACATCGAGCTTGACGTAGCCTTCGTTGCTCCGGATCGCCCGCGAGACGAACGGCTCGTAACCGGCGGCAGTGACCCGGAGCTTGAGGGTCGTGGAGTTGGTCGCGTCGATGTCGCCGGAGACACGACCCTGAATCACGAACATCCGATGATCCTTCATCCATCGGGCAACCTCGCCCGTCCGGGGATCGACGGTCCCCCGCTCGATCTCGACGAGCCCGCGGGGGGCCTTCCCCGTCGCCGCGTCGTGGATCCGGCCCGAGACCTGGAGCGACGGGGTCAGCGTGAAGGCGACCTCTTTCGACTCGGCGGGAACATCCCTGAGGTGGATTCCCTGGTAGCCGATCTTGGAGACGTTCAGCTTGAGATCATCCGACGGGGCGTCATCCCAGTGGAAGCGTCCCTGTCGATCCGTGAGCAGGTAGACGCCCAGGCAGCGATAATCGCGCCAGGTGTCGACGTTGACGAAGGCGCCCTCGATCGGCTGGTCTTCGAGATCGACGACCCGCCCCCGGAGCACCCGGCCCGGCCGCAAGCGGAGCTCGACCGGCTCGGTCTTGGACCCGGCCTTGACTTCCACCAATCCGGGAGCGTGGCCCGGGGCCTTGGCCAGCACGGCCAGCTTTCCGGGCCGAGCATGAGCGAACCGGAACTCGCCTTGGCTGTCGGTCGTCGTCTTGGGGATGTCGGGGTTGAACTGGTGTTGATCCTCGACCCAGGCGACTTCGGCCCCGGCGATCGGCCGGCCCCGATCGTCGCGGACCTTCCCACGCAGCTCGACCCCGCGCTCCATGACCTGCACGTCGGTCTGCTTCCGCAACCGGTCCAGCTCGGTCGAGGGCGGTTTGTCCCGATCGCTCGGACTTCCAAACTTCCTCGGATGACGATCGTTGTCGGTGAGGAAATCCGGATGCGACAGATAAAGGTAGACGAAGGTCATCTCGCGCAGGCTGCTGTTGCGCCATCGGCCCTGAGCGTCGGTGGTCGAGCGGACCAGGAAGCAGAGCTCGTGCGGCTCTTTCTTCTCCTTCACGTAGCCCCAGAGCTCGACCAGCACGCCCGGGATCGGCTTGCCCTGTTCATCCTTCACCACACCCCCATAGGTCACCTCGCCGGGCAGGAGCTTGACTGTGAACCGCTCGGGGATCGGGCCGTCGTCATGGTGCCGCCCCCAGCCGAACCGCTGCTGAACGTAGCCGTCCTTCCAGACGTCGATCGCAACCCGTTCGCGGGACAAATCGGGCGACCGGGGGACGCGCACACGGCCCTGGTCATCGGTCGTCAGGTAGTCCTTCCGGAAAGCAATCCAGTTCAAGACGGTCGCGCCGGCGATCGGTTGGCCGGTCTTCGCGTCGAGGACGGTCAGCTCGACGGCATCGGGTTCGGGACGCTGGGCCGGTTGAAGGCCATTGGCCGGCTCGGCCTTCTTCGCCTGTGTGGCGGTCTGCGCCTGGGTCTCCCCGCGTCTCCCCTGGAGCGCGCCCAGGAGGCCGGCGGCCGCGATGGCAACGGCGAGGATCATCCAGCGCCCCGGCCGGCTCAACCGGCAGGATGCCAGGCCGCGCGTCCGCTCGATCTGGGCCAGGCGGCGGGCCAGCCGCGGCGATCGGGTGATCGCCAGTCCCAGCCCCATTGCCAGCCCCCGAACCGGCCGCGGCCCGGCCAGTCCGGCGGCGATCTGGATCAAGGCCGCACGGTAGCCTTGCGCGCCACCCAGGGCGTGGACACAGAGCTCATCACACGCCCGCTCGCGCACGCCGCGGATCAGCGGACCAGCCAGCCAGATCAGCGGTTGCGGCCAGTACACCACCTGCACCAGCTTGCACGCGATATTCCAGGCATAGTCCCCGCGCCGGATGTGGCCCAGCTCGTGGAGCAACACGGTATCCATCAGGCGCGGGTTGCTCGTCCTGACCAGGGAGTCGGGCAAGAGGATCGACGGCCGCAGCCAACCGATGGCAACCGGCACGGTCACGCGGTCGGACCAGTCCAGCGCGACCGGACGCGTGATCCCCAACCAGGCCCTCCACCGCTCGAGTCCCTCGCGCCAGATCGGAATCTCGACCGGGACGCTCCACCGCCGCAGGCGAGCCACCGCCGCGAGCGAACCGAGCAGCCGCAACGCCAACACGGCTCCCCCCAGGAGATAGACCACCAGGGCAAGTGCAGCTCCCGCGAGGCCCGGCAGCCGATTCGGCCCAGGCGCGGGGAGCGAAGGCCCGCTGGCCTTCTGCTGCGAGGTGACGGCGGCCGCCCGTGGCCCGCCGGTCCGCGGGATGCCTGCGCCGTGGCCGGGATCAGCAACCTGGTGAGCCAGGACGAGCTCGCGCCCGGATTCCGATCGCGCTCCCTGAGGATCGATCGCATCCGCGGGGGCGTTGGGGAGGGGCTGAGCGATCGCGTCGCCGTCGAGCCGCTGGAGTCCACCGACGCGCAGCGGAGGGGACCAGGCCACGATCGGGGGGAGGACCAGCAGGCCCGCCAGGCATGCGTTCCAGAGCGCCGAACGGGCCAGCACCCGGCGGCGCCCCAGCAGGGCGTGGATCGCGATCGCCAGCAGGAGCCAGGCGGTGGACTTCAGCGCCAGGTCGAGGCCGAAGGCAGCCGCCCGGCGCATCACCTCGGACTCAAGACCCATCATGCGGCTCATCGCTCGCCTCCTTCCCGGCGCCGGGTGCGGTCCGGCCCGGTCCCGCGCCGGCGCCCGGGCCTGGGTTTCGGCTGAGACGCGGCCTCCCGGAGTGCGTCGAGTTGTTCGGGGGTAATCCGTTCGTCCTCGATCAGGCGGAGGACCAGGTCCTCGGCCGATCCGCCGAAGAACCGGGCCAGGAGGGTGCGCAGCGCCCGCCGCTGCGCCTTCTGCCGCGGGACCACCGCGCGGTAGAGGTACGCCTTCCCCCGCACCTCATGAGCGGCATACCCCTTCCGCTCCAGGACGCGGAGCAGAGTCCGTACGGTCGAGTCGTGCGACGAGCCGCTCAGCTCCTCGCGAACCTGCTCGGCCGTCGCCTCGCCCAGGTTCCAGAGGACGTCCATGATCTCCGACTCGCGCCCGGTCAAGGTCTCCGATGGCAGCCGCGGCATCTCCCCGGCACTCCACCTGGTGCGACTGAATTAACAGATCGTGTGCAGCTTAGCCCTCGCAGGGTCTCCCGTCAAGGGCCCCGCGAGAGAATTAACGGACGATGCGCCGGTGAGGGGGTGAGTCCAATGGAGAACGGGGACCGCCTCAGCTCGTGATCCCCTTGGTCAGATGCATGAAGGCCGTCTCGAGGTTGATCTCGTCTTCCTTGAAGAGAGTCAGCTCGTACCCCTGCTCGATCAGGCGGTTGGCCAGGAAGCTGTACTGGTTGATCCCCTCGTTGAGCTTGACCACCAGGACGCCGTTCTTGTCCTGGACGTGGTCGACCTCGGGCTGGTTCTCCAGCAGGTTGGCGGCATCGGTCATGCGCTCGGAGACGGCGATGTTCAGCACGATGTCGGTGCGGACCTGCCGCATCACGTCGGTCACCGCGCCGTTGACCAGCAGGCAGCCCTGCTCGATGATGCCGATCTTGTTGCAGATGTCGGCCAGCTCGGGGAGGATATGGCTGGAGACCAGGATCGTCTTGCCCATGGTGCGCAGCTCCTTGAGCAGGGCGCGCATCTCGATGCGGGCGCGGGGGTCCAGCCCGGAGGCCGGCTCGTCCAGGAGGAGCACCTGGGGGTCGTGCAACAGCGTCCGGGCCAAGCCCAGGCGCTGGGTCATGCCGCGGGACAGGCTGGTCACCAGGGCGTCGCGCTTGTAGGTCAGGTCGACCAGCTCGAGGACCTCCTCGCAGATCTTCCGCCGCGCGGCCCCCTTGATCCGGTAGGCCGAGGCGAAAAACTCGAGGTATTCGATCACCTTCATGTCATCATAGACGCCGAAGAAGTCGGGCATGTAGCCGATCACCCGGCGGATCTCCTTCGAGCCGGTGTAGATCGAGTAGCCGCAGACCGTCGCCTCGCCCCAGGAGGGATTCAAGAGCGTGGCCAGGATCCGCATGGTCGTCGTCTTGCCGGCGCCGTTGGGGCCGATGAACCCGTAGACATCCCCCTGGTGCAGTGTGAGGTTGAGCCGGTTCAGAGCGTAGAGCTCGCCGTACATCTTGGTCAATTCATGCGTCTCGATCATCGCAGTGTGCCTCGTGTCCAGGTCGATCGACGAATCGGTAGAGTGCGGGGTCTTCGGCCCGGGCGCCCGTCGAATCCCCTCCGGGCAACCCTCGGAGCTACTGGGCCTTGCTCAACGGCAAGATGATTCGAACCAGGGTCGTCTGATCGACCTTGGGCGGCGACGGCGGGTTCTCCAGGACCAGCCGCGACCCGGGTCGCTTGATCCGGGCCGCGACCATCGGCCGCTTCAGGGCCAGTTGCCCACTGAGGTCGACGTCGTGGAGCGGGTCGCTGGACAGGACGCGATCGCTGGCCAGAGTCGACTCGCTGTCGTGGAACATCACGGCGAGCATCAGGTCGGCCCGGTGGATCCGCAGGTCACGGTTCCCGGCCGGCTGATCCAGATACTTGGGCTGGAGATCCTTGAGGTAGCCGGAGAGGTGGCGGTCGTTGGTCCCGAGCCGGATGGTCTCCCCGGGGGCCACGGTCCCCAGGAGATAGACTTCCTTGCCGAAGGCGAGGATCGCCTCCTCCAGGGGGATGTCGAGCCGATTGGTCACGATCCCGGCCAGCCGATCGTTCCCCAGGTCCTGGAGGTCGGAATCCACCAGGTGCGGGCCCGGGCCGAACCATCGTGCCGTGATCCCCTTGGTGCTCCAGATCGGAATGCGGACGTTCTCCAGCATCTCGACCGCGCCGGTGGGCTGATAGGCGTAGCCACTGGCGGCGAAGCTGAACCGGCGACTGGAGCTGCCCATGGCGCCGAACTGGTCCTCGGGCGAGCTGAACCAGCTCATCAGGACCTCGGTCCCCGCGGGCGGGCGGGGCTCGCCGGGGCCCGGGGCGAGGACCTGGGGCGCGTCGCGGTCCAGCGGCAAGGGGATTGCCCGCAGGTTGTAGTCGCGGTTCTGCGGGCTGAACACGCTCGCCCAGGTCCAGCCGCGCACCAGGCCATCGGGCTGGTCGACGTCGATCACGTCCACCTTGTTGACCAGCAGATCGTTCCCCTTGAGCAGATAGGCCGCATAGTAGGCCGCCAGGCTGACGGCCACCACGATCGTGGGGAAGGTGATCCAGGTCAGCTCCATCCGCTTGAGCACCTTCTTGAGGAAGAAGTAATCGCCCGGGCCGATGAGCAGGATGTACAGGAAGATGAAGAAGGCGACCCAGCCGAAGGGGATCAGCTTCACGCCCGGGAACTGCTCAAGCGCGACGCGGAGCTGGCTGGCCAGGTCGGAGATTCCGGCGCGGGCGAACCGCGTGCCGCCACCAAGCTGAAGACCGGCCGCGGCCTGATCGGCGCGCTGGCGGCGCAGGTCGATGGCCCGGACCCAGAACAGGCCCCGATCGGGCCATTGGGAGAACAGCTTCTGATCCACATCCAGCGCGATCAGGGTCACGCGGCCGAACCCGTACGGGCCGCGGACGATCAGCGGCAGGTTCGACGTCACGCCGGTCAGGACCACCCCCCCGCGCTGGGCGATCCCCTCCAGCTTGGTGACCATCACCGCCGGCGTGCCGGGTGGCGTGATCGGCTTGCTGGCGCCGGCGAAGGCCTCCAGAGCCGCCAGCGAGGTGACCCGCTCCTGGCCGCTGGGCAATCCCGGCAGGATGGGCGCGAGGATGCTGTCCCGCACCGCCTGCCAGTTGGTGCCGACAGAGACGACCAGGTGGCCGCCCCGCCTGACCCATTCCACCAGGGCCTGACCGCGCAGCCCATCGAGCGCCGCCAGCGCTGCGCCATCGTCGGTGTCGAGGACGACGGCCCGGGCCGCGTCGAAGCCATACCAGCGGCCCGGCAGCCGCCCGGCCTGGGCATCGATCCGGGCCGTCAGGATCTCGTCGCCGGTCTTTCGACCGGAGGGTGACGGCTGGCCGCCGCGCTGGAAGCCGGGGAGATCCGGGATCGTATCCACGCCCTGAGGCTGGCCCATGGTCAGGATCAGCGTCTCGTCCGGCATGAGTGGTATCGGCGGCTGCGGCATCAGGATATCCTGCGAGACACTGGCCACCCGCCGGCCGTCGCGGTCCCACAGCCGGATCGTCAGCGCCGGATCGCGCGCGCCGGGCCGGACATACGCCGTCAACGGCTGAGTCTGCTTGGGCCCCACGTCCACCGGCATCCGGTACGACGTCGGGGTCCCGTCGTCGTCGGCGACCAGGAGCTCCAGGATCCCGCTGAACCGATCGTCGCCCCCATGAAGCTGGACCCAGACCGGCGTCCAGGTCCCCACCTTGAACAGGTCCGGCGATCGCAACGCGATCGAGGCATCGAAGCCCACCCGCAGGTTGACAACCTCGACCCGGGGCGAGGCCGCGGGGACCGCCGCTGGGACGACCAGCACACAGAGGCCCACCCAGACCGCGGCCAGCCAGCCCGGTGGGCGTCGGCACCGCAGTCGGATCGTTCGAATTTCCGAGTTGGATCTCATGGAAGATGGCGATTCCTGTGGGCAAAGAGTGGATCGGGACCGGAGATTCAATCGTCTCGGGTTTCCTCGGGAGTGTAGGGTCCGATGATCACGATTCGCCGCGTTTCCTCGGGGGTCAACGAGTCATCCAAGGTGTCATAGACCATGTCCATACGATCCCTCGTGTCGACACCGCGAAACTTCGTCGAGATGACTTTCCCGATGATGCCGTCGGCATTACTATCAAGCTCGACCTTGGCCCTCCGGCCAAACCGCTGTTGCAGAAGTCTGCTTACTTTCTCTTCGAGTCACTCCATCGCTCAACTCCTTCGGCGACAATCCGGCGAGCGGCTTCGACCAGCCGCTGGGCGTTGAACTTGAGGAAATCCCCCTTCACACCCCGGTGAAGATTCATCTGCCTGAGATGAGTCCTGAGGCGACTCTCGGAAGCGTAGCGAAGGTCGTCGGACCAGATCTGCCCGACGTCGTGAATGTCGGCTCCCAGTGCTCGACCGAAGCGTTCGCTCTGGCCTTCGGAATCGCCGCGCCGCTGGTGGGCTCCCAAGGCAATTTCCTTGAGGCCGCTGGCCCTGAATAGCTTGAGGATGTCATGCGCCCCCTCGAGCTTCGCGTCCACGCCGTTTCTTCGGAAGAAGTAAGCTCGGAGAAGGCATTCCACCGCCCGGCCGGCGGTGTCCAGTGCGAGCGAGTAGTGCCCTATACGAAAGAGGTCCACTGCTGGTTCGATCCGTTCCGATGCGGCCTCGACATAATGATCCGGGAGGAATCTCATGGCGCCTCCCGGGCCCAAGCGGGTCGGCGCTCCGCGCCATCAGGGTTTCTCCGCCGGGTCGCAGGCGCAGGGCATGGCGTTGCATCCCGGGCAGGCCCGGCCGTACTTGCGCACGACGGCTGCTTCCAGGTCGATGCCCCGGATGTTGGCCAGAGTGGCCAGCCAGGCCAGGACGTCGGCCATCTCCGCGGCCAGCTCGTCGCGGGTGCCCGAGCGCAGCGCCGTGGCCAGCTCGCCAAACTCCTCGGTCAGCCAGAGGAACGTGGCCGCGTCGCCGCGCGCCGCGTCCTTCTCGCCGTACATTTGTAAGATGATCGTCTGCAAGGCGGAAAGTG
>Ga0070738_10006736_pt1 | contig 11859 bp, 8 predicted proteins | sample Coa_R2_2_FD_66446 | JGI IMG/M metagenome (GOLD analysis project Ga0070738, IMG submission 66446) | Surface soil microbial communities from Centralia Pennsylvania, which are recovering from an underground coalmine fire - Coalmine... | ecosystem: Environmental > Terrestrial > Soil > Unclassified ... | reverse complement strand
ACGTCGCGGTCCGTCGCCACCCACATGTCCTCGAGCCCGCCGAACGCGTTGCGCATAAGGTGGCGGGCCCGCGCGTCGCGGTCACGCTCGTCGGGGAACGCGCTCGCGTGGATGTCGACGAGGCGCTCGAGGTCGTCTGGCGCCGCGGGCCGAAATCTCAGAGCGCATGGCGCGCGCATCCGGTCGCGTCGATTTTGCCGCGTAGGGCACGGCCCGACAAGAGCCTCGGCCGGCGACGTTTTGCGTCCGGCGCTCGGCTCGTGCTACGGCCGAGAGTGCCATGCCGAGCAGCGCATCCGGCGCCAGGGACCACGACGGGGGGCGGATCGGCGGCGCCCGGGCCGACTTCGTGGCCTCGCTCGGTCGCAAGGTGAACGACGCTCGCGAGCTCCTCGCGGTGCTCGAGGAGGACCCCTCGTCGAAGGCCGCGCGCGAGGAGCTGCGACGCCGGCTGCACGCGCTCGGCGCCGGCGCGCGCCTGCTGCGGCTCGAGGCGATGACCCTCTCTCTGCAGCAGGCGCTCGGGGTGCTCGACCGCGGCGCCGCGGTCGGAGTGATGGCCGAGCAGGACGTCGGCTTCGTGGCGCAGGTCCTCGAGGACCTGCCGACGCTCGCGTGGGGCGAGCTGCCGTCGCGGGCGCCGGCCGCGGCGCCAGGCGAGGCGACGGCGGACGGGCCCGGTCCCCTGCCGATCGCGGTGCTCGTCGTGGGCGGCGAGGGCCTGGCCGCGGCGTTCGCCGGCGCGGATCGCGCCTCGCCGCGAGCCCGGTCGTTCGAGTGCGAGCGGACGGAGGACGTCGACTCCGCGCTGGAGCTCGCGCGCACGTGCGGTCCGGACGTGCTGCTCGTCGACGTCGACCTCGCGCGCGCCTCGGGCGTGGTCGAGGCCGTGCTCGACGACCCGCTCACCAACGCGGTGCCGGTGGTCGTGGTCGGCACGTTCTCCTCGCCCGAGGAGCCCGCGCGCTTCGTCGCGCTCGGCGCCGCCAGGACGATGGCCAAGCCGGTGCCGCCCGAGCTCGTTCGGTCGGCCTGCGACGAGGTCGTGGCCACGCGCGACGAGCCCACGGTTCGCGTCACGCTGGGGGAGCCCACCTTGGAGCAGCTGGCCGAGCGGCTCGCCGACGAGCTCAAGCGAGCCTTGGTCGACGGCGTCGGTCCGGCGCGCACGCAGCGGGTGCCGCTCGGCGAGGGGACCGAGGTGCTCGGCGCGCTCTGGGGCGCGATCGCGCGCGTGCAGGAGATCGTCGCCGAGAAGACCGGCGGGACGATCCGCTTCGCGGCCGAGGCGCCGGAAGGGGCGATCGCGCTCGCCCCGTCGCTGCACCAGGACCTGCCCGCGGCCGACCGCCTGGCGGGCCGCGGCCGCGGCGCGTCGACGGACGTGCGCTTGCACGGCCGGCGCGTCGTCGTCGCCGACGACGACCCCGGCGTCACATGGTTCATCTCGGACCTGCTCCGGACCGCGGGCTGCGAGGTCTACGAGGCCCTCGACGGATCGTCGGCCCTGCAGGTGGCCTTCCGGGTGCAGCCGGAGCTCGTCGTGAGCGACATCCTGATGCCCGGCCTCGACGGTTTCGCGCTCTGCCGCGCGCTGCGGCGCGACGTCGCCCTGCGCGACACGCCGGTCATCCTGCTCTCGTGGAAGGAGGACCTGCTGCAGCGCGTGCGCGAGCTCGGCGCGAGCGCCGCCGCTTACATGCGCAAGGAGAGCGGCTCGCGGACGATCCTGGCGCGCGTGCGCGAGGTGCTGCGGCCGCGCGCGAGGCTCGAGATGCGCCTGCGCGCGGAGGGCGAGGTGCGCGGCCGCCTCGACGGCGTGACCCCGCGGGTGCTCCTCGAGCTGGCGTGCCTCATTCGGCCGGACGCGCGCGTGTCGGTGCGCGACGCGACATACCTCTACGAGATCGAGCTGCGGGGCGGAGCGCCCAGGCGAGCGACGCGGACGGCGAGCGACGGCAGCCATCGGAGCGGCGAGCGCGCCCTGGCGAGCTTGCTCGGGGTGGGCGCGGGCCGCTTCGCGGTGACGCCGAGCAACGAGCCGCTCCGCGGCGAGCTGACGGGCAAGCTCGTCGAGCAGCTGGTGCGGCCCATCGCGGCGGCCCGCGCGGCGCTGGCTGCGACGACCGGCGCGCGCACGATGAGCGTCGAGCGCATCTCCTTCGACGAGGAGGCGATCGAGGACTACCTGCTGGCGACGCCGGAGCCGACGCGTTCGCTCATCAGGCGCCTCTCGCAGGGAGCGGCGCCCCGGGAGCTGCTGCTCGGCGGTGAGGTGTCGCCGAGCCTGGTCGAGGACGTGCTCGCCGACCTGGCCGCGCGGGGCGCCGTCCTGGGCGTGCAGGGCGCGCGGGGCGTCGACCTGCTGCAGCCGGCCCTCGAGGCGGCGCTCGCGGCCCTCGAGGCGGCTCCCCGGCCGAGGACCCCGCCCCCCCCTTCCGCGTGGCCGAGCGCCTCGGCGCGGCCGGCGGCGGCGAGCTCGCCCTCGCCCTCGTCGTGGTTGCCCTCGCCCTTGCCGTCGCCGTCGAGCGCGCGCCCGAGCGCGAGCGCGTCCGAGGCGCCCGCTCGTTACGAGGCGCTCGTCGTCAGCGAGCCGCCCCCGCCCCCCGCCGCGGTCGACGACGACGCGGCGCCGTCCTCGCTCGAGGACGCCGTCATGCGCGAGCTCAGCGATCGGTCGGCCGTCGGCCGCAGCTCGGCCCCGGCGTCCGAGCCGCCTCCCATCATCAAGCCGAGCGAGCTGCTCGTGCGGCGCGCGTCGGATCCGGCGATCGACGACTCGCTCATCGACGCGCAGGTGGCGATCCCGTCCATCCCTCCCGACGCCGTCGTCCCCGCCGCGACGGGCGCCGGCGACGAGCCGAACGCGCCGCTGTCCGGGCACGAGTCGCCCCGGCGCTCGCCGGCGGCTCCGGTCTCCGCAGAGCCGGCGACCGTCAGCGCCACCCCGGCGCCGGTCGCCGACGCCTCGCCTGCCGCGCCCGAAGCACGAGGCGAGGCCGGCGCGATCCCCGCGGCGCCGGAGCCGGCCGCGCCCGAGCCGGCCGAGGCCGCGCCGTCCGGTCCGTCCGCGCCCGCCGCGCGCCCACGTGCGCGCCGGGGGCGCCTGTTCGCCCTCGGCGCCCTGGCGAGCGCCGCGGCCGCGCTCCTCGGCAAGCTGGCCTCCGACGACCACAGCCCCGAGCAGCCCGGCGCGAGCGGCGGCGCCGCGCCGGCGGCTCGGCCCGCGAGCCCGGAGCCGCTCTCGCCCGCGCCCGCGTCCTCCCCGGCGCCCGCCACGCCGCCGGCGCCGCCGCCGTCCACGCCGCAACCCCCGGGCGGCTCCGACCTCCCGCCCGGCGCGGAGGTCCCGCCCGGCTTCGGCCTGCTCGACGTGCAGGCCCCCGGCGGCTCCCCGGTCCTGGTCGACGGCAAGTACGCCGGCGTCGGGCCGTCGCTGTCGGTGCCGGCGACGCCCGGGTACCACGAGGTGCGCGTGCGCCAGGGCAACCGCGAGTCCACGCAGGTCATCGAGGTGCGCACGGGCAAGACGACCCACGTCCGGTCCGCGCTGCTGCCGTGACGTCGTTCGTCCGACTCCGGCTCGCCTTCGGCCTCGTCGTGCTCGCGGCGGCGTGCCGGCGCGCGGGCGACCCGTCGCCTTCGCCGGGCCCGAGCTCGGCGCCGAGCGCGCCGGAGACGGCCGCCCCGTCGCCCGATTCCCTCGCGGTGCTCGACGTCGTGCGCGATCTGGACGCCTGCGCGTTCGGGCACAAGGGCGTGCTGCTCGACTTCGGCGACGCGTCGATGCGCGCGGGTCTGCGGCCGGGCTTCGTCGGGCGCGGCGAAGACGAGCTCGTCGAGCACGGCGGCGCCACGTGGCTGCGGGCGCGCTCGCGCACGGTGACCGCGAGCTTCTACTGGCCGCCGACGGCCGGCGACGCGCCCGACGCGAGCGCCTACGTCGAGGCGCGCGTCCTCGGCATCACCGCCCGCGCGGTCGCCGTCGCGCTGGACGGCAAGCCCGTCGGGACCTGGCCGCTCGCCAAGGGAGAGGTCCGCACCGTGCTGGCGCGCGCGAGCAGCCCCGTGACGCTCGCTCCGGGCGGCCACGAGCTCGACCTGCGGTTCGTGGGCGGCTCGCGCGCGGGCGACGCGTTCGCCGAGATCGACTGGGCGCACGTGGGCGCCGGCGAGCCCGGCCCGACGTACGCGGCGCCGACGCGCGGCGACGTCCTCGTCGACGGCACGGTCGGCGGCCGCTCGATGCAAGCCGTCTCGCTGCACGCGCCGGGGTTCGTGCGCTGCTCGGGGTGGATCCCGGCCGACGCGACGCTCGAGGCGTACCTGGCCACCGCGGGGGCCGGCGACGCCGACGTCGAGGCGCGCCTGCTGCGCGATCGACGACCGCCGGTCGTGCTCGGCGCGGCGCACGTCGTGGGCGGCGCGCCGAGCTGGGCGCCGTGGTCGGTCCCGATCACGGGCCTCGAGGGAGACGGCGCGCTCGCGTCGATCGAGCTCGTCGCCCAGCGGCCCGATCCGTCGACGCGCCTGCTCCTCGGCTCGCCGCGGATCGTCGCCGCGCGCGCGGCATCCGCCGGCGCGCGTCCGCGCGCGCGGGGCGTGCTGCTCGTCGTGCTCGGGAGCACGTCGGCCAAGTCGCTCGCGCCGTGGGGCGGACCACACGCCGCCGCGGAGCTCGCGCGCCTCGCGTCCTCGGGCACGATGTTCGCGTCCAATCGCGCGTCGAGCGCGCTCGCGCACGCGGTCGTCGCGACGATGCTCACCGGCCTGCCCCCGCAGGTGCTCGGCATCGACGACGCCGACGCCCGGCTGCCGAAGGGCCCGACGTTGCTGTCGGAGGCTTGCCGGCAGGCCGGCGTCGCGACCGCGATGTTCACGGCGAACCCGACGACCGGGTCGGCGTTCGGCTTCGATCGCGGCTGGGATACGTTCGTCGTGCACGATCCGCTCGAAGACGTCCCGGCGACCCGCGTGTTCGACGACGCCGCCGCGTGGCTCGAGGAGCACAAGGCCGATCCGTTCTTCGTCGTGGTGCACGCGCGCGGCGGCCACCCGCCGTGGGACGCGGGTCCCGACGAGCTCAAGGAGATGCCGCCCTCGGGCTACCTGGGGATCCTCGAGCCGCACCGGGCCGCCGAGGCGCTGTCCAAGGTTCGAAGGCGCGTCGGTCACTTCAAGGAGGAGGACCGCGTGCGCGCCTGGGCGCTCTACGACCGGGCGGTCGACCGGCACGACGAGGCGCTCGGCCGGCTGCTCGGCGCGCTGCGCGCGGTGGGCCGCGAGGACGACACGGCCGTCATCGTGACCGGGGACGTCGCCGCGGCCGAGTCGCCCCCGGTGCCGTTCGTCGACGGCGACGCGCTCGACGAGCCGCTGCTCTCGACTCCGCTCGTCGTGCGGTGGCCGCACGCCGACGCGCTGTCGGGGCGACGCGTCGACGCGCCGACCGGGCCGGACGACCTGCCCCGCACAGTGCTGGGCGCGCTCGGCCTCGCGCCGCCCGCCGGCGTGCAGGGCGTGGACCTCGCGCGCGTGGCGCAGGGCGCGCTCGTGCCCGTGCAGCGGCCGCGGGCGGCGACGTCCGGGGGGCGCTTCGCCGTCCGGTGGGGTCCGTTCGTGCTGCTCGGGCTGCACGAGCGCGAGGCGCGCATGTGCGACCTGTCGCTCGATCCGACGTGCGTCGCCGACGTGCGCGCGACCTCGCCGCTCGCGCTCGAGCCGCTGCACCGCTGGACGCTCGAGGCGCTGCGGCCCACATCGCCGCCGCCGTTCCCGCGCGAGCCCGTCGTGCTCGACCCGCACACCCAGGCGGCGCTCGTCCGCTGGGGGCGCCCGACCGACCAGCGAGACGAGGCCGACGACCGCCCGTAGCGGTCTGCGCGACCCACCCGATGAATGACGCAGACCGCGGACGGCAAGGCCATGGCCACGAGCACGGGCACCGCCACGACCGCGGGGCGCGCGGCCTGCTGCGTTACCTGCGGCTCCTTCCGCGCATGTGGAGCTCGGAGGTCAATCGCGAGGTCGTGAGGTCGCTCGCCCCCTCGCGGGGAGAGCGCGTCGTGGATCTCGGCGCCGGCATGGGCGCGGCGACCGTGGAGGCAGCCCGGAGCGGCGCGACGGTCATCGCCGTGGACCCGATGCCCTACATGCGCGGGATCCTCCGGCTGCGCCGAGGCTGGCAGCGCCATCGAGCGGCGATCCGGATCGTGGCCGGCGCCGCCGAGTCGATACCGCTCGAGGACGCGAGCGTCGACGCGCTCTGGACGGTGAACACCATCCACCACTGGACCGAGCGCGACGCCGCCGCGCGGGAGCTCGCGCGCGTCATGAAGACGCGCGGACGTCTCCTTCTCGTCGACGAGGACTTCGACGATCCGTCGCATCCCGAGCACCGGCGGGTGCGGGCCGCGCGTCGGGACCACGGACACCCATTCGAGCAGGTCGACCCCGAGCTCATCGCCGCCGCGCTCACCCGGGCCGGCTTTGCCGAAGCCCACGGCGCGCGAACCCGCGTCGCCGGCCGTCCCTCGAAGGTCATTCGCGCGACGCGCTGAGCCGAGCGCACCCGTCCTGCGTCTTCAGGACGCCCCAGGTCTCGAGATTGCCCGGGTTGACGATGCGGTGGGGCAGTCGAGGCGCAATCCGGAGCGCGCAGCGGAGCTCGAAGCGCGCGTGGGGGGCGTGGTCGACCGCGCCTCGCGCGGGCGGCAAACGCGCGTCTTTTCCCTGGGGGATCAAGCTCATGCCGACCGGATGTCGCTCCCTTCTGTACATCCGCTCAACTTGACGATAAATCAATTCAGTCCCAAGCCGTTCTACATGGTGGCGGCTCGAAGGAGCAGCGCATGGCAGCGCAGAGGAAGGATCCGGTTCTGGCCCGGATCCAGTTGGCCGCCAAGTTGGGCGTGCTCAGAACGACGAAGCACTCGCGGGAGCGAATGGGCGAGCGGAGCGTAACCGCGGAGGACGTGAGGGAGGCGATTTTGACATCGACACGCGTGATCGAGCAACTGGATGAAGAGAAGCGAGACGAAGATGGCGAACCACGCGTCCAGTTCAGACTGGAGGGCGGTACCGATATAGACGGTGAACCCCTAAAGGTGGTCGTAGCCGAAGAGCCGCGCGGGCTACGGCTTGTGACCGTGATGTGAAAGTCCGAAGCGTCCGCGATCTGGGGTGGGCTGTCCCGGAGGAGGACGAGAGTTCATGGAGAAAAAGAACCGGGAAGGAACCGTGTGTGCGGCGTGCGGCGGCCGGATGGTCCGCCAAGCGTACGAGCACATCGAGAAGGTGGGGAAGTACAAGGTGAAGGACGCAACGGCGTTCGCGCTGCGTTGCGTGAACGAGAAATGCGGCGAGGTAGAGCTCTCGCTTGCGGAGCTCGCCGGGTATCAGCGCCGCGCAGCTGCCGTGGTGCTTCGGGAAGCGCCCGAAGTGGATGGCGCGGTGATGAAGTACGCGCGCCGTGCGCTTGGGATGAAGCAGGTTGACCTCGCCGCATGCATCGGCTGCCAGCCCGAGACGCTGTCCCGATACGAGACCGGTACACAAGTACCTCGTGCCGTTCAGCTTGCCGTCGTGGCCGTGCTGGATGGCGTCGAACAGGCCGGCGGCATCGAGGTTTACCTCGAGGACAAGGACGGCCGCGCGTCCCGCACCTTTGAGGTGCCTCCACCGAAACGGAGCGCCTGCGAATGAAAGCGTCCGCCCCGCTGCCTGCTGCCGTCGGCTATCGGGTAGTGCGCGCCGTGAACGGCGAGCGCGGCGGACGGGCCGGCGAACAGGATCCAGTGCGGCTTCTGCGGGTCGCCTGCCCCGATTCCGACGGTGTTCGGACATGTCGCGGTGACCTGCGCGTCCGTGAGCGTCGCAGGACCCGTCATGATCTCGACGCACCGGGCGGAAACGACCGTTGGGTCCCACGGCATGTCGGAGAAGAGAGCGCACGGGCGCGCTCGCGCGTCGGCCGCGGCGAGCACAGACGTTCCAACGTAGTGCGACGGCTCGAGTTCGAGCTTGCCGGTGCGGGCGAGCTCTGAGCGCACCGGATTCGGCCCAGTCTTCGCGGCACCCTCAGCGGCCCGCGCCTCGCTCGCGTGGTCCGTGTCCGCTCCCGCAAGGAGGTCGGCGACCTCGAGCAACGGTCCGACGTTCTCCTCCGCGCCGGGCACGTTGCGGAGCGCCCGGATCGCCGCCGCGAACTGGCGCACCTGCTCAGGCGCGTTTTTGGCGGCGCCTGCCACGATCTTGTGCTCTCCCTTATCCTTGTCGCCGCGCACGTAAGGGCCGTGGGCCGAGCTGGCGCTCGGGGTCGCTTGCTCCCTTGGACGAGGCAATCCCGGAGCTGCGGGATTGCCCCACGGATTGCGCCGCGAGAAGGGCCGCACGGAGGCGCCGATCGAGCGTAGGTCCAGCGGAGAGAGAGGGATTCGAACCCTCGGTACCGTTGCCGGTACACATGATTTCCAATCATGCACCTTCGACCACTCGGTCATCTCTCCCGGGCGCCGCCGGGCGCTCGAGGTGAGGCCGGCCGGCGGCACGGCGGGTCATAGCACGTCCGCTCGGGAGCTTGACAACCGGGTGCGGCGCCTGCAGGGTGCGCGGCGGAGAGCTGTCCGAGTGGCCGAAGGAGCCTGATTCGAAATCAGGTGTACCCTTACGGGTACCGAGGGTTCGAATCCCTCGCTCTCCGCCGCGATGCCTCGAGAAGAGCGACTCGCTCGCGAGCGCCGCCCGCTCCGCCCGCCGCGCGCCTAGGTCGCGCGAGACGCGGGCGCGACGGTGGCCGCCGCCAGCCTGGCGCGCCGGCCTGCGGTTACTTCCCAGGTGAGGCGCGCGGGTCGCTCCGGCCCGGCGAGCTCCGGAGGCATGCACATGAGCATTTTCGTGCCGCGACCCACGATCGCCCGCGTCGTCGTGATGCTGGGGGCTACCGCGTCCTGCGGCAGCCCCGGCGGGTCCAGCTTCGCCGGCGGCTCGGACGCGGGCTACGGCGGGGCGACGGGCGCCGGCAACCCGGTCGGCACGCTGGGCGTCGGCGACGGGGCCGCGAGCAGCGGCACGTCGTCGGCCGGCGAGGCGTGCACGACGCTGGGCGCCGAGCAGAGCTGCTGCGGCATGGGGACGCAGACGTGCTTGCCGTCCGGCGAGTTCTCGGTCTGGGGACCGTGCGTCTCGCAGGCGGGCACCACGTTGACCTGTCCGGGCGTGAGCAGCGGGTGCAGCGCGAGCGAGGCGAAGACGGGCTGCAGCGGCGACGGCGGCGGCGGCGGAAACGGCGGCGGCGGGGGGCCCCCCGACGGCGGCGGCGTGCCCTCGCTGTGCACCGATCCGAGCATCAACACCGAGCCGGGCATCCTCGTCGCGTACGCGCCGTCCCTGGGACAATCCGTCGGCTCGCAGGGCCAGATCAAGGTGTGGGTGAACGACGAGGGGGCGCCGTTCATCTCGTCCGGCGAGCAGGTCGATCCCACGACCGGCGCGGTCACGACCCCCGGAGCCCGGAGCGCCACCGCGCCCGACGGCCTGCTCTGGGAGCCGGCGATCTACCTCGCCCCGCAGACGCCCCTCAACGGAGGCGTCCCGTACTTCCCGGATTGGATCAAGGGCACGTACAATAACGCGCCCCCGACCGCCGGCCGCGGCATCACCGGCGCGGCGATCGATCCGCTCCCCTCCGGGACGGTGCTGCACGACAAGTACACGGCCGAGTACGTGTGGGACGTGAGCGCGATGGGGCTCACGCCGGGCCGTTACACGGCGGTGTTCGTCGTCCACGACGGCGACCGCGATCGCGGCATCGGCTGCGTCACGATGAGCGTCACGCCGTGAGCCCGCTCCGATCAAACCGGCGCCGCGGCTCGTGGGCCGCGCTGGCGCTGAGCGCGTCGGTGACCGCCTCGGTCGCCGCGTGCGGTTCGAGCGGCGCCGGCGGCTTCGAGGCCTCGTCCGAGGCAGGCGCCGCCGGCCCCGCGGGCGGATCCACGAGCTGCCCGAGCGCGTGCTCGGCCGACTCGGACTGCGGCGGCTGCGTCCAGGCGATCGGCCAGGTGTGGTGCTGCGGCAAGGCCCCGGCGGCGGGCGGCGGAACGTGCACGCTGTCGCAGCACGAGTTCTGCTCCGGCGCGGCGACCCCGCCGGGCACGGCGGCGCCCTCCGCGCCCACGCCGATGCCGCCGCCCGCGATGATGCCCGGCGGCCCCGGCCCCGCGCCCCCCGACGGCGGCCCCGCGAGGCCGCGCATGTCCGGCATGCCCGGTCCGCCCGGAGCGTCGGACGCCGCGGCCCCGTCCGACGCGTCGCGGGGATGACGCCGCCGGCCTCACTCCGCCGAAGCATCGGCCGCCGCCGCGCACCCGTTCGCCGGCACGCACCGGTTCGTCGCGGAGTCGCACGACTTCATCGCGCCGCAGTCCGCGGTCGACAGGCACTCGACGCAGTGTTCGCTCGCCGGGTCGCAGAGCGGCGTCATGGGCGGGCAGGGCGCGGCGTCGGCACACGACGGACCGGGACGAGGGCTGGGCGCCGGAGGCGGCGCAGGCATCATCGTCGTCATCATCATTGGAGCCGGCGGGGCCGGCGGCGGCGGAGTCGGGGCCGGCGGGGGCGGCTTCGGCGCCGGCGCCTGCGCGCAGGCGGCGTCCGCCGGCGCGACCGGCAAGAGGTCGATGGTGCCCTGCTCGCACGCGGCGGCGCCTGCGCACAGCCCCACGAGGGCGACCGCGTCCGCGACGACGGTGCGGATCACGGCGCGTGCGCTCGCGTCCTCGAGAGGATGGCCGTCGCCTCCTTGCGGGCGTGGCCGTGCGGGTAGTCGGCGAGGTAGCGCTGCGCTTCACGTCGGGCGGCACCCGGCGCGCCCGTCTCGTCGAGCACCCGGATCTTCTCGACCCTCGCGGTCTCGGCGAGCGGCGAGCGTGGATACCGCTCGAGAAACTCGTCGAGCAACGCGAGCGACCGCGCGGCGTCGCCCTGGTGTCGCAGCCGCATCGCGCTGCCGAGCAGCTCGTTCTCCGCCCCGAGGGTGCTCGACGGCGGTCCGCCGTCCGGCGCGTCGGCCGGCGGCGCGACCGCCGCGACGGCCGCATCGGCCGCATCGGCGTCGGGGAGCACCAGGGACGCCCCGGCGGACAGCAGCCGCTCCTCGTGCCCGAAGTGGACCGCCACGCGGCCCTCGATCACCTCGACGCGCGTCTCGCCCGGGCCGCCGGCGGGCGACGAGCGCTCGACCGAGAACTTCGTCCCGTGGACGACGACGCTCACCCCCGCCGTATCCACGCTGACCTCGTCGCCGTCCGGCAGCCTGGGCACCTCGACGGAGACCCTTCCGGCCACGAGCTCGACGCGCGCGCGCACCGAGCCGTGGCGGCGGTCGCCGGTCGTGCGGAAGCGCAGGCGCGCGCGGGGGCCCACGTCGACGACGGCGCCGTTCGGGAGCGACGCCCGTGCGAGGCCGTCGGGTCCGGTGCGCAGCTCGTCGGCGAGGTCGAACGCGGTCGGCGTCGCGGCGGTGAGGCGCAGGCCCGCTCCGCCGTGCGCGATCTCGGCGTCGCCGGACAGCGCCGTGACGTACACGCCGCCGCCGCCGCCCATGGCGCCGGCGCGCACCCCGAGCACGACCGCCGAGATCGCGAGCGGAAGACACGCGGCGGCGCCGATCAGCCAGGCGCGCCGTCGCCACGTCGCCCGGCGCGCCCGCCGCGTCACGGCGTCGGCCATCTGCGCTTCCATGCGGGCCACGACCCGGGTCCGGAGCTCGCGCGCGGACGGCGGGGCCGGCGGAGGCACCGGCCTGTCGACGAGCGCCCGCAGCAACGCGTCTGCGTCTCGAGGGAGCCGTGCGGGCGGGCT
>Ga0070738_10006735_pt1 | contig 11861 bp, 5 predicted proteins | sample Coa_R2_2_FD_66446 | JGI IMG/M metagenome (GOLD analysis project Ga0070738, IMG submission 66446) | Surface soil microbial communities from Centralia Pennsylvania, which are recovering from an underground coalmine fire - Coalmine... | ecosystem: Environmental > Terrestrial > Soil > Unclassified ... | reverse complement strand
CCGGTGGACGAGCTGATCACCACGTCGCTGCTGTTGACCGGGTTGACCGCGAAGTTGGCGCCCCCCTTGAACGGCCACTGGGGATCGGGGGTCGGCAACCCGCCGCTGGCCTGGAGCAGGCCGTTGGTCTCGCCGATGTAGGCCGCACCATCCCCGCTGGCGCCGGCGGGGATCAACTGGAAGAAGTCGGTATAGTCGGTGAACTGCGGGCCGCAGCAGGGCCAGAAGTACTGGTAGGCCAGGCCCGAGCCCTGCTGGTCGGTCCCCACGCCCGCGGCATCGCCGCCGGGCCCGTTCCAGGTGATGTTGCCGGTGGTGAGGACATTGGGGGTCGAGACCGGCCCGCCGTTGTCCTGGGCGCTGCCGTAGAACAGGGCGCCGGCGACCTGGGCCGCCGCGCTGCTGGGCTGGACGGCGCCGTAGTAGAACTGGGTGATCTGGAGATTGCCGTTGCGGTTGATGCCCGCCTGGATATCCGAGCCGACCTGGTTCTCGAACGTCCCGTTGTCATCCAGCACGCTCCAGATCCCCTGGTCGTTGCCGAAGATGAGCCGGGGCAGACCCGTCACCGGGTCGACCATCGTGGTCACGGCGTGGTAGTCGGTCCCCGGCATGTCGAAGGGGATCCACTCGACGCCGTTGCCGTTGTTGGTGAAGCTGGAGTAGTTGGCGACGTCCAGCTCCGAGCCGATCGTAAACGGCGCATCGGGGTTGCGGATGAAGTTCAGATACGACGTCGTGGTCCCAAAGCTGCCCACGCCGAAGGGTTCGAACACCGGCGAGAACTGGTTGTTGTCCACCGTCGCCGGGCCGGTCGAGTTCAGGTCGAGCGCACCGTCGGTGTTGACGTCGGAGAAGGCGACCAGGGAGTGGGCATCCCAGAGGGTGGTGGTATCGACGCGGATCAGGCCGGTCTGGTTGCCGTCGCGGCTGCCGCCCAGGTAGACGATGCTGGGATCGGTCGGGTCGACGGCCAGGATCAGGTTGTAGTTGCCCTGGGGGAACTGGACCGAGCCGGTGATGCTGTAGTTGGGATTGCTGACGTTGTTGTTGGGGATGGCCTGGTCGGTCGGTCCGATCGGCGCCAGGGTGGGGATATGGATCTCGGTCCAGTTGGCGCCGAAGTCCTTGGTGACGAACAGGCCGACGAAGCTGCCATCGGGGCCGGCCACGGCCGCGTAGAGCCAGCCCTCGTAGATCGGGTCCTCGGCGGAGTTGCCGGTCGCGTTGGGGACGGCCAGGACGATCCGCCCCTCGGCGCCGTTGGGAGTGGGGCTGGCGGCCGGGTTGACGTTGGGCCGATTCACCGGGAAATTGTCGACGATCTCCGGGTTGCCGACGCCGCCGGCCATCAGGTTCCAGACCTGGCCCTGGTTGGGGCTCATCTCGACGCCCACGCCGCGGATGCCGGCGTAGACGACCTGGAGGTTGCCCTGGACGTTCGTGCCGGTGGTCGGGTCGAGGATCGTGCCGCTGTCGGGGTCCAGGACCACGGAGGTTGCCTGGCCGGGCAGCATGTTGACCCAGGTCTGGCCCGAGTTCTCGCTCCGCCAGATGCCGCCGGTGGGGCCGCTCATGGCCGCGTAGATGATGACTCCGCCATTGGGCGTGAGCGTGGGATCGACGGTAACCTGGTAAGCCGTGTCGCCGACGAAGGTGCGGTCGCGCGCCGTCGACTCGATCGGCAGCGGGTTGCCGCTGGCATCGACGTTGACGGAGCTGTCGTCGAGGGTCCAGGTCTGGCCGCCGTTGGTGGAGATCAAGAAGCCGACGCCCGGGGTGCCGGTGTTCCCCTCGCCGGTGGCGGCGATGATGATCGACTGGTTGGGGTCGTGGTTGCGGGCGAAGACCGTGATGCCGCCGATGTTGACCGCGTCGCTGGGGCCGAAGTCGGTCAGGGGGATCCAGGTCGGGCCCTCGGGGTTGGTCGTGAGGAAGTCGGTCGTCTTCCAGACGCCGCCGCTGGCGCCGGCGGCGTAAACGGTGTTGCCCGAGGGATCCGAGGGATCGATCGCCAGGCCGGTGACCCGGCCCGCGGCGCCCTGGGTCGAGCCCTCGGCGCCGGAGGAGCCGCCGGAGCCGATCGCCGACGGGCCGACCGGCGTCCAGGCCTGGGCCGACATGGCGTCGGCCTGGCCCAGGGTGAAGAGCCGGAAGCTGAGCGAGGCGTTGTCCATGCCCGGCACGCCCAGACCGGTCGTCGGCAACGGCTTCTCGAAGCTGAGCGTCCAGCCGGTGAAGGCGGTGCCGGAGCCGCCGGTCGTCGAGTTGTTCTGGATGGTCAGGACCCAGGTCCCCTGGACGTTCATCCCCGCGAAGGTGGACAGCGGCATCTGCGGGTCGAACGTGGCGAAGAACGGGGCGCGGCCCTCCTGGATCGGCGTCGGCGCGTTATCGTCGAAGACCGTGTTGGTGAAATTCGCGGTGTTGACGCCGCTGCCCACATTGCTGAACAAGGGGATCGTGGCCAGGAGATTGCCGCTGGCGTCGTAATGGGAGAGGGTGGCCGTCAGGGCGGGGTCGTTGGGGTAGGTGAGATTGACCTGGACCCGCAGGCCGCTGACGCCCGCGCTGGTCGAATCCCCCTGTACCATGAAGCTGTCGGGCACCGTGATCGTGGAGGTCACCATCCCCGGGGTCGTCCCGCTCGCGGCCGGGATCGGCTTGGGCAGGTCGCTGCTGGAGTAGTTGACGGGGGTCACCGGGCCGTTCTGGCTCTGGCCGCGGAGCACGTCCAGGCCCGCCTGCCCGACGGTGTCCATGGGGTCGCCGAACTGGTCGAGGATGTTCGGGCCGAGCTGGACCGTGTAGGTGCCGCTGAGCTCCTGCTGCGGGAAGCCGATGGTGAACTGGGTCGCCAACCCATTGGCCGGGCTCACCGGCGTCACGCTGATGACCGGCGTGATATTCAGCGACCAGCTATCGAGGGTCCCCGTGGCCCCCGTCTTGGAGTTGGAGATCTGCAGCGTCCAGACGCCGGGGATCCACGTACCGGCGGCGTTCCGGATGTCGACCGTGTGGCCGTCCAGGTTGGCGAGCGTGCCGGTGGGCTTGAAGGTCCCGGTGAACGGGGCCGTCCCCGTGGTGATCGAGTTCTCCGCCGCGTCGTCGAGGGTGGTATTGACGAAGTTGGCGCCGCTGGTGCCGCCGACATTGGAGAACAAGGGGACCTGCGTGCCGTCCGGGGCGATCAGCACGGCGCTGAGTGACGCATCGGACGAGAACGCGAGGCTGAGGTTGACCGTGATGTCGGCGATCTTGAACGTGCCCCCGTAGCTGGGGATGGTCAAGGGCGCCGAGAGGACCCCGGGGCCGGTCGTCGCCGCGGCGGGGATCGTCTGGCCGACGGCGGTCGGGGTGAAGGTCTGCGGGCCGGTGACCGGGCCGACCGGGCCCACGATCGAGAGGACCTGGCTGGGGGTGAACGTGCTGACCTGCATCGGCCGGTCGAACGTCACGGTGTACTGGCTGGTGGTGTCATTGACCAGCAGGTCGTCGCTGCTGGTGGAGAGCTGCCCCGAGGTGCCGACGGCCTGCGTGCCGGCAACCTGCGGCCCGGAGTAGATCAACGGCAGCGTGTTGGCATTGAACCCGAAGGGCGGACTGAGGATGCTGGCGGCGCCGTTGTAGGTGACCGTCTGCGAGTTCGGCGGGACCTGGGGCGCGGGGACGGCGTAGACGTCGCCCGGCGTGGTGTCCGTGACCGGGCCCGTCACGGCGTTCTGGTCGGGCGTGCCGTTGGCGTTCTGATCATCGGGGTCGTACGGGCGGAGCACGCCGTTGGGATACGACCAGATCGGCGCCGAGATGATCGTGCCATTGCCGTTGTCCGGCGCGACCAGGTAGCTGTACGTCCCGGTGTAGTTGGTGATGCCGCTGGCCGAGCCGTTGGACAGGTCATTGGGGTTGAAGAGGATCGTGTACTGGGTGGTCGGCGCCGTCCCACCGCCGGTCGGCGCGAAGCTGGTCACATCGAGCGACTTGAAGGGATGGCCGTTGGTGGTGTCGTGGTAGAAGACCTGGACGTCGGCGGCACTGACCGAGGACGGGCTGACCGGCCGGTCGAAGGTGACGGAGATGGCCACGTCCCCCGCGGCAAAGGTGGACTCCTGGCTGATCGGGACCGGCCCCATCGTGCTGGCGACGATCTGCGGCCCGGCGGGGATCACCATCGGCCGGTACCAGATGTTCAGCGGGAACGCGACGATGCCCGACCCGTTGTAGTAGGACCTGTTGAGGTTGCCAGCCCAGATCGGATAGAGATGGCCGCCGGAGACCGCCAGGCCCATCTGGTCGCCGTAGCCGAAGCCGCTGTCCCGCTGGCCATTGCCTCCCCCCTGGTTATCCCCCATCGGACCCATGACGTCGGTCTGACCCGTGATGGCGTCGATCGCGGTCTGCGAGGGGTTGGCGTAGGTCAACGGGGCGAAGTTCTGGCCGCCGTCGACGCTGTAGGTGATGTAGGTCGCGACCCGGGTATTGGCGGCGTCATTGCTGGCATCGCGCCACGAGAAGACAACGCTCCCCGTCGTCGGGTCGACGGCGACTTCCGGCTGGAACTGGGACCGACCAGTGGGCTGGTCGTCCGGGCTGAGATTGGTGTTCTCCTGGCTATTGCCGGTGACGATCGCCGCGTCGGCGGTGTTGACCTCCACGGGCGGACTCCACTGGTTCCGGCCGTCGTAGGGGTAATACGACATGAAGATGTCGGTGTTGCCGACCGGGTTGTAATTGTTCAACGGGTTCGCCAGGTCGAGCCAGCCGGTGAAGACGGCGTAGATCCGGCCGGCATAGGGACTGTTGCCCAGGGTGTTGTCGATGGCCATGGAGAGGCCGGGCCCGACCCCGTTGGGCGTGGCCGGCGTGGTGAAGGCGGAGTACGTGTCGGAGATCGCACCGCCGAGGGGATCGACGACCTCGCTCAGCCCGTTGACGTTGGCGACATCGGAGAGCGTGGTGGGCGTGCCGCGACTCATCCCCGTGGTGAACTGAAGGCTGAAGTACTGGAGGAAGCCGGGGGTCGATTCGGTGCGGAAATCGGTGATCTCCAGGGTCCAGGTCCCGTTGAGGTCGCCGTCGCGGGCGACCTGCTGTATGAATGAGTCCAGCGACCCGAGCTCGGGCCGGTAGTGGCCGACCGCCGGCGCGCTCACCCCATTGGTGCCGGTGGTGGTGGGGTCGAAGATGTCCCGGGTGGCGTTGTCGTCGAAGACCGTGCCGACGGCGATCCCGGGATTGGTGGTGCTCTCACCGAAGATCCCGAGATTGGCGCCGGAGATGCCGATGCCGTTGTTGGCGGTGCCGGCCGCATTGGTCTGGTTCACGAGCAGCGTGATGCTGGGCCCGTTGTTGGGAGCTTGCAGGACCAGCTCGATATTGGTCATCGACGGGTGGACGATGTCCACCGTGACTGTCAGGCCGGTGATGTTCGACGGCAGGCCGCTGGTCGTGGCGGTGAAGGGGGTCGTGACCGGGGTGTCCACGCTGCCGGAAGGGGGGGCCAGGCCGGGGGCGATGGGCCCGGTCTGGCCGGGAACCCCGTACGAATCGCCCGCCGTGACGCTGTTCGTCACGATATTGGAAAACGGATGCGGCGAGGCCGTCGCCCCCGACCCAAAGTCCTCCCAGCCGACGGTGACCTGCCCGGAGCCGTTCTGCTGGTCGATCACCAGTTGCGGGTGCGAATCGTCCTGCGGCCCGATGTTGCCATTGGCCGGACCGGTATTGGCGATCGTCTCGCCGCTGAACGAGTTGGCCCCATCGGTCGACACGACCTCCCAGATCCGGTTGGGATTATAGGGGAGATCCACGTTGGTATTGGCCGGATGGATGTCCCCGCTGGCCCAGGCGACGTACACGTTGTTGGCATACGGGTCGTTGGGCACCCCGGCGGGCGGGTTGGGGTTGAGGGGGTTGTCGTTGGGGTACGTCCCCGAGTCGACGGCCAGGGCCGGGCTGTAGGCCGCGTCGGAGCTGCTGAGCCACTGGTAGACAATCGTCTCGTTCGCCGAGGCGAAGGGATATGGACCCTGCGGGTAGGGCGCAAAGTTCCCGCTTCTGGGGAAATTGACCGGGGCGAGCGTCCCACCGCTGAAGCTGAACTTGCTCAGGGTGATCGCGCCGTCGGTGGCGCCGCTGGTCTGCAACGCCACCACGTAGACGTTCCCCTGGCTGTCAAAGGCGACACTGGGATCGGTCACCTGGGTGTAGGCCGTCGGGGGCGTGCTGTCGATGGTGGCCGCGTCCAGGATCGGATCCATCGGGTTGAACGAGCTCCAGCTCAACCCGCCGTTGGTCGAATAGTCCCCCTCGATGATGGCCGTCGTCGGCGTGGGCTCGGGGGTGATGGACGACAGGTCGACTCCCCAGACCGCCACCACGTCCTGGGAGTTGTACGGGTTGACCACGACCGTCGGACTGATCGCATTGCCCTGCTTGGTCACATCCACGAAATTGGTCAACTGAACCGCCCCGCCGGTCGCCGTGGCCGCGCTGGTCGCCAGCAGCGTCCGTGACTCCATCCCCTCCAGGTCGATCCATCGCTGCCGCGCCGTCCGGGCTCGCTTCGACCAGGCATCAGGGCGAATCCGACCGTGGCGCCCCCGACCTCGGACATCCGACGCTCCCGTACGCATGACCATGTCTCCCTGTCGTGTTCGCCTGTTTGCGTCGCGAAGATTGCGGCGATTATGCCGTCTGGGCAGCCTGCGTGAAAAGAAAAGTCCAGGCAAGGCTCAAGGAATCGAGAAAACATGCAGGCTCAACCCGCCGGTGTCAAATTTCTCGACGGCCGACTCGCGGTTTTCACCCAGCTCGTTTTTCCCGCGTTTCTCGACGATCCGGCTCCGCCTGCCTGACCCCTCCAATTCCAACCACAAATCATGGCTGCCTGCATAATTCCGTGTCATCATCCACACTCGCCCACAATCGTGTCAAGGGGCTGGTCCGGAAAATTTTCGGATTTCCGCGGTTTGATCCGAATTCTCTCGTTTTTGCGGCGAATGTGGGCCAGGCCGGGGCTGGAGTACCGGCGGCATTGCAGGGAAACCGGCGGGCAACTTGTTGTCACTTCGCCGACGGGCAGCGCACGGTGTCTGGGCGATCGGCGGCTGGCACCGCGAGTCGCCCCCCTGCCCTCTTCGGCGCAGGCGCGTCGATGGCTCCTCGAACCGGGGCCGCGAGGAGCAACCGGCAACCAAGTCTCCCTGGCTCCAATGTTCCAAGTCGCTATGGTATCAAGGGACCAGGCCGGAATGACACTAGTAAGACCTGGAATTTTCACTTTTTATGGCGTCGATGATTCCTTGGGAAGTCGGTGCCTTGGCCGATGGATCGCTCGATCCCAAGGCATCAAGGTCCATCGCGACCAAGGGACCAAGGCGGAGCCGCCACCTGGTTCTTCATGACATCTGGGAATCAAGGAACCCGAGGGACCATCATCACCCAGGATCCAAGTCTCATGGGCACTGCCAGCACCTGGGAACCCAGCACCTCAAGGGACCATCCTGACCCAGGTGCCCAGCTCCCTGGGTCCCTCGAACAGATGGGAGCCAAGCTCGCCAAGGCTTCCTCACGACCAAGGGTCCAAGGTCCATTGGTTTCAGTTTACCTTGGGATCAAGTCTGACGAGGGATCGAGGCATCGAGCCGTCGGGGCCACCTTGGTGATCGAGGCGGCGCCAGCAGCTTGGATCCCAGGGACCAAGGGACAGCAGGCGCGTTGCCGGCCTTGGAGGGCCAGGTCACTGGTTGAGCCAGTTCCTTGCAGCACATGGCTGCCATGGGACCAAGGGACCCAGCTCGATGAGAGACCAATTCCGACCAGGGACCCATTTCGTCGAGGAAGCCGAGGCGGCAAGGTCCCAGCAGGAGCTTGGCGTCACAGGGACCTTGGTCCCTGGGTACCGCGGGCGAATGGGTTGCCGGGGACCTGGGCAGCTTGGTCCCTGGGTCCCTGCGGGAGCTTGGTCGTCAGCACAACAATTCACCTTGGCATCCAGGTATCCCGGGAAATTGGCGGTAGAGGGATCAAGGAGCCTGGGTGATCGATGCGGCATGGTCGCGAGCCATCCAGGTGCTCGATGGGCCATGGCCCCAGGGGTTCGAGGGACCAATCTCCGTGGTTTCCCAGTTCCCAGTTCCCAGTTGTCAGCCAGGAACCATGGTCCCTGGGAACCAAGGGACCCATCGGTCAAGTCTTCAGGGAATCTCGGCGGCATGGCGGCTGGGTTCCGGGGGACCTGGGGACCAAGGGACCTTGCCACCGAGAGGACTTGGTGCCCAGGCCGCTGGGGACCAAGGGACCTCGCCACCGAGAGGACTTGGTCCCGGGGCGCCTGGGGACCAAGGGACGTCGTTGCCGTGCGGACTTGGTTCCCGGGCATGATGGGACCGAGAGACCTTGGCGGCAAGGAAACGACTCATCGAGGAACCAGGGTCGGTCCGATAACACTGGTGCAATCCCGGGTTTGGAGCCGACTGGGGCGGCCCGCCCAGGGGCGGGGAAGGGGGGTGCTCGTGCGCAGCGTCGCGGTGACCAATGCCAAGGGAGGCGTGGGCAAGAGCACGACGGCGATCAACCTGGCGGCCGCGCTGGTGGAGCTGGACCGTCGCGTGCTCCTGATCGACGCCGACCCCTCCGGCAATGCCGCGCTGGGGTTCTTTCCCCGGGGTTCGCCGGCGGTCGGGCTGGCCGACGCGCTGCTGGATAACCTCCGGCTCGAGGAGGTCGCGGTGGCGACGGCCTCGCCGGGGCTGGACCTGGTGCCGCCGGGCGACCGGCTCAGCCTCTGCTCGGAGCAGATGGGCAGCGCGCAGGGCCTGGGCCAGGGGCGCGAGTTCCGCATCCGCCGGTTGCTCAAGGGGCTCTCCGGCTACGACCTCGTGGTGGTCGACACCAGCCCGGTCCTGACCCCCTTGAACGTGGCGATCCTGTACGCGGTCGCCGAGATCCTGATCCCGATCGATCCCTGCGTCGCGGCGCTGGCCGGCGTCCGCGCGCTGGAGGACCTGGTGCGAACCGTCAGCGAGTTCCGCCTGGAGTTTACCGACGCCGGGCCGCTGACCATTGCCGGCGTGCTGATCACCCGGGCGGACCGGACGCTGGTCTCCAAGCAGATCGAGTCGGAGGTCCGGGCCTATTTCGGGCCGCTGGTCTATGACCGCGTGATCCCGGCCTCGGTGAAGTTCCGGGAGGCCTATGCGCGGGGGACCCCGCTGATCGACTACGACCGCTTCGGCGCGGGTGCCGAAGGCTACCGCGCGGCGGCCCGGGCTTACCTCCATGGCCACCGGGAGCCGCTCGTCGCCGCACCGCCGGCCGACGAGGGTCCGCCCGATGAGCCGCCGGCCGACGACCCGGCGGCCGTCGAGAACCAGCCGTTCCTCAAGGCATCCTGACCTCGAAGGACCAGAGCATGAGCAGTGCGATGCGACGTGGCGGGATTCCGGGTCCGGAGAGCCGGACCGGCCTGACCCGGCCGAGCATGACCGAAGCCGAGTTCGAGCGCCGGCTCGGCGCCCAGGCCCCGGCGGTCGCGGCCGAACCCGCGGCCGCGACTGCCGCCGGGCCTGAGCCCGTCGAGGCCGGCGCCCCCACCGAGCTCGAGCTGGCGCCCCGCGCCGCCGCGGCCGTTTCCTCCCGGCCGCGCGCGGCGCGGGTCAAGCTGGCCAAGCCCAAGCGGGTCCAGCGGATGTTCGCCATCGAGGAAGACCTCGACAAGAAGCTCTGGCTCTATGCCATCCACCTGGGCAAGGACCGCTCCGAAGTCGTCAACGACTTGCTCCGCCCGATTGTCGCCTCGATGGTCCTCTATGACTCCCGCGATCGCCGCGGCCGCAACGCCGAGCCAACGGCGGAGGAATCTTCGTAGGTCGGGCTTTAGCCTGACAGAATGAATCGGAATGTCAGGCTAAAGCCTGACCTACGATTCCGACGAGAAAAGCAGTCGTTGTCCGGTCGCTGTCCCGGCCGCGGCGCTGTTCATCCGGGCTTCGAGGGCGGCCAGGTAGAGGGGCTCCAGCACGTTCTTCCAGCGGCCCAGGCTGGGGTTCTCGGCCTTGACGGCGGCCCGGATGGCCTCGCGCTCGGCTTCGGGCAATTTCTCCCAGGCGGCGCGGAGCCTGGCCTCACGGGCCTGGTCGCGCTGGTCCTGGGCCTGGCGCTGGGCCTGCTGCGCCGCCGCCAGCCGCTTGGCCTTCTCGGCCGCCGGCTTGGCCAGGGCCTGGGTCTGATAATCCACGGGGGCCTGGTAATCCGATCGGATCGAGGCCACCAGGTAGCCGGCCGGGTTCTTGCCGATGCGGCGATCCTCATTGCGCAACAGCCAGTCGAAGACCTCGAGCTTGGTGCGGATCCGCCCGGGTGGGTGGGTCTCGACCAGCTCCTGGGCCGTCCGGGCGGTCACCCCCCGCGCCTTGAGGGCCTCCACCAGCTCGCTGGGCTGCTGCTCCTGCCGGGCGGCGGGATCCTGGGCCTCGGCCGTGGCGCTGCGGCCGCGGATGAAGATGATCTTCCAGCAACCGCGCTTGACGTACGAATAGCGCTCCTCCGGACCCAGGGGCTCCAGGAACCCGAGCTGCTCCAATTCCTCCAGGGCCGGCTTGAGCCGCCGCTTCAATTCGGTCGGCGCATAGGAGCGGCTCAAGCCGATGTGCTCGCAGGCCAGGGACCGCAGGTCGAAGTCCAACCGCGAGCGGCGGTAGAACCGCTTGTCCAGGAAGCGATACATCCGCTTGGTCGTCGGCAGCCTCAGCTTGAGGTAGAACTCCAGGTCGAGCTGCTTGAGGTTGCCGCTCTGGAAACTCTGGAAGATCACCTCGTTCCAGCGGAAGCTCGACAAGGGCAGGGGGGGCTTGTCGGCTTTGGAGCCGCCCCGCTCCCCCTTGCCCGACTTGCCCGACCGGGCCGAACCCCGCCACCGCTCCCGGTCGTAGAGCGTGACGTTGTCCAGCACGTGAAACTGCTCGTCGACCCAGCTCTTGGCCACATTGTCCCACCAGGCGTTCTCGTACATCAGCACCACGCCCACCCAGCGATGCAGCGCCTCCTCGATCCGCCGGTAGCTCTGACCGCTCTGCGGCCAGCCCAGCAGCTCGATCAGCTCGTAGCGCGAGAACTGCACCCGGGCGTCGGTGAAGTTGCTCCGCCGCTTGGTCAACTGGATCAGCCCGACCAGCACCTCATCATCGAGCGAGGTGGGCAGCCCGTGCTTGTGCGTACCCAGGATCGTCAGCCGGCGGATGATCGGCGCGTTGTCGCGCCGCTCGAGCTGATCCTCGAAGACCATCGTCGTCTGGCCGTCGGGGATGCGATCGGTCAGGGCGGCGATCGGAAACTCCGCCAGGTTGAGCTCATCCTTCCAGCCCGCATCGGCCGCAGAAGTCCCTTCGTCGTTCTGCTGGTCAAACTCGCCGGTCTCCTCCAGCGGCAGGTCCCACTCGTCCATCCGCTTGCCCCCTCCGCGCGCTGAGATCTCGATGGTCGGGTCGCATGGCTGATGGCCTCCTCTGCCCCCGTCGGTTGGGTCCGTCGTCCGTCTTTCTGGTCGAGAACTTCCAAAAACAACAACAAAACGGCGTCGGCCGTGTTGTTGTCTTTTAGTCTTAACAAGAGTCTATAACAAATTCTCCGCGCCGCAAGGGGTTAGAAAACAATAACTTACAGACTCTAACTATGTCCGGTTAATCGGTAGTGGTATGCTCGGACTATCGTGAGTGCACGGCCAAAGTATGTCCGGACTATCGTGGAAAGTATGTCCGGTTAATCGCTAAAACGGCTCGGTTCCATGCTCGGACCATCGGTAGGAACAAAAGTCGACTATGCTCGGGATATCGCTAGTGTTCTTTTGTCCGTGGTCCGTG
>Ga0070738_10006733_pt1 | contig 11867 bp, 8 predicted proteins | sample Coa_R2_2_FD_66446 | JGI IMG/M metagenome (GOLD analysis project Ga0070738, IMG submission 66446) | Surface soil microbial communities from Centralia Pennsylvania, which are recovering from an underground coalmine fire - Coalmine... | ecosystem: Environmental > Terrestrial > Soil > Unclassified ... | reverse complement strand
CGGACGGCTATCGAGCAGGCGCGCAGCGCCGGGTGCTGTTCCAACGCCCAGGCGACCTCGCCCAGCTCGATGCGATAGCCCCTAACCTTCACCTGATCGTCGGCGCGGCCGGCGAATTCGAGCTGTCCGTCTTCCCGGATCCGGCCCAGGTCGCCTGTGCGGTACAGGCGCTCACCGTCTGGTCCGCTGACGAAGCGCTCGGCGGTCAGCTCGGGCCGGTTCAAGTAGCCGCGGGCGACTCCCGCTCCGCCGATGTACAGCTCACCCTGTTCCCCGGCGGCGACCGGCGAGCCATCCTCCGCCAGCAGCAGCACACGCGCGTTGGCGATTGGGCAGCCGATTGCCGGAGGGCGCTCCTGCCCGGCCGCCGGGGGCACCACTGCCGAGGTGGTCACCACGGTGCACTCGGTGGGACCGTAGTTGTTCACAAGCTGGAATGGCAGCCCCGGGCGGGGGTAGCGCCGGAGCGTGTCCGCACCCGTGAGCAGGCAGCGCAGGCCGGCCTCGGCCGGCCAGTCCAACTCGAGAAGGCTTTCCGCCAGGAGGGTGGGCAGGAAGCTGATGGTGATGCCCTGCTCCAGGAGCCAGCCGCGAAGGGCAGCCGGATTCTCCTTCAGCGCATCAGGGGGCAACGCGAGCTCGGCTCCGGTCACCAGGTAGGGCCACACCTCCCAGACCGCGGCATCGAACGATGGGCTGGAGAAGAAGGTCGCCTTGTCCGCAGCTTCAACTCCGAATGCATGGCAATGCCAGGCCACGAGGTTGGCGAGGTTGCGGTGCTCCACCAGCACGCCTTTGGGCCTTCCGGTCGAACCGGACGTGTAGATCACGTAGGCCAAGGCCTCGGGCGAGGTGTGCAGCGCAAGCGGGGTGGCGCTTTGCTGAGCGACCTCGGGGGCATCGAGAAGAAGAGGCTCGGCCGTGCCGAAGTGGGCGCCGACGTCCGGGGCTGTGACGACCAGCCGCAGCGCTGCATCCTCGGCCATGAAGCGCAGCCGTTCGGGCGGGTAGGTAGGGTCGAGCGGAAGGTACGCGCCGCCGGCTTTCAGGATGCCGAGGGCGGCGACAACGAATTCGGCGGAGCGCGGCAAGGCGAGCCCGACGATCTGGTCGGGCTTCACACCGTGGGTGATAAGCGCCCGCGCGAGCTGGTTGGAGCGCGCTTCCAGCTCGCCGTATGTCATGGAACCGGCGGCGCACCGCAGGGCGATATCCGCGGAGCGGTCGGCAGCAATGCGGCTCACCGCTTCGGGCACGCATCCGTGCTGCATCTGAGACCTCGAAATTTCCCGGTTTGACGTTCGAACCACCGTCTTTGGTGGCCGTGGTGTCAGCCTATGCCCGCGCGCGGTTGCTCACTAGCGACCGCTTACCCAGGTTTGTGTAAGGCCGTGGGAACCGGCAACTAAGTAATCGCGGCAGCGTCTAGTGCGGACAGGCAGGCGCCGGCTTCATGAGACACGCATGACCGCGCGAAGCGACGTTTCCCGCCCGCCTCCGGGTGGATCTCCGCGACTTCTTTCCAGATCACGGTGCAGCCCGGCAGGAACGCCTGCACCCAGGCTTGAAGGGCGGCGTAGCGTTCAGGTGGCACGTGCCCATACCTGGGCACAACCTCCACCTCGACCAGGTCGGGACGGTGCTGCGTCACGCGGAAGGCGCTCAGAAACTCCTGATCGGCGAAGATTTCGTGCCACACGTGGGAGACCAGTACCTTGCCGTTGGGTAGGTAGAACAGCTCATCCACCCGCCCTTCCACGCTGCGCAGCAGCGGCAGCCCGCGGCCGCAGGGGCAGCGTTCTTCCGGATCGGCCTGAATGCCCAGGTCGTTGAGCCGGTAGCGGATCAGCGGCATAGCGCGGTTGGTGAGGTCGGTGATCACGATCTCTCCCAGCTCGCCAGGCTCCGCTGGCCGGCCGTCGCGCACCACCTCCAGCCACAGCAGCTCGGCATTGACGTGCAGCTGGTGGTCGGGGCTGTGGCCGCACTCGTGGGCGATGAAGCCAAGCTCACTGGCTCCGTAGCGGTTGTAGATCGGGCAGCCGAAGGCCCGCTCCAGCAGCTTGCGCTGCTCGGGAGCTAGGGACTCGGCGCCGCTTACCACCGCCTGGCAGCCGATGCCGCGCTGGCCAGTCGCCAGCAGGTGCTCGGCAAGCAGCACCTCGGCGCTGACGTACCCGTCCAGGACCTTGAATCGGCCCCCTCTCAGGGTATGCGCCCAGCGCTCCAGCGCCGTCTGGTCCAGCAGCGAGGCGCTCGCCCGGCTGCGATCGTGCGTCAGGATCTCGGTTCGCCGGCCCAGCACATGGCGCTCGAGCTGGCTGGCGAGGCGCGCCCGCAGCCCGCCTGCAGGGCGCTCGGCACGCCCCCACAGACGGGCGTTTTGGTCGCCAAGCCGGTGGCCGTACCACTCGATGTTCCGGAAGACCGCCGCGAGCCGGATATCCCGGGCGCGGGGGTCGATGGGAAAGACGAATGGCTCGCCCGACGAGCCGGTGGTGCTGGCGCGGGACAGGCCCCGGAGCGGCACGCTGGTCGAGAGGGGCCACCGCTCCGCCAGCGCGTCTCGGAGCTCGGCCTTGGTCGTGAGCGGGACCGCGGCCAGATCCGCAGGCGAGCGGACGTCCTCGATCCGGATGCCGGCGTCGTCTAACTTCTGGCGGTAGAACGGCGCATTCTCGTAGGCGTACCGCAGCGACGCCCGCAAACTCCGCCAGGAGCGGCGCCGGAGGTCCTCAGCGGAGCGCCATTGCGAGAGGCGCAGCTCTCGAAGCTCGCGCGCGACGTTTGGATAGGCGAGGGCCAGCCCGGTCTCGGCCAGCTCGTTGAGCCAGCTCACCGCGAGCTCAACGACCCAGCGACGGCATCAGCAGACGTTCGTAGACCAAGCTGCCGCAGACGAACCGGGTGATGGGGCCGTGGTCGCGCGCGGCGATTGGCCCAATGGCGTACAGCCCCGGCACTGTTGTTTGGAAGTCGAGCCGCAGCACCGGATACCCGCCGTCGGTGGCGACGCGCGCCAGCAGCTCCTGATCGAGCACCCGGTAGGTCCGCATGTCCGGCTTGAAGCCGGTGGCCAGCAGCGCGAAGTCGACGACTCGCGGCCCGGCATGGGCCAGCTCGAGCTCCAAGCGGCTGCCGCTCGCTCGGGCGCCAACCACCCAATCGCTGTGGGTGACACGCACGTGCCCCAGCCGGTTCGCTAGCCAGCGCGATCCCGCGGGCTTTATCACGCTCCAACTGATGCGCTGCTGGAGGCGTCGTGGCAGCCGGCGAAAGAGCTCCGGGTAGGCGATGGCGATGTGGTAAGGCTGCCGGCCAAGGTCGGTGGGGTGGTACACGCGCGCAGCCACGGCCTTCGGAGCCAGGCGCTGCAGGATCGGCGAGAACCCGCGATTACGCCCCAGGCGCGGCAGCTCCGGACGGCGGGTCACGATCTCCACGTCCGCGCCGGCTTCGTACAGCAGCGCTGCCGACTCCTGCGCGCTCTGGCCCGAGCCAATGACGGCGACTCGCTTGTCCCGGAAGCGGCTCAGGGCGCCTGCTCTCGTAGTGTGATCGGCCAGGCTGCGCGGTACCTCCGCGAACTCCGGCGGGATCCAGGCGAAGCCGATGGGCCCGAGCGCAAGCACCACCTTCTCGGCGTGGACCAACTCGCCGTCTTCCATGTCCAGGCGGAAGGCGCCGTTCTTGGAGATGCGGCTGACCAGCCTCTCGTCCAGGTCCGGGTCCACGCGCTGGCGTATCCAGCGGCCGTAGCTCACGAAATCCTCGATCGGGAGGGGATTCGCCAGGTGGGCGCCCGTTTGCTGTCCGAATGCCGGGAGATCGTACGCGCGGGCGGGATCCACGATATTGGACGCGGCCATCGAAGACTTGAGCCTCATGCCGGCTGGCATGTGCTCTTGCCAGGAAACCATCGTGCGGCCGAACTGGCGAAACTCGAGCCCAGCCTCCCGGCAGTGCGCCGCCACCGAGATGCCGTGTGGCCCAGCGCCCACTATCGCGATCGGGATCATGCTGGCATTGTTGGCAGCCGAGCTTGCTTAGGCCAGTGAATAAGTGCGTGATCTGGGGCGAGGAATGCGCAATTTCCACTGAGTAGTCGGACGCAGGATGCGACGCCGAATGTGCGTGTGCCGCCGTGTGGAAGCACAGATGCCCGATACCGAAATCACATCTAGCCTGATGCACGAATGCCCGTCACGATTACCGTCCACCGCCGTACGGCCGCCGCCGCGGCCAGCGCGCCATCGCGCATCGAGAGCACCGCCAGCGGCGCCATTCAGAATCTGCTGGCGCACTCGCTGCTGCTGCCGACGGGCTTCGTGATCGCGGCATTCGTCAGCCGCGCGCTGGGGCCGAGCTCGTACGGCACGCTGGCGGTCGCGACCTCATTAGTCACCTGGCTCGAGCTGGTGATTCAAACCGTGTTCTCGTCCATGCTGGTGACTTTCGTGGCAGAAGCCAAGGACTGGCAGGAGCCGGCGCGCGCCGGCGCGCAGGCCCAGGCGGGGGTGGCGCTGGCAGTGGGTCTGGCGCTGTTCGTCTCGGCGCCGGCCGTGGCCTCGATCCTGGGAGACCCGCAGCTTGGCGGCGATCTGCGCCTGTTCGCCATCGACATTCCGCTGGTCAGCCTCAGCTACGTCTACGGCGGGGTGCTGGCCGGCAAGGAGCAGTTCGGCAAGAACGCGCTCACTATCGCTTCGTTCTGGGTTGGCCGGATGGTGTTCATGGTCGGCATCGTGGCGGTCACGCATTCGGTGGCGGGCGCCATCGTAGGGACCTTGTGCGCCTCCGCCGTCCGGCTGGCCGTGGCCCGGGTGTTCGTCCGGGTGCGGCTGTGGGGCCGGAGCAGCTTTCCCGTAAGGCGCTTGTTGTCGTACGGCAGCGTAAGCATCTTCTTCGCCGCGACCATCCCGCTGTTCGACAAGGTGGGCCTGTTCCTGACCAAAGCGCTGGAGCACGATCCTTACGCCGCCGGCTATTACGGCGCGGCCTTGAACCTGATCACCGTGCCGTCCCTGCTGGCCGGCACCGTGGCGCCGCTGGTTGTGGCCTCGCTCACCAAGGAGATTGCCGGCGGCAACGCCGAAGCGGGGCGCATGCTGGTGCGGCAGGGCAACCGGATGATCCTGTTCGTCCTGCCCTTCACAGCGGTCATAGCCGCGTCGTCGGGAGGGATTGTGGAGGCCATCTACGGGCCGGCCTTCGCGCCGGCAGGGCCGTACTTGACGCTTCTGTCGTTCGCTTCGGCGGCCTGGGCCGCGATCACCATGTCTACGGCCCTGGTTGTTGCCGGAGGACGCCTGCGCGGCCTGCTGGCCCTTCACGTGCCCCTGCTCCCGCTGCTGGTGCTGTGCGGCCAGTTCGGCGTACGCACCTGGGGCGGCCTTGGCGCTGCCTGCGCCACTCTGGCCGTCGGCCTGCTGGGGGCGGCCTTTGCGATATTCCTGGTCCAGCGCCGTTACGGCACCTTTGCTCGCCGCCGCACGCTGTGCAACGTGCTGGTGGCGACCGGGCTGACCTTCGCCGCTGGCTTTCGCTGGGAGGCGCCGGGCTGGTGGATCCTGCCCAAGCTCATCCTGCTGACCCTCGTTGCGCTCGGCGCGCTGCTGCTGCTGAAGGAGTTCGATTCGGGCGATGTGTGGTTTATTCGCACGCTCACCCGCCGATTCCTCGGACCGGCCGCGGCGCCATCCCCACAGTCCCAAGAGTTACAAGGAGCAGCCTAGGCAATGCGACACATTCAACCTGAAGTCTTGATCGGCGCGTCACCGTTTGGTGGGGCGCACGCACGCCGCGGGCTGGCCATCGGACAGGCGCTGAGCGCCCTGCGACCGGATGCCCACGTCCGCTATGTGAGCGGCGGACCGGACGTGGAGATGTTCCGCCGGGCCGGCGTAGAGGTCGAGGACCTGCTGCTGTTCGAGCCCTATCCCGCGAGCGATGGGCGGTTGAACCGGCGCAAGCTGCGCAGCCTGTTCATTCGTTCGGAGCTGCAGCACGCCGCTCGCATCGCTTCGCTGATCCGGCGCACGAAACCGGACCTGGTGCTCCTGGACGAGATGCTGGCGGCCGTGTTTGCCGCCAAGGCGATGGGCGCCAAGGTTGGGTTCGTGACGCATGCGCCGACCTTTCCCCGGCCGGCCTGGCTGGGCGATCTCGACCTGGCGCTGGCAACGACTTTCATCAACAAGATCCGCCAGCGTGCCATCCTCAGCTCTGACCTGGCCTTCTACGTCGGAGCCGAGCACCATTTGCCGGAGCCGAACCTGTGGCCGTGGGTCCGCCGCCACATGGAGGTGGTGGGCTTGCTCACGAAGTGCGACCGGCCGTCGCGAACGCCGAAGGAGGCGCTCAACTGGTACGGGCTTTCGCCACAAAAGCCGATGGTAGTCGTCACCGTCGGCGCTCTAGCCATCGGCCGCTACCTGCTGGAAGCCGCGATCCGCGCCTGGCCGCTGGTCCAGCCCGACGCGCAGCTGCTGGTGGTGTGCGGGGCGTCGATCCGGCCGGAGCAGCTGCCGGCGCCGCCTGACCGCGTTCGCGTCGTCGGGCTCGTCGACGACCTTCCGTCGTACCTGGCCGCCGCGAATCTGGCGGTGGTTCAGGCCGGGCTCACCACGGTCGGCGAATGCCTGGCGCTGGGCACGCCGATGATCTGCGTGCCCATCAAGTGGCATCGCGAGCAGGAGAACAACGCCCGCTACGCGGCGGAGGCTGGCGGCGCGACCGTGATCGAGCGCGACCGGATCACGCCGGCGCTGCTGGCGGGAGAGATCGACAAGATGCTCGCTCGGCCGCGTGCGGTTGAAGTGCTGAGGCCGGATCCAGATGCCGCCCCTGAGCTCGAGCAAGGGGGAGCAGACGGCGCAGCGCGGGCACTCTCACGCTTGCTGGCGCCGCCAGCCATCTTGAGGTTCCCGAGCCTGCGACCGATCACCGCCGGCGTGGCCGTCTGCGATGATCCTCCGGCGGTCAGCGACAGCGCCGCGGCCGTCTGTTAGGAGAGTAGGCCGGCAACGATGATGTGCCGGCCATGCTCCTACGCCGCCGAGCCTTCGCCGGCTTGGGCGACCCCGGCCAGCTCCCGGCGCTGCTCGCCCGGCTCCCACCAGGCGAGGTCCATGCCGAGGGAGTGCGCGAACGAGGCGAGACTGTCTCGCCAGGAACGGGCGTCGAGCCGTCCATCGGGGCCGATATGGCGGCTTTCGGTGGCCAGCAGCTGCTGCGCAGCCTGGCGGACCTGAGCCGACTGATGCAGCTCGGCGATCTCCTGCACCATGCGCTTGAGCGCCTTGAGATGGCTCGCCAGCGCCAGCACATAATCGCGCTCGAACATCGGGTCCGACCTGCGCCAGGCCCGGATTTCGTCCATACTGCAGCCGGATGTGCGCGCCGCGGTGCGGGCGTCGCCGCAGATCTCGAGCTCGGAAAGGAAATAGGTCCGTGAGGTTGTACGCGGGGCACGGGTGCGAGCCGGGATCCGTTGCGCCCGTTCGCTGGCCGCTCGTTCCCGTTTCTCTCGTGCTGCCTGCAGCAGCTCGGCCAGCGGCCCTTTGATCGTGGGTTGATTGGCGCCGGAATGGACTCCCCTCATGCCAGCCATACCTCCTCGTCTAGTTCATTTGTCACGGTCATTCGTCCTAAGCAATTCGTGCTATCAAACTGCGCGGACGCCCGTAGCAAGAGACAGGCCCGCCCGCCTGTTTGGCCTACCTCTGCTGGTGTCAATCCCTATTTCCCCGGACGCAAGCTCTAGGCACGGTGAGTAGCAGAATGCAGGTTCCGGCGGCAGGCCAGGTGGATATCTGGCTCGCCGGCGCTGAGTATGGTCCGCATGAAGCAGCGCTGCTCTCGCCCGAGGAGCAGGCCCGGGTGGACCGGTTTATCGTCGAGCAGGCGAGGTTGACGTACCTCCGTGGCCACATACTCTTGCGCCGAGCCCTTGCCGCCTATACCAGCCAGCCGCCAGAACGGCTGACGTTCACCACCGGTCCGTTTGGCCGGCCGGAGCTCGAGGCCGGAGGCAACCTGCGTTTCAGCCTGTCGCACACGGACGGGTTTGCAGCGGTTGCGGTCGCCAGTGATGCGGTGGGAGTCGACGTGGAAGCGGTCACCCGCGATGTAGGCGAGTTGACTCGCGTGGCGGAACTGTACTTCGCACCTTCCGAGCGCGAAGCGGCCTGCAGCGGCGCCTTCTTCGACCTGTGGACGCTCAAGGAAGCCTGCTTGAAGGCCATGGGCTTGGGACTCTCCGTCTCTCTGCACAAGGTGGCGTTCGATATCTCAGGGGACGCGCCGCGCGTGATCTTCGATGCCAGTCTGGGCGAGGACGCCGCGCAATGGTCATTCGCCCTGCTCTCGCCCGACCGGGGGTACCGGTTGGCGTTGGCCCTGCGCCATCCACGCCTATCCATAGGGAAGATGCTAGCGCTGCCAGCCTGACGATTTGTAGGTGTAAATACCTACTTAGAATTTGCCAGTTCTTTGCCGAAGTTCTGCGCGAACGTGCCATTTCAACGGCGTTTGGGCGGCCATATACTCGCCTCGTCGCAGCACCTGGGTAGGTAAATCAGGCGGCTGCAAAGTCACTAGGCCACAGGAGTAGACCCATGCAAAGCCGAGTTCTGATCGCCGACGATCACATCGTCTGGCGCCGAGGATTGAAGGATGTCCTCGAACCGCAGTTCCAGGTCGTCTGCGAAGCAAGCGAAGGGAACGAAGCCGTCGAGAAGGCCCTCGCCTGCAAGCCGGACGTGGTCGTCATGGACATCCGGATGCCCGGCATGGACGGCATCGCCGCGGCGCGGCGGATCAAGGAGGCCATCCCGTCGACGGGCGTGGTGATGATGTCCGCCACCGACGACGATCGGGACATCTACGACTCCATTCAGGCGGGCGTGAGCGGCTACGTCGTGAAGGACGAGGCTCCGGAGCGCATGGTGGAGGCGGTGGCGAACGCCGCCGAAGGGAAGGCGTATCTGCCGCCGATGATCGCCAAGCGGGTGCTGCAGGAGGTGGCTGCCTCGATGAACGGCAACCGCGATTCCCTGGGCAAGAACGTCACCCCGCTGAGCGCGCGGGAGATCTCCGTGCTCCGGCTCGTGGCCGAGGGCAAGCGCCACAAGGACATCGCCCGCGAGCTGTCAATCAGCGACCGGACCGTTGGCAACCACGTCAACAACATCTACAGCAAGCTGGGCATCGAGGATCGGGCGCAGGCGATCGTCTACGCCATCAAGAAGGGCATCGTCCACATGTAAGAGGCTGGAGCGCCCGAGCGCGCCTACCCAATCAGGCGGCTCGGGTGCTCCAGCGGTTATCCGAAGCGCTGCTGGCGTAGCGGTCGAACCACTGCTGGAACACCAGCAGCGTCCACAGCTGCTTGCGGTTGTCTCGACCGTGGGCGAAGTGGTCGTCCATCAACTGCCGCACGGCGCGAGGTTCGAAGATCCCGTCATTCCTCAGTTTGGTCCCGTCGAGGGTGTCCTCCAGCAACGGCCGCAGCTCGTGTGACAGCCATCGCGCCACCGGCATGTTGAAGCCCTTCTTCTTGCGGCTGATGATGCCGGCCGGGAGCAGGTCCTTGACAGCCTCTTTCATGATGAACTTGGTGGCCATGCCCCGGATCTTGAGGTCCAAAGGCAGCTTGGCCACGCAATCCAGCACGATCCGATTGAGCAGCGGCACCCGGACCTCGAGGCTGCAGGCCATGCTGGCCCGGTCCACCTTCGGCAGGATGTCGTTCTCGAGGTAGAGCTTGAAATCCAGGTACAGGATCTGGTTCAGCTCGCGGCTGGCCGGGCACGCCTGGAGATGCTGGTACGCCCGCTCGTAACCAGCTCCGCCGCCCAGCATTGATCGCGCCTCAGCCGTGAGGAGCTGCCGGCCTTCGGCGTGCGGCAGCGAGCCCAGCCACATGTGGTGGCGGACGACGGCGTCATGCGGGAGGCCGGCCAGGAAACGCTTGGCCTTGAAATCGAGGCTGATGTTGTTGTGCGAGACGGGCAGCTTGCCGGCGCCCCAGCGCAGGGCGGCCTGCACGGACGCAGGCACATGGCGCAGGTAGCGCGCGGCCTGGTGCGCCTGGAGCGTGGGATAGCCCGCGAACAGCTCGTCGCCGCCGTCTCCGCCCAGCACCACCTTGACGTGCTGCCGCACGAAGCGCGACAGCAGGTAGGTCGGAATCAGGGATGAGTCGCCCAGCGGCTCGTCCAGGAACGAGGCGACGGAGGGCACCAGCTCCCACAGGTCGCTGGACTTCAGCACCAGCTCGTGATGATCGGCGCCGATGTGGGCGGCGACCTGCCGGGCGTAGGGCGACTCGTCGAACGACGGGTCTTCGAAGGCGATCGAGAAACTCTGCACCGGCCCGCTGGTTTGCCTGGCCATTAGTGCCGCGACCGTGCTCGAATCGATACCGCCGCTCAGCAGCACCCCAACCGGCACGTCGCTGATCAGCTCGGTGCGGACCGCTTGCTCCAGGGCCTGGCGGACGCCAGCCGCGGCGGCCTCGAGCGGCAGGTCGGGTCCCACTGGATCGTCGGTCAGCGAGAGGTCCCAGTACTGCGTGATCCGGGGCGGCGCGTCACGACGGCAGACCATCGAGCAGCCCGGAGGCAGCTTGCTGATGTCCTTGAAGATGGACCGCGGGCTGGGCACGTACTCGAACGCGAGGTAGTCGGTCAGCGCCTCCAGGTCCAGGTCGCGCCGGACCTTTGGGTGCGGCAGCAGCGCCTTCAGCTCGGAGCCGAAGATGACTGCGCCCCCGACGACCGCGTAGTGCAGCGGCTTGATGCCGGCGCGGTCCCGCGCCAGCAGCAGCTGCTGGCGCTGATCGTCCCACAGCGCGAAGGCGAACATGCCGTTGAGTCGGGGCAGGACGTCCTCGCCCCACTCCTCATAGCCATGGACAATGGTCTCGCAGTCGCTGTTCGTCGCGAAGGTATGGCCCAGGGTCTGCAGCTGGCGGCGCAGCTCGGGTGAGTTGTAAATCTCGCCGTTGCAGACCAGGGCGATGGAGCGGTCCTCGTTGTACAGCGGCTGGTTGCCGCCTGAGAGGTCGATGATGCTGAGCCGCCGCATGCCAAGCGCTACCCAGGGCCTCACAAAGGCGCCGCCGGCGTCGGGCCCGCGACGGAACAGCGTCCCGCACATATCGTCCAGGATCTGCGCGCTCTCGGTCCCGCGGCGCTCGTCGAAGGCGAAGCCCGCGATACCGCACATCAGGCGTAGACCTCCACCCGCGGAGCCACCGGCTCGACCGTCGAATCGGTCGCGTCAGGCCGCGGCGGCACGGGCGCCAGCTCGAAGCCCAGGCGGCGGCGAACGACGTAGGTCGGCTTGGCCTGGGACTCGTGGTACGTCCGCATGTTCATTTCGGCCAGGAGGCCCAGCAGGATGGTCTGGGAGCCTATCAGCACGAGCACCGCGGTCACGATGAGCAGCGGCGAGTTGACGAAGAAGAAGCCGTCCACGATGCGCAGGGCAAGCATGACGGCCGCAAGTACCCCCGCCAGGCCGAAGATGCCCAGGGCGAAGCGGCCGAACAGGTACAACGGTTTGGTGGCGTAGCTGCTCAGGAACTTCACCGTGAGCAGGTCGAGCAGCACCCGGTAGATGCGGCCCAGCCCGTACTTGGATTTGCCGCGCACTCGCGGGTGGTGGCTCACGGGCAGCTCCGCGATCGCGGCGCCCACCATGGAGGCATAGGCCGGGATGAAGCGGTGCATCTCGCCGTAGAGATGGATCTCGTCGAGCACCTCGCGCCGGTAGGCCTTCAACGTACAGCCGTAGTCGTGCAGGGCGACGCCGGTCACCCGCGAGATGACGCCGTTCGCGATCTTCGACGGAAGCTTGCG
>Ga0070738_10006732_pt1 | contig 11868 bp, 11 predicted proteins | sample Coa_R2_2_FD_66446 | JGI IMG/M metagenome (GOLD analysis project Ga0070738, IMG submission 66446) | Surface soil microbial communities from Centralia Pennsylvania, which are recovering from an underground coalmine fire - Coalmine... | ecosystem: Environmental > Terrestrial > Soil > Unclassified ... | reverse complement strand
ATAGAAGTCTCGAAATAGGTCGTGTTTGAGAATTTCGGTGTGTAGTTCTGCAACACCATTGATAGCATGACTGCCAACACAGGCGAGATTAGCCATCCTCACGCGTTTCTCTGCACCTTCTTCAATTAACGAGAGGCGAGCAATTCGTTGATTGTCTCCAGGATATTTAGCACGTACTGCATTCAGGAAGCGTTGGTTAATCTCAAAAATAATTTCCAAGTGTCGCGGTAAAAGTCTACCAAAAAGGCTTAAAGGCCAACGCTCTAGTGCTTCAGAAAGAACAGTATGATTGGTGAAACCAAAGGTTTGTTGTGTGATGTCCCAAGCTTTATCCCATCCTAATTGATATTCATCCACTAGAAGCCGCATGAGTTCCGCAATACCAATCGTAGGGTGTGTATCGTTAATTTGGATGGCAAATTTATTAGGGAAATTGTCAAAGTTGTCGTGACTTAACAGATAGTTGCGGATAATATCTTGCAGAGAGCAGGAAACAAAGAAATATTGCTGTTCTAAGCGAAGCTCTCGACCTTGGTAGTTGTTGTCATTTGGGTAGAGAACTTTGGTGATATTTTCTGAGAAGACTTTATCAGCTACGGCACGAGCGTAGTCCCCAGTGTTGAAAATCGCAAAGTTAAATTCATCACTTGCTTTAGCACTCCATAATCGCAGGGTGTTGACTGTGTTGGTGTTGTAGCCAGCGATTGGTGTATCGTAGGGTGTACCCAACACAGTTCTTTCTGGTATCCAACGCACCTGATAGCGTCCATGCTCATCTGTGTAAGCTTCTGTGTGTCCACCCAGTTTGACTTGAACAATATACTCTGGACGGGGAATTTCCCATGGGTTGCCAAAGCGTAACCAACGATCTGGCACTTCCACCTGAGCACCATTACGAATTTGCTGCTGAAAAATGCCGTATTCATAACGAATGCCATAGCCAATGGCAGGCATTTCTAAGGTCGAGAGAGAATCTAAAAAGCATGCAGCTAATCTCCCCAAACCACCGTTACCTAATCCTGGCTCATCTTCCTGTTCCATCAAATCGTGCAAATCATGACCAAACTCTCGCACAATTTCACGAGCTTGCTCATACAATCCGACGTTGATGAGGTTTTTGCCTAGTTGTCGTCCAACTAAATATTCAGCAGATAAATAGCAAAGAACTTTCACATTTTTCTGAAAGTTGGTTTGCTCGACAGTCCTGATCCAGCGGTGTAGTAAGCGATCGCGTATCGTGTACGACAATGCCATATAGTAATCGTGTGCTGTTGCCCAACCTTTATCTTTTGCCTGAATATAGTACAGGTTATCCAACAAAGCACGCTTGAGCGTTTCTGTATCCATACCTGTGCGATCGTCCTGCACTTGAATCACATGCTCTGTACGACGAATGTGCTTTTTCAAAGCAGGAGCGTGTGTGTGCGATCTTTTTCTCAATCCGTTGTTATTCATGTTGGCAATCTTTAAGAAATTGTGAACACTCGCAACTCGGTACTCGGTCATTAGTGAGAGTTAAAGCGACTCAATTCGCTCTGATATCCCACTTTAGTTATGTAAGTAAGCTGATAACCTCTAGCTTAAGAAACAATAATGCTGAGAACTTCTGGGTTAATTTTGATTCAGCTTTTTAGGATTAAGAAGATCGACGAGAAAAAAGTACTGTTATTCTACTGATTTACTGTACAATACTTATCAGCTACGACTGCTTCTTGTGGAAGATTGATGACAATGTACCAAGGAAGCGGACTTTGCAAAGAAGGCCCTATAGATCAAACTCTGGAGTCTCATGAGCAACAAGCATATTGAAGTCAAACCAGTAGCAACTTTCATCGGTGCGGAAATCAGCGGTGTCGATCTCTCTCGTCCTCTGCATGATGATGCAGTCCAAGAAATTCGTCAGGCTTTATTGAAGTGGAAGGTCGTGTTTTTTCGCGGTCAGAACATTGATCATGCTGCACAGATTGCGTTCACGTCTCGTTTCGGCGAAGTGACCTATGCTCATCCTCATGAGGATGAGCCAATCGAAGGCTTCTCTCAAATCCTGCCGATTGATCGCAGCCGTTACGAGCGGCGTAATGGTCTACGCCGTTCTAGCTACGAGAGCCGTTGGCACACTGATGTAACAGCGGTTGTTAACCCACCTGCAGGATCGATTTTGCGTGCGGTTAACGTCCCCAGCGTTGGTGGTGACACACAGTGGACTAATCTAGTTGCAGCTTACGAGGGTCTGTCCGCACCTCTGCGTGCACTGGCAGACGGATTGAAAGCTGAACATCGCTTCAATGCACGATTGCAGTTGCCTAGCAACAGCAAGCTCGCTCAGCGGATTGCGGCTAATCCCCTAGTTTCCATCCATCCTGTGGTACGTGTTCATCCCGAGACTGGTGAACGTGCCTTGTTCGTGAATCCTGGCTTCACCTCGCGTATTCTTGATGTGTCACCACAAGAGAGTGAGTTGCTGCTTGAGTTATTCTTTAACCAGATCACCAAGCCTGCCTACACCACACGCTTCCGGTGGAACAACGGTGACATTGCATTCTGGGATAACCGCGCCACTGCACATTTAGCCCCTCAAGATTTGGATCATCTTGAAGTCGAGCGCGTGCTCTATCGCACCACCATTAAGGGTGATGTTCCAGTTGGGATCGATGGTTTCCGTTCCCAAATAGTTGAAGGAGAGCCGTTCGGTACTCAAGTGCCAAGCGTCTTGAAGCAGAAACTAGAGGAGCTAAAAGCAGAACCAGTACTGTCATAAACTGCAGAGTGGTGAGCAGGGTTGCACACTATTCCACAGCCTAGTTTACCTACTTTCACAAAATCTACATAATCTTTATCAAGTTATGAGATTATAATTTTGACATCTAGTATTATGCCGTCGTTTACCCGACTCTTCGTAATTCAGTCGGGTATTTTTCTACATTTGTGTGCATAATATAATTCGATGTTACCCGAATATCCGAATGGAGATGGGTATTTTTTTACCAATTGTCATTTGGCTTTTTGTGGCCTAACCTAATATCCAAATAGTTAAATATATAGTGTAATCAAATACCACTTATTGTTAAAGCAAAAGTTAGGGTATTAACTTCTACAGTAGATTTTGCCTTACATATCCACCGTAAATTCATGACTAAAGTCATTGATGAGCTTGTGACTTTAGACACATAGCTTTAGCTTTCATGCCTCCTAAGATAGAGTTGTTCAACCTCAGCAACTCCAATAAAAGAATTTACAGGAGTAGTCATGAAAAAAGCCTTGTTTTTGTTGCCTGGAGTAGTCGCGGTAATGTTTGCTGCTGCTCCCATAATTTCCGGACATAACAGTACTGCCCTTGCTGATCAAGCTCGTACAGGTGGATGGCATGGGCACGATGCGCTAGAAAAACTAAATCTAACTGATAGCCAGAAGACACAAATCAAACAAATACGTGAGTCTGCCAAGCAGCAAATGGATGCTGTTCTCACGAGTGACCAAAAGGCTCAACAACAACAAGCCAGACTTCAACACACCAGACCAAAACTGAACCTAAGTGACGACCAAAAAGCGCAACTCAAACAAATTCGTCAGTCCACTGAAACTCAAATTAATGCAGTGCTGACTCCCCAACAACAACAACAGCTTCAGCAATTGCGCAGTCAAAAGCATCAACAACATAGTGAACACTCCTCCTAACTCCGGCTCAGGCTTTTCAGAACGCAAAATTTGAGCCGGCAAAATTCCCCACTCGCTTTGGCAGTGGGGTAGTTTATCAAGCTCCCAAAGCTTTATCCCACTCCAACTGATGAGCCAAACCATACTTGATAAAATCTTCTACTGTGGCTTTATCACTTTTTCCAAAAACACCTAAGCTGTAGGGGTTATCTTGCATACGTTGTGTGACTAGCTCTCTCTCAAATTGTACTGATTCCTCTCTCGGCTTATCTGTTTTAAAAAAGTCTACAACCAAAACAGTTCTATCATAATTGGTATAATTATGCGGACAGTGTGGATAGCTATGATCTAAAACCATGAATTGACCTTCATGCCAATAGAGCTTCTCATGGCATATTTTCATAGCGATATCTCCCTCTGGCACGATTAATCCTAAATAGCCACGATTCATGTGAGGGTTGTAGTTTACATGAAGCTTGATATCTAAGCCAGGATGAAATGTACCAAAATACACATTTCTGATGATATTATCATCCTCCCGGTTCACTTTTTCGATCACATTAGCCAAATTTGGGAAGTATTTTTCTCTAAGTAGAAGTGCTTCTTCTGATGCATTATTTAGCTCAAAATTAGGATATCGTATTTGATGGAATTGAATATATTCTTCAATAAATAGACCTTGAAATAAAATTCCAAAAGCGCTGTATTTAGAATTGCTCTTGGTTTTAATGGTTTTACTTTTAGGACCTAAAACATCATAAGTAAACTTTAATTCCTCATTAGATGCATGGTGAGTAAAGTGTGTAAACTCATCTCTAATGACTTGCCAATTATCTTGAAAGCTTTTGAGAAAAGGAAATTGCTTTGGGTCTAGATGATACTCATTAAAATTTTCCATTATCTTTTCTGCTCCATATTTACTAGAGATCATGAGACATATTAATCTTCTGTTTGAGGATGACAACTTTTGGTTATGTTCCCATTTTAATGCGAAGCTTGAACTGTCTGACTTAAGGCGCGTGGTGCGGAGCATCCCCCAAATGGAGTAAGTAGTGCGTTCGCGAAGCATGTGCTTTGCACTTATGTCTCGCTCACGTGATATATCTAGCAAGCAAGATGCTAGCAATACAATCTGCTAACTTGGTTGGCTATGTACCAAGGTTGTGTTTTTTTAGGAAACAAAAGAAGTTTCCGAAAAATTTGGCATCTATCCTTAGGTTAAATCACGTTATCTTGTATTTCCTGAATTTGACTTACGTGCAACTAGCAGGTAGTTTGGTATTGTGAATTCCGTTAGCAAGAGAAAAATAAAAACTGGGAACCTGATATAAAGATGAGTCTTGCCATATATCTGGTCCTGAACGGCTTTTCCGATAGTGGTGGAGAGTTTCACACCTTGGTGGGTTTAAAATATCCCATTTTGTATAGGTATCCCAGTTCAAGCACTGACGTGCCTGTAAGCGATATTGGCAACTAGATTTTAGGGTTGTCATAGTTTGTGCAACTATCCTGGTTTTGTTCAACTGGGATAACTGATTCTCATGTTTAACGGGCTTACAGAAGCTTGGCGGTCAAGTATTAAGGAGATAACTTATGAATCAACAGCACCCAGCACACCGTTTCTGGAGTTACATAGCTGAATGTATTCGTCTCCTATACTGGATTTATTTTAAGCCCAATACCTTGGCTGACTACCTACAAGAGATTCACCCAGAATTAAAGCCAGATATCAATCCCTTGGCAAAACGAGCTGAGTTTTCCAATAACCCAAGGTTGCATCGCTACGCTGAGCAGGTTTGGTGGTTAACTGCCGTAACACCTCTGTTAGCCATGCTTGGAGTAGCATTGGTTTATCACTTATTCGGTGGTGAGCTATTTGAATCATTTTGCAGAGGTTTATTTTATTGGCTTGCTTGGTTAATCGGGCTGATGATAGCGTATGAGAACAATCGCAACCCAAAACGATGGTTTTCTGAATTTATCTGGATTTCCATTAGTACCTTCTGGATTTGGAATACTACTGTTCGCTTCGCACCACACATAATCAGACCGCTACTACTCACCTTACCTTTTTTAGTAAATCTACTTTCCATCATCAATCAATTCTTACATATACCTTTAGGTGTTTTGTTTGGGATAGTGGCAGGTATGGCATGTGGTGTGGAAAGAACTTTGGCATTTGGAGTAGTAGGAGGAGTTGCATTTGGAGGAGCGGGACACATGGCGTGGCTCCTGGAGATTTTACGTGCTTACTTTTGGTTCCCACAGTTGCGGTGGATAGATGAGCGAGAGAATTCTTCGGCTACCCATACAATACAATAGCGTTGCTGAATTTAGGTATAAATTATATTTGTATTGTGTTTGCAATACATCAGTTTTATTTGGTTTATGAAAATTCCAAACCCCAGAAACCCGGTTTCTTTAAGAAACCCGGTTTCTCTACCCTCACGAATCATTTTGGATAGCTATAGAGACCTAGCATTGCTACGTCTCTGGATATCCGTGAATTGTAAATTCATATTTTGATTTTGCAACGCCATGTAATTCTGTATTTAAAAATCTTTCCAAATTCTTGACATTGATTATCTAGAGTGAAATAAAGCATGCATTGTATCAACAAACAAGTGAAACAGGTTCAAGTCTGCCAACTTTTACCGAAAAAACGGGTGTAGGTGGTAGGGTGTGGGGTGTAGGGGTAAAAAGAAATTCTTGCAGAAAATGAACACCCTACTCTACACCCAAACGGGTTGAAAGCCCCTGAATTTATTTATGGAGAAAACAAAAAAATTATTCATAAATGAAATCCCCTCAATTTATTGATGGGTATACCCTACACCCTACACCCTACACCCTTCTTAAAAGGAGAGAATTTATGAAAAGGCTGATCTATACTACTGCACTCACTCTAGCTATTGCTTCTTTTAACCTCTGTGCACAAGCCAAAACTATCAAAACACCTGAACCCTTCATTGAGATTTTGAATCCAGTACAATTTCCTAAAATAGTCAAGCCCAGTAATGCGAATGTTGTTAGGCAATCTTTCAGTCTATGGATTCCCAAAACAAGTAGCAAAATTTCTCAGGTGATAATTAATGTACCTCGTGGGTTAAATGTTGGTAAGGACATAACAGTATCTGATAATTTACACACAAATCTTCAGACCAATATTGTTGTTAATGGCAATAAAATAGCCATCTCTTTCCCCCAGCTAGTTTCCCCTGGAACAACTCTTAATATTTCTCTAAACGAGGTAAATGTTAATGGTGTTTCTAATGACTGGGATTATTTGGTTTCTGCGAAATTTGTTGAAATGAACTCAGTGATTCCTGTTGGTATAGTTCAGTTTGGAGTCTATTAAAGAATGAGAATTTTAATAGTTGAAGATGATGAGCGGATTGCCAAACCATTAGCTGAAGATTTAAAGCATCAGTATCATATTGTGGATATGGCAAGTGATGGTATAGAAGGACTGTCAAAAGCTACAACAATTCCTTATGACCTGATCTTGTTAGATTTGATGCTGCCTCTTCTGGATGGCATTAACTTGTGTAAACGCTTACGTTCTTCTGGCTATAAGATGCTGATCTTGATGCTGACAGCACGAGATACAACAACAGATAAAGTGCTTGGACTTGATGCAGGGGCTGATGATTATCTTGTCAAGCCATTTGAGCTAGAAGAGCTATCTGCTAGGATCAGAGCTTTATCACGCCGCAACGAAAGTCATCATCCACCGATTTTAACACATGGAAAATTACGATTTGATCCAAGCGCACGCATTGTGACTTATGATGAGAATATTATTTCATTAACTCCCAAAGAGTATATGATATTAGAGGTATTTTTGAGAAATCCTAATCGAGTTTTTACTCGCTCATTTTTGCTGGAAAAGCTTTGGGAAATTGATAAAGAATCTGGAGAAGAAACTGTCAAAACCCATTTGACCAATTTGCGTCGTAAACTCAAAGCTGCAGGTGGCGATCCAGAAATAATCGAGACTGTATACGGTGTTGGTTATCGCCTGTGCATGTCGGCTTAAAGAACTGGTTACAAAATCAACTTGTGTTTCAGCAAATCCAATATAAGTTACTATTATCCTATTTAGCTGTTCTGGCTTCAATCTTAGGAATATTTACTCTCGCTGTACGAATTTTCTTTACTCATAGCCTTAACCAACAACTTATAGAAAAACTGAGGACTTTAGGACAGAGTGCTGCTAATGCTGAGGTTGATGATGGTCTCCAAAAAGGAGAAAGCGATTTTCCATTACAAGAACTAATTCATAATCATCAAGCCTTGCAATCATTTGATGCGGAAGGTCGCTCTATTAATCAACAAGGACAATACATATTGACCTTACCTCTTTCTCATCAAGAAACTATACAAATTCAGGAGATTGGTAAAGTTCGCATCTTGGGAGTGACTTTACCTGTGAAAAGTGACAATGGTCACCTGATGGGTTATGTGCGAGCAAGTCAATCTTTAGAAGAGCTTGATGAAACCATTAAGAAATTGGATTGGGGGTTAGGTGGTGGTGTTGTTATTGCTCTGATTCTGAGTGGAGTTGGTGGTGTTTGGCTAACTCAAGAGAGTATGCAGCCAATTGAGCAAAGTTTTCAACGGCTCAAGCAGTTTACGGCAGATGCGTCTCACGAACTCCGCAGTCCTTTAACAGTCATCAAAACTAATGTCGCAGTGGCACTAAAATATCCAGAAGGAATACGCCCCACAGATGCAGAAAAGTTAGAAGCGATCGCTGATGCTGCTAATCAGATGACTCGCCTCACAGAAGACTTGCTACTATTGGCTCGCAGTGATCAAGCCCACAGTCCTAAACGGGATGCAGTACCTGTAGAGGAAATTTTACATAACTTAGTCCAGTCATATCAGCCGCAAGCCGAATTAAAACAAATTCATTTGATCAAGACTTTCCATAGAACATCTCAACATCCAAGTGGACAACTGTCTGTGCTGGGTGATCCAATTCAACTGACAAGAGTTTTTGCCAACTTAATTGAAAACGCTATTCAGTACACACCTAAAGAAGGTAAAGTTGAAGTTCAAACGAGCCTTACTGGTCAGCAACTATACGTATCTGTAAAAGATACAGGGATTGGCATCGCGCCAGAACATCTCAATCAAGTTTTTGAACGCTTTTGGCGGGCGTCGGAGGCTAGGTCATATCACTCTGGAGGTTCTGGTTTAGGACTAGCGATCGCCATGGCTATTGTTCAAAACCACGGCGGCGAGATCACGCTCACAGGTCAGTTGGGTATTGGTAGTTGTTTTACAGTACGTTTACCTTTAAGTTAACGTGATCTGCCGCCATTGGTCTTATGTATATAGGCGCAGCAGTCTAAACTCTTTTGCGTTTGAAAGAGTTGAGAAACTGTTTCGTCCTTCTAGATGTCAGAAGTATCCCAACAACCATGAGTGCCATGATAACGAGCGAAGAGGTAATGCGGCTCAGTTCAAAGCCACCTTCAGCGTGTGGCTTGGTTAAGGTGTCACCGAGTGTGGCTCCCAAAGGACGTGTCAGAACATATGCAGCCCAAAAAAGCACGTTGTCTGGGACATTGGTGAAAAAGTGCGCCACCGTCACAAGCCCAAGCAGGAAACTGAAAACGAGTGCACCCCGCTCGAATCCGAGACCAGTGGTTGTAGCAACGAAATCGCCGAGCGCCGTACCGAGCGTATTTGACACCAGTATCGTCAACCAGTAGAAGACCTCGTTCTTCTTGGTAGTTATGTTCTCGAACTCGATTACCCCCGTGACGCGACTCCACACAAAGAGAACGAAGATGACTCCGCAGAACAGTAAGATCGACGATTTTATGTAGCCAAGTCCAATGGTGCGATCAAGGTAGTCCGACATCGTTGTACCGACGGTCGTAGTAGCAACCACAACAGCCCAATAAACGAACGGATGGTAACGCTTCGACTTAACCTGAGCAGCGAGCGTGATACAAAAGAATCCAAGAAAAATCAAGCTGCTAACAGCATAGCCGAGCTTTAACGTCATGGAAAGGGCATCACCGCCTGTCTCACCAACTGTCGTCGCGCAGATCTTAATGATCCAGAAAGCAAGGGTGACGTGCGGAACCTTACTAACCAGATTGCCTCTGCGGTGTTCATCTGATTGCTGAAACGCTGTCATCTTTTGATTTGCCATAGCCTAAAAATCGAAGAATTCACAAGTCAGAATTCACCAAGTCACAATCAAGCTGCAGCACTGTTTACTGTCGTCTAGCACGATGATATTTCTTGTGATGTTTGACTTGTTGCTTAGATTGGCTACTTCTGTGTGTTCTTGTCATTAGAGCTTTCGTAGCATCACTAGCTTCTCTATCTCCATCTTCTTTGGCTCCACTATCCCTATCATTAGGGCTATCAGCTTCAGCAACTTGGATACCACTTTGATCATGAAGTGTAGCCATTAGATGGGATGGTAACTGTGCAGCGTAAGTTGTTCTTGGGAAACTACCAAAACCAAAAGCACTCACAAAAACAGTTGCCAGAAGGATTTTTGTGGAAACTTTCATTGTGTAAAGCCCCTTTCAATGTAGGTACATGACCTTACAATAGACATCAAAAGTCAAGAACCAGGAAAGAACTATTGTGTAAGTCCAAAAATTTTTGTCATTCCTTACAAGACGCGACATCTGTCAACCCAGGGCACTTAAGACGTCAAAAATGGTATTCAATAATTCTGCAATGGTGTATGGTTTTGGTAAAAATGCTTGCACATTCAGACCACTAGCTTCTAAAAGCTTAGAGTTGGACGCTTGACCACTAATGGCAATAATTTTGACTTTAGGATTGATTTGTTGAAGAACACGAATAACGCTTAATCCATCGATTAACGGCATCTGTATATCCATCAACACCAAGCTGATTTCATTTTTGTGTTCGGCGTAGAGTGAGAACGCGTCAATACCATTACTGGCCGTCAGGATTTTGTAGTTAAATTCTTCTAGTGAAGTTTGGACAATATTTCGAACAGATGCCTCGTCATCTACAATCAGAATTAATTCGCCGTTACCTCTAAACGTCTTAACTCAACCAAAGTTGTCAATGAGAGTGATTATCAATTTCAGAACAATAGTTTATGAATCAACGGCTCAATGCATAGTAGGTCTGGTTAATATTTTGGTTACTATCTGGTATCGTGCCTCAACATCCTTGCGATCTAATTCTTCTGGTAACCCTTGTTGGCTACCGCGTTGAATCATATCAGCATGACGTAACAACACTGCACGTTTGGAATCGTTATTGGTATGTTGGCCAATCACGGCGATGACCTCCAACAAGCGAATGGTGATGGCTGCATCTGAACGCCCGTATTGTCGAATTTGGTGAAAGGCATCATCAACTAGTCCAGCAAATGTTACCTGATTGAGAATTATGCGGAGGTTATGCTGATCATCATAGTGGTAGGACGGTGGAAAATCTCTTTCTGCCAAACGACACAGTGCTGCACAAAGTTGGTCAATGCATCGCAGCGCAGTGAAGGGATCATTGACAGCAGGTGAAATAGCTCGAATGGCGATCTCTACCAATTGGCGAATAGGGAACTCCACATCCTGGCGTGCAGTACGTTCTCCACCTAAAATAAAAGCATTGTTGATTTGCTTGTATAGAGATGCGCCATGACGTGTCTTCATATTAACGCGTTCCCTAGGCCACAACTTCACTAGCTCTGTTCCTTGTATAACAAACTTACCAGGACGCTTTTTGATACCTAATAATAAGTCATTCGACTTAGCAATCTTCATCAATTGGTCTTCATTAATTGCTTGAATATAACCGCTTTGAGCAGCTAAAATAGGATAGGCTTCATAGTCAAACCCCTCTGGAACTTCCTCTATAGTTGACTGTAAGTCCCATTTCTGTTGGCCGACTTTTTCCAACAAGAGAATATTAATAGAATTGTTTAGCTCAGCACTGATCTTGCCAATAATATGCCATGCATGAATCGAAGTAGCTGCGTGATGAATAAAGTAAATGAGCATACCAATGCTAGCAAGTGCCAACACAATCGCGACCGTAAGTGAAATGTATGGCACAAATGACTGATTTTGATCGCTACTCACAGTCCGCAATACAAGCAAGCAGTAGATAAACGTGGCAATGAATGTACCTAGTACAACCTGATAGCTCATGTCCTGCATGAAGTTACGCAGCACTCGCGGACCAAACTGTTGGGAAGCTAAG
>Ga0070738_10006729_pt1 | contig 11874 bp, 10 predicted proteins | sample Coa_R2_2_FD_66446 | JGI IMG/M metagenome (GOLD analysis project Ga0070738, IMG submission 66446) | Surface soil microbial communities from Centralia Pennsylvania, which are recovering from an underground coalmine fire - Coalmine... | ecosystem: Environmental > Terrestrial > Soil > Unclassified ... | reverse complement strand
GCGGGCATAGAGCCGGCCCGCGCGGCGCGTGAGCTGCCAGGGGGGCGAGACCCACTTCTCCTCGGGGCCCGGCGGCTGGACGTCGTGGTGAGAATAGAGCAGCACGGTGGGCTGGCCGGGCGCCTCCAGCCACTCGCCGTAGGCGTAGGGGTTGGCCCACTCGGCGCGGAGGATCCCGACGTTCCGCAGGCCGGCCCGCTTCATCAGCGCGCAGACCAGCTCCGCCGATTGCTCGATCTCGGCCTGGTGGTCGCCGTCGGTGCTGATGCTGTCGATCTTCACCAGCTCGGCCAGGTCGCGCTCCAGGTCGGGGAAATGCGCTTCCAGCCAGTTCAGGGCTCGGTCCATGGATTGACATCCTCAGAGGGGTACGGCTCGACACGACGGCGTCGATGGCGAGCGTTCTCGGGGAGACGGCCGGCGGAGATCATCATAGCGGATCGAGTCTCGCGGGCGAAGAGACCGCCGCGCCCGGGTGGCACCGACCGGATGATGAGGATCATCGGGTATCGGGCTGCATCGCCGCGATCCACTGCCGTACCAGCGCCACGCCCTCTTCATGCACCAGCCGCTTGCCCAGCTCGGGCATCATGACGCCCGGGTGGGTCGAGGCGATCCGGTAGGCCAGGATGGATTGATCGGGCCGGCCGGGGACGATGTCGTAGGCCAGCCCGCCCGAGCCGATGCCGGCGGCGACCGGCGGCTTGAAGACGCCGAAGGCGGTCGGGTTCCGCTGCGCGGCCGTCAGGTCGAGCCCGGAGTTGCGCGCCGGGCCCTCGGGGTTGTGGCAGTGGGCGCAGTTGATCTCCAGCCAGGCCCGGGCGCGCGCGTCGAGCGGGCCGCTGCGGGGATCGTCCCAGACGGCCAGCCGGGGCGCCTCGGCCGGGGACGGGGCACCGGCCATCGCCCCGCGGCGGCTCCAGTGGGTGAGCTGGTTCTCCGTCCCCGCGCGATACGCGAAGTCCCGGTTGAGATGCCGCGCCTTCAGGCCGATCGGCGTCATCCGCTCGCCCGTCTTGTGGCAGCCCTTGCACTGGTTGCTGTTGGGGATGATGTAGTTGTTGGTCCGCGGGCGGCCGTCGGTGTGGATCCAGGTCACGTCGACGGTGTCGCCGGCGACGTCGAGGGTGGCCTCGGCCTGCGCGCTGTCCCAGATGTAGGGCAGGCCGACCCAGCCGTCAGGCTCGCGCTTGAGGATCCGCGTCTCGATCAAGCGCCGCCCCCGCGACGGGTCACGCGCATCGTGCGGGTAGGCGAACGTCTTGGCGATCACGGTGCCGACGGGGAACTCGAAGACGTCGACGTCGCGGTACGTCGCGTGCGTGCCCGGCGGCAGCTTGACGAACCGGTACTTCTCGGCGTAGTCGCTGAACAGCGGCGAGTTGAGATCGTAGGGGATCACGCCCTCGGCCGGCACCTGGGCCGCGGGATCGCCCGCGAACAGGGCATATTGCGATAACTTCGCGAAGGGCTGCGCCGGGGCCTGGGCTGGGGTTGTCTCGCGCACCGCGCGCGGCCCGCACCCCGAGGCGGCCAGCAGCAGGAGCGCGCCGGCCCGGGCAACGACCGCCCCGGGCCGGGTCCGGCAATCGCGTGGGGATGCGTGCGCACTCACCGAAGACCCTCGATCGAGACGGGCGCCAGCGCGGGGAGCGCGCCCTCATAGGCCGTGAGATCGCGGACAATCTTCGGGGCCGGTCCTTTGCCGGCTTCGGCGGCGGACGCCTTCAAGGCGGGTGCGTCGAAGTTGGCGAAGCCGGCCGTTCCATTGTGGCGGATGCGGATCGCCAGGGCGTCGGGCAGCTTGCCGCCGGCCTGCTTCTTCGGGTCGGCCACGCCATCGTAGAGGATGTCGGGCAGTGGGGTCCCCAGCGCCCTGGCCAGCAGGCCGCCGAGCTCGCCGGCCGGCTGGCCGCCGTTGCCCGCGAAGCGGTTGTCGTGGACGTACACCGCCTCGCAGAACGGGTCGTACTTCTCATCCGTGAACGGCTTGCCGGTGATCAGGTAGCTGACGATCGACAGGCCCGCGGTCTGGTTCCGCTCGATCGTGTTGTCGAAGACCTCGACCTGGTCGTGGGCCATGATCATCACGCCGGTGCCGGGCGGGACGGTCGCCACGGTGTTCCCCTTGGGGGCGAAGTTCTCGTGGTTGTTGGCCAGCACCCGGTTGTGGAACACGCGGCAGAGCCGGCCGTCCTTCCTGGGCAGGTCGGGGAGCGTGAAGACCAGGATGCCGCCGGAGTTGTCGGTGGCGAGGTTGTCGGCGACGTCGGCCCGGGTCGAGTTCTCGATCTCGATGCCCGCCACGTTCTGCCGAGCCGTGTTGCCCCGCACGATGATGTTCTCCGACTGGCCGACATAGATGCCGGCATCCGAGGCCCCGACGGCGGTGCAGCCCTCGATCACCACGTCGTTGCAGAGCACGGGGTAGAGCCCATAACTGCCGTTGGTCTCCTTCGGGCCGCCGGTCCACTCGACCCGGAGGTTGCGCAGCACGATCCGCCGGGTCCCCTGGACCTTGATGGCGTCGCCCCGGGCATCCTCCACGGCGAGGTCCTGGATGGTCACATCCTCCTTGCTGGTGACCAGCAGTCCCTCGCCACCGGTCCCCGGCCCCTGGTCCTTGAAGGCGAGGATCGTCCGGTCCGGCCCCTGGCCCCGGATCGTCACCCGGCTGACGTCCAGCGAGAGGGTCGCGCGGCAGTCGAACCGGCCGGCGGCGAACTCGATGACGTCGCCCGGGCGGGCGTTGATCAGCGCCGCCTGGGCCTTCCTGGGAGCGTCCGGGCCGGGATCGATCCGGATCACGCTCCCGCTCGGGGCGATCGCGGGCGAACTCCCGGCGGTCGCGACCGGCCCGGGGACCGGCTGCTCCGCGCAGCCGGCAACGAACACCGCGACACCGCAGAGGGCCGCGGTGGAAAGGTCAGCGATGCGCACGTCGGGCCTCCTCGGCCGAAGCCGGAACCCTCGGCCCCGCGGATCCCTCCAGGTCGACGCCCTGGGAGCGGAGCGGAGCCGGCCGCCGGACATCGATTCTACGCCTGCGCCCAACCGTCGCCAACACGTCGGTTCGATTCGGGGTCCGCATATCCACTCCATCGTTGACAATTGTCAGAGCAATCTTACAATTGTCAGAACACAGTCGCAAATCCCGTCATTCCCGTTCTGGAGGAGGCCGCCGATGCGACGCTCGACGATCGCGGTATGCCTGCTGCTGTCACCGGTGCCGGTTTTCGCCTGCTTCGACCACCCTCCTGGGGTGACAGCGGGGTGGATCGAGGAGCGGCCCCGCTCCGCCTGGGACCTCGCCCGGGGCACGGCGGAGGAGACGAGGTGGGAGGAGCTGCTCGGGATGGCGAGCCTGGCCGCCGGCTCGGGGGTGCTGCTCCTGGCGGTGGCGCTGCGGGCGGCGCGCCGGGGCCGGATGCATCCGCTGGAGCCGGCCGCCCCGAGGCCGCTGGGGCTGCCCTTCGACCGGCCGACCGGCCTGCCGGTCCGCGTCGATTCCGGCCATGAGCGACCGGGGCCAATCCGAATCATCCGCGAGGAGGCCAACGAGCCCTGCCCCGTGGCGGTGGCCGTGACGGGCCGCTGAATCCCCTCGGGCCCCAGGAGCTTGCCCCCCCTGCCCCGACCCGGTCTAATCGGAGTCTGGGACCCGCGGGCGACCCCGCGCGGCGCTCCCGCCCCGTCTCAGGGACGAGTGGCCCGAGCCGGCAGCCAGGCCGGCGATCCTCGCCCGAGGCCAGGCCATGATCCTCGATCAGATCGATTACGAGAAATTACTCATTCCGCTCAACAAGTTCTACGACCTGCACATCGGCGGGCCGCGCCGGCCGGTCTTCTTCGACATCGCCGCCACCCGCCCCGAGCTGCTCGAGCTCGACCGCAATTACCACGTCATCCGCGAGGAGCTGCTGGGCATCCTCCCGGAGAAGCGGGCGATCCCCCGCTATCACGAGCTCGACGCGATGCAGTACCCCATCTCGGCGCGGGTCGCCCCGGACAAGGACTGGAAGGTCTACCCCCTCAATCTCATGGGTGTGAAGCCGCCGGCCTACTGCGCGCGCTGCCCGCGGACCGTGGCCTTGCTCGACCGGATCCCCGGGCTGTTCGAGGCGTTCTTCTCGATCCTGGAGGGGGGGAAGTCGATCCCGGCGCACGAGGGCCCGTACCGGGGCTATCTCCGCTATCACCTCGGCCTGGTCGTGCCCGAGACGGACCCGCCCTCGATCCGGCTCAAGGACCAGGTCTATACCTGGCAGGAGGGCCAGAGCGTGCTGTTCGACGACAGTTGGGACCACGAGGTCACCAACCGGAGCGACTCCGATCGCGTCATCCTGATCGTCGACATCCGCCGCCCCATGCCGCAGCCGTTTGACGCCGTCAACCGGCTCGCCCAGGCCATCATGAAGCCGGTCTACGGCCGGCCCATCCTCCAGAAGCTCGCCGCCATGACGCCCCCCGCGCCGCCGGAGGCCGCGCTCCAGCCGCAGGCGATTGACGGTCGTCGCGCCGGCGCGGACAATACGACGGTGCCACTGAGCAACGACCACGTTGATGCACGGGAACTTGCATGACCAAGCTTGTCTTGCTGCGCCACGGCGAGAGCATCTGGAACCAGGAGAACCTCTTCACCGGCTGGACCGATGTCGACCTATCCGACCGGGGCAGGGCCGAGGCCCGTCGGGCCGGCGAGCTGCTCAAGGCCGAGGGGTTCACCTTCGACGTCGCCTTCACGTCGGTCTTGAAGCGGGCGATCCGGACCCTCTGGATCGTGCTGGACGAGCTGGACCTGATGTGGATCCCCGTGCAGCACTCGTGGCGGCTCAACGAACGGCACTACGGGGCGCTGCAAGGCTTGAACAAGGCGCAGACCGCGGCGCAGTACGGCGAGGAGCAGGTCCGGATCTGGCGGCGGAGCTACGACATCCGGCCGCCGGCCCTCGACGCGTCGGACCCGCGCCATCCCGGCACCGACCCGCGCTATCGCGGGTTGGGCCCGTCCGAGCTCCCCTTGACCGAATGCCTCAAGGACACCGTCGCGCGGTTCCTCCCCGCCTGGCACCAGGCGATCGTGCCGGCGATCCAGAGCGGCCGGAAGGTGATCATCGCCGCCCACGGCAACAGCCTGCGCGCCCTGGTCAAGTACCTCGACAAGATCTCCGACCAGGAGATCGTCGGCCTGAACATCCCCACCGGCGTGCCGCTGGTCTACGAGCTGGACGAGCAGCTCCAGCCGATCCGCCGCTACTACCTGGGCGACCCCGAGGAGATCGCCAAAGCAGCAGCGGCGGTCGCCAACCAGGGGAAGGCGAATTAGAACAAGGTGTAGATGAACGGCGCCGCGGCCGTGCTGGAGAGCAGGATCAGGGTGCCCAGCAGCAGCATGACGATCATGATCGGCAGCAGCCACCATTTCTTGTTCTGGGCCAGGAATGCCCAGAACTCGCTGGCCAGGCTCTCGCCCTGGGTGTCGCCGGCCGCTTTTTCGAACTCGCTGGGAGCGTGGGGGGTCGTCTCGCTCATAACATCGCCTCCGGATGGGGGAGGGAGCCGTCGGCTCCGCTAGAATTGCCGGAAATAGCTCCGCGGCCCGGCCGGCGCCGGCTTGGGGATCCAGTACGATTCGACCCCGGGGCGGCGGGCGCGGTGGAGCGCGTCGCGGCCGAGGAGCCGGAACACCAGGCCGATCGGCGTGAAGAGCCCATAGAACATCAGCACCAGCATGACCTGCGAGACCGTCCAGCCGATCGGGAAGGCCAGGACCATCCAGCCGACGTAGATCGGGCGGATCCACCCCGGGCGAATCAGCCCGAGCGGGCCGATCGTCAGGGCCAGCACGGCGAAGATCGCGGCCAGGCCGGTCTGGCCGCGCACCAGGCCCTGCCAGAGCGCCAGCCCTCCAAAGAAGACCAGCCAGAGCCCGGCGAACTGCCGCAAGGTCGCCCGGGAGGGATCAAACGGGATGTCGGACCATCGCATCGGCCTGGAATCCTCCGAACCTTGAGGAGGAGGCACTCCCTCGGCCGAGCCGGGCGGGCCTCCAGGTCAATCATCATAACCCGAGGGCTCCGAACTTTCTATGCCGCGCACCCGCCGCGCGCCAGCCTGCGATGCGGAACCGAAGTCGCGCCGGGGACCTCTGTCTTCCCGGGCGATCCGGGATCGAAGCCCAAGCGTCGGTCGCCGCACCCGCACCGGTGACGCCGCCCCCCTCGTTCGCGTCCGCAGACCGGACCGGTAAGCCGTGGGGGCCTGTTCAATTTGATCCCCCATCTTGTGATCCTGGTCACCGGGATGGAGAATACATCGTAAACTTGAGCGGCAGCGTGGATGGCGCAAGCCGAATCGGGACCGCTCCTCTCCTCAGCACCAAGACCCACTAGCGTGAAGCCGGTCAAGACCATGACATCCATGTCCGTCCGTCCGTTATTGAGCGCGCCGACCCGCGATGCGAAGCCCCCCCCTGCCCAGACCGCCGCGTCCCCCTGGGTGTGGATGGTGATCACCTGCCTCCTGCTGGGGATCTCGGGGGGGATTCGGTTCTGGCGCGACTGGCAGTTCCGCGTCCGGGCTGAACAGGGCGCCGTCTGCCCGTTCCCGCTGGACGAGCTGCCCAAGAGCCTGGGAGGCTGGCAGTGGATCGAAAGCTCGGAGAGCCAGCTCGAGCCCGAGGTGGCGCGGACGGCGGGCTCCAGCGTCAACTTCGTCCGGGAATACGTCAACGAAAAGGGTGGCGACCGGATCTCGGTCATGGTTCTCTACGGGCTGGCCGCCACGGTCTTCGCCCACCCGCCCGATGTCTGCTATCCAGGTCATGGCTACCGCGTGATCCTGCCCCCGGAGGACCGGCCGCTGGCCATCCCCGGCCTGAAGGTGCCGGCGGTCTGCCGCAGGGCGATCTATTCCAGGAAGGTCGGCCCGACCGAGCGCTATCAGGTGGTGTACCATACCTTCTACCATGACGGGCAATGGGTGCCGGAGCTGGGCAGCCGCTGGAAGGCCTTCCGCTACCACCCCGGTGCCTTCAAGATCCAGCTCCAACGCGAGATCTCCGGTACCCTGACCCACGAAGACGGCCCGTGTGAATCCTTGCTCAGCCAGCTCATCCAGGAAATCCAACGGCGCCTCTCCCCCAATCCGGGCGGCGCGGCGGATGCGGCGGCGCCGGTGCAGGCGGCGCCGGTCCCCGCCGGGAACCGCGGGCGATCGGGTTAATGCTCAGGTCTTCGAGGAGGGAGGCGCCGGTCCAATCGGGGATTGCTCCTGACCGGCCGACTTGCCCAGGATCGTGGTGAGCAGGCGCGCGATGGCGAGGACCACCATGCCGATGCCCCCCACGACCAGGACGACCAGCAGCGCCGGGATCAGGTAGAGGGCCAACGCGATCTGAATCAGCCTGCACAGCCAGGTCGTGCCCCGGGATCGGTCCTGAATCGCCCCCGACTCGACCGGGATCCGGAGCCGTGCCGTTCGTAGACGGGTGCTCATCACGGGTCCTTCATCCCCATGGGAGGGAACGATCCCCGGGTGGGTGCACTCCCCAGGAATCCCCCCGCGGCACTGACGCGCCGGAACAAATCAGCCCCTCATTCCTTCGCCGAGAAGCCACCGCGGTCGCCGAAAACCATCAATCATCTTTAATAATGCGATCGTGGGCGGGAATTCGGGGTCACAAGCCCGATCGGGGAACCGTCATGCTCCTGGGGCCTTGACCATGTCCGCGTTCCAGCGCCCCCAGAAACTCGAGACCATCCTCAATTTTAGACCGTGAGCCCGCACCGGAGAAGCGGCATCCCCGAAAGTCGGGCCCGGGGAACCGAAAACGCGGCCTGCTCGTGAGAAGCTGTCCGTCTGATCCCGATAGCGACCGAGGAGGACCAAGCTCCCTGAGAACGTCCATCGGACTGCGATCCCTCCTCGTGACACCCCGTACCGCGCGCGATCGCGTTGCTGCAAGATCCCAACGCGTGGCCCGAAGGGACCAGGAATCACGGCCGCAAGTCGGGCGTATGTTTTAAATGGCTTGGTGGGCCACGCGCGGCGCGGCCGGCCCAGCGCAGTCCGGTGGTAACGACCGATCGAGGACGAATGGGGAGATTCCGGAGAACCGATCTGGTGCGGTGGCGTTGCGACAGGTCAACATGGAATTGGTCCCGGGGTCGGCGCGATACCCGACATGCAATTTTAATTTGACGAGACGGAACAATGTGGAGTACCCTGAGGACCGTCCCTTGGGGACCGCTCTGGGCATGGAACAACCCCACTCCCCAGCGGCGTGGGCGTGTCCCGGCCGGGCCAACGAGCCCGGCGGTGGGGTCGCAGGGTCGCGACGTTCGCTCCGGACGGTTTTTTGTTTGCAGGATTCGATGGCTCCAGACCAGCCCTGATTGAGAATCGTGGAGGCGTGGTCCGGGGCGGATGGCGGAGGGTTCCATCTCCTGCCGGGGCGCGGCCCCGGCGGATTGCCGTTGAGGTCAGAAGTCGACCAGCCTGAACCCGTGAAGTCTTGCGATCCGACACCTTGAGTGAACTCCCCGATGGACACCCTCGACAGGTTCGACTCGCACGTGCCGGCTCGGTTGCCTGGGGACTTGTCCCAGCCGCCGGCCCCGATCCCCGCGCTGCCGCGCGAGCTGGGCGTGGTGCCGAGTCCTCCCGCTCAGTTCAACCCTCGGGTCCTGCTCCGCGGGCTCAACCGCCACTGGTGGCGGATCCTCCTGCTCTGGCTGGTGCTGTCGGCCCCCCTGGCCTGGTTGATCTTCGAGTGGGTTGAGCCGACCTACCAGGCCGTCTACACGCTGCGGGTCGAGCCGGCCCCGACCCAGATCTACAGTTCGAGTGAATGGCGCGGCGACCGGGGGAGCCAGACCTATCTCCAGACCCAGGTCGAGATCATCAAGAGCGATTCGGTGCTGAAAGTGGCCATCAACAACCCCACGGTCAGCAACCTGCCCCGGATCAAGAAGTCGGAAGACCCCGAGACCGAGCTGAAGAACGACCTGGTCGTCGACATTGTGGGCCGGGGCACCTATCTGATCCGGGTGGCGCTGGAGTCGAAGATCCCCAGCGAGGCGGCGGCGATCGTCAACGCCGTGGTCGACGCCTTCATGGAGCGGCACACCGCGTACCATCGCTCCTCCAACAGCGAGCTGAAGAAAAACCTCGAGGACGAGCTCAAGAAGCTGGACCAGGAGATCAAGAAGAAGACGGAGGAGGTGAAGGGGTACGTCGATCAGGGAGCCCAGGTGCCCAACGCGCAGCCGCAGGCGCAGATCCGGGTCGTGCGCGACGGCAATGCGGGCCTGGAGTCGTCCTTCGTCTACAACACGGCCAGCGAGCATGCCCGCGCGACCCACGAGCTGTTCGACACGGAAATGAAGTTGTGGGAGGCCGATGCCAACCTCAAGGCGGCCGAGGCCGCCCGGGAGCAAGCCCAGTCGGCGGAGGGCCGGCAGGAGTCGCGGCTGGCCGGCGAGGAGCTCGAGAAAGTCATCGCCGCGGAATTCTACAAGGATTCCGAAGTGGCCGCGCTCATGCGCGAGATCAGCGCGATGCAGGAGCAGATCAAGATGATCCGGGGGATAGCGCGGCGGGGCGGCGACCCGGCGCTGGGCAAGTTGCAGAAGAAGCTCAACACGTTGGAGGAACAGCGGGACCAGCTCTGGGCGGTGAAGTACGATTCCATCCGCGCCAAGTTGACCGCCGACGATCCGGTCGAAGTCGCGGCGTCGTGGGAGGTGCGGGTCGCCCAGCTCAGGGGCACGGTCGAGCGGCTGAAGCGGAAGCGGGACACCCTCTCCGAGCGGATCCGCAAGATGAACGTCGAGACCAAGAACCAGAACAACGACACCCTGAGCGCCCGGCTGGCGGAGCAGGACCTGACGGGCTTGAAGCATCTCCAGTGGACGATCACGGAGAAGCTCAAGCAACTGGATTTCGAGATCGGCCAGGACAATTACCGGGTGACGTCGGTGGATCGCGCGCGGGAGCCGAAGATCCCCTCGAACAACAAGCGGTTCAAGTACATGGCGGCGGCGCCGGTGGGGATCTTGTTCTTGATGCTGGGGCTGTTCCTGGTGCTGGAGATCAAGGCCGAGCGGGTGGCTGACCCCGAGTCGCTCTCCAGCCGGGTGCAGTCGGAAGTCTATGCGCTGCCGCCGTTGCCGACGTCGCGGTCGATCCGGCGGCGGAACCTGCCGGAGGCCGACGACCAGATCGAGCAATTCATCCAGCGGCTCGACCACCTGCGGTTCGCCGTCTGCGGCACCGCGGCCGAACTGGAGACGGGGCGGTCGGTCCTGATCACCAGCGCCATCGGCGGCGAGGGGAAGACGACCCTGGGCGCCCAGCTGGCGGCCCGGTGCGGCAACGCGGGGATGTCCACCCTGCTGATCGACGCCGACCTGCGGCGGACGTCGCTCTGCTCGTTGCTGGATATCCCCGAAGGCCCCGGGCTCAGCGATGCGCTGGAGCAGGACGAGCTCCAGCCCAGTGAGCTGGTGATCCCGGTCCAGGGGGGGACGTTCCACCTGCTGCCGGCCGGCACGCCGGTGCAGGACGTCAGCCGCGTGCTCCAGAGTCGCAAGCTCGGGCTACTGATTGGGCAGTTTCGCCAGCTCTACGACCTGATCATCATCGATTCGCCCCCGGTCCTGCCCGTCCCCGACGCGCTGATCATCGGTCGATGGGTGGACGGCGCCGTGCTGGCAGTGCGCTACGACATCAGCCGCTTTCCCCAGGTCGAGCGGGCCCGCCGCCAACTGGATGGGGCCGGGATCACCGTCCTGGGGACGGTGATCAACGGGATGCGGCACTCCGACTCGTACTATGGTCGTTATAGCTACAGCCGGCGGCGCGCCCCCCAAGCCGGCGCGTCCGACGGGACCTGAGAAACCCGTAGGGGCGGGCGAGGCGGAGCGGGCGGCTCGCCAGCCGACTGCGAGGGCCTCCCGGCCCGGGACTGGCCCGCGCCCGCCCGGTCGAGCCGAGCCTGAAGCCATCCCGCTCCAGCCCGCGACGAGACGCCGCGGGCCTCGGCGATGGCCACGATTGGAAAAGCGGCAGCCGGCCGCGGCTGCCCCACTGGTTGCGATGAATCCTCCCGTTTCCGGTCGGCTGCATGGACACGTGCAACCCATGGGGACGGAGTCTGCGCCTGATCGTCGTGGCATGGGGTCGTGGTCCGGATCCGGATCCGGATCCGGATTCGCGGCGGGCCGTCGCCGTCGCGTCCGCTTCGTCCGCGGCCGGGAAGCCGGGCCGATTCCAACTCCGGCCGCGGCCCGGAGTCGAACCCCCGAGGGAGACGCACGTGGCTGAGCTCTCGTCCGCGGGAATCAACATGAGCCGCGCCAGCGACCCGCGGCTGGCCCGGGCCTGGCGATGGGCCGTCGGAGCCGGAGTCGTGTTGCTGGGCTGGGCGTACGCGCCGAACTTCCGCGATCTGAGCACGATCTGGTCCGCGGATCCGAACTACTCGCATGGCTACCTCGTGGTGCCGATCGCCATCTTTATCCTCTGGCGCCGGCTGGCGGATCGGCCCTGGGAGCCCTCCCGCGACGCCATCGCCACGCCGTGGTGGGGCTGGGTCCTGCTGGCGGCGATCCTGGCCTTGCGGGGCGTCGCCTATGAGGGGAGCTTCCGGTGGCTGGAGACCGCGACCCTCGTGCCGGCGGTCGCCTGCCTGGCCTGGACCGTCGGCGGCTGGCCGCTGTTGCACCGCGCCTGGCCGGCCATCGTCTTCCTGGTCTTCATGCTCCCCCTCCCCGATGCGATCAATGCCCGGATCGCGCTGCCCTTGCAGCGGATCGCGACGTCGGGGAGTTACATCCTGCTCCAACTGTCGGGATTCTGGGCGCTCCAGGA
>Ga0070738_10006723_pt1 | contig 11886 bp, 9 predicted proteins | sample Coa_R2_2_FD_66446 | JGI IMG/M metagenome (GOLD analysis project Ga0070738, IMG submission 66446) | Surface soil microbial communities from Centralia Pennsylvania, which are recovering from an underground coalmine fire - Coalmine... | ecosystem: Environmental > Terrestrial > Soil > Unclassified ... | reverse complement strand
CGGATGGCTTCGCCCGCGTATTCGATGACGTGTCCGGTTGCGCCTGCGGTCCCGATGACGGCGATGAGGCCGAGCGCCATGTCTTTGGCGGTGACGCCGGCAGGCAGAGTGCCATTGAAGCGCACCTGCATGGTGAGCGGCTTTTGCTGAGTGAGGCATTGCGTCGCGAGAACGTGCTCCACCTCGCTGGTGCCGATGCCGAAGGCAAGCGCGCCGAATGCGCCGTGTGTGCTGGTATGGCTGTCTCCGCAAACGATGGTCTGGCCGGGTTGGGTCAGACCGAGTTCGGGACCGATGACGTGCACAATGCCCTGCTCGGCGGAGTGTATGTCGAAGAGTTGGATATCGTGTTCGGCGCAGTTGCGGCGCAGGGTCTCGATTTGCTGCGCAGCCAGAGGGTCGGTGATGATTTGACGGCGTTCGGATGTGGGAACGTTGTGATCCACAGTCGCGATGGTGCGATCGGGGCGGCGGACTTTGCGATGGGCCAGGCGCAGGCCTTCAAAGGCTTGCGGGCTGGTGACTTCATGCAGGAGGTGCAAGTCAATGTATATGAGCGGCGGTGAGTCGGTAGGATGATGGACGATGTGGGCGTCCCAGATTTTTTCGAAGAGAGTTTTCGGCATGTTGGTCAACATGAACCTCAGGCGCTAAAGCGCGAGGTGAGAAAATCAATTTATCGCAGCGCTGAAGCGCTGCGCCACCCAAAAGCGCGTTTTACCGGCACGAGTAAACCCATGCCCTTCCAATCATTCACACCGCATGATATGCGAGGCGGCGGCTGATGCGGTCTGCGAGAGCGCTCTCGATCAGCGCACCCATCTCGGTTGTGCTTACGGCTTTTTCCTCGGAGCGCGGCTTGAGGTCAAGCGTACGATGGCCGTCTTTCAGGACATCCCACACGGCGCGTTCAATCTCAGCTGCTTCAGGGTCCAATCCGGCGGTGTGGCGCAACAACATGGCTGCGGAAAGAATTGCACCGATGGGGTTGGCCTGGTTGCGTCCGGCAATGTCAGGCGCGGAGCCGTGGACTGGCTCGTACAAATCAACGTCGCCGCCGATGGTGGCAGAGGGCAACATGCCAAGCGAACCAGTGATGACTGCCGCTTCATCGCTCAGAATGTCGCCAAATAAATTTTCGGTGAGGATGACGTCAAAGCGGCGAGGCGTCATCATCAAGTGCATAGCGCAGGCATCCACGTAGAGATGTTCGAGTTCGATGTCGGCATAGTCTTTAGCAACCTCAGTTACGACCTTGCGCCAGAGTTGAGAAGTTTCAAGGACGTTGGCCTTGTCCACGGATGTGACTTTGCGACGTCGTTTGGCCGCCTGATCGAAAGCAACGCGGGCGACGCGCTCAATTTCCCCCTCGGAGTAACGCATGGTGTTGAGGGCCTGATGGTTTTTTGAGTCGAGACTGCGTGGCTCGCCGAAGTAGAGTCCGCCGAGCAACTCGCGAACAACGAGGATATCCACACCAGCGATGACTTGCGGTTGCAGCGGAGAACAATCGGCGATGGCGCGATGCGAAATCGCAGGACGAAGATTGGCGAATCCACCAAGCGCTTTGCGAAGAACGAGCAAGCCGGCTTCAGGACGGGAGCTTGGCGGCAGCGCGTCATACTCGCGAGCGCCGACGGCACCGAGCAGCACGGCGTCGGATTCCAAACAGGCGTCTAAAGTTGATGGAGGGAGCGGCGTTCCGTGATTTTTGATGGCGGCGCCGCCAACGGGAAATTCACGGAACTGGAAATCAAAACCTCCCAAATCGGCGACCGCACGCAATGCCTTTACGGCTTGCGCGGTGACCTCGGGGCCGACTCCATCTCCTGGCAATAATGCGATTTTTAATTTCATGGCAGTTTAAACCTAATCGGCGGAGGCTGACGCCGATGTTGAGGCTTGCCGCGCGCGGCCTGTGGCCACGAGCGACAGCAAATCCATGTCATAAATATTTTTCTTGCGGTCAGCAAGGGCGGTGAAGCGATGATATGCAGCTTCAGTTTCGGCGCGGGAGAGTTCAATGCCCAGCTCCGCGTACCGGCGAGCAAGCGCGTTGCGCCCGGAATGTTTGCCCAGCACAATGCGCGTGCCGGGAGCGCCCACGGACTGCGGCGTCATAATTTCATAGCACAGCGGATTACTCATCACCCCATGCTGATGAATTCCGGCTTCGTGAGCAAACGCATTCGCGCCGACGACGGCTTTATTTGGCTGCACGGCGAAGCCGAGAATGCCGGCAAGCAACTGGCTGCTGGGATGAATTTGCTCGCAAACAACATTGGTGTTGTAAGGCATCCGGTCGGGGCGAACGCGCATGGCCATGACGATTTCTTCGAGCGCGGCGTTGCCGGCGCGTTCGCCGATGCCATTGACAGTGCACTCCACTTGACGCGCGCCGGCTTCGATCGCAGCCAACGAATTTGCAACAGCCAAGCCGAGGTCGTTGTGGCAATGGACCGAGATGGTAACGCTGTCGATCCCTTTAACTTGTTTGCGCAGCGTCTGGATGATGTTGGTCCATTCGGTCGGCACAGCGTAGCCGACCGTATCGGGAATGTTGATTGTTGTGGCTCCAGCCGCGATTGCTGTTTCCACCATAGCGCAGAGGAAATCCAAATCTGCGCGGGTCGCATCTTCAGGAGAAAACTCGACGTCTTTGCAGAAGGAACGGGCCAGATTCACGGCTGTGTGAGCATTGGCCAGGGCTTCCTCACGACTGATCTTTAATTTGTATTCGAGATGAATGTCGGAGACGGCGAGAAAACAATGAATGCGGGGACGGGCTGCGTTCTTTAAGGCAGCGGCGGCGCGCTCGACATCGCCGTTGGTACATCGCGCCAGCGCGGCAATGATGGGGCGGCGGACTTCGCGCGCGACAGCCTGCACGGCTTCGAAATCGCCCTGCGAGGCAATGGGAAAGCCAGCCTCGATGACATCCACACCGAGACGATCCAATTGGCGGGCCATGGAGAGCTTCTCAGTAACGGTCATGCTGCAACCCGGGGACTGCTCGCCATCGCGCAAGGTGGTGTCGAAGACGATGATTTGTTTGGACATGGCGTCTAAGAGTATTCAAGCCGGGAAAGGGGTGATAAGGCAAGTTTATAATTATTGTTACATCATAAAAATATGTTATACAATTCAGAATCGGCGATTGAGTTATTAAGACGATGCCCGTGTGTGAAAAGCAGATTCCTCACCGCTGAAGCGGATTCGGAATGACAGTGGATGAGTTCTGTTGCGCTGCGCGCAAGGTCCCTCGGCCCGCGGGTGAAAGCACGGTCCTTCGGATGACAAAGTGGTTAGTGCGGATTAAGGAGGGGACACATGGATTTGTTTGAGCTGGAAACATTTCTAGCGGTGGTTCGCGAGGGAGGGTTCTCGCGGGCGGCGAAGGTGTTGCATCGGACACAGCCAGCAGTGAGCCAGACCATCCGGAAACTGGAAGATGACTTGGGAGAGTCTTTGCTTGACCGGTCTTCACGAGATGGGACATTAACGGATGCCGGACGCCTGCTCGAAGAGTACGCGCAGCGCATGTTGAACCTGAAGGGCGAGGCGCGGGCAGCACTTGCCGAACTGCGCCATCTTTCGCATGGCAAGCTGGTGATCGCGGCCAATGAATACACCTGTATGTATCTGCTGCCGGTTCTGCATGAATTTCGTCGCCAATATCCGATGATCAAGATTGCGGTGCAGCGCTCACTCGCGAGCCATATTCCGGGAGACTTGACGCGACATGGTGCGGAGTTGGGTGTGCTGTCGTTTGATCCGGGCGACCCGGGCCTAACGTCGGTTGTGGTGGGGAACGATGTATTGGAGTTTGTGGTGCACCCACGGCATACTCTGGCCAAGTCGAAACAGGTAAGCATCAAGCAACTGGGAGCGGAAACTTTTGTGGCCCACAACGTGCCATCGCCGCTGCGGGCGAGGGTTTTGCAGGCTTTTCAGAAACATAAGACGCCACTGCACATGCAGATCGAATTGCCGACGATTGAGGCGATCAAGCGCTTCGTAGCGATGGGCAACGGCGTAGCACTGGTGCCGGGGATTTGCGTGCAAGCGGAAATTGCACGTGGAGAACTTGTGCGTATTCCAGTGAATGACTTGCGGATTGAACGCAAGCTGCGGATTGTGTACCGGAAGAATGCAAGCTTGTCCCATGCGGCGCGGGCGTTCTTGCAGATGGAGTGGGGAGAACGGGCGGCGTAGAGAGGCGATGAAAAGCAGATTCCTACGCACGTCTTCACCGCCTTCGGCAGCTACAGACGGCTCGGAATGACAAGGTGGTTAGAATTCTTACGGCGTCAGCTATATCGATCAGTTAGCAATTCTGCAATAGACCCATAGGCTTTCGTGAGCGTGGCTTCGTCGGGTAGGAACACGATACGGAAGTGTTGCGAGCCGGGCTTTTGACCGAAGCCGGAGCCGTGCACGACCATGACGTGCTTCTGCAAGATGAGTTCGCGGACGAAAACTTCGTCGCCTTCGGGTATGTCTATACGCGGGAATGCGTAGAACGCACCCAGCGGAGCGACCAGGCTCACGCGCGGAGTTTTTTCTGCCCACTCCATGGTTAGATCGCGGCGGGATTTGAGCTTGGCAATGACTTTTGGCAAGTGGTCCTGCGGGCCATCGAGAGCGGGCGCAATTGCGTACTGCTCGGGATGATTGGCACACAAACGCGAGCGCAATAAACGATTGATGCCTTCAACGTAAGGTGCGAGCGCGGCTTCCTCGCCAGAAACGATGCCCCATCCGATGCGCCAGCCGGGAGCGAGATAGTTCTTCGAAAGGCCGCCGAAGGTGACAACGGGAAGATCGGGCGCGATGGATGCGAACGGAATGTGGGTGTCGCCGTCAATCATCAGCTTGTCGTAAATTTCATCGGCGAAGACGACAAGATTGTGCTCGCGGGCAAAGTCCGCGATCTTTTCGAGCATTCCGCGCGAGCAAATTGCTCCAGTCGGATTGTTGGGATTGATGAGCACAATGCCGCGAGTTCGGGGCGTAAGTTTCTTTTTGAGGTCTTCGAGATCAGGCTGCCAGGCGTCGTCCTCGTTTAAATAGTAGGTATTTATATTGGCGCCGATTTTTGCCAGCACTGCCGAGTAGAGCGGGTAATCCGGGCACGGGGTAAGCACATCCTCGCCGGGATTGAGCAGCGCGGTCAGGCAGACGTCTACGGTTTCGCTGACGCCGGTGGTGATGAAAATGTCCCGAATATTACGAATACCTTTTTTTGTTTCGGCTTCGCGGCGAATGGCGTCGAGCGCGGGCTTGATTCCGGAAGAAGGCGAGTAGCCGTTCTTGCCATCGCGCATGGCCTTGTACACTGCTTCAATGAGGTGCGCGGGAGTTTCGAAATCGAAGGCGAGCGGATCGCCGACGTTCAGCGGCAGAACTTTGTGACCTTGTTTGGTGACCTGATCAGCGAAGCAAGCGAGGTCGCGGATGGCATAGCGAACGTTGTCGAGGCGCTTGGCGGCGGCGATTTCACGAATCTGGGTAGCGGGCATGATGGACTCCCAAAGTGCTTTATTCATGATAAATGAATCGCAGGAGGGGTGGAAAAGCGGGGAAAAGCAGATTTCTCGCTGCCGAAACGGATTCGGAATAACAAAGTGGTAAGAGTAAAGTATGGGCGGGTGAGGACACCCGCCCATAAACGACGCGTTACTTTGCTGGGATTTGGCCGACAGGGCTTCCCCAGCCAGTGACTAGATCGTAGCCCTTGACAGCGTTGTAGCCACCATTGCTTCCACTGGTGATGTCGTGGAAGTACGTGCTAAACATCGAGCCAACGCCAATCTGGTAGATAGCAGGGTTGATGAAGCCAGTGGAAGGTAATGCCTTCGAGGCACGCTGCTGGTTAACCATGGCGAGAAAGCTGGCCCACTGCGGAGCGGCGAAGCTGGTGCCACCATTGCCGGTGGAGCAGCTTCCGTCATAACAACTGTATTGATCTGTGTTCGCCTCCGCAGCAACGTCGGGGTAGTTGCGCAGCGTCGTTGAGCCCTTGTTTGTGGAATTGATGACGCCCTTCAGCTTTTGATAAGCGGGAATCGGGATTCCATTTTTATCGGCAGAGCCTGCGCTGCCATTCCATCCAGTTTCGGATTTCCAAGCGCCGCCGGGCCCGGTGGTGGTGAGATCTGTTCCGCCAACGCCGACGACATAAGGATCATCGGAAGGCCAGACGACATCGCCGGGCGTTCCGGAGCCATTGTCGCCGGTGGCTACAAATACCGTCTGCCCCTGCGAAGCCATTTGTTTGAAGATGGGGTCGAGGCTCTTCTCGTCGTCAGACCATCCCCAGGAGCAACTGATTTGTTTTGCGGTGTTGTCCACGGCCATCTGGTTAAAGATGGAAACGTCGCTGCTGCCGACATAAACCACGACCTGGCTTAGTGCTGGAGCCATGCCGATGGCCATTTCGATATCAATGACTTGCTCGCTGTCATCGCAGGAAGGCGGAGTGCACTTCAGCGGAACTCCATTCAACGAGACGCCCTTGATAGGAACATTCAGCGGCTGGTTGAGATTTTTAAAGTAGGTTTGAACGTCGGCCACGTTATATCCAGCGTATTCAAAGAGCGCAACAGATTGGCCGGAGCCGTTTAAGGGGCCGCTGCCGTAATAAGCTGCACGCATATCGCTGGCGACAAAATTTCCGCCAGGGCCTGAACCTGTGGACTTGCTGACTTTGGCATCCGTGCGAATGACGTTCTTCGGATGAGGCAACGTGAAATTCTCCAACCCGGAGATGTGCTGAACGGCGATGTCGAGATCAAGAGAGGGTTCGCGATCCGGCGAATAGAAAACGCGATTCTCGGATGGATGCTGGTAGAGCCCCATGCTGACGTGGAAAGCTTTTTCAATATCAGCCGCGGAGCCTTCGACGTCAAGGACCACGCGATTGGCGGAGGTCTCAAGGATCTTCAATCCGTTGGCTTGGGCGAAATTGACGAGAGACGCGTAGTCATCTTCTGAAGGGCCGAATCGTTCGGTAAATTCGGCGGTGCTGAGGTAGTGTTGGTAGCTTGCGCTTTTCGGGTCGTAAATTTGCCCGAGCAAATCGTCGAGTCCGCTTTCGTTGCGGAGAGGCAGCGAGATTGCCAGGCTCATGCGCTGAGCAGCGGGCATGTGGCCGACAAGGCGGGCCTGACCGCTCACTACGGCGGCTGGAACGTGGGTTGTGGCCGTCAGGCGGGACTCAGCCTGAGATGCCACTGTGAAAAGAACGATTAAGCACAGAAAACTGAGTCTGAACGGCTTCATGCACAACCCTCCTAAGATGAGCAAGACTGTCTAATTTGAAGAAACGACGAGCGGCATTGATAAGACGGAGTCGAACCCGATAAGGCTAACACACGGATGAAGGATTGGATGGAAAGCGCTTAAAAGCAGATTCCTACGCGCGTTCTCGCTTGCGCTCCGAACGGCTCGGAATGACAAGGTGGTAGGGAAGGAGCGGGCAGGTGAGGACACCTGCCCCTACGTAAATCACCTATTCGCCGCGATCGATTTGGGCTTTCTGAAGGCTGTTGGAGTAATCCACGTATACAGCCTTCCAGGTAGAGAAGAAGTCAATGGCGCCGACTCCGCCTTCACGATGGCCGTTGCCGGTGGCCTTCACGCCGCCGAAAGGCAAGTGCACTTCCGCGCCAATCGTCGGAGCGTTGATGTAGGTGATGCCGGCATCGAGGTCGCGAATAGCGGCGAAGGCGCGATTCACGTCTTTGGTGTAGAGAGACGACGACAGACCGTACTCGATGTCATTGGAGATGCGAACTGCATCCTCGAAGTTCTCACAGGGAATGATGCCGACGACGGGACCAAAGATCTCTTCCTGCGCGATGCGCATCTTTGGATTCACATCCACAAAAACGGTGGGTTCCATGAAGTACCCGTGCGCGTACTCGCCCGTATCGAGGCGATTGCCGCCGGTTTTCAGCTTCGCGCCCTCGCCTTTGCCGATTTCGACGTACTTCAAATCGCCGAGCAATTGCGTTTCGTTGATGGCTGGACCCATGTCAGTAGTTTCGTCGAGTCCGTTGCCGACCCGCAGACGCTTGGCGCGTTCGACGAAGCGCTCAACGAACTGGTTATAAACGCCCTTCTGCACGATGATGCGGCTGGTCGCGGTGCAACGCTGGCCGGTGGTGCCGAACGCTCCCCAGAGGCCGCCTTCAATGGCGAGATCGAGATTGGCGTCGTCAAGGACGATCATGGGATTCTTACCGCCGAGTTCGAGCGAGCAGTGCTTGAGCTGCTTGCCGGCGTTAGCGCCGATGATGCGGCCGACTTCGCTCGAGCCGGTAAACGAAATGGCGCGGACGCGAGCATTATCCACGATAGGCGCACCGGCTTCAGGGCCGAATCCGGTGACGATATTGATGACGCCTTTGGGAAGGCCGGCATCCACGAGCGTACGGACTAAGTTGTACGTCGAAGCGGGGGTATCTTCCGCTGGCTTGATGACGCAAGTGTTGCCGCAGACGAGCGCGGGCAGGAGCTTCCAAGAAGGAATCGCCATGGGGAAGTTCCAGGGCGCAATCATGCCGCAGACGCCGATGGGCTGGCGCATGGCCATGGCGAATTTGTTGGGAAGTTCGGAAGGTGTGTGAACACCAAAGAGGCGGCGGCCTTCGCCGGCCATGTAATAGGCGCAGTCCACGGCTTCCTGCACGTCGCCGCGGGTTTCTTTGAGAACTTTGCCCATTTCGCGGGTCATTTCGCGGGCATATTCTTCTTTGCGCTCGAGCAGCATTTCTGCGGCAGTAAAAATGATTTCAGCGCGGCGGGGCGCGGGCACGAGACGCCATTTGGCGAAGGCGCGCTCGGCGGCAGCAACAGCGGCATCTACATCGGCTTTGCCGGAGCGCTGGAAGATGCCAACGACATCGCGAGTGTCGGCAGGATTGCGATTTTCGAAAGTTTCCCCGGTCGAGGCGTCCACCCACTCGCCGTCAATGAAATTCTTGTAGACCTTGGTCTTCGTCGCCGAGCCGAGACGGGCCGGTGCGGTAAGAGTATCGGTTGCCATATATCCTCCTGAGTTATAAGGGCGGGAACGTGATGAATGCCTAAGTATCTATGTTATAGGGGCGGGGGTAAGAGGGGCAAGAGCGGAGAATCAATACATGGCGTCGTACTTGGTAACGACCCACTGGCCATCCTGATTCTCGAGGGTCACGGAGAAATCATCAGTGTCCGTAGTGCCCTGCTCCAGATTGCGGCGGGTACCGCGATAGTGCAGGATGCGGAGCGGCGGATTGTCTTCCCAGTCGGTAATCTTCCAGGAGACGAGCGGATGCTTGGCCTCGGAATCGCAGATAAATTTCGCGTATTTCTTGTGATAGTCCTTTTCCCAACTGGCCAGTTGCTCATCGCAATGGCCGTCGCGCATGGCCTTCAAATAGCTAGAGGCAATGTGCTCCGAGGAACGGTCGCGCAGCGGATTGAGCGAAATCGAAATCGGAATATTGCTGAGGGGATCCACTTCCGCGGAACGGGAAAGCACCGGCGGCTGACTGTTGAGCCACATCAGATAGCCGAAAAAGCCCATCAAGATGAGCACGCCCGCGCCAGCGGCAATCGCGATTTGGGTGCGGGAAGCGGCCATAATGAGTCAAGTTTAATGATTGCTGCAAAATCCGCCAGATTACGGGCGTGAGTAACGACAGGACATGTACGGTGGAGCTTATTTGTTTAAAACGACAGGATCCCCCGCTAAAGCGGGTTCGGAATGACAGGGGCCGCTTGACCCCATCTTTTCAGCGGCGTAACCTTCGTTGGGCGTTTCGAGACGAATTTCCGAACTCCGAAGACCCAAGGAGAATTCCATGGTTACACTTGCCGCACTTTGGCTCCCCATTGTGCTCTCGGCTGTCATCATCTTCTTTGCCAGTTTTGTGATGCACATGCTATTGAAATATCACCAGAGCGATTGCTATCCCGTGCCCGAGGAAGAAAAGTTCACGGCCATGCTGCGTCCCCACAACCTGAAACGCGGCATGTATATCTTTCCTTACTGCAAGCCCAAAGACATGAAGTCGCCGGAAGCCATCGAAAAATATAAACAGGGCCCGGTTGGGTATATGACCATCATCCCCAGCGGGCCGCCGAATATGCCGAAGTATCTGATTCAGTGGTTCAGCTATTGTTTGGTGATTGGATTCTTTGTCGCCTATCTGGCGGCTCATACTGTGCCGTTTGGCGCGAACTATCTGGTTGTGTTTCGCGTGGTAGGAACGGCGGCATTTCTTGCCTATGGACTGGGACACTTGGCGAATGGGATATGGAAAGGCCAGACTTGGTCAGCGACGATTAAAGAATTGACTGATGGACTGGTTTATGGCCTGCTGACGGCGGGGACTTTCGGCTGGCTCTGGCCGCGATAAAAGCCGCACAAATAAAAATGCACTCCCGATTGGGAGTGCATTTTTGTTGAGCTTCGATTTGGACTACTTGCTTTCTTCCCCGCCCTGCTGCGCTCCTGCCTGAGCTTCCGCTTCTTCCATGGCCTTCTTGGTTTCAGCGGCGCGTTTGGCGCGGGCTTCGGCACGCTTTTCACGGCGCTCGTCGAGCAACTTCTCGCTGCCGAGCAGTTCGATGAAAGCGCGCTCTGCGCCATCCCCTTTGCGAGGGGCGGTACGGATAATGCGCAGGTAGCCACCTTCCCGGTCGCCGAAACGAGGGCCGATGGTGTCGAACAGCTTAACCACGGCAGCATCGGTCATGAGATAAGCCAATGCCTGACGCCGGGCGGCCAGCGTACCGCGCTTGCCAAGTGTGATCATCTTTTCGACGATCGGGCGCATGGCTTTTGCCTTGGGAACTGTGGTTTCGATGCGCTCTTCGATGATGATCGAAGTCACCAGGTTCCGCAGCAGAGAACGGCGGTGCGCGGTGTTACGTCCGAGTTTCCATCCTGCAACTTTGTGACGCATGGGAAAGTCCTTATTGTTTCAAAATTTCAAGGTTTCAAGTTTCGGGCCCGAGGTTGATAAAAACTCGAGACCCGAAACCTGGAACTGATTTCTACAGGTCGTCGTCGCCGTAGGCCGACGCGGGCAGAATCTGGTTCGAAGTTGGGCCGGGCACGGCGTTGCCATGCTCGTCAATCTTCATCCCCAGACTCAAACCCATGGTGCCGAGAATTTCCTTGATCTCATTCAACGACTTGCGGCCGAAGTTCTTGGTCTTGAGCATTTCGGCTTCGGTCTTCTGGATGAGTTCGCCAATGGTTTGAATATTGGCATTCTTCAGGCAGTTATAGCTGCGAACCGAGAGTTCCAACTCCTCGACCGAGCGGTTCAAGTTTTCATTCTTGATTTCCGGCTTGCGATCGTCGGTGGAGATGGCAGTCTCAATATCTTCCTCAAAATTGATGAAGATATTCATGTGATCCTTCACCAGCTTGGCCGCGAGGCCGATGGCATCTGCCGGCGTAATGGAACCGTTGGTCCAAACTTCGAGCGTGAGCTTGTCATAGTCGGTAATCTGACCGAGACGGGCGGCTTCGACGGTGTAATTGCACTTGCGAACCGGAGAGTGAACCGAATCAATGGGAATGAAACCAATACCCAGATCTTCATCGAAGTTCTTGTCTGCCGAGACGTAACCACGGCCACGCTTGAGGCGCATTTCCAGGTCGAGCTTGCCGCCCTCGCTAATGGTTGCGATATAGACGTCTTTGTCGAGCACTTCCACGTCGGCGTCAGCTTCAATCATGCCGGAGGTGACCACGCCTTGCTGATCGGCGCGCAGGTAGATGGTCTTGGGCGCGTCACCGCTCAACTTAAAAGGAACCTGTTTGAGGTTCAGGATGATGTCGGTAGCATCTTCGACCACGCCGGGAATGGACTGGAACTCGTG
>Ga0070738_10006722_pt1 | contig 11888 bp, 8 predicted proteins | sample Coa_R2_2_FD_66446 | JGI IMG/M metagenome (GOLD analysis project Ga0070738, IMG submission 66446) | Surface soil microbial communities from Centralia Pennsylvania, which are recovering from an underground coalmine fire - Coalmine... | ecosystem: Environmental > Terrestrial > Soil > Unclassified ... | reverse complement strand
AAACGGCCGTCGTCCCGGCGTTGAGCGTGTTGACGAACAGCGGAACCTTCAGCGACGCCGACACCGCGTTGGTGTACGAGATATACGTCGACAGGTTGTAGTTGCACGGCACCATGCCGCCGACCGCACCCGTGTCGTCGGAGAAGACGGCGTCGTAGGCGCCGGCATACTCGTTTTCACGGTAGGTCGTGAAGTTTTGCGCGTGCGGCGCGGCGTCGGTCGTGTAGGCATTCGATTCGTATCCGCCGCCGTAGTTCGGATCCTTGAGCACGTGTCCGGAGCAGTCTTTGGCTTCGGCCGCCTGATGCGCGCCGCCGGGCTCGAGATCCACGTAGCCGACGTTCGGAGAGTCGCTGGCGTAGTTGCGCCAGAAATTCACGTACACGTCGACCTTCACGCCGGCCGCGCGCAGCAGCGGCGCGTGCGGCTCGTCGGTCATCGCCCAACTGACGTAGGGAGAAACCTCCGAAATCGGGACGCTCGTCGGCGTTCCGCCGTAGCCGTAGATGACGGCGCCCGTCAGCACGTGCGGCGGCACCGAGCCGTGGTACGGCGTCGACGTCGGCTGCGGCGAAGCCGTGGGCTGCGATTTGGAGAGCGTGATCGATACAGGCGATCCGCCCTGGCTCGTGAGCGCTACTACGACGGCATAGATGCCGACCGCCGGCTGAAGACCGTTATAGTGCAGCTGCGTGTTCTGGTTCGGATAGATGTTGACGTAGCCGTAGCCTTGGCCCGCCTCCATTTGAAAACCGCCGGTCTTCAGAGCGACGATCGGTCCTTGCAGCGTGTATTGGGCTTGGTTGTTCTGTGATTGTGTGGTGCTCGGCTGAGCCGCGGGCGATCCGGGATTGAGCGGAGCGCCCGGCGGACTGCCGGTTTGCGGAAGCGGTGGAGCCGCCCCGCCCGAACCGCCGCACCCGGCGGCGACAATAGTGGACCCCAGCACTGCAAGCAGTGCTGCGGCGCGCACGAAATGCATATATCCTCCCCATGTGCAATGGCGCGCGAGTTACAGCGGGCACCGTACCACAGGAGGCAAAAGGTGTCATCCCATGCGATGGGTCGATAGGACGTTCAGCGGGCGAGCATCGCGTCAGCCTGCTTCGGGACGGAAATGCTCGATTTAACCGCGTCGATCACGTCGTCGGCGTCGTCGTCCGTCATCGTCGAATACAATGGTAAAGAAATGATTTGGCGCCACACGCGTTCGGTAACTGACAATCCTTCGTGCGCGAGCGTACGGTATCCCGAGAAATGATGCGTCGGAATATAATGCACGCTTGTTCCGATGTTGCGTTCTTTGAGGCGTTCCATCAGATCGTCGCGGCCGATGCCCGCGCGCTGCTCGTCGACGCGGATCACGTACATGCACCAACTGTGCCGGTCTCCCGCGCGAGCGGCCGGCGCCTGCAGCAGAATGCCGGGCAAGCCGGATAATCCCGCGTCGTACCGCGCCGCGATCTCGTCGCGCCGGCGCTGCATCGCTTCGAGCCGCTGCAACTGGACGAGCCCCATGCACGCGGCTATATCCGGCATGTTGTACTTGAAACCGGGCTCCTTGACGTCGTACCGCCACGAACCGCGCGCGGTGTAGCGTTTCCACGCATCGCGGTCCATGCCGTGCAGCGAAAGAATACGCGCGCGCTCCACGATCGCGTCGTCGTTGGTGAGCAGCATGCCGCCCTCGGCCGTCGTTAAATTTTTCGTGGCGTAGAAGCTGTACGCCGCCAGCGCCGAGTGCGTGCCGGCCCAGTGGCCTTCGTCGAGCGTGCCCACGGCGTGGGCGGCGTCTTCGATGACCCGGATGCCGCGCTCGTTCGCGAACTCGACGAGCCCGCGAGCGTTCATCGGCCGCCCCGCGTACGGCATCGCGATAATCGCCTTCGTGCGCGGCGTGATCACGGCGGCGAATTGATCGATCCCCGCGGTCAGCGTTTCCTCGTCGACGTCGCAGAGCACCGGGGTCGCTCCGGCCTCGCGCGTGCACTGCGCACCGGCGACGAACGTCAGCGAGGGCATCGCGACTTCGTCGCCCGGTTCGACGCCCGCAGCGAGCAGCCCGATGTGCAGCGCCGCGGTACAGCTGTTTACGGCAATCGCGTACTTGACCCCCGAGGCATTCACGAACGCATCCTCGAGCTCGCGCACCTTCGGGCCGGTCGTCAGCCAACCGTTCCGCATCGATTCGGCCACGGCGTCGATCTCCGCCTGGCCCACGTCCGGGCGGCAATACGGCAAGAACGTCTCGCGCGGTTTCCGCTTTGCAGATGGACTCATAGCGACATGGTACGAAGCACCGCTGCGTCTCCCCTTACTTTGACCGTTGAGTTCCCGGCCGCTCGGCCGAGTAGAGATAATCCGGAAAACTGACGCTCGCGTTCACGGGCAATTTCTTGGGTCCGTTTTTTTGCAGATCGCGATGGAAGGCCGCGTACGGCGCCGCATTTCCCGTGTACGCATACACTTGCCGCAGCGTATAGCCTTGACGCGCCAGCGCCTGCGCGAGCGCCGCCGACGGCGTCGGCACGAAAACGTCGGAGTATCCGCCGGTGACGATCGTGGCATGTCGAGCGTCCGCGAAGAGCTCCAGGTGTACGTCCGGGCGCAAATAATTCGAGGCATCCAGGAAGAACGCCCAGGCTTTCTCGCCGATCAACAGCGGGTGCGGCGAAGCATTTACGGCCGCTGCGATCGGCGGCGTCGCGGCCGAGTTCTGGTCGTTGTACCACGAAGCCGCTCGCGTGTTGATCGCCGACGACACTCCCTCCAGCAGCAGCACTGCCGCGAGCGTTCCCGCGCCGGCGGCGGCGATCGTTCCCCGCCCTTCTTTCGGCGCGCAGAGCCTCCAAAGCGTGAACGCCACGGCGAGCTGAAGAGCCAGCCAGGTAGGAATCAAATAGCGTGCGATCGTGGACCAGTGCGCGTGCTCGACGGCGTCGCGTCCGATGAAAAGCGCAGCCGGCAAGACGGCCATGACTGCGATGAATTGCCACTGCGCCGGCGCGGCGTACTTGCGCGCGACGTACAGCGAGGCTGCCGTCAAACACAGAAAGAGCGCGCCGACGGGCGCGAAGGCCAAACTGAGCCATTCCAGATCGAAGAACTGCGCGCTCGCGTTGTACAGCCACTTCACGGCCATCAACCGAAGCGGGTAAGGCGTTCCGCCCCAATCCAGCTCCGTGTTCACCATCCCGCGGTGAGCGGCGAGAACCGCGATCCAGGGCGCGTACAGCAGCAGCGAAAGCGCCAGCGCGCCCAAACACCACAAGTACGCGCGGCCTTGGTCTTTACGGCGAAGCAGCGAGTAACACCAATGCGACGCCGCGACGATCGCGAGCAGGAGGCTGGCGTATAATCCCGCGGCCATCGCAATTCCGTACAGCGCCCATCCCGCCGCGGTCCGCGCTCTGACGGCGCGCAGGAACAGGTGCGAGGTCCCGAGCGTCATTAGAACCGTGAGCGTATACGATCGCGCTTCGTGCGCGTACAGCACTTCGAAAGGCGAGAGGGCGAGAATCGCAGCGAAGATTGCGGCCGTCCCGAGCGAGCCGAAGAGCTCCCACGCCAAACCGAATCCGGCCGCGATGCTCAAGACGCCCAAGACGGCGCCGGCCACGCGGAAACTGACGATCGATCCGCCGTCCACTTGGATGGCTACACGCTCGAGCAGATAATACAGCGCTCCTTGATCGCTGTCTTCGGCAGCTATCGCTGCGATCGCCGCGCCGGCTCCACGATGCGGATCGAGCCGCTGCAGGCGGCGCAGCTCGCCGGCCGTCCGAATGCGGCCGTCAAAGAGCGGGCGCAAGTCGCCGCGATCCAGATGGCCGGTGGCGTGGAGCGCGGTGTACGCTTCGTCCTGCCAAAAAACTTTGCCGCCCAAATTTTCGAAGCGCAGCAGGATGCCGGCGGCCACGACGAGCCCGAAAAGCGCCGCCGCAACGGCCCAGCTCGTTCGGGCATGCTCGCGCGCGGCTATTGCTGCCATGCCGTCATTCTAAGGCGGCGCACGTGCTTCGCGCGACTGAACTGGGGCCAAACGGCGTAGGCATCTCGACCCTGAGCGGCCGCTTTTCGGCGCATGCGGAGCAGCGGCGAGCGGCTAACGGGAACCGAGCAGCGCACGCCCGTCGGCAACCACGCGCCCCAGAAATGCCCAGTACACCGACGCGTCCTGCGCCGTGGGCACCAGAATCTCGCGTATGCGCACCGCCGCGCTTCGCGAAAAATACCAGATAGCCGCGATCTGTCCGCAGACGTACGCCACGGTCGACCCGATCGCCGCGCCCATCATGCCCATCGACGGCACCAGCGCCACGCTGACGGCGATGCAAATCGCCGCGGCCGCGCCGGCCAGCCACATCGCGACTTCGGGACGGCCGAGCTTGAGCGTGAAGTAACTCGACATCGGGCTGCCCAGCGAGAGCGCGAACACGCCGACGAGAATCATGCGCAGCACCGGAACGACCGGTAAAAACGCCGCTCCGTAGAGCAGATGCACGATCGGATACGCGAACGCGAAGAGCACCCCGCAGACGGCAAGCGCGACGAGCAAGTTGTTGCGCACGCAGCGCGCCGTTAGATGCGCCGCAGCCTGCCGGTCGAGCGAGCCGATATGCGGCGAGGTCACCAGAGCGGCAACTTGCGTCGGCACGAGCAAGCTCTCCGCTGCCGAGATTGCGACCGTATACATGCCCAGCGACGCGGCGTTGGTCATGATCGCGACGATGTAGAGATCCGCGCGGTAGTTGAGCAGCGAGATGAGCTGCACGAAGCCGACCTTGACGCTGAAGTGCGCGAACGCACGCACCGAGGGCGGATCGCCCGGCTCCAGATTCCGCGCGTGCCACATCATCCACGCAATACCGAAGATCGCCACGACAGTGCTGGAGACGATCCACACGATGATCGCGACGCCCGCACTGCGCGCGACCAGGAGCAGTCCGGCAGCCATGAGCGCAAACGTCGTCAGCGTCACGGCGACGTTGAGCGTCGTCGAAAAGCGGACGCGCTTGGTCCCGATGGCAAAGCCGCTGGCCAGATTGATCGCGGCGGACGCGGGCAGTGAAACCATCGCGGGAATCGCCGCCCAGTGCTGACCGGCAAGGAACGCGATCGGAACGATGGCCAGCGCACCCGCAGCCACGAAGAGCCCCGCCACGATCAGCGCCGGCCGCAGGACGCGCGGTCCCGGCTTGTGATTCAGCAGGAAGTAGCTGAAAGCGCTTCCGAGCCCGGTAAAAGCGGCGGTGATGAGGCCGGCCTCGACGCTCGGCAGCGCGTAGATACCCTTTCCCGCCGGTCCGAGCAGACGCGCCGTGAGAATGCCCAGCCCCGCCGCGCACGCCACGTTGAGCATGCGCAGCACGAAGGTGTAGAGCCCGTCGTAGAGGACGCGGTTGGCTAACGACAAGTTGCGATCACACCGCCCGGTGGAAGACGACTTCGGCTGCCGTCTTGAGCACGATCGCCGTGTCGAGCAGCACGGAGGCGTGCTCGACGTAAAAGAGATCGTACGGCAGCACGCGCGGAATATCGCCCGGATCCAAATTGCGCTTCTGGTACACCTGCGCCCATCCCGTGATGCCCGGCGGGACGACGTGGCGTTGATCGTAGTTGGCGACGTCGCGCGAAAATGCGCTCGCGAACGCGACCATCTCCGGCCGCGGGCCGACGATCGACATGTCGCCGCGCAGCACGTTGAAGAGCTGCGGCAGTTCGTCCAAGCTCGTGCGCCGCAGGATTGCCCCCACGCGCGTGATGCGGTCGTCGCCGGGTTTGGCCCAGCGCGATCCGGCGTTGGGCCGCATCGTGCGGAACTTGAGCATCCAGAACGGACGGCCGTTTTCGCCGACGCGCTCCTGGCGGAAGAGCACCGGCGATCCCGACTCGATCGTGATCGCGATGGCCGCCAGCAGCATGATGGGGAAGAAGAGAATGGTCGCCGCAATCGCGACGATCACGTCGAAAGTGCGTTTTGCCAGACGGAAGCTCATCGACTCGCGGTCGTGCCATGCGCCGGGCGTGATCGAATCGAGCCCTGCATACGCCGGCTCCGATCGGCGCTCGAGGTGCAGCCGCATGCGCAGTGCGGACGTGCCGAGCGCGCAGAAGAGCAGCCCAAGCAGGATCGAGAGCACCGTGAAGTTTCCCAGCACGGCCAACAACAGCAGCACCGGAACGGCGGCCAGCGCGATGCCCGCGCAGGCGTAATACGCTTCGTCGCGCATGACGACGGCATACGAGCGCCTGTAGAAACCGCACTGCCAGAAGATGCCGCAGACGATCGCCACGCTGAGTATCGCCGCGGCAAACCGGTTGCCGTCGCCGCTGAGCGCGACGAGCATGACGAAGGCGACGACGGCCGCGTCGCCGCTGACCAGGAGCGTGCGCCATTGCCGGGAGAGCCGCTCGGGCAGCTTGGCCACGCGCGGCGACGGCGGCGCGTTCATCATTCTATCCATATGCGTCTGCATACCAGACCCCTCGCTAGGCACTTGCCGGCAGGCGCAGCGCGCGCCGCAAGTGCGTGTAGACCTTGAAGCGCGTACCGCGCAATCGGACTTCGCGATACCCGTGATGGCGTGCGCCCATCTCTTTCTTGAAACGGGCGACGCCCGGAAGGCCCTCACTCGAGCCCAAATTATACCAGGACATGCCGCGCTGCGCGGCGGCTCGCATCAGCGCGAAATTGAGCGCGTTGCTCGGGCGCAGGCGCCCGTACTCGGCGAGCATCGCGGCGCTCCAGAAGAAGAATTCGCGCGATCCGTAAAAGACGATGCCGCCGGCGATCGCGCGGCCTTCCGCGCGCGCAAACCAAATCTCGACGTCGGCACGGCCGTGCTGCGCGAGCGCGGCGATGAGTTCTTTGGAAATGGACGGCCGCTCCAAACCCCAGCGCCGCGCGGATGCTTCGAGCAGCTCGTAATACGTGTCGACCGCTTCGGCGCCGTACGCCGGCGCGCACTGAACGCCGCGGCGCTCGGCTTGGCCGGCCATGCGGCGGAAGATTCCCTCGACGCCCGCCAGCGCGGCGTCGATGCCCGCGGAGAGATCGACGACGCCGGTCTCGTGTTCGGGTCCGTCGGCGGCCGGTGCCGGACCGAGCGGCCATGGCACGATCGTCGCGACGTCGCAAAAGCGCGCCAGACGCGCTACGGCCGCTTCGCACTGCGCGGCGTCGGCGGTCGAGCCGTCCTCACGCAGGAAACACGTGTAACCGCCGAGCGGAAACGCGCAGTATTCCTTCCAGTGCAGCGGTCCGCCGCCCATGCGCATCGCCGGCATGAGCAGCGTGCCTTGGGGCGTGCGGATGCGCAGCGGGGCGGCTTCCATGTGCGGATACGCTTGCGCGAGCGCGAGCGCCCATGGCGGACGCGCGAAGAAGGTCGGCGCGGGGTGCGCGCGGTCGAAGGCTTGCCACTCGTCGATGCCGATGCGTTCGATCACGGCGCCTCCGCCACCAAGTTGTGTTTCATCTGCCGTTCCACTGCGTCGCTCCATGCCTGGACGATCGCGCGAGTGCACGTGCGTGCGTCGTAGCGCGAGGCGATCATCTGGGCCGCGCCGGCCTGCGGCCGCAGCTCGCCGCGTTCGTGGAGATCGAAAAGCGCGCAAATTTCGCGTTCCATGTCGCTGTAGCTGTGAATCTCCGTCGTGAAGGGGAAATGCTGCGTCCAGAGCACGTGCCGACCGTACGAGAGCGCCTCCAAGACCATCAGCGAGAGTCCGTCGCGCGGGGTATTGCGAATCAGCACGCTGGCGCGTTGATACACCGGATCCAAACTGTCCATCCAGCCCAGATTCTCCAATTGGATCCCGGGAATCGGTTCGATCTCGCCGCCGCCGACGACCACGTAGCGGATCGGCTTGTCCGCAAGGCGTTTCATCAGTTGCCTGAAGGATTGGCGTCCGTAGAAATCGGCGCGCGTACGCGGGACGTACAGCATGACCGTAAACTGGGCGGGAAGCGGCCGCACTGTGCCGTTGCGCTGCCGCGGGGGCAGCGGCGCGATGCGAGCTTGCAGGCCTTGCTCGCGCAGCTGCGCGGCGGTCCATTCCACCTCGGCCAAGTGTGAAACCAGCGGCGTCCCGAGTGCGGCGCGAATCGCGGCGTGCTCGCCGAGCCACGCGATATCCGAGCCCACCCAGTGCACGACGTGCGGTTTTTTCAGCACGCGTGAGGCCCAATGCACCCACCGGTCCGTAATCGGGCTGCCGATCGAATACCAGACGTCGCACCACGCGATGGTGTTGATCGCCGTTAAGACCTCAAGGCGCGAGCTGCTGCGCATCAGGCGCGGCTCCCATTCGGGGGCGAACCGCTTGACGTTTCGCGAGACGTCCGCGCAAAATAAGCCCAATCCCGAGATCGCCACGCGCCGCTTGCGGGTGCGCGGCCGGCTGCGCCATTCCTCGACGACCTCGTTCAAGCGCTGCTCGAAGTCGAAGGCAACCTTGGACCGCGAGAAGCATTGGAGCACGAAATCGCGGCCGGCGATGTTCAACTCGAGTTCGCCGCGCGCGTGCCGTTCGCGCAGGCCGCCGAGCGCGTCGATGACCGCGTCCGGCGATCGCGCCTCGATCGCGTACGGAAACTCCTGATTCCACACGACGTGGCGTCCGTGCGCGAGGGCTTCGAGCACGAGCATCGACTTGCCGTCGTGGTGCGGCGTGCGCAGCAGCACCGTCGCCGCGTCGATGCGGCTGGGCATGTCGGAGACGTGACCGAGAAACTGCACGTTCTCGGGCGCGGCCGCGTCGCGTTCTCCGGCACCGACGACGGTGAACGGAACGTCGGGCAGCGAACGCGCCGCTTCGTAGACCAGATCCGCGCCGTAGAAGGCCCGGCGCGGCTCCGGAAGATAGGTCAGCACCGAGAACGTTTTCGGGAACGGCGCCACTGTGGGGTCCGCGCGCACGGCCGTGATCGGCAAGTATTCCGCGTGCACGCCCATCTCGCGCAGTTCGTCGACGAGCCACGGGCCGTCCGAGAGGTTGACGAACTCTTCCTGTTTGGTGACCTCGAGTTCGAAGGGATCTTCGCGCGCCTTGATCACGTCGCTGCCGGCCCAAATGATAAAGACCGGTATGCGCCGGCGGCGCGCCGCATCGGTCAATGCGCTGTTCGGCGACGGACCTCCGAGCGAGATCAGCGCGTCGGCTCCGTACAGCGCGGCCAGTGCGCGCATCGTACCGACGCGCGAGCTATTAAATGAAGCCAGCCGCCACGTCTTGGAGTTTTCGTTGATCAGGTTGGCGAGAAATTGTGCGTAGTAGTCGAAGCCGACGACTACCGCGCGGTTCATACCGGTCTCCCGGCGTCCCGGTCGAGCGCGCGCAGGTCGCCGTCGGTGAGCGGGCCTTGCCGTATCCAGCGGATGACGCCGTCCGCCGAGACGTAAACGGTTTCCGGAATGACGCGCGCTCCCAGGAGCGTGTGCGTGAGATTCTCGGCGTCGATGTACAACGGAAAACCGAGTGCAAACTGATCGCGGAAATGCGCCACTTGATCCGGCGCTTCTTGCTGGTCGATGCCGATGACTTCGACGCCGCGCGCCCGAAGCGTCTTTGCCAGCGAGGCAAGGGCGGGCTCCTCGAGCCGGCAGACCGGGCACCAGGTCGTGAAGACGTTGATGACCTGAGGCCGTCCGGAGGGGTGAACCGTCACCGCCTCGCCGGAAAGCGAACGCAGGGCGAAAGGCACGAGCCGGTCGCCGGCATGCAGGACGGGCGGGCGGCTGAAATGATGCGCGATTCGCAGGCCCGCGGCAAGCGCGAGCAGCGAAGCGGCGGCGATCCAGACGCGCTTCCCCGAGGTCATGCCTCCGTTCTAACAAAAACCGGCCTCCGGGGCGCAGACCCATGCGAGCAACGCGCGTTGGGCCTCCTGCACTAACCGGCGCCCCCGATGACGACCTTTTGCTCAACAACCCGGGACGATACCATCTTCGGGCAAGCGCCCGCGCCGCGTACGATAAGCGAAAAGGCTGAAAGTGGTGAGATCCGTGTTTCGACAACCGAACCGCTTGCTCGGGGTCCCGGCAGCTGCGCTGCTCGCCGTGGTCTGGCTTGCCGCGCCTGCACGGGCGCAGAGCGGGACGACGATTCATCCGGGCGACCAGCTCAGCGTCCAGGTCTACGGGGACCAGACGCTGACGCAGAACGTGACCGTGCTCAACGACGGCACGATCGCTTACCCCCTGATCGGGCAAGTGCCGGTCGCCGGAGAGACGCCGGCTCAAGCGGCCGACGCCCTCAAGGCGCGCCTGCTGCGCTTCGTGCGTCACCCGGTCGTCACGGTCGCCATCACCCAGCTGGCGCAGCCCAACGTCATGGTGCTCGGCGACGTGAAGAACCCCGGCAAGTATCAGCTTCCGTCGGATGCCAAGCTCTCCGACGCGATTGCGGCCGCGGGCGGCCTTTCCGATATCAACGGCGAGTACCCGAACGCGCGCATCGTCGACCGCGCGGGCCGTACGACCAACGTGTCGCTGCAGCGCTTGCTGCGCGGCGGCGAGACGCAGCTGGACGAACGGCTGGGCGAAGGCGAAGTCGTCTACGTTCCGGGGCCCACGCAGTTCTACGTCAATGTAACCGGCGCCGTCGACCATCCCGGCGCAATTCAGGTCAACCAGGGCGACAGTTTAGCGGTCGCGATCGCCAAGGCGGGGAACAGCGCCAACTCGCAGGCCGATCTCAACCACGTCCGGCTGATGCGTACCGACGCGCAGGGCCGGCAGACCACCGAAGAGATCAACCTGTACCAAGCGCTCAAGGGCAACGACCCGACCGCCAATGTCGCGCTCGTTAAAGGCGACACGATCTACGTCCCGCAGTCCGCGCCGCACCATAACGACTCGCTCGTGACCGGACTGCTCTACATTCTGTCGCGGTTCATCCCGTAACGCCGGAGGAAGAGACACCGTATGTTATCGCTGCCCCCGGGGCAATCATCGGCCGCGCTGCCCGAAGCTACGCAGCAACTGCACGGCATTTGGCGCACGCTTCAGCGGCGGGCCCGGCCCATGATCGCGATCTTCCTGGGTTTCATCGCCCTGGTCATCGTTTTCTCGCTGCTGGTGCCCAAGAGCTACACGACCGAGATCAAAGTAATCGCCGGCAACTCGAGCGCAGTGCCTTCGTCGAACGGGGACAATACCAATAGTCAGCTTCCCGTGCTCAACGCTCTGCTGGCCGCCAGCGGCGTGCAGAGCGCCGAAACGTACGTCGAACTCTTCCAAGAGACGCCCGTGGCCCAGCAGGTCGCCACGAACCTTGGCTTGCCGATGTCGCCGCACGCGCTGCTCCAGCACGTCGCGGTCAAGCCGATCACGAACACGTCGATTATCGACCTGGCCGTCACGTGGTCGAATCCGCGCATGTCGGCGCAAATCGCCAACGAATTCGGTAAAGTCGTGGTCGACCGGCAGCGGCAGCTCGTCTCGGCGAACGCGCAGCAAGCGATCGACTTCCTCAAGACGCAGCTGCCGTCGGCGCAGCGCACGATGCACGACGCGCAGATGAAGCTGGCCGGCTTCGAAGCCAGCCACCACATCACCGACATTAGCGCTCAAACACAGTCGGATATCAGCGCACTGGCTACCCTGGATGCCAACATCGGCAAGACGCAGGCCGACGAGCAGCAGCAGCGGGCCCAGATCGCCACGGTCGCGGCGCAGCTGGCGCACACGCCCGCAACGATCACCGGCGGCACCACGGTGGCCGCCAACCCGGTGCTGCAGAACCTGCAGACGCAGCTCTCGCAAGTGGAAGTGCAGCTGAAGACCGCCCAGCAGCAGTACACCGATCAGCATCCTCAGGTTATCGCGCTCAAGCAGCAAGTCTCGCAGCTCCAGGCGGAGATCGCCCGTCAGCAGTCGACC
>Ga0070738_10006721_pt1 | contig 11889 bp, 7 predicted proteins | sample Coa_R2_2_FD_66446 | JGI IMG/M metagenome (GOLD analysis project Ga0070738, IMG submission 66446) | Surface soil microbial communities from Centralia Pennsylvania, which are recovering from an underground coalmine fire - Coalmine... | ecosystem: Environmental > Terrestrial > Soil > Unclassified ... | reverse complement strand
GGCCCGGAGAAGACGAGCCACTGATTGGACAGGCGCGCTTCGCGCGCACACGGATCGTCTCCGTCTCGAGGGGGAGCCGTCTCGTCTTCCACCTTCTTCTCCCTCGATGCGCCTTGAGGAAGGAACGAGACAGGGATGCGAGGCGGGTAACGAGCGGATCCGTGTGCGCGCGTCAGCGCGCCCGTCCGATCAGTGGCTGTTCTCTCTTCCCGGGCGACGGCGCTCGCCCCGCCCTCGCGCAGTCGCCACTCCAAGTGAGGAACGCCCTAAACTCCCGGCGTTACGTCTTGGCGCCTTTGCGTCTTCGCGGTTCCCGTCTCTTAGTTGCCGAGCGCGACCATGGGATCGTTCGGGTCGTCGTCGACCTTCTCTATGCTGAAGCCGATCTGGGTCGTGCCCGAGAGCGTCCGCCAATCCTTCTCGTGGAACAAGACGCAAGCATCGCGTGGCGGGTAACGCTCGACCCACTCGAGGGCGTTGTGGAACCTCCACTCCGGGGTCTTCCCATCGACGTTCGGCATGCCCTCGGTCGGCGAAGGCGCAAAGAACCAGCAGAGAGCCTCGCGGTGAGCGCCGGAGGGACTGATCGCGACGTGCTTGTAACCGGCGAGCTTGGCCGCGAGCTTCTCGTAGCCGTGCCGGGGCGCGAGCAAGGGAACGATCGAGGCCGAGACGGCCGCCAGGACGAAGGCCGCGGCCGCCGCGAAGCCGAGCGCCGGCCTCCCTCGGCGACGGAGCGCCACGAAGGCGATCAACCCCAGTAAGCATGCCGCCGTGAGCGGCCATGCGTAGGGCCGAGCGTCTCCGAAGCTCAGGCCGACGACGACGCCTACGACGAGCGCCGCGGCGAGAGCGAACTCGAGCACGCCCGACCAGATCCTCTCGACGAGCGGACCGAACGGGATCTCGAAGAAGCCGGCCGCGACGAGCGCGACGGCCGGGTAGGCGGGCATGAGGTAGTAGCTCCGCTTCGTCTTCGAGACCGAGAGGAAGATGAGGACGAGCACGAACCAGCCGACGGCGAAGAGGGAGAGCCTCGTCTTGCGAATGCTCGAGCAGAAGGCGAGCACCGGCAACAACGCCGGGACGGTCGTGACGAGGTAATACCACCACTTCTGCGCGTGCTGCGGAATGCTGTGAAAGCGGCCCCACGTCTGGTGGTAGACGAGGTTCCACTCGAAGTCGCTCCCGTGGAGCTGGTAGGCGAGGCTGTACCAGACGTAGGCGATCGATAGCACGACGAGGACGAAGATGAGCGCCCTCAATTGCAGCCACTTCCAGGCCGGGCCGCTCGGAGACGTGGCGAAGACGAGACCCTCGCCCCCCGCGAGCGCGAGCCCGACCATGACGGCTCCGAGCGGGCCCTTGGTCAACCAGGCAAGAGCCACGAAGACGCAGCCCCCGGCGAAGCTCTTCCAGGTCGGCTGCGCCATGAGCGCGACCGCGACGCAGACGAACCCCGAGAGGAGGGGATCGATCATGGCGCGGCGAGCCTCGTAGTGGAGCGCAGGGATCACGGAGACAAGGACACCCGCGACGAGCGCTGTCCTCGCCGACGCCAGCCGGAGAGCCAGCAAGGCGGTCCCGAACGCCATGAGCGCGGCCCCGATCGCCGCCGGGAGCCGCAAGGAGAGAGGCGTCACGCTCCCCTGGAGCTTCGCGACCCCGAGCGCCGAGAGGAAGTAGAGAGGCGGATAGTCGGGGTAAGGCTCTCCGTGGAGCGTCGGGAACAATGCGGGTCCGCTCGCCGTCATCTCGCGGACCATGACGGCGTTCCGCCACTCGTCCTCGTGGAGGAAACCCTTCCGCTCGATCCCAGGGAGCGTGAGGGCGAGCGAGAACAGGACGGGGACGACGAGCGCCGCGGTCCTCACGGCGGGCCTCCCGTCCGGCGGTAGAGAGCGAAGGCCGTCTTCTCGCCGCCCTCGTGGCCGCTCGCCCATTCGACCTCGAACTCGCGGCGACGCTCGGGCGGGAGGAGGTCGAGCGCGCCCTTGCCGTCGCGACCGACGGGGGCAAGGACGGCATCGCGAGAGGTCACGGTCGCGACGAGCTTCTCTCCATGGGGATCGGCGACCTCGTCGAAGCCGAGGACCGAGGTGTCGCGCATGAACGCGAACGTCCCTGAGTAACTGTCGTTCGCGTGGAACAACACCAGCCTCCGCGACCCGACCTGCTGCCACACCTGCCTCGACACTTCGTGGTAGGAGAGGCCCTCGGCCCTCTCGCGCCACGCCGTCACGTAGGCGGTCGAGCGCAGGATCCACCCGCCCGAGGCGACGAGGAGGAGGCCGAGAGCGAGCGTCTCCTTTCTGCCGTCACGAAGGAAGGCGAGCGACCCGAGCGCGAGGAGGAGGGCGACGACGACGAGCACGTCGAGGCCGCCCCACGCGAGGATCACGCCTCCCGTGACGGCGACGCTCAGGGCCGCGACGACCCAGAGCCCCCGGAGACACTTCACGAGGAGAGGCGTGAGCGACACCTCCTCCCAGACGAGCGTCATGAGGAGAGCGTAGGCCGGCACGAGCGGGACCATGTAGTAGCGCGCGCGCGCCTGCGAGAAGCTGAGCGCCACCATGGGCGCCATGGCCCAGAGGAGGAGAAAGCGCGTCGCCTTGTGCCTCGGAGGCTTCACGAGCGCCACGAAGGCGAGCGGAGTCCAGGGGACGAAGTTCTCCCACCACGTGCGGAAGTAGAAGTGCCAGGAGGTCGGCTTCGAGCCGTAGCCGTGGAAGAAGCGGCCGAACTGGTTGTTCCAGTAGAGCTCGTGGAAGAGGTCTCCGCTTCGACTCCTCAGGACCAGTCCATAGGCGACCGCGGGAAGCAACGCGAAGACCGCGAAGGCAGCCCCCCACCCCAGCCCTCCCCCCGCTTCGCGGGGGGAGGGAGCTCGCACGGCGATCGTCTCGAGCGCGAGGACGAGGCCGACGATGCCGACGCCGACGACTCCCTTGACCATGAAGGCGCCGCCGACACAGAGGGCGGCGAGGAGGGCAAAGATGGCCCGCCTCTCGGCGAGAGCGACCCAGCCGAAGACGAGGCCTCCCGTCGTGAAGGCGCAGAGAGCGTTGTCGAGGAGGATCGTCTGCGAGCAGGTGTGGAAGCGGTTCGTGGTCGCGAGGAGCAAGGCGGCCGTGAGCGCTGCCCTCCCGGACACGATCCGGCTCGCGAACCAGGCCACGAGAGTGAGCGTCGCGAAGGACCAGAGCGCCGCGACGACGCGGGCCGCGACGATGCTCGGATGCCCGACCACCGCGAACGCCGAGGCGACCGTCCAGGTGAACAGGGGAGGCTTCTCGAGGAACGGCTGCTCGTTCAAGACCGTGTAGAGCCAGTTCCCGGAGCGCCACATGGCGCGCGCGAGCTCGGCCTCGCGCGGCTCGTCGTAGACCCAGAGGTCGTGGTTCCACGCGCCCGCGAGCGCGAGAAGGAGAGCCGCCGCGAGGGCGACCCCCCACCCCAACCCTCCCCCCGCTTCGCGGGGGGAGGGAGCCTGCGCCTCCGCGCTCACCGCCGCGCGACGAGGACGGACTCGATGCCGCGCACCACGTCGTCCACGTCCTCGTCCTTCATGTCGGGGAAGAGCGGCAACGAAAGGATGCTCGAGCCGACCTTCTCCGCGACCGGGAGCATGCCTTCGCGGTAGCCGAAGGTGTTCCGGTAGTAGGAGAGCAGGTGGGCGGCGAGGAAGTGGAGCCCGCTCCCGATCCCGCGCTCCTTCAAGGCCTCGATGAAGTCGTCGCGGCTCAGGCCGGTCTTCTTCGTGTCGAGGAGCACGGTGTAGAGGTGCCAGGCGTGCCGGTCGCCCGCCTTGCCCCGGGCGGGAAGCGCGAGCTCCTCGAAGCGGGCGAGCTTCTCGAAGTAGAGCTCGGCGATCTCGGCGCGGCGCGCGATCGCCTTCTCGAGCCGCCCGAGCTGGACGCGCCCGAGCGCGCTCTGGATGTCCGTCGTGTTCTGCTTGAAGCCCGGGTACTCGACGTCGTAGCTCGCCTTGCCGACGCCGTGGTGGCGCTTCCAGCCGTCCTTGTCGACTCCGTGCCAGCGGAGCAGCCTCAGCTTGCGCGCCAGCTCGTCCGAGTCGGTCGTGACGGCGCCGCCCTCGCCCGTCGTGACGTTCTTGATCGGGTGGAACGAGAACGCGACGGCGTCCTGCGTCGGACCGACCATGCGCCCGGCGCGCTTCGTGCCGATCGCGTGGGCGCCGTCCTCGAGGAGGAACGCTCCCGGGGCGGCGGCGCGGATCGCCTCCATGTCGAGAGCCAGCCCGGCGAAGTGAACCGGAACGACCGCGCGAGTCTTGCCGGGCTTGAACGCCTTCTTGATCTGGGCGACGTCGATCGAGCGCGTCTTCTCGTCGACGTCGACGAAGACGGGCTTCCCGCCCGCGAGGCAGATCGCGTTGCAGGTCGCGGGCCAGGTGATCGGCGTCGTGATCACCTCGTCCCCGGGCTTCAAGACCGCCGAGAGGATGACGTGGAGCGCGGCCGTGCACGAGGTGAACGCGAGCGCGTGCTTGGCCCCGGTGTAGGCCGCGAGCTCCTCCTCGAACTTGGCCGTCTCGGGGCCGGCGGTGATCCAGCCGGAGCGGAGGACTCGCGTCACGGCCTCGATCTCCTCCTCACCGATCGTCGGCTTGGAGAAGGCGAGGGGCGTCGCGCGCTTCCAGGTCTTCACGTCGGTCTTCACTTCTGCGCTCCCGCCGCGAAGGCCTTCTTCGGCCCCGGCTTCTTCTCGAGCCTCTCGAGCACCGCCTTGACGACGAGCGGCCACGCGACCGTCGCGTCCTCGAGGACCTCGCAGAACTTGCCCCCCTCCTCGGGCGGCACGAACTTCCCCCACGAGACCCCCTCGGAGTAGGTGCACCCGGAGAGGCCGCCCCAGTGGACGGGCTCCGGGCAGATCCTCACACCGTAGTGGAACCGGAGAAGCGAGGTGTCCTCGCCGATCCGCTTCGCCATGAGGTCGACGTAGGGCCCGACCTGCTGCGCCCAGTTGCGCGGGACGCCGCCCCCGATCGTGAAGATCGCGAGGCGCTTCTGGGCGCGGCACCAGTCGGTGTAGTGCTCGAGGTCGTCGAACGCGTCGAAGGCGCGCACCGGCTTCCCGTCGCGGCGCCTCTTCCGGTTGTGGAGGGCTATGTCGAGCCCGAGCTCCGAGTCGGTGAACGCGGGCACGTAGACGGAGACGCCCTTCTCGTAGCAGCTCCTGAGGATCCCGCGACCCTTGCCTTGCTTCGAGAGCTGCCGCCCGAGCTCGTTGTGGAGGAGGCGCGAGCTGAGCACGGCATCGACGGGGATCTGCTCGAGCGCCTTCTCGACGATGAGCTGGGCGTCGTCGAGGTTCTTCTCGAGCTCGAGCGTGTCGTAGACGCGGTTGTAGCCCTTCTCGTAGAGGACGGTGTCGTCCATGGAGGGGTCGTGCTTGAAGTGCGTCATGCCCGAGCCCTCGACGAAGCCGTGCGTCATGAGGGCGCCCGTCGCGATGACGGCGTGGACCATGCCACGCTCGACCATGTCGCAGACGACGAGGCCCATCTTGGCGATCGTCATGGCCCCCGAGATCGTGAGCACCACGGCGCAGTCGGGGTCGCGGACCATGGACTCGAGGACGTCGGCAGCCTCGCCCGTCCTCCGCCCGGCGAACGCCGTCGCCGAGAGCCCGCGGACGAGGTCGTCCACGGTCTTGATCTTCGAGAGGTCGAGCGGGAGCACGGGCGCGAGCCCGTCCGACTCGCCCGTCCCGAGCTCGGTGAAGGAGCGGCGGTGCTCCTCTTGATGATGCGGCTTCTTCTTGTCGTGCTTGCCGGCCATGACCTTCCTGGAGACGCACGGTTTTACGAAATGAACGCCCTGGAAGCACGTCTTTCGCGCTCGTCGTTGAACGCCCCCGGGCCGCGACGAGAATCCGGTCACGGAGGGTGACCTTGACGCTTCCGTTTCTCTCGCTCCGAGAGCTCGAGGAACACATGAGGACCGCCCTCGCGACCCTGGGTGCGGCGCGCCGCGCCCTCGACGACGGACGGTCCACGTGCGCCGCCGTCGAGCTCGACCGGATCGATCTCGCGCTCGGGCTCGGCCGCGAGCTCGTCCACGACCTCCTCGAGGCGGAGGGTCACGCCGTCGAGCGGGCGCTCGACCTCCGCCGCGCCCGCCTCTCTTCGCTCCTTCGAGCCTGGAGCGAGGACGCCGCGAAGGCCTGCGCCGCCAAGGGAGTCGCCCTCGTCCCTCCGCCGACCCCCGAGGCTCACGTCGAGCTCGACGCGCCCAAGGTGGGCCGCCTCCTCCACCACCTCGTCTCGGCCGCCCTCGCCCGCGGCAAGGGGCAGCTCGAGCTCCGCTGCGCGCTCCTCCCGGCCGGGCCGACGCGCGTCTCCCTCCGCTTCGAGGCGATCCGCCGCCCGGTGCCGCGCCCGGGAGAGCGCGACTCCCCCGACCTCCGCGCCGAGAGGCTCGCCGCCGTCCTCGGCGGCGCCTACGAGCGCGTCCCCGTCGAGGACGGCGCGGCGCTCTCCTTCGCGGCCTCGGTCCCGGCGCGCGTCCTCGCCCCCGAGGCGACCGCCGAGCCCGTCCGCCTCGAGGGGGCGCGCGTCCTCATCGTCGAGGACGACGACGACGCGCGCGCCGCGCTCGGGCTCCTCCTCGAGGACTGTGGCCTCGAGGTCGTCGCCGCCGGCACCTACGACGAGGCCCTCGCCCGCTTCCAGCGCGGGACGTTCCGGCTCGCCCTCCTCGACGTGGACCTCAACGGCCGCTCCGGGGTCGAGCTCCACCGCGAGCTCCGGGCGCGCGAGGGGGCTCCCTTCCCGGCGATCTTCCTCTCGGGCTCCGACCGCCCTTTGCTCGCCGACGTTCCCTCGGTACGATTCCTCGTGAAGCCGGTCGACGTGACGACCCTCGAGAGCTCGATCCGCGAGCTCCTCGAGGTCCGGCTCGCGGTGGGAGCGTAGAGCATGCGCGTCGTGAAGTCGGGGACGGGCGTCAACCTGGTGCTCGACGAGAAGGAGCTCCAGCTCCTCAAGTGGTCGCTCGAGCGGGCGAGCTTCACCGACACGCCGCCCGAGAAGCAGGAGGAGATACTCAACTTCTGCACGAAGGCCTTGGAGCAGCTCGGCTCGGCGGGGTGAGCCGGCTCAGTCCTCGAGGATGTCCTTCGTCTCGATCCCGTGGTGCTTCAAGCGGTGGTAGAGCGACGTGCGCGGAATCCCGAGGATATCGGCCGCCCGCACCTTGCTTCCGTTCGCCGTCTTCAACGCGATGAGGATCGCGCGCCTCTCGGCCTCCTCGAGCGTGAGCGCCGCCTGATCGCCCGAGACCTTGGGTCCCGGAGCGTCGGTCTCGCCGCGCACGGCCGGTGAGAGGTCCTCGAGCGAGGGCTGGCCGGTCTTGAGGACGAGGAGACGCTTCACCTCGTTCTCGAGCTCGCGGACGTTCCCGGGCCACGAGTGGTTGAGGAGCGCGCGCGTCACCTGGGGCGGGAGCTCGGGGCGCGGGACGCCCGGAGCGTGCTTGTCGAGGAAGCGCGCGACGAGGGCCGGGATGTCGTCGCGCCGCTCGCGGAGCGGCGGGAGGCGGAGGACGAGGACGTTGAGGCGGAAGAAGAGGTCCTCGCGGAACTTGCCCTCGCGGACCATGGCCTCGAGGTCGCGGTTCGTCGCGGCGACGACGCGCACGTCCACGGGGATCTCGTCGCCGCCGCCGAGGCGGCGGACCTTCTTCTCCTCGAGGACGCGGAGGAGCTTCGCCTGGCAGGTGACCGTGAGCTCGCCGATCTCGTCGAGGAAGAGCGTGCCGCCGCTCGCGAGCTCGAAGAGGCCGGAGCGACGCTCGGTCGCCCCCGTGAAGGCGCCCGGCTCGTGGCCGAAGAGCGTGCTCTCGAGGAGCCCCTCGGGGATCGCGGCGCAGCTCTCGCCGACGAAGGGACCCGCCTTGCGAGCCCCCTCGAAGTGGAGCGCGCGCGCGATGAGCTCCTTGCCGGTCCCCGACTCGCCGCGGACGAGGACGGGAGCGTCCGACTCCTTGAAGCGGTCGAGGAGCTTGTAGATCGGCTGCATGGCCGCCGAGCGGCCGACGATGCTCCCGAAGCCCGAGCGGAGCGCGAGCTGGCTCGTCGTCTCGGCGAGCCGCTGCGTGACCGTGCCGAGCTGCTGGTCCGTCTTCGCGAGCTTGACCTCGAGCTGCTTCGCGAGGTCCTCGGCGCGGGCGCGGGCGCGCTCGGCGGCCTTCTGCTCGCGAGCCGCGCTCGCGTGGAGGCGCGCGTTCTCGACCGCGATCGCGGCGTGCGCGGCGAACGTCGCGAACGCGGGGAGGTCGGCCTCGGAGAAGACGGCCTCGCCGAAGCGGTTGTCGAGGTAGAGGAGGCCGCGGACGCCGCGCGTGCTCTTGAAGGGGACGCAGGCGATCGAGCGGAGCTTCTTCGAGGCGACGGAGCTCTGCTGGGCGAAGGCGCCCTCGGCGCTCGCGTCGCGGACGAGGACCGGCTGACCCTTCGCGAGCGCCTGGTCGATGACGGTGCTCGAGACGGCGAACTCGGGCTTCCTCACCTCGGCCCGGTCGAAGTTGCGGGCCGCGACGACGCGGAGGCCCTCGGGGAGCTCGCGCTCGACCTTGCCGCTCTCTCCCTCCTCGGGGCTGAGCAGGACGAAGCCACGCTCGGCCCCGGTCGTCTCGATCGCGACCTCGAGCACCGAGTCCACGACCTTCTCGGGGTCGCGCTCCTGCACGAGCTTGCGCGCGACCTCGAAGAGCTTCTCGAGGAGCGCCCGGTCGGCGCGGCGCTGGCCCTCCTCGCGGCGCGCGTCGTCGCCGCGGCGGACGAGCGCGGCGGCCCCGCCCTCCTTCGCCGGGAGACGCGAGAGGAGCTCGCGCGCGGCGCGCCCGCGCGACGCGAGCTCGACCGCGCGCTCGAGGTCGCCGCCCGCCCGCGCGACCTCGAAGGCTTCGTCGAGGAGGCGGGCCGCCTCGAGCGCCGAGAGGCGCGCCCGCTCGAGGTCGCCGAGCGCGCGCCGGAGCCCCGCGTCCGCGAGCCGCGCCTCGGCCTCGAGCTCGAGGTTCTTCCCGGCGCGCGCCGCGGCGAGGGCGTTGTCGAGGGCGATCGCCGCCTGGTCGTGAACGCCCCGGAGCTCGAGCGCGCGGGCGAGGTGGACGAGCGACTCCGCCTCGAGGTGCTTGTCGCGCCGGGCGAGAGCGTGGTCGTAGGCCGCGTTGAGGTCGCCGAGCGCCGCCTCGACGTTGCCGGCGTTGAGGGCCTTCTTGCCCCGGACGAGCGGCGCGCGCGGGTCTTCCTCGGCGGTCATGCGAGACGAGCGTAGCACTCACGTCCGCTGCTGGACAGGCTGGCGCCGTCGCAAGTCGTTTACCGTCCACGCCTCGCCCGTGGCAAGGGGTTCGTTCTCCTCCGTCCTATCCAAGTTCCCTCCTCCCCAATGGGAGAGCCAGGCTTCCCGGCACCGGGAAGCCTGGCTCTCCGTGTTTCAGCGGAGCCGGGCGAGGGCGAACCAGAGGACGACGCCGCGCTTCGTGCCGACGATCAGGTAGCGGCCGTCGCGCGAGAAGGTGAGCTTGAACGGCTCGTCGTTCGTCGCCGAGAGGTCGACCCGGTCGATCTCCTCGCCGCGCTTCTCGAGGGAGAAGAGGCGGACGGTGCGGTCGCCGAAGCTCCCCGCGACGGTCTTCCCGTCGGGAGAGAGCGCGATCGAGTTCGCGCGTCCCGGCTTCGGGTGCTCGAGGTCCCGGACCCAGCTCGTGGCGAGGACGAGGTCGGCGAGCGCCAGGTTCTCGCGCGAGAGCGAGACGACGAAGCGCCCGTCGGAGGAGGAGGCGGCGACGACCGGGGACGGGTGGGCCGGCAGCGGAGGCCCGGCGACGACCGACGCGCCCTCCGGCCCCGAGGAATCGAGCTCCCAGAGCTTGAGCGAGCCGTCGAAGGCGCCGGTCACGACGCGCGCCGAGCCCACGAAGGCGACCGACAGGACGCGGTCCTGGGCGGTCGGCGCCCCCAGGATCTTCCGGCGCGCGTCCAGATCGAAGACCTCGAGCGTCCCCTCCTCGGTCCCGACCGCGGCGAGCCTCCGGTCGGGGGAGAGCGCGAGGGTGTTCGGGCGCCCCGCCGTCTCGAGGGCGGCGCTCGAGGCCGAGCCCGGCTCCCAGATCCTCAGGGCCTTCTCCCAGGAGGCGGTGACGAAGCACTCCCCGGGCAGCGCGGCGATCGAGAGGATCCTCGTGCTGTGGCTCCGGCGCGCGGAGAGCACCTTCCCCTTCGCCACGTCCCAGACGCGGAAGACGGCGTCGAGCCCGCCGGTCGCGAGCCCCGCGCCGTCGAGCGTCGGCGCGACCGAGAGGACCATGCCCTCGGTGCCATCGGGCCGCGGAGCCTCGCGGCCGCTCGCCACGTCCACGAGCACGGTCGGCGCCTCCAAGCGCGTCACGAGCGCGACGCGCCCGTCCGGCGAGAAGGCCGTCCCGGAGACCCAGCCCCAGCTCCAGGGACCCCGCCTCTGCCCCTTCGCGAGGTCCCAGAAGCAGACCCCGTCGTACGCTCCCGTGAGGAGCGTGTTCCCGTCGGGAGAGACCGAGATCGCGCGGACCTGCTGCTTGTGCCCCTCGAGCGGCTCGAGCGCGGCGCCGGTCTCGAGGTCGATCGGCACGAGCGCGCCCGACATGCCCCCGGCGAGGAACCGCCGCCCCTTGAGGGCCGCGAGCGCGAGGACCCGCCCCTGCATCGCGTCGACGACGCGGACCTCGCCGAGCGACGCGACGGACGAGGCGCGGACCTTGCCGTCGGGGCCGCCGGCCGCGACGAAGGAGCCGTCGCCCGAGAAGGCGAGCGAGACCACGTCGGCGCCGAGCCGGATCTCCCGGACGAGGCTCCGCGCCGCGAGGTCCCAGAGCCGCACCGTGCCTCCGCCGCCGCTCGAAGCGGCGAGCCTCGCGTCGGGCGACACGGCGACGCAGTGCGCCTTCTTCCCGCCGTCGGGCTGTCCGAGGACGGCCGGAGGGGCGGCGCCCTCCGTGTCCCAGAGGACGACGGTCCCGTCCTCGGACGCGGTGAGGACCTGTCCCGAGACGCCGACGGCGGCGACGGAGGTGATCGCTCCCTTCGCCGGCGCGGTGAGCACGCGGACCTCCTCGCCCGTCGTCACGTCCCAGACGATGAGCTTCCCGTCGCCGCAGCCGGAGACCGCGCGCGACGCGTCCTCGCGGACGAACGCGACCTGGAGCTGGCCGCCCTCGTGCGTCCAGGCGTAGCTCCCCCACACGGCCGCGAGGTCCATGACGCTCGTGCGCCGGATCGGGTCGCAGAGGGCCGGGATCGGGGCCGTGCCGGGCACGAGGCCGGGGCGCTTCTCCGGCTCGTGAACGACGGGAGGCGGGGGAGGCGCTCCCTGGGCCCGGAAGAGCTGCGCGACCCTGGCGCCGATCCCGAGAGCGATGACGGCGGTGAGGGCGGCTCCGGCGACGGCGGCCGGGACGAGGAGCGGCGACCGGCTCGGAGCCGGAGGCTCGGCGAGCGCGGCCACGAAGGCGCGCGCGTCGGGGAAGCGGTCGGCGGGGTCGGGCGAGAGGGCGCGGTCGATGACGCGCGAGAGCCACGCCGGGACCTCGGGGCGGACGCGCGAGAGGGGCTCGTACTGCGCGTTCTCGGTGCGGTCCACGACCTCGAGGAACGTCGTGCCGGTGAAGGGCGCCTCGCCGGCCAGGCACTCGTAGACGATCGCTCCGAGCGCGAAGACGTCGGCCGCCGGCGTGACGCGGAGAGCGTCGCGCGCCTGCTCGGGCGGCATGTAGCCCGCCGTCCCGCGGAGCGCCCCCGTCTCGCTCAGGCGGATGCTCTGGCTCGAGCCGGGCGCCATCGCGAAGTGCTTCGCGAGGCCGAGGTCGGCGATGAGGGGGA
>Ga0070738_10006719_pt1 | contig 11890 bp, 12 predicted proteins | sample Coa_R2_2_FD_66446 | JGI IMG/M metagenome (GOLD analysis project Ga0070738, IMG submission 66446) | Surface soil microbial communities from Centralia Pennsylvania, which are recovering from an underground coalmine fire - Coalmine... | ecosystem: Environmental > Terrestrial > Soil > Unclassified ... | reverse complement strand
ATTCCGTAGCCGCGCGCCGCGATCGAAAAATCCAGCAGCAGCGGATGCAGGCTCAAGGCGACGAACGCGACCCAGCGGACCGCCGGCGAGCGGACCGCGATGCGCAGCAGCTCGAAGATTCCGAGAACGAGAAAAAATCCGGCGATCAGGCTGGGCAGGCGAAGCGCGAACTCCGACAGCCCCAAAGTTTGCATCGAAAGCTTCGCCAGGATGGAGTACAAAACATGATTGTTGGCGTCGTACTTGCCATAGATCGCGCCCCAGCCGCCGGCGAGGAAGCGCTCGTAAGTGTAGGCTTCATCAATCGTGATCGACTGTTCGGCGGCGCGGTAGGCGCAGAACAACAGACGAGCCAGCGCCAAAGCGATCGCGGCGGCGCGTTCAGTCCGGAAATTCACGCCATTTATTGCTGCTCGAGCCGGTGGATCACGTCGGCAATTACGGCGCCGACAACTTCCAGGCTCTGCGCGCTGATTTTATCCAGCGTATCGTTGTCGGTGTGCCAGGCGGGATAATCGACGTCGATCACGTCCACCGCCGGAACGCCGAGCTTGACGAACGGGATGTGGTCGTCTTCTTCGGAAATCGTCCCATCAACGAAATAGGCCGCATAGCCGAGCTGCGAGGCCGCCGACCAGATGAGTTTGCGCAGGCGCGCGTCGGAGTTGGTGTCCTGCTTGATCCCGAGATTCCGGTCGCCGATCATATCCACATTGATCAGCGCGATGATTCGGCGCAGCGTGCCGTCTTTATTCCAGCGCTCGGCCAGATGGCGGCTGCCGTAGAGATTATCCTCGCCTTCCCACTGCTCGCGAATCGCCTCCTCGCCGTCGAAAAAGACGAGATAAACGTCGTCCTTTCGCGGCTGGCGGGCGAGCACGCGGCCGAGCTCGAGCAGCAGCCCGGTGGACGATCCGCCGTCGTTGGCGCCGACGAATCGCCGCCCCGGAAAAAGCTTGGTATCGAAGTGACCGGTGATGACGATCGCGCGTCCCGATTTGCCGGGAAATTTCCCGATCACGTTCTTCATCGCGATCGGGCCTTTCGGCGTCTGCGCGGTAAACGGATCTTCGCTCACTTCGCATCCGTCCAGTTTGAGCTGTGAAACGATGTAGGCTTCGAGTTTCTGATTGGCTTCCGAGCCGGGCGGGCGAGGTCCAAACGAGACGGCGTGGCGGGCGAAATCCAGAGCCGCCGCGCCGGAAAAGCTCGCGGCCGCTCCCATCAGCGGAAAAAGGAAAATCGCGGCAATCGCGCGCATACTTTGAGTTTACGCTCTCACCGCCGAGCCCGGCAGATGAAGCCCGGCGTGAAGCTGCGCCGCCGGTCGAGCGAATCGAACAGCGGCAGGATCAGTGCCGCGGGCGTCAGGAAAATCGCCGCGATCAGGATCGCCGGCCCCGGGAAAAATTGCAGGGCATTCAGCAGCCGCCGCGAGATCAGGCGGAAAATCCCGCCCACGGGCACGATCGAAATTTCCGCGAATCCCGCGCCGCGAAGCAGATACTCCAGCCCGTAGCGCGTGTAGCGGAAATAATCGTGCGGCTGCTGATGCTCTTCCCACTCCAGCGGCGCCGCCAGCAACAAGCGCCCGCCCGGCTTGAGCGAACGCGCAATCTCGCCGAGCACGCGCCGCGGATCGGTGACGTGTTCGAGCGTCACGATATTGATGCAGGCATCAAAGCTCGCATCGGGAAACGGCAGATTCTCGAGATTCGCGATCACGTCGAGGCACGAATAATTCCAGGCCGGGTCGCCAATCCCCAGATCCAAACCCACGTAGCGCTGTTTGCCGAAATAGCGCTTATAATTCCCTTCTCCGGCGCCCGCATCCAGGATTCGCGCCCCGGGTTTCAACGACGCCGCAAACCCATTGACCGCATCTTCGATCGAAGACTCGAAGTGCTGGATGTAGCGCCGCAAACGGCGCGGCAAGAGGTCCCGCAGGCGATCGTAAATCACTTTTTCTTTCGAGCTTCCACCATCACGGTGGAACCGGCGCGGCAGGCTGCTTCCAGAATCGTGAACGGCAGGCAAGACGCCACCAGCGCGGTGTAAATCAAATCCTTCCACAATCGCCGGAGCGGAGTTTCCGGTATTTCGCGCAAGCGCCGCGCCATCGGATCGAGCAGCGGCGCGAGACTGGTCGCCATGCCGGCCGGATTATCGCGCAGCGAAAAGTGCTTGGTGCGCACCACTTCAAAACCGCAGTGGTCGAGCAGCGTTTCGATGTCGGACAAACGAAAATTGATCAGATGGCGCGGCACGTCGATGCCGTTCCAGCGCTCGCCGAAAAGCAGGAATTGCCAGCACGCCGCGTTCGGCACTTGCAGGATCAGCCGCCCCTCCGGCCGCAAAAGCTGATGCGCGGCTTCGAGATAGCTGGCCGGGTCGTAGAGATGCTCGACCACGTGAAACATCGTGATCGCCGCGCAGCCCCCGGAAGCGAAGGGAGCGCGGGAAAGCGTCGCGCACACTGCGGGAACGCCCGACCGCCGCCAGGCGACGTGGGCGGCATCAAGCGAAAAATCCAGACCGGCGACCTGGCGTTGGCAGCGCTCGCGGAGCATTTGCAGAAAAAGCCCGCCGCCGCAGCCGACGTCTAAAATCAAGCCTTGCTCTTTCGATTGGGCAAGAGCGCGCTCGACAAATCTCAGGTGATCGCGCAGCACGAATCGCCGGTACCACTGCTCTATCCGGTCCGCCGCCGTGGTTTCCGGCGCGTACCAGTAATCGGGCGGATAATAATCGCGCAGTTCGCGCGGTGACGGCCGCGGATCGAGGCGAATCAGCCGGCATTTCCGGCATTCGACAATCTGAAACGATTTTGTGGTGGTGCGATAAAGCCGGTCCGTGGCGGAAAACAGCGTGCGCGATTCGCTGGAGCCGCAGGCCGGGCACTCGCCGCTCAGTTGGATTGTTCCGAAATTTCCCGCGTCGAAATCCTGTGGCGCAGCAACAGATCCCGGATCTGGCGCGGCGTCAGACGCGCTTTCGTCCGGAAGAACTCGCGGCGTTTTTTCAACATGCGGGGAATCAGCGGCAGCGCCGATACGGTTCCCTTCAGAAACGCCATCGCCGCCCGCGGTTTCGAATAGCGGCGCAGTTCCCCCCGATTGCGGATCGCGGCCCGCGTCCCCGCTGCGATTCTTCTGAGATAATAGGCGCCGTTTAGCCACAGCAGATTCCACGGAAACAGCTTTACCGCCAGCAGCACGCGATTCCGTTCGATCAGCGTGAGCCGGCGCGCCGAGCCCAGGCCCAGCGTAGCCCCCCGATGGTGACGCACCACGGCGCCGGGCGCGTACAGGCAACTCCACCCGGCGATCCGCCCGCGCAACCCCAGCTCGGCGTCATCGGCGTAGGCGAAAAAATCTTCGTCGAATCCGCCGATCTCATCTAGCATCGCACGCCGGTACATCGCCGCGCATCCGTCCGGCCAGAGCGTTTCCTCCACCCGCTCGAACTGCCCGCGATCGAGCTGGCCCGATCCGCGCCCGCGATTCTGACCGTCAGGATAAATCAAATGGCCGCACTTATCGATGCGCGCGGGGTCCTCCCACACCAGGATCTTCGAGGCGGCCATGCCGATACGGTCTCCGGATTGAATCGCCGCGGCAAGTTCGCTCAGCCAGTTCGGATCGGCCTCCGCGTCATTATTGAGTAAGGCGACCAGCGCAGAGCGGGATACGGCAATCGCCTGATTATTGGCCGCGCAGAATCCGCGATTCGACGAATTTTGGATCAGACGCAGCGGAACCGGATAGGACCGCGCTAAATCTTTTACCAGTACCGCCGATCCATCAGTAGAGCCGTTGTCAACTACGATGACTTCAAAGCTCGGATGGGTTTGCGAGGCCAGGGATTTGAGACACTCGCGCAGTAACTCTCTGCGATTCCAATTGACCACGGCCACCGTTATGGTCGGCGTAAAATTGGACGGGACCGGCACTTCAGGCTGTTGTATTATAGTACTCCAGCCAAAAACGACTGGAACGACTTGAACCTTAGATCTTATCAGGTGAATTATGAATTCGGTTGGGGCAGTTCTAAAAACCGAGCGCGAACGGCAAGGACGCGATCTGGCCGAGATCGCCGGGGAGCTATGCATCACCCAGCGCTATCTTCGGGCGATCGAACAGGACGACCTGAAGAGCTTGCCTGGAACTTTCTTCTACAAAAGTTTCGTAAAGCAGTACGCCGCCTCGCTTGGCGTCGATGAAAGCGTGCTGCAATCCGGAATCGAGTCGCTGACGGCGGTGCTGGAGCCGCTGCCGCTGCCCGGCGCCGATCCGAAATATGGAAAACGCGCTGAGCCGCCTCCCTTGCGCGACCTGGACCCGATCGTGCGCGACGGAAATCGCCGCTATTTTCCCGATTCGCGAATGGGATTATCCATCGCCGCGCTGGTCGCCATGCTGCTGGCGACTTCGGGCTTTTACGCCTGGTACAACAAAGCGGCGCAATCTGCGCCGCCCATTTCCGCTGATGAGCGGACGGCTCGCGCGGCAAATCCCGCGCCGGCCTCCGCGCGACCCATGGTCGAGGAGCCGGTGAAAACCGAAGCCGCGGCGCCGGCATCGTTGAACGTGACCAGCACGACGGGCGCCGACGGCGTGAATCATGTCGTGCTGAATCTTTCGGCCACCGAAAAGACCTGGCTCTCGATCACCAGCGAAGGCAAGCAGATTTTCTCCGGCGTTCTGGAACCGAGCCAGACCAAAACGTTAACGGGGCTGGACGTCGCCAAGATGAAGGTCGGCAACGCGGGCGGCCTGGAGGTTATGTGGAATGGAAAACCCATCGGCCCGATCGGACCGCGGGGCCAGGTGCGCATCGTGTTGTTCACGCCGGATAATTTTCAGATATTGACGCCGAATCAAGCGCTGTAAAGAATCGGCCGCGGCGGTGGCGGCCACCCCCTCTTCGCGATAAGATCAAGAAGCCATGCATCTTGTGAATCGCATGTCCCGCCTGGGGACGGAATCGGCGTTCGAAGTACTGGCGCGGGCCCGCGCGCTTGAAAAACAGGGCCGCAGCATCATTCATCTGGAAATCGGCGAGCCCGATTTCCCGACTCCGGAACATATTCGCGAGGCCGCCAAGAAAGCGCTCGACGACGGCTGGACGAAATATGGCCCGACGCAGGGCGATCCCGCGCTGCGGGAATCGATCGCCAACTATATTTCCCGCACCCGTCTCATTCGTGCCCGCGCCGAAAACGTTTGCGTCACGCCCGGGGCCAAACCCATTCTGTTTTTCGTCCTTACCGCGCTGATCGAGGAAGGAGACGAGGTCATTTATCCCGATCCCGGCTTCCCGATCTACGAATCGATGATTCGTTTTCAAGGCGGCGTGGCGAAGCCGATTCCGCTGCTTGAAAAACGCGGTTTTTCGCTCGATTTGGATCAGTTTGAAGCGCTTTTGACGCCAAAAACGAAGCTGGTGGTGCTCAATTCGCCGCACAATCCGACCGGCGGCGTCATTCCGCGCGCAGACGTGGCGCGCCTGGCCGAAATGCTGCGCGATCGCGACGTGGTGGTGCTCAGCGACGAAATTTATTCGCGGATCTGTTTCGGCGAAGAGCCGGTTTCAATCGCCAGTTTCGACGGAATGGCCGAAAAAACCGTGATCGTGGATGGGTTTTCCAAAACCTATTCCATGACGGGCTGGCGGCTCGGTTATGGGGTGATGCCGGAGTGGCTGGCGAAAGCGGTGGTAATGCTCATGGTGAATTCGAATTCGTGCACGGCGAGTTTTGTGCAGCGTGCCGGAATTACGGCGCTCGAAGGCCCGCAGGATTGCGTCGAGGCGATGGTCAAGGAATTTCGCCGCCGCCGCGACGCGATCACCGCGGCGCTGAACACGATTCCGGGATTTCGCGCGCACGCTCCCGCCGGTACGTTCTACTCGTTCCCAAGCATCGCCGATACGGGAATGAGTTCCAAGGCGATGGCCGACCTGCTGCTGAACGAGGCCGGCGTCGCCTGCCTGGACGGCACTGCTTTCGGGCGCTACGGCGACGGATACGTCCGCTTCAGTTGCGCGAATTCGCTGGAAAATATCAACGAGGCGGCCAGCCGTATCCACAAAGTTTCCGAGCGCTGGGCCTCGGCGGTCAGCTCCAGATAACTTCGCCCGCGTTGGGACGGAGTTGGGCATGATAAAACTCGTTACGATCGAGCGCGAATACGGAAGCGGCGCGAGCGCGATCGCCAAACGAGTGGCGGATCGGCTGGGATGGGAGCTGTGGGATCAGCAATTCACCGACGAAATCGCCCGCCGCCTGTCCTGCGACCGGCGCCACGTCGAGCGCCAGGAGGAACGTAACGATCCGCTGCGGCGCAGGTTATTAAAAGCGTTCGTGCGGGGTAGTTTCGAGGGCAACATCAACACACCACGCATGACCACGGCCGACGCCGAAGACATCCGGGAAACGGCCGAAGCGCTGGTGAGGGATGTCGCAGCCAGAGGCAACGCGGTCATTGTCGGGCGCGGTTCCGCCTACTATCTCTGCGAGAGGCCGGACGCGCTCCATGTTTTCATCTATGCTCCATATCCGGAGAAAGTTCGCCGCATCGTCCGTGAAGGCAAGAGCGAGGAGGAGGCCGAGGAACTGGCGCAAAGCGTGGATCGCGACCGCACCGCCTTTATCCGGCGGCACTTCGGAATCGAATGGCCCGCGCGGCAGTATTTTCATTTCATGGTGAACTCGACGATCGGCGAGGAGGAGGCGGCGGATATGATTATCCGCGCGCTGCATACAATCCGCGGCAGCAGCATGTGCCCGTAATGCCGCAGAACCTGGACGGATTTTCACTCCGCGCACGCAAATTACTGCTTCAGCGCGTCCTGTAATTTCGCGGCGAAGGGCGAAACCCGCTCCGGCGCATTTTTCTGCTCGACCGGCTTCGGCGCGGCGGGCGCTTTCGGCGGCTCCGATTGCAAATAGCGCCGCTTCTTCAGCAAACTGCGGTCCAGGGCGGAACTGTAGCCGGTCCAGACGCCTTCGACGAACGGATCTTTCTCGACCGCGCACCGCGCGCACTCCATCTTCGAATCGAGATTATCGATATGGTGCAGCAGCAGCGCCTCGGCGAACACCGGCACCTTGGGCGAGCCGTAGGCAAGCTCGCCGTGATGGCTCAGCAGCATGTGCAGAAGCAGATCGCGAACCAGCGGCGGAAAATCGGGCACCAGGCGCAGTTTCTCTTCGACGATTCGCACGCCAATCGCAATATGGCCGAGCAACTGGCCCTCGGTCGAATAGCTGAAGCCGCGGGAATAGTTGAGCTCGCGAATTTTTCCGATATCGTGCAGGATCACGCCGGTAAGCAGCAGATCGAGATCGATCCCCTCGTAGTGCGCGGCCGTGAATTTCGCCAGATGGCAAAGCGACAGCACGTGCTCGATTAAGCCGCCCAGCCAGGCATGGTGCACCGATTTGGCCGCGGGCGCGATGCGATAGGCGGCGGCGATTTCCGGATCGGCGAACACGGCTTCGAGCAGCGCGCGCAGATGCGGATCGCCGATGGAGCGGATCCAGCCCTCCAGCTCGCGAAACATTTCATCGCGATCCCGTTTTGAGACCGGAAAGTAATCGGCAAAATCGATCTCCGATTCGGCTACCGGCGTGACCTTATGAATCGTAAGCTGGGGCCGGTTTTGAAAGATCTGGTACAGTCCCTTGACGCGCACGAAATCGTCGCGATCGAAGGCGTCGAGCACTTCGGCGGCGTTGTCCCACATTTTGGCGTCGAGTTCGCCGGTGCGGTCCGCGAGGATCAGGGAAAGATAGGGGTCGCCGTGTTTTTTCTGGCGAATATCCTTGTGCTGGACGCGAAACGTCCCCTGGATCACCTGGTTGGCTTCGAGTTCGCTGATGTACGGGGATTTCACGCTTCGGAGTCTTGGATCCCTCGCATTGAAATCGGGTTCACGGGCTTAGTGGGACGACGACGTGCCCTGCACCTTCGTGCTGGTGCCCGGAACCGGAATCACCCACAGCAGCTTTTTCTTGACGGTTTTGGCCGCAACCTCTTCCTTGGTCACCGTTTCCGGTTTCAGGGCGGTGGGATCGCTCCAGGCGGTGTTCTTGCCGGGCGCGGCGCCGGAATCCTCATAACCCTGCTTAATCTCCAGGAACGCCTGCTGGCGCAGCTTGGTGAGATAATCGCGCAGCAGCGGATCGAACTTTGGCGCGGCCAGCTTGTTCTCCACTTCGAGGCGAACTTCTTCAAAGTTGGCCAGCCCGGCTTTTTGATGCTCCACCACTTTGAAAATGTAGAAGCCGGCCGGATGATCCAGCTTGAACGGATCGCTGACGTAGCCGCGAGGCTGATTCCACAGCGCATCCTCGATCTGCTTGGCCAGCTCGCCTTTCTGCATCGGAGGCATTTCGCCTCCGGTCGCCGCGTCGGCATCATCGGAGTTGGCCTGAACCAGGTCCTCGAATTTCTCTCCCTTGCGCGCGCGCGCCACCAGATCCTTCGCCTTGCGCTCGGCCAGCAGCACGCCTCCAGAATCCTTGCCTTCGGTCGAGATATAAAGCTTTTCGAGGAACACGCGCTCCTGGCGCTGAAATTCGTCTTTATGCTCGTTGTAATATTTTTCCAGATCCTCGCGCTTGAATTCGAGCTTGCTCGAAACTTCCTGCCGGATGACGCGATCGACATAGGCCTGATTTTTCAGCTCGGCTTTGTAATCTTCAAACGACATCCCGGTCTGCTGGCGCACGAACTGCTGGAATTTTTCCGGATCGGCGATGCCGGACCGGCGCTGCGCGTCGGCGAGTTTTTTGGTCACTTCAGCGTCCACTTTCAGATCGAGCTCTTTGCCCTTCTGGATGAGCAGAAGCCGGTCAATACGCCCGCGCAGAACATTGCGCGAGGCGTTGTCCACGGCTTCCTGAAGCGCGCGGCCGGTGAGGCCCTGGCTGCGAAATTCGGCCTCGGCGTCCTTGCGATCTTTCTCCAGCTCGCTGCGCGTAATGATGTCCCCGTTGACCTTGCAAACGATTTCCTCGATGGTGGTAACATCCGCCGCCGAAGCGATCGCCGCCGTTACACACATGCATACTACCCAAAAACGCATACCAAAATTATTGCACGGCAGGAGCGATCCTGGCGTAAAGCCGCCCTGTTCCCGTACGCCAGGATAGGCTAATTTGACGCCGCCGGCATCGACGCACCGGCCGAATCCGCCAGCGTCACCTGCGATTTGCTCACAAGGGCTTGCGGCTCTTCAGGAACACGGTCCGGCCAATCCCGGGATCCTGATGGAGTGGCTGGAGGCTGTCCGCCACTGGTGAGCGATATTCTCAAGAGAGAATGAGCAGGAGTGAGCGATAAGGTTGTGAAACGAGCAGGACAGTTACTGCTATCGGCGATCGGGGCGGGCGCCGTGACGTGGGTGGCCTACCGCGTGATTCCCGTCAACGCCACCACCGCGGGTTTTGCCTACCTGCTCTTGGTTCTTGTGGTGGCGAGCGTGTGGGGCTTCCTGGAAGCCGCAGTCACATCGATTCTGTCGACATTGGCTCTTAATTTCTACTTCCTTCCGCCCGTCCACACTCTGACCATCGCGGATCCGCAGAACTGGGTGGCGTTGTTCAGCTTTCTCGCAACTTCTTTAGTGGCCAGCCGCCTCTCAACGAAGGCGAAACGGCGCGCGGCGGACGCCATGGAGCGGCAGCAAGACTTAGAGCGGCTCTATGCCTTTAGCCTCGCGATTCTTTTGATCGGCGCCGATCAGCCGTTTGCCAAAGCAGCTGGCCCAAAAGCTGGCGGAAACCTTTGATTTGAGCATGGTCATGCTCTATGACCGGCAAAACGATGAAATCCACCGCGCAGGTCCGGCAAACTGCGAAGGAATCGAAGAGCAGCTTCGGGAAGCTGCCCGGCAAGGAATTTCCTTTCAAGACGCGGGATGCGCGCGTGTCATTACCGCGGTCCGGCTGGGATCAGATCCGATTGCAAGCATAGCCATGCAAGGCGCGGCCATGCCAGACTCGGTATTGCAAGGAATTGCGAATCTCGTGGCGATCGGACTTGAGCGAGCCCGGGCCCAAGAGCTGGCACGGAAAATGGAAACCACGCGCCAGACCGAACGGCTGCGAACCGCTTTGATTGACGCCATGGCTCACGAGTTCAAGACGCCGCTAACCTCCATTAAGGCGGCCACGACATCGCTATTGGCAAATCCCAACTATCCCGAGGAACGGAGGACGCAGATCCTGAAGATCGCGGACGATGAAGCGGATCATTTGCGGGAACTCATTGATGACGCGCTCGAGATGGCGCGCCTTGAAGCAACCGATATCGATATTCAGGCGCAGCCTTCCGATCTCGGCGAAATCGTGCGCGAGGTGATCGCCGCCTGGAGAGCTTCCATCGACGGACGAATCCTTGAAATTTCCGCCGATCCCCAAACGCCCCACGTCCTCCTCGACCGGCGACTCATCAAGCTCGCAATCAAGCAGCTCATCGATAATGCGTTGAAGTATTCGCCTCCGGATTTGCCCGTGCAGCTTCGCATCGAAGGGTCCGAGGAGGGCGTCCGCCTGGAGATTACGGACCGCGGGCCGGGAATCCCGAAGCAGGAGCAACAACGGATTTTCCAACGATTCCATCGTGTCCCTTCCTCGGATTCGGTTCCAGGCTTGGGACTGGTCCTCAGCATCGCGCAACGGATCGTGGAGTCCCATCGCGGCAACCTGACTCTAACCAGCGAGCGAGGACGGACCACTTTCCGCCTCACCCTCCCCGCGGACCAAGACAGGACGCCGTCATGAGCACCGGCCGAATTGCAGATCCGCCGTATTCTTCAGATCACGCTGGCCGGCGCGGGGTACGAAGTGGAGGAAGCCAAGAGTGGAGAAGAAGCGCTGGAAAAAATCCGCAAGTTTCGGCCGGACCTTGTCGTCTTGGATCTCAATATGCCGGGCATGGGCAGCCTGGCGGCCTGTCGCGCCATCCGCGGCAACACAGATATCGCCATCGTCATGCTCACGGTCCGCAACGCGGAGGCCGACAAAGTGGAGGCGCTCGATGCAGGCGCGGATGATTTCGTTACAAAGCCCTTCAGCACTCCGGAACTCCTGGCCAGAATACGCGCAGCCCTGCGGCGGGTGCCGGTCTCACCCCTGGCAGCGCCGCGAGTTCGCGCGGGTAAGCTCGAGATCGACTTCATGGCCCGAACCGTCTCGAACGGGAATAAGCGTGCTCATCTCACCCCAAAAGAACTTGAGCTTCTCCGCTATTTGGTCCAACATGCCGATCAGGCAGTTTCCCATCGGAAACTCTTGCAGGCGATATTGGGGGCCGGAGTATGGAGACCAGGTGGACTATCTTCGGGTTTTCATCAAGAATCTGCGCAAAAAGGTCGAACTGGACCCGGAAAATCCTGAATACATTACTACCGAGCCCTGGTTCGGTTACCGTTTCAACGGCACGCCCGAACGAGCCTGACCTCTTCGAAGCGACAGGCTGTGTCATCTTCATCACTTTTTTATGCTTTCTCTATGACTTCTTTAGTTCCTCCAGCCTAAGCTCACATTGTGGAAATTGAAAGGCTGTTGGCCGTTCCCGAGGTCTTCACGTCCTCGCCGGCAAGCGAGCGTTGGCTCCGTTTTGGTGTGGTCTTCATGTCTCCCGCGGCAACGCGCGCTGCATTACGGAAAATTGCGAAGCTTGGGTAAGCGTCTCGTAAACCGCTCTTTCTGACGCACCGGTCGGCGGTGCATTGTGGTGTCATGAGCGACAGCGTCATGGAGGCGAAGCCTCTCAACCCGAAAGCAGACGAGTGGGCCGAACGAATCGCGGCGCAAGGGCGCAGCGGGATGTCCGTCAAGCAGTTCTGCAGGGAACAGGGGCTGACGGAGTGGTCCTTT
>Ga0070738_10006717_pt1 | contig 11892 bp, 9 predicted proteins | sample Coa_R2_2_FD_66446 | JGI IMG/M metagenome (GOLD analysis project Ga0070738, IMG submission 66446) | Surface soil microbial communities from Centralia Pennsylvania, which are recovering from an underground coalmine fire - Coalmine... | ecosystem: Environmental > Terrestrial > Soil > Unclassified ... | reverse complement strand
CGACGTGCGGCCGGTGCCGTGGCTGCATTGAGTTCCGTTGACTTCGGGCCCGATCGAGACCGCCGGACCAGAGCGGGGGACGGCCGTTCCCGCTCGGCGCTGGCCGGGCTACGAAACGGGACCGCCAGCGCGGCCCGTCAGCGTGACAGGCCTCGGTCGCGCGGGGAGCGGGCTGTCACCGGGCCTGGTTGTTTCGATCGTGACGGGGCGTGCAGCGCTGCGGCCGGCACGGTCCTCAGCTCTTCCGGAGGGGAGCGACCGGCGCCGTGCCGACCCGGCCGGCGGCGTGAACGCGATAACGCGAACAGACGGAGTTGAAGTATCGATACCACTTCGTCGAATGGCGCGAGCGGTTGCGCCGCGCGGGCACGCCGGCACGGGAACAGCGATCATGCGGGAGCTGGACCATGATCGGACTCCACTTCATCCACCCGGCCCGGACGACGGGCCCACGGCGGCGCTCTCCATTCCCAGGCTCTGACCCAGCGCTCGCTCAAACGAATGAACCAGTAGTCCTCTGATACGCCGATCCCCACGGTCCCGGCCTTGCTGATTATTGAACCGCATCGTGTCTCTGTCAAGAATGTGGGGCCAGAAGGCACTGCACGCGGAAAACCCATCCTGATGAAGCGATCCCCACCGGACCATTTCGGAAGGCCCTTGCCAATGGCGCGAACCCGGCGCGGGGAGAGTCCCAGCGTTCCCGCTCCTGGTGTGGTTCGTGGGAGTCTACCCGGGGAGGCTGGCACCGTGGTGGAAGTTCGTGTGAGTTTTCCAGGAAGAATCGCCGGCGGCATGGCTCGCGATCGATCCAGATCGGATGCCGGCCTTCCGAAGCGGTGCAAACGCTGACGATTCCGAACGCTGGCACGCAGACTTCAACGTGGTCCCGTCCGGTTGGGATCCCTGCGTGCGATCTCTGGCGGTCGGCCGGGGGCTCCGCCGGCTGGCGCCGTCTCCGACCCCAGCCACCCCTGTGGGCCAGCCTCCCGCGGCTGGCAAGAGGAAGTCGAGGGCGGCTGCCCCACCGCGCCAGGGTGGCTGGGGTCGGCGGCCCACGGGGCCGACGCCCCCAGGAGAGCCAGGCCGCGGGCCCGGCGTGCGGGACTCTCCTCGGAGCCGAGAGCCATCCGTCCGGCGGTTGTGGTTGACGGGCGGGCCGAATCGGCTTAGACTCCCCCCGAGTCCCGTCAGGTTCGATGCGGGCCGTCGGGCTGGCGCGGCGCGATGTCCGTGATCTCGTGGGTCGGATCTGGAGCTTCGCACGCGGTCGTACCAAGAGGATCTCTCCCGAGGTCGCGCGGAAAGGATTCCGCAATGGGCTCGATGAGCCGGATGCCGTGGCGGATTGCGATCGGGGCGGCCACGATGGCCAGCGCGATCGGCCTGCTGATCGTGGCGGGCTGTACGCTGGATAAGACCGAGAGCCGGCCCCAGAACGTCTTCAACCGGATCGGCGGCCACGGCGGCGGCGGCCAGGTCATCGAGCCGAGGCGCTGCTGGCTGCGCGTGGTGATCCTCAACCGGCCCTTCCGTGACCCGGCGATCAACGAAGTGATCTGGAGGGTGGCCGACGAGCAGGTGGTCGCGCCGGCGGTGCGGAAGGCCAACGAAGCCAACGGCCTCCGGATCGGCCGGGTCACCGGCGAGATGCCTCGGGAGGTCGAGACGATCCTCAAGGAGGGAGAGCCGCGGAATCCCAAGGTCGTGCCCACGAATCTGTTCATCGAGAGCGGCGAGCAGAGCCTGATCAGCATCAGCGAGCCCGTCGCCCAGATCAGTCTGCTGGTGAACAAGGATAACCGGGTCTCGGGCAAGGATTACCAGGCCGCCAGCGGATTCATCCGCGTGACCGCCCGGCATGACGGGGCTCATGGCGTCGCGCTGCGCCTGGTCCCGGAGATCCACCACGGCCCCCTCCAGCGCACCTTCCCGGCGCTGCCCAACGCGACGGGGTTTGCCCCCCAGGAGCTGAGCATCCGCGACGGTCAGCAGGAGGACTCCATCCCCGAACTGGCCGCCGACCTGGTCCTCGAGAACGGTCAGGTCGCGATCATGGGCTGCCGCCCGGAGAGTCAGCGCAGCCTGGGCAGCTTCCTGTTCAGCGAGGCCACTGCCGAGAGCGGTCCCAGCCACCAGCGGTTGATCCTGATCTGGGCTTCGCGCAACTTGCCCGGCGTGCTCGCCGACCAGTCCAAGAACCACGATCGCCCCAAGCTGTTCAAACGCCAGTTCGGATCGCCGCCGCCCCCGTCGCCGACGCCATCCCCTGCATCGCCCCATTGATACGTGGTGCGGTCTGCTCGCAGCAAGCACTCCGCGCCCCGGCGGATGGAGCACGGATCATGGATGGTTTCCCGGAACCAGAGCCGGTAGAGTGGAACGGGTCTGGGAAGCGGCCGTTCCGGACGAGGGTGGATCTCCAGGCTGGGGCCGGGTCGCGGCGATGGCGGGCGCATGCGGCCCACCGAGCCGAGTCGATCGCGGCCCCTCACCACGTGTTCCGGCCGCGGCCGGCGGGTGGCGGGGAGCTGCGCGGGATGGCCGCGAATTCCACGACTGGGCGCGGGGAGCTCGAACCGATCCGGCTGGATGGTTCGCGCGGTGAGGGGGGCGGGCAGATCCTGCGGACTGCGCTGACACTCTCGCTGCTGACCGGTCGGCCGTTCCGCATGGTGAAGATCCGAGCCAACCGGGACCAGCCCGGGTTGCGTCCCCAGCACAAGACGGCCGTCGATGCGGCCGCCGAGCTGGGCCGGGCCGCGGTGACCGGCGCGGCGGTCGGCGCGCGCGAGCTGACGTTTCGGCCCGGACCGCACGAGCCGCGCGACCTGACCATCGACATCGGCACGGCCGGGTCCACCGGGCTGGTGCTCCAGACGCTGCACCTGCCCCTGGCCCTGCGCGGCCGTGACCCCGTGCGGGTGGTGCTCGAGGGCGGGACGTTCAACCCCAAGGCGCCGGCCTACCCGTTCCTGGAACGAACCTGGTGCGCCTACCTCGCCGCCTTCGGCATGCGTCTGGCCCTGACGATGCCCGCGGCCGGCTTTTATCCCCGCGGCGGCGGCCGGCTGGAGGCCTGGGTCGAGCCGGCCCAGCCGCGGCCCTGGACCCTGACCGACCGCGGCCCCCTGTCCCGGCTGGTCGGAACGGCTGGGGTGGCCAACCTCCGCGACGACATCGCCCGCCGGATGCGCGACCGCGCCCTCCATCGGCTGAACGCGCACGGCCTGGCGGCCGACATCGAGCTGGTCCACTGGCCCAGCCCGGGACAGGGGGCCGCCCTGAGCCTGACCGCCGAGCACGACGCGGCCGTGCCCGCCACCTTCGTCGGACTCGGCGCGCGGGGCAAGCCGTCGGAGGCTGTCGCCGACGAGGCCGTCGACCAGTTGCTCGCCTTCGAGGCCATCCCCGGCGCCGCGGTCGACCCTCACTCGGCCGACCAGATCCTCCTCCCCCTGGCGTTCGCCCCGGGGCGCAGCCAATTCACCGTCAGCGCGGTCACCGAACACCTCCGCACCAACGCCGAGACCATCACCGCCTTCCTCGACCGCTCGATCACCATCGAAGAACCCCGCGGCCAAGCTCAGCCCGGGCGGGTCGTGATCGAGTGAAGACGCCCTCTCGTTCCGACCCGGACCCGGATATCCTGGTGGCGGAGATCGAGATCCCTCGGCGCCCGCCCGATGGCCGCGCCGCCGGACCGGGTCACGGACCGGCGCTTGGCGCGCCGTCCTCACGCTCGTGATCGCCGTCGCCTGCTTCGCGGTCTTGGTGGCGATGGTCGCCAGCGGCGTGCCCGCGATCACACCGAATGCCCAGCCGTGGCTCGAGTGGGGAGCGAACTTCGGGCCATCCGTCGTCTGCGACCACCAGCCCTGGCGGCTGGTCACCGCCGTGTTCCTTCACAGTTGCCCGGGTTCAGCGCGCCGTTGATCAGGACGGTGGAGGGCCTCCCGTCCGCCGCGCGACGGACGCTCGAGAGGGTCCCCGTGTTGACCACGACCGCGGGATTCCCCCGGCCCGCGGCCAGGGCCTCGCCGAAGGGGAAGCCGAAGCTGTAGACGGGCCGGGTCTCGACCAGCTCCGCCTCCTTCAGGAGATCGATCGGCGTGGGCAGTTCCGGAATCCCGGCGAGCTTGAGGATCGCCAGGTCGGGATCGGCGGCGGTCGCCACCAGCTCCGCGGGGACCTCGTGCCGCCGGGGAGTCCCACTCCGCAGCACGACCTGAATCCGGGGCGGCGTGTCGGACACGTCTCTGGGGAGACTGACGACGTGATCGTTGGTCACCACGTAGCCGGTCTGACCCTCTGCGCGGATCAAGAAGCCCGAGCCTGACTGAGTCGCGCCCGGGTCATCCTCGGCGGACGTCACGATCATGACGGTCGCCTCCTTGATCGCGGACAAGGTCGCGATCGGGAGGCTCCCCTGCGCCGCCCCGGCCGTCGCGGCCAGGCCGATCACCATCATCGCGCGAGTTGGCCCGCGAAACACGTCGGTTCCTCCATCGGCCGATTTCTTGAAACAGCGCGGGGCTGGGGATAGACTATCCTCATGACCATCGAACAACTTCGTAAGTTGCACCAGGCGCGGCCGTTCGAGTCATTCGACCTCCATCTCGCCGATGGGCGTTCGATCCCCGTTAACCATCCCGAGCTACTTAGCTTCTCCACCACGGGCCGAACGATCGCCGTGGGGGTACCGGATGGGACGATCGAGATCGTGGACCTGCTCTTGGTCGTGAGCCTCAAGCCGCATCCGCCGGCCTCGGGGCGCCGAGGCCGGCAGCGGGGCCAGTCAGCCCAGTGACGATCCTTTTCCGGTCAGGCCGATTCGCCTACGCCTCCAGCGCCGCCCGGGTGCGCTTCACCAGGTTGTTGTCCCGATCCGCCGAGCCCGGCAGGAGGAGCAGGCTGGCGGCCAGGTAGCGCTCGCGGTAGGCGGGCGAGGCGTGGTAGTAGTCCTCCAGCACGGCCGAGCTGAACTTGTAATCGTGGGGATCGTCCCCCTTGAGGAACACCAGCCGCCGCGCCGCGTGGATCAGCGGCTCGGGCTCGTGTCCGGCCTGCAAGTAGGCCAGCGCCTGCCGCGCGGCGGCGAGCTTGTCGCGGCTGGCCTCGGCGAAGATCTCCGCGACCGCCTCCGCGCAATCCTTCGACTTCGACGTGCCGGCCGGCTCGAGCTGGTCGATCCGGGCGTCGCGCACCCTGCCGCGGCCGCCGAGTGCCCCGCGGAACAGGGTCAGGAACGCGGCGTTCTGGAGCATCAGCAGCCGGCGGGTCAGGTCGTCGCCGCTGGCCTGGTAGGCGTAGTGCAACGCATTCGTCGAGGTCACCGCGTGCAGCGAGACGATCCCCGGCTGGCGCAGCAGCAACTCCCCTGCCCCGTCGAAGAGGGCATCCCAGATCGATTGGGGCGCCACCCCGCGGTTGAGCAGCTCGACGACCTGCTCGCAGGCGTCGTCCTCCGAGCCCTTGCGCAAGGTCGTGAGCAAATCCGCCGAGGCTGCCGAATCCGGCTTGCCCGCGTACCAGCCCTCCTTGATCCGGGCGGCCCGCGACTGGTTGTGCCGCCAGGAGCGGTCGGCCGGGTCGTCGCGCTGGGCCGGGTTGCCGTCCTCGTGCATCAAGAGGGCGTAGGCCAGCGACCGCAGGATCGGCTCGGCGTGCTGCCAGCCGATGCACTGGAGCGTCCGCCAACTGTTGGCCACGTAGATGGCCTTGTGGCCGATCGAGCGGAAGTCGCGGGCACCGTAGCGGAAGAACAGCTCATAGACCTCGTTCGCGCCCGCGGTGCGAGCCAGCCCGGCGGTCGCCGCGTCGGCCGCCGATTCGTCCCAGCGGTCCATGGCCGCGACGAACGCCTCGCGCGCCCGGCCCGACGGAGGAACCGCGGACTCATCGACCGGGCCCATCGTCCAGTTCCCCTCGCGGACGTCCTGCGCCTGCGAGCTCTTGAAGTAATCCAGCGCCCAGAAGATCGGCAGCCAGCGGTCGGTATCGGGCGACCCCAGGCTGGCCAGGTGTGCCGAGTTGACCACCAGCACCGCGTGGAACTTGTGCCCGACGCTGGGCCGCGGCTGGACGTTGCGCACGCCGGCCAGCAGGAGTGCCGCCAGCACCTCGCGATAGCTCAGCCCCTTGTGGATCCGCCCGGCCACCTCCTCCAGCAGCCGGTTGCGCGGGGTCTCCTCCAGCAGCCGGACCAGGGGCTCGATCTCGGGCTGGAGCCGCACCACCTTCGGGTCCAACTTCGCCTCGCCGGCCGAGACCGGCCCGAGCCGGGACAGGAAGCCCAGCTCGCCGAGGCCCACCAGCGCGCCGCCCGCCGCGGACGCGCCCAAGAACCGCCGCCGATTGGTTCGCATGACCAGAGTCTCCGAAATTCAAGATTAGAGTCTGTTCCTGAAGCCCCCGCAGGGGGCGGACGGACGTAGCCAGGGGCGTCAGCCCCTGGGGAACCGCCGCGCCACCCACCCAACCCCTTCCTGTGGGCCATCCGCCGCCGCCACCGCAGGCACAGCCTGCGGTGGCGGCGGCGGATGCGATGGATTTTGGGGCGCGGGGTCCTGGTACCGCGGTCCAGGGGCTGACGCCCCTGGCTACGTCCGATCGCCCCTCCGGGGCTTACGGAACAGACTAAGGAATCGTTTATCTCGCGTCGTAGCGCATGCCCCGCGGAGGAGCAAAGACGCGCCCGCCGGCGACATACGTGGCGAGAACCTGGATCTCCCTGATCTGGTCCTCCGGGCAGGTCAGGAGATCCCGGTTGATGATGACGAAGTCGGCCTGCTTGCCCGCCTCGAGCGACCCGATCCGATCTTCCAGGAAGAGGAGGCGGGCGTTGTTGATGGTGTAGAAACGGAGGGCTTGCTCGCGGCTGAGGGCCTCCTCGGGGTGGAGCTGTCCCTCATAGCCCTTGGCTCGCCGGGTGATCGTGACCCACATCCCCAGGAACGGGTTATACGGGTTGATCGATCGGAGCGAGCCGATCTTCTGCATGTGGTCGGAGCCGCCCCCGGCGGTCACGCCGGCCTCGAAGAGACTTTTCAACGGCTGGAAGTACCGCAGCCGGTCGTAGCCGAACTGGGCGACGAGGGTCCGGGTGTCGAGGTAGAGCCAGGCCGGCTGGATGTCCACCACGACGCCCAGCCGGGCGGCCGTCTCGATGGCCGCGCGGCTCATGAAGTTCGAGTGGGTGATGCAGGGCCGGGTCGGGACGACCGGCATCTGTTTGTTGACCGCGTCGTAGGCGTCCAGCAGGTTGTGCACGGCGCCGTCGCCGACGGTGTGGGCGGTGTACTGGAGGCCCGCCGCGACGGTCGCCCGCACGATCGACAGGAGCCGGTCCGGGGGGATGAACAGCACGCCGCGGTAGCTCGGGTCATCGATGGAATAGATCCGGCTCACGCCCCAGGGCTGGCGCATGTAGGCGCTGCCGGTGAGCATGCCGCCATCGAGGTACGTCTTGATGCCGACGATCCGGAGCCGCGCGCCCCCCTGGCGGAGCGGGTGCTCGGCCGTCTTGCGGATCTCCGCCAGGACCTTTTCGAGGGGGCCCATCGTCTCAACATGCCGCGAGATCGCCACGCGGACCGGCAGCGCGCCGGCCTCGTGCAGCCGCTGGTAGCGGTCGATCTCCGAATCACTGGCGTCGCGGTCGATGATCGACGTGAGGCCGACCGAGTTGTAGTCCTTGAGCAAGGCGATCAGCCGCCGGTCCTGGTCCTGCGCCGTCGGCTTGCGGTCCGAGGGCGTGGCCTTGATGTACCGGCTACAGTTGCGGAGGATGCCGGTCGGCTCCCCGGTGCGCGGGTCTTTCTCCACCTTGCCCGCCCCCTCGACCCGGAAGTCCTTGTCGATCCCGCTGAGCTTCAGTGCCAGCGAGTTGACCGAGGCATCCGGGCCGGTCGCGAACAGCACGGGATTCTGGGGTGCGACCTGGTCCAGCTCCTCCTTGGTCGGATAGCGCTGCTCCTTGAGCCGGGTGATGAACACCTGGCGTACGACGATCCAGCGGTCGGGGCCCAGCGCCCGGGCCCGCGACTGGATGTAGTCGAGCACATCCTGGATCGTCTCCATCTCCGGGACCGGGTGGTCGAACTCGGTCAGGCAGGCGTCGGACGGGTGCACGTGCGAATCGATCAGGCCGGGCAGGACCGTCTTGCCCCCGAGGTCGATCACTGTCGTACTCGGCCCGCGCGTCGTGAAGACCTCCTCATCGGTCCCGACGCGGATCAGACGATCTCCCTTGACCGCCAGGGCCTGGCGGATCGAGAAGGCCCGATCCACCGTGACGATCTTGCCATGGTGGAGGATCACGTCCGCCTGCTCCTGGGCTGCCGCGGGCCAGCGGGAGAAGCCGAGTGCCAGGGACACGAGGGCCAGCCATGCGGCCGCGCGAAGGATCGTCATGGAGCGAGCTCGGGGGAGAGTGGATTCGATTCGTGGGCGGCTTCCCACGGACCGACGGCACGACCCGGGGGCGGAGGCTCCGGAAGCCCCCGCGCCTCATTCTGCCGCGCGGCGATGGTCGGGGCAACCCTCGCGGTCGGTGGAGTGCCCGACTGTGCCGGTCACCCATCATCCGAAAAAATCGGCCGGACGCTTCGCACCGTTGGCTCCGTTCGAATCGTAATCAAGAGTATCGGGCGGCGGCGAAGCCCGACGAGGTCACCCGGCCGGGGCCTGCCATTTCCAGATGACAGCAGCAAAGGAGCGCGAACAGGAGTCCGGTGATGGTATCCTCAAGGCAGCGCGGCGGGCGGTGGTCGATCCTGGTCCTGGCCGGGGTCCTCGCCGCCGGGATTGTCTCCGGTCCATCCGCCTTCGCCCGGGGCGGGCACGGCGGACACGGCGGCGTCGGACACGGCGGTGGATCCTGGGGCGGCCGCCCGTACTTCGGTGGGTACGCCTACCACGGCCCACGCTACGGTTCTGGGTACGGCTACGGGCCGTACTTCAACATGAGCGGGATGGGCTACTCCGGCTATCCCGGCTCGGTCTGGACACCCTGGGACTGGATGACCAACTCCGGCTATTCCGGCTCAGTCTGGACGCCCTGGGACTGGATGACCAACTCCAGCTATCCCGGTTGGATCGGCGGATACGGTTCCGGGACCGCCTACGGATTTCCTTTGGGCGTCTTCGGGTCTGGATCGCAGTATCCCTATCCCGACTGGCCTTCCGGCGTCATCCGGCGGGCCCCGCGCCATCGCGGGCTGTGAGAACGGCGGCTGTCCCACTCCTCTCGCCGGTTCAGCCCACGAGCAGAGCCGCTACGGCGAATCGCCGCAAGCTCTCCTCGAGCTGGCGCGCCAGCAAGGGCTCGGTCTCGGCGGGGTCGGTGATCGGCCGCCCCTGCGCCTGGATGGTGAAGACCCCGTCCTGGACCGCGGTCTGCAGCTCGGCCAGCAGCGCGGATCGATCGCGATGGCCGTCGAGCCGGGGGAGGATGAATTGATCGAAATCCATCAGGGTGATCATCCGATGGCGGAGATTGGCCACCCGTGGCCCGGCGGCCACCTGGCGGCGGGCGATCGGGCTGGCGCAGGGGAATTCGCCGATCGCGGTGGCGAATTCCGGCTCGAGGACCTGCACCTCGACGTAGTCATTCGCGGCGGCGGCCAGCAGGGTCTCGGCGAGCTGGCTGGGTGAAGCCGCGGGCCGGGACGGCCTGGCGTGGTCGGGCCCGGCGGCTCGGCCGGCGAGCCGGTCCTGGACCTGGGACCAGAGTGCCTCGAACGGCAGCGATCGGGGCCAGGTCTCGGCCAGGATCCGCAGGGCCGTCCCGATGACCGGGTCGTTGGTGGAGAGGGCGAAGTCGCCGTGAAAGTTCCGGAACTCTTCCGCTCCGTCGGGGCTGGGCGTGGAGCCCGCCGGGGCCGGGCGGACCAGGGCGGCGATCCGGAGTGACATCAGTCCGGTCGCCGTGGGCGCGCGGGAACAGGCAACGCCCTCCCGGCAGAGCACCGCCTGTCGAAACGATTGACCCTTGAGATAGTCGTAATACTGCTCGCGGGCCAGCCAGTCCGCCGAATCCCCGAAGGGGCGGAGCAGCTCGGGAGGTTGGGCGGCGGCCATGTTGCCGAACTTGGCTTCCGCAACATAATACAGGCCGGCGGCCCCGGCTCGGGCCACAAATTCGTGCACGTACATCGGCCGGTTCGACTCCTCCAGGTACTCGTGGTACAGGTAGGAATCGGGCCGGGACAGGATCAGGTCGGCTTCCTCCCTGAGGGCGCGGGCATAGGGGCTCTCCCCCTTCAGCAGCGCCCGGGACAGGATCCGAAGCAGGTCCCGACTGGCGCGGACTCGCTCCCGCCCGCCGGTGAGCTCCCGCGCATGGAAGAACATCATGTCCCGGACCATCGCCCCCATGTGCCAGCCGGGATGGGTGTTGTAGCTGATGTAAGCCAGACCGTGGGGTGTCAGGGCCTCGGCGCAGAACCGCAAGAGCCGCTCCTGGATCTCTTCGGAGACCCACGAGAAGACGCCATGGGCCACAATGAAGTCGAATCGGCCGAAGTCCGACCCGACGTCCAGGATGCTCAGCTCGTGCAGCTCGATGTTCTCCAGGCCGAGCTCGGCGATCGCGGCCCGGCCGTCGGCGACCTGCCGCGGCGAGACGTCGATCCCGACGAACTGGGCCCGGGGCAGCGAGAAGGCCATGGGGATCAGGTTGTCGCCCCGGGCGCAGCCCACCTCCAGCACCCGGCAGTTCTCGACCTCCGGCGGCGTCATCGCGTAGAGCCGCCCCAGCGCGGCCAGGTGGTTCGGGTGCATCAGGTACAGCGCGAACCCTTCGTAGGGGATCTCATCGTAACTCGCGCCGACGGAGAGCGACATGGTCGTCCTCTTTGTTATTTGTTGCATGTTATTTGTTATTGGTGGTGCGGTCTCCAACCTCCTCCCCACCATTCGCCTCGCGGCCTCGACCTCGATGCCCCGCCTCGCGACGGGATCGGGCAGAACTGCGAATGACTAATAACAAATAACAAATAACTAATGACTAACAGGAAAATCCTCGGGGATCGGGATGGTGACCCGTCCCGTGGCGGCCCACTCGGTGCCGCGGAGCATCACGGTGCGGAAGCCCGGGCATCGGATCGCCGTCGTCTCGCTGCCCATGACGTGGCCCATCACCGTGGTGAAAACGCGTCCCTTGCCATAAGGGATGACCCAGATCATCGGTTCGTGACTGCCGGTGCCCCCTTTGTCCTTGGCCGAATAGGCCGTGGCCAGGATCTCCAGGTGCGCTGCCGGCCCGCGCTGGCCATGATAGAGCTCGTCCTTCGCGTGCATCCACTCGGTGGGCATGCCGCGGGTGATCGGGTGGTTCGGATTGCGGACGACGACCTTGAAGGCATGGGGCGCGCCGTGCCCCGAGCTCGGCCCTTGCCCCTTGGGGGTCCGCACGACCTGGCCGGACTCATCCACCGTGAGCCGGTCGCCGAAATCCCGACTCCGCCAGCCCAGGCCGATCATCTCGTTGAAGGCGGGCCAGTCGGGGAACGCATTATTCGCCGCGTGGATGATCGCCAGACCCCCTCCGTTGGCGACATAGTCCTCCAGCGCCTTGCGGACCTCCGCCGGCCAGGGCTCGCCGTTGTAATTGCTGAGCACCACATCATACCTGGCAAAATCGGGGTGAAACGCGTCCCAGGCCGACGGCTTGGCCCTCGGGCCGGGCGTGGTGGCCACGTCCACCGTGAACCGGCCCGAGCCCTCCAGCTCGGCCTTCATCGGCGGGGTCATCGCCCGCCAGTTGTGATTGTTCTGCCCGTCCACGATCAGGACGCGGAGTTTTTCCTCGGCACCCAGGACCTGGCCCCACTGACCCACGCCCAGCGCCCATCCGGCGCACAACCCGACGATCACCGCGCCGCTGCG
>Ga0070738_10006716_pt1 | contig 11893 bp, 10 predicted proteins | sample Coa_R2_2_FD_66446 | JGI IMG/M metagenome (GOLD analysis project Ga0070738, IMG submission 66446) | Surface soil microbial communities from Centralia Pennsylvania, which are recovering from an underground coalmine fire - Coalmine... | ecosystem: Environmental > Terrestrial > Soil > Unclassified ... | reverse complement strand
GTAGAGTTCGACTGCGCGCTCATCAGGGGTAATGCCGGTGCGGTGTTGTCCGATGTCGAGGTCCAACAGAACCTCAAGGCTTGTTCCGCCCGTTGCCGAGCGATTTCTCGCAGCATGTTCGGACAGAGCGTGTACGGTCGAAGCGTCATCGGCAATGACCGAAAACTGCACATTGGGATAATGCCGGGCGAGGTCGAAAAATCGTTGGACCGCCGGACCCACGGGCTGGTACGCCAGCAGGAGGTCTCGCGCTCCCGAATTCGCTGCCATTTCGGCTTCTGCAACGGTGGCGCATTTGAATTTCGTGAAACCCATCCGGAGTTGAAGTTCCACGATCGCAGGCATCTTGTGGGTCTTGATATGCGGCCGAATCCGTTGCGGATCTCCTGCGATTCGGAGCATTCGCCGACAGTTCTCCTCGACACGATCCGCGTACACCAGTAACGCCGGCGAGGCCAAAGACTCAACCCCTTTGGTTTCGTACCACTTTCCGTCCGATACCGGGCTGCTCATGACAGCGCGAATATGACCTCAATCTCCACCGTGATGTTGGCCGGAAGCGAATGTGTGCCGACGGCGCTCCGAGCGCCAATGCCTCTTTCCTCTCCCCAAATCTCAACGAAAAGCTCACTGCACCCGTTGATGACCTTCGGGTGCTCGGTGAAATCATCCGTGCAATTCACCAAGCCAAAGGTTTTCACGATGCGATCGACTTTATCGAGGCTGCCGAGGGCGCGACGCAAGCTCGCCAGAATGGTCAAGCCCGCCTGGCGCGCTGCCGCTTTGGCGTATTCGATGTCCACTTCGAGTCCGACGCGACCCGTCATGAACGATCCGTCGGCCTTGAGTGGGCCGTGCCCGGAGACGTAAGCCAAATTGCCAACGACGATTACTGGCTTATAGACTCCCATCGGTGTCGGCGCTGGGGGTAGTTGAAGGTTCAGTTCACTAAGCCTGGCTTCGGCCGTCTGACCGCGTTGTTTGCTGGAAGCTTTGGGCATATGTAATCCAAACTGATTATTCTTGCCGCGGCCAAAGGATTTGGTGCTTCGGCACGGAGGTCAAGGGGTTTGATACCTTGGCGAGTTTAAGATCACCACGCCAGTTGGATCGAAGCGCGGCGGCGTCCTTATGGTGACCCAAAGGTCAGGACGCGTTCTGGACGGTTTCAGGGGTTTCGATCGGCTCAAGCGCCTGTACCACTTCAATTGGTGTGTTGAAGCTCGATTCCTGCTCATCATCTTCCATCATGCGGGAGCAGGCGGCGCAGATGTTGGGATTGGGCCTTTCTTCATAGTTCCGAATCGAGAAAGGCTCGCCGCAACAAATGCAGATTCGGGAAATCATCCGTCCCGGAGTGTCGTGCGATACCAGTGGCGCTTCAAATGGTATTTATCGAAAGTTATTCACAGTCATCCCGAGGGCATTCCGGAGCGCCCGTCTCCGCTGTGCGAGAATCAATTTGCAGTCGCAAGCGCCTTCAGTTTGCGTTTATGCCCTCCCAAGTTTAGCTAAGCAAAGGCCAAAATCAGGTTAGAAAGCCATGCCTTCCCGGGACACAGTGTTCACCAACGGGGGGAGGCCCTTGTGGGCTCTGCCCGATTGTAATATGGAATCAGATAGCCAGGACTTTTTTGATGAATTGGCCAGTTGTTCCCGCACTGGATTCAAAACGAAATTCAGCCGCGATGTGCGCCGATTGCGTCTCAACGAGTCGTTGAACCGAAGCGAATTGGCTTCCCTGCAAAAGGCGGCTTTCCTGGCCGCACTCTGCAACATTTCGTTCAATGGCCTTGGCGGTTGCGAGGGCGAAATCAGGCCCGAAAACGAGCCAACGCGGCTCAGGCTCGAGCATAGCTTCATGTCGGCGGTCCACAACTTCTACCAATGCCCGGGCTGGATGAACCTTAAAGCCAGTCAGAAGCAGGCAATCCGCGCCGCTTTTCTGACCATTGAGGTGAACGAAGCAAACCTGGCTCATTGACGCGATACGATTCGCGGCGGCCCGGATAGTTGCTCGACAAACGGGTCCGCTCCCCTCAGCTTGGGTGTATGAGCCCAAGCATCCACCTTCTGCTTGCAGAATTTTTCCGGCTGCAAATTTCAAGGCGTTCTGCTTCCCAACTCGCCACCCTCGTTGGCATTTTATTGTTGATGCACGGAGCCAACACGGCCTGTTCCGCTGCGCCGCTTGCTTCAGGTAATGCGTTGACCTACCTCGATGACTCGGATCCATTTTATGTCGGAGCTCGGTTTCCAAAGCTGATCACGCCTCAATGGGTAGGTGAGAAGGATGTAGATGCAGTGGTAATCCTGGCAATCGATGACATGACGGAGTCAGCTCGGTATGAGCTGATGTTGCGGCCACTAATCGAAAGGTTGAAAACGATCGACGGCCGCGCCCCGATTTCCATAATGACGCGTTCGGTCGCCACCAACAATCCATTGGTTGCGAAATGGCTGCGGGAGGGACTCTCGATTGAGGTTCACACTCTGCAACACCCGTGTCCCTTGCTGGCGAACGGCGACTTCGAAGCCGCAGCTACCAACTATTACGGCTGCATCGATCTGCTGAATGGAATCCCCGGCAATAAACCTGTGGCCTTCCGCATGCCCTGCTGCGATTCTCTTAACAGCACCAGCCCGCGGTTCTTCTCCGAATTGTTCAACCATCCAAGTCCGGCGGGCAATTTCCTTTCTATTGATTCCTCAGTCATTAACCTGCTGACGTCGGATGATTCCGAGTTGCCCCGGGATGTGATTCTCGATGCCGATGGCAAAGAACGGTTCCGAAAGTACTTCCCCAAGGCAACCAACGCCACTACACGGGTAAGCCTCGGCGGGTTTGGCACGACCATTGAAAACTATCCTTATCCATACACTGTCGGCCGGCTGTGCTGGGAGTTCCCATGCGCCGTACCGAGTGACTGGGAAGCGTTCAACGCGCTGGGTGCGACCAACCAGGTGACCGTGGACGACTGGAAACGAGGGCTCGACGCGGTTGTTACCAAGAAAGGAGTGTTTACGATGATATTTCATCCACACGGCTGGATCCGGAGCGACCAACTGGTTGAGTTGGTTGACTACGCGGTGGATCGGTATGGCAAGCGGGTTAAGTTCCTGACGTTTCAAGAAGCATTGGCGCGCCTGAACCAGAACCTCCTGCTCGGCGAACCGTTACGAGCCCAGGACAGCAAAGACAATGGAGTGCGCCTGGTGGATTTGAACCGGGACGGGTACCTGGACGTAATCGTTGCCAATGAGCACATGCAACGCACGCGCATTTGGGATCCGTCCTCGGGCAGCTGGAAGGAAAGCGATTTCCCAGACCGGATTGTGGCGGCTGAAGGAGCTGAAAGCCATCGCGACGCCGGATTCAGGTTCGGCCTGATCCATACAGGATTGGTGAGCGTATTTTGCGCGAACGAGCAATTCAAAGGAGCCTGGACGTTTCGGGAAGGTCAATGGCGCGAAGAAAAAGATTTCTTCAACGGATTGAAATATCGCGGCGAGGCGCTGCTCACTTCACGCGGCGGGCTGGACCGCGGGATAAGGTTTCGCGACATCGACAATGACGGCCAATGCGAGTTGCTCCTGGGCAATGAAAGCCAAAACGCGATTTTCAAGTGGTCGGAGTCTGAAGCAGGCTGGAAAAAGCTCGCCTTTTCTCTGCCGGACGGAACTTCAATCGTCAACGCGAGCGGCGAGGACAATGGGCTGCGGTTCATCGATCTAAATGGGGATGGCTACGATGACGCCGTTTTCTCGAACGAAGCCGGGTATTCGGTGCACATTTTCATCGCCCACCCAAAACCCTGGTTGGGGTGGGATGTGGGCTGGTCTTACAAAGTTCGCAGTGGCCGGCGGGACGCTCCCGGCGCCATTCCGATGATAGTAAGGAGCGGCGCTCACCGGGATAACGGGTGCTGGTTTCACGATCGGGCGTTGTGGGCGCAGAACGAAGACACTGCCGCCATGCCTGACAAGGTCGCAAAACGTTCCTTTGATGAATTGCAGATGGGCGAGGAATCACCTGCGAAATCACCAGAGCAAGCGTTGGCTTCGTTTCATGTCCCTGAAGGAATGCAGATCGAGTTGGTTGCGAGTGAACCGGCCATCGTTGACCCGGTCGCATTCGATTGGGGAGCGGATGGGAAGCTTTGGGTCGTTGAGATGCGGGATTATCCGCTGGGCATGGACAATCACGGGAAACCGGGCGGCGAAATCCGGGTCCTCGAAGATACTCACGAAGACGGCCACTACGACAAAGCGACCACGTTTATGGAAGGCATTGGGTTTCCAAACGGGATCATGCCTTGGGGCAAGGGCGTCCTGGTCAGCGCCGCTCCCGATATATTCTACGCTGAGGATACGGACGGCGATGGCCGCGCCGACGTGCGCCGACTGCTCTACACGGGATTTCGCCAGGGGAATCAACAGCATCGCGTCAACGGTTTCGAGTATGGCCTCGACAACTGGGTTTATGCGGCGAACGGCGGCAGCGGCGGCGTTATCCGCTCGGTGGCGGGCAACCAGGAGCTCAACTTGCGTGGGCACGATTTGCGGATGAAACCGGACGATGCCCTGATGGAATTGGAACCTGGTGCCACGCAGTTTGGACGTCATCGCAATGATTGGGGCGACTGGTTTGGCAACGACAACAGCCGGTGGCTCTGGCACTATTTCCTCCCCGAACGGTATCTTGCCCGAAACGCTTTCTTAAAGCCCGCCTCCCTTTTTCGGCAGTTGGCTGAGTATCCAGGCTCAAGCCGGATTTTTTCTCTAAGCGCCGCGCAACAGCGATTCAACTGGCCTTCAGCGCTTTTCGAGGTGACTTCCGCTTGCAGTGCCAACCCGTATCGGGATTCGCTTCTTGGACCTGAATACGAAACCAGCGTATTCATATGTGAACCGGCCAACAATGTCATTCACCGGGAGGTCCTCGAACTCAGCGGCGTTTCGTTCGTGAGCCACAGGGCCGTAAATGAAACGAACTCGGAGTTCTTCGCTTCGAGCGACAACTGGTGCAGGCCGGTCATGGTCCGGACCGGTCCGGACGGAGCTCTCTATTTAGCGGATATGTACCGCCTGGTAATTGAGCATCCCGAGTATTTCCCGGATGAACTCAAACAAAGACCCGATTTGCGGGCCGGCGAAGATAAGGGCCGCATTTACCGGATTTATCCAAAAGGCAAAACGCTGCGCCCGATCCCAAGACTAAATCGCCTGGACGACCAGGGTCTCGTGGCGGCGCTGGATAGCGAAAATGGGTGGCAGCGTGACACAGCGCAAAGGCTGTTGGTGGAAAGGCGCGCAACAAAGGCAATCCCAACCTTGGAACAGTTGATTCGCCGTACTAACAACCCCAAGGCGCGGCTGCAGGCGTTGTGCACGATCTCGGGACTTGGATTAACACCTCAGCAGATCCTGGTCGAGCGGCTGAAAGATTCACATTGGGCCGTTCGGCGTGAAGCCGTGCTTCTTTCTGAAACGCGCGCGGAGACGTCACCTGAGCTCGCCAATGCGATTTTGGAACTGGAAGGCGACCCTGATTTGCGGGTTCGGTATCAACTGGCGTTCAGTTTGGGCGAATGGAAAGACTCCAGAGCAGGGCGGGTTTTGGGAAGGCTCATGATGAAAGACTGGACTGACAGCGCAATGCAATTGGCACTTCTGAGTTCGGCTATCCCGCATCTGCGTGAAATCGTCGTTGAAGTGTTTGATCACGCGAAAAACGCTGAAATCCCGGCGAGCCTCGCTGAAGAAGTCGTGAGGCTTATAACCGAAACCGATGATGAAACCCTTTTGACGAGTGTTTTGGATCCCATGAATGAAGCCGCGGCCAATGGATCTGTTGCCTGGCCAGTAGCGGGGATGAACGGATTGCTCAATGCGCTCGACAGCAATGAGAAGACCTGGGACGACTTTCAGAAAGCCGCTGGAAAGCGACTGGGAAAAGCTCTGGACCGACTGGCACTTCTGTTCGATAAGGCACGCACATTAAGTCAGGGCCAGGGTACACCGATCTCCGACGAGGAGCGTCTAATGGCGATTGGCTTGCTGGGCCGTGGGCCCTCCCAACGGCAGGACGGTGACATGCAACTCCTGGGCGAATTGCTGGGGCCGCAACAGTCCCGCTGGGTTCAAGAAGCGGCCCTGGCCGGTTTGCAGCACGGGCACGGAGGGGAAGTCGGGAAGATTCTTTTGAAACAATGGAGGGCCTGCGGAACTATTCTGCGACAGGAAGTGCTGAACACTTTGCTCGGTCGCGGTGAATGGGTTAGTGAACTCATTTCAGCCCTCGAACGTGGGACGGTGCAGCCGGGGGAACTCGGCCCTTTACAACAACAGAAGCTTTTAAATTATCCGGATGCGGCGATTCGCAACCGGAGTGTGCAGCTATTCGCATCGATCGATGCGGACCGTCGGAAGGTGGTGGAGGCTTACAAGGACGTTGCTCAACTGCAGGGTGACCGAACTAAAGGTCACGAGTTATTTGTGAAAAACTGTTCGATTTGCCACCGCCTTAGTGGCGAAGGCCAGTCGGTAGGGCCGGATTTGGGCACTGTCGCCGACAAACCTGTGCAGGAACTCCTGGTGGCTATTCTGGATCCAAACCAGGCCGTCGACCCCGCGTACGTAGCGTACTCAGCAGTGACCAAGGACGACCGGGAAGTGAGTGGTGTGCTAGCCTCCGAAACCGGGAACAGCATTTCACTCAGGGTACCAGGGGGAGCGGAGGAACGAGTGCTGCGCAGCGACTTGAAGCAACTGACCAGTTCCGGGCGCTCCTTGATGCCCGAAGGTTTTGAGACAGGTTTCAAGCGCCAGGACCTGGCCGACCTAATCGCGTACGTGCTAAACCCAACCCGCTGAAGGGTTGCCGCGGCTGAGATCAGGAAGCGAATTCGGATCTGATTACTCGCATTTTCTGAAGCGATGCGATTCCGGCGTTCAGTTTGAGCCTCATCCGAGAGTGGCGCGTGGCCGGGGAACATAAGCCAGGTGACCCTCTGGAAACCAATTCATCTTGGCATTCGGAGGAAATTGGTTGTGCTTCAGCCACCATCCCTTGAGCAAGACTGCTATTTCGACGTATTTTGAGAAATCGACGGGTTTGAAAATGAACGAGTTTGCGCCGAGTTCATAGGCCAGGCCTACGTCGCCCGCGTATTGTGCGCTTGTGAACACGATGACGACGGTGCGATCCAGGCCGGGGCGAGAGCGAACCCATTCGAGCACTTCTCGCCCGGACCGTCGCGGCAGTTTTAAATCCAGGAGAATCAGGCCCGGCAGCGGATAGCTAAGCCTGTTGGCAAAGCGCCCGGTGCCCGCCAGGTAATCGATGGCCATCTGCCCATCCGTGGCCACCTGGACGGGGTTGGTGATGCCTGCCGCTTGAAAAGCGCGCTGAAGCAGGAACACCTCGTTGGCTTCGTCTTCCACCTGCAAAATTACAGTGTTATTCATAGCCACTGGAATTGAACGTAATCCAGAAACTCCGTTCCTTCAATCCGGTACCCGCATTCTTGGCTTGCAACTCCGGGAATGCTACTTTACGCCGGAATTCAGACTGTATGACTTTGAAATCTCGAGAACGAAACCGCGGACCCGCGAGGATCGCCACCCGGCCCCTGGCGCTCCTTGTCCTCCTGTGCGCTGGTTGTGTTCCGATTCCGTTCACAACCAGTCCCGGGGCGACTGGCAGAATTGTCGACGCCACCACTCAGAACCCGGTTAACGGGGCTGAGATCGTCGTGTCTCGCTCGACGTACCCGCCGTCTTCTCCGGATGGGGCCTTCACGAACAGCAGGCCGCCAATCGTCATGAGCAGTGAAGGCGGTCGTTTTAACGTGCCCAAGGAGCGGAGGCTCGATTTGTATTTGTTGCCCGTTGATATTTTTCCACGCTTTGGCCTGTTGGTGATCCGGCATGAAGGTTATGAAACCACGTGCGTGCCGTTTTGGTCGCATTCGATGGCGGACCTGGGCCAAATTCCGCTCAAACAGGTTTCAAAATAAGAACTGAAAATTTGTCGGATAGTGGGTCGTTAATTTGAGAATTGACTATCAGTTTTACCGCGCCTATTTTTGGGCGGATGGCATATCTGACACGTCAAAGGCAGGTCCTCGGCGAGGTGTTTGAGCGCGCGAACCGGCCGCTTACGGCAACCGAGATTTGTCAGGCGGCAAAGCGCAAGATGCCGTCTCTGGGTATCGCGACAGTTTACCGGGCCATCAGCCAATTTCTTTCCGCCGGACGGATTCGACTGGTGGAGATCCCCGGGGTGGCGCCCCACTATGAAAGGGCAGATAGGCACCATCACCACTTTTTTTTGTGCGAACAGTGCAAGAGGCTGTTCGATCTGATTGGGTGCGTGCGCGGCCTCGGGTCGCTGGCGCCGAACGGGTTTCGGGTGCGCGAACACGAGATCGTTCTGTACGGCCATTGCGCTACGTGCGCCGTGAAGTCCTCCGCTTTGTGAGCGCGCAAACTCAAAGGGCGCAGTGACAGCATCTTTGTTATTAGGCTATCTGGGCCTGGCCTTCGGGTTGGCGATCCTGGGCGGGGCCCTCGGCGCGTGGATGGGAACTTCTCACGAGCGGTTGTGCGCGCTCATCAGCCTTGGGGCCGGCACGCTTCTGGGAGTAACTATTTTTGCGATTTTGCCCGAGTGCGCGAGTTCTCTAACTCTCTGGCAGTTGCTGCTTGCGCTGGGGTCGGGTTACGCTGTCTTCGCCGTTATTTCCAAGTATGTTTACCACGTGTGCCCGGCGTGCGCGGCGAGTCACTTCGATGAGGCCACCACGCACCGCTTCAGTGAAATTGCTTCGGCCATGATGATTGCGCTGGCGATTCACTGCACCGCTGACGGAATCGCGATCTCTGCCGGACGCCAGGCGGATACGGCCCACGCGGCAGGCGGCCGGCTGCTGGACCTGTCATTAGTGCTCGCGATCTGCGTTCACAAATTCCCGGAAGGGCTGGCGCTGGGTTCCTTGTTGTTGGGCGCCGGGCTGACGCGTCAAGCGGTGGTTGCGCGGACGGCAGTGGTCGAGGCCACTACTTTGGCCGGCGGCGTACTGGGATGGTTCTGGCTTCAGCGCATCGACCCGGTCTGGCTGTATGCGGTAATAGCCCACGTGGGCGGCGGGTTCGTGTTCCTGGCTTGTCATGCGGTGTTGGGTGAAATCATCAAACACCACAAAAGATTGGTTCTATTTAACTTTGGGATCGGACTTGCCGGAATCGGTCTTGTGAAGCTGCTGCTGCGCAATTCGTAGACCGGTCCAAGCGGAACTTCGCGCGTGCTCATTACGCGACCGAGGATAAGGGGTTGGTCGCGGCTTCTGAGTGGTTACAATTCATCCTGGCGCTCCGCATAGAACAGTTGATACGCCCGGTCATAATCCTCCTCGGGTACAGACACTTTCGCGGGCCGACTGAGGTCGCCATCGTCGGGCAGGCCCGGGTCTACGAATTCCTGTGTGGCACTGATTCCATGCTTTTCAAGCATGACCACGAGCATCTCCGCATTAACGACCGGGCCGGTATAGAACAGTTTCACAAATCAGGAATTCATCGCATGAGTATTGGGCTCACCCCGGGAGGCTCGGTAAGAAATCATTGGACACCTCGCAATAGTAGGGTGACTGTCGAAGCTAAGGAAAATAAAATCCGGTCATTTACCTTGACTCCATGTCACTGGAAGTCACATGTTACGGAAGGCTGTGGGCGGTTATCGATCGGGCACTGACAGCTGACCCACACAAATACTACAACGCAGAACTCATGTACTATGAATGGAATAACCAACCTCACACCTCAACAGCTTCGCGAGGCGGCCGACTTGCAGCAGAGAATACTCGATCTGCAAAACGAACTCCAACAACTGCTTGGTGGAAGCTCTTCGACTCCATCCGTTACGACGACAAGTCGTGGCGGTCGCCGGCTCAGTCCTGAAGGCCTGGCCCGTATCCGTGAAGCGGCACGCCGCCGCTGGGCACGTGAACGCGCCACTAATGGAGCGAGTGCGTCTTCCAAACCACGGCGCAAGATGTCCGCTGCCGGCAGGGCGCGGATAGCCGCCATGCTCCGAGCGCGTTGGGCCGCCGCAAAAAAGGCGGGCCGCAACGCTCTCTAAAAGCCACCCCGGATCGCATCGAGCCGCTTGCTCCTAGTGAGCGGCTCGAGTCTTTCACTTCTTCTTGGGTGCAAAGTCGATGACAAATACGTCATCGACCAGGGGTCCAACAAGTTTGCCGAACGCTTTGTGTTCGGGGTGATCCAGATACTGGTCTCGCTCCTTCTCCGTCTTAAAGGTCAGCACAAAGCAGTGAGTAAAACCTTTATTGCGCTGCTCCTTGCTGACATTGGTTCCCCATTTAAGGGTTTCGATGCCGGGCACTTTGTCTTTTAAGGCGACAAAGGCTTCTTCAACTTGTTTGATGTCTTCACCGCTGGCGGTGCTTTTGAACTTAAAGCACACCACGTGATGAATTTTGCCGGCAGCCACTGCGGAGCTCGCAGTGCCCAGCGCCAGCAGGCCAAGGAGGAGTAGTGATAGAATTCGTTTCATGGGAGCGGAGCCTAGCGCGACGGCTTCGCAGCGACAAGTCCCGCTTTCAAATGCCAATTGGCGACTTCGGTGTTGAGTATCCGCGCGAACCTATTGTTTTATTCTGTAGAAGCGGGCCGGACCGGACACCGCGACCGTAGCCCGGAAAACACCCGGGCTAATCTGGCTGATGGCGGGGTTGGACACGGGCGAGAACGCGCCGTTGGCCGTCTGCGCGCTCAACACCGTGAATGCTGCGGCTGTTTCATTGGTCGCCGCGGTAAAGGTGAGCAGGAGGTTGTTGCCCGATAGCTTCACATGGCTGAAGCTCAATTGGGATGGCGGCGGTGTTGAGCCCTGGCCGGCAACACGGTAATACTCGACCCCAGTGCCTACTGGGAATGTCGCTCGGAATTGCCCGGGCCCAACAGCCACGATCGTTGCCGTGATCGCGACGTATGGGCCGGTTACGGACCCGGCAGCTTGGATTGAAAAATCAGAGGGCACGTCGTTCGTTCCTCCCGAAAAACTGAGCGCAACGACTCCATTCGAAACAGTCAGTCCCGTAATTTTGGGCGGCACGGAAGGGCCGCCTCCAGAGCCACGCGTGATTTGAATTGTGGGCAAGCCCACCGTGGTGGCCCGGTTGGTGCCAGGCGGCGACACAGCTCTCCAGACGCTGAACAAGTTATCGATGTAATAAACATTGCCCACTGCGTCCCACGCACAATCCTCGTCCTGATGAGTTGACATTCCGCTAATGACCATCCCGAGATCCAGATTTGTCACAAGGCTTCCATTGGTCGCAAAAAAGATTTGTGTGCAGCCGTTGCTTCCGAGCGGGTCTTCAAACGCGACAGCCACATAGGTCGAGGTGGGGTCGACAGCAATGCCGCGCGCGCCCACCATGGTATCGTCTTTCGATCCAACGGCCCATTGCGCCGTCGTCAGCGCAGTCTTGTTTGTAGCTGGGTCGAACGGCGGAAAACGGAATACACGGTTCGCCGGATCGGCTGGGTCTTCGGTGGGGAGTATCGTGTAGATATTGCCGGAGGCGTCAAGGGCTACATCCACAGGATTACCCGTGAGGCTCCCTCCCACGGCAACAGCGACTCTGCCGGTGTCGTTCAGGGCGCAAGTCCCGTCTGGTTTTAATGAATACCGCAGAATACCCAGGCCGTTCGACGTTGAGTTGAAAGTAGCATCTGCCATCCACAGGGCTTGATTTGTGCCTGAACCGGACAACGCGGGCCCGCTCAGACTGACGTTAAGGTCGGGCCAATTGTCCGGCCGCAATACCGGAGTCTGTGTTGCTTCAGCAATCGTCGCGTCCCA
>Ga0070738_10006711_pt1 | contig 11901 bp, 9 predicted proteins | sample Coa_R2_2_FD_66446 | JGI IMG/M metagenome (GOLD analysis project Ga0070738, IMG submission 66446) | Surface soil microbial communities from Centralia Pennsylvania, which are recovering from an underground coalmine fire - Coalmine... | ecosystem: Environmental > Terrestrial > Soil > Unclassified ... | reverse complement strand
TTGCGTGCGGGGATCGGGTAAGCCCATGAGCTTACAAACAATAATGGCGCTTGAGACAGAGCCAAAAAAATAAGCAATAATGACAGCGATACTGTTCGTTAGCATAATAAGGCCTCAAATTAAGGTGGCGATAATTTACCTGACTGTTAACATAAAAGCATTATCAAAAGAGGAAACTTCTCCATGCCAGTAAGCGCAGATAACCTTATCTGGATTGATTTAGAAATGACCGGGCTGCGGCCGGAAAAAGATCGCATTATTGAAATGGCAACGATTGTGACAGATTCGCATTTAAATATTTTGGCGGAAAGCCCCGTTTTTGCGATCCATCAACCGAGTGAATTGTTGGCTGGGATGGATGAATGGTGTACGAGACAGCATACGAGTTCCGGATTAGTGGCGCGAGTGCAAGCGAGTACGATTAATGAGGCGCAAGCGGAAGCGGAGATGCTAGCGTTTTTGCGGCAATATGTTCCGGAAGGGAAATCGCCGATGTGTGGAAATAGTGTTTGGCAGGATAGACGGTTTTTGGCGCGGTATATGCCAGCATTAGAAAGATATTTTCATTATCGATTGATCGATGTGAGTACGTTGAAAGAATTGGCATTGCGTTGGGCACCGCAGATTTATAATGGGTTTCAAAAAGAATCGCGGCATCTGGCGTTGGATGATATTCGGGACTCGATTGCGGAGTTGAAATATTATCGGGACAATTTGTTGAATGGAGAAGTAATGAAATAGATCAAAGGGCGGCTATCTTTTGATATTGTTCTGCCAGTGCCCACTCTACATGTTCTCTGACCATCGCTGATGGATGATCTAACTGTCCCTGCAAGGCTTGCACAATCGTTGCGTCATACGGTGCATTACCTAGTGCCACAGCAATATTCCGCAACCAACACTCATACCCAATGCGCCGAATCGCTGAGCCTTCTGTATACTGAAGAAATTCTGCCTCTGTCCATGCAAATAAATCCAGTAAGCGCGGCGCCTGTAAATTTTGCCGCGGATGAAATGCTTTTTCTTGAGTGGGTTTCGCAAATTTATTCCAAGGACAAACTAACTGACAATCATCACAGCCATAAATACGATTCCCCATTAATCGCCTCAATTCGACAGGAATCGATTCCCGCAATTCAATTGTTAAATAAGAAATACACCGCCTAGCATCTAACTGATAAGGGCCGATAATCGCTTGTGTGGGACAAATATCCATACAAGCATGGCAGGAACCACAATGACTTCGCTCTTGAGGGTTATCAATCGGCAATGGCAGATCGGTGTAGATTTCGCCAAGAAAAAACCAGGAACCTGCTTTCGTATTAATTAAATTCGTATGCTTGCCGACAAATCCTAAACCAGCTTTTTCTGCAATCGATTTTTCCATCACAGGTGCGCTATCTGAAAAAGCACGATAACCAAATGGTTGAATCGCCGTTTGAATTTTTTCTACTAACAGCATGAGTCGTTTACGCATCAGCCGATGATAATCCCGTCCTAGTGCGTAACGTGAAATATAACCTTTTGCGGGATTATTCAATACGTCCATACAATCGGTATCCGGCGGTAAATAATCAAGCCGCGCCGAAATAATCCGAATCGTTCCCGGTATTAATTCCGCCGGCCGCGTACGTTTTGTACCATGCCGTTGCATATAATCCATGGTGCCGTGAAATCCCTTTGCCAGCCATTCTAAAAATCGTTCTTCATAGCGGGAGAGATCCGTATCGGTAATGCCAATTTGCTGAAAACCAAGCGCCAGGCCCCATGCTTTGATCTGAGTTGCTAAGTGCTGCATAAAATATTTTGACAAAAGTAACTGCTATTAGCTAAGATGTGGCAAAATTATAGCTGAATATTAAGCATGCGCCAAAATAACTTATTCAACATCGCTGGTTCTTCGCTTTCTCCTGAAGGCACATGCGGTTATTTTACCTGCTTTTTTTATTTTTACGCCGGTTGGCGTAAATAATCCTCTTTTTCTGACAAATTGTAGCAAGCAAAAATAAACAAAAAAACCAGGTATCATTAACTCTCACAGGAGAACAAGATGGATTTCAAATTATTAGGCAGTGTGCTGCTCATCGTCGGCACCTCTATCGGTGCCGGAATGTTAGGCTTACCGATTGCAACCGCTCAACTTGGCTTTACGGGTTCCTTAATATTGTTATTTGGCTGCTGGTTTGTGATGACAGCCGGTGCATTATTATTGTTAGAAGTGAACCTCTGGTTGCCACAAAACAGCAATCTCATTTCTATGGCTAAAGCCACTATCGGTCCTATTGGCCAGATTATCGCCTGGGCTACCTTCTTATTATTGCTCTACTCGCTACTTTGCGCTTACATCGCTGGTGGTAGCGATTTATTACATAACCTCTTACTGGCCACTGGAATGAACTTGCCCGCTTGGGTAGCTTCTTTCTTATTTACCATTTTATTTGGCACGGTCGTCTATTGTGGCATTCGCTCAGTGGACTATGTAAATCGCGGTTTGATGTTTATTAAACTCGGTGCTTATGCCTTACTCATCGGGTTACTCGTGTTTTCTATTTCACCCGGTAAACTAAGCAACGGGGATATGAAAGAATTAACATCGATTACTGCCATCGCTGTGACGGTTTGTTCATTCGGTTATGCGACGATTGTGCCCAGTTTACGGATTTACTTTAGCGGGGATGTTAAAAAATTACGAGCCGCTATTATTATAGGTGGCATTATTCCCTTGATTTGTTATATCGCCTGGGATGCCGTCATCATGGGGATTATTACACTGCAACCAACGAGCTCCACCGGCGACTTAGTGAATATGCTAAGTACTGCCGTTTCGAGTACGTCAGTGACCTTCTTCTTGAAATTATTTACTTCTATTTGTGTCGTCACCTCCTTCTTAGGCGTTGCATTATGCTTAGCAGATTTCTTGGCAGATGGATTACAACTAGAAAAGAAAGGGATAAGTAAATTATTGGTTCATCTTCTTGCTTTCCTCCCGCCATTAGGGATTGTATTGTTTTACCCCCATATGTTTGTAAAAGCACTGGCCTATGGTGGTATTTACTCTGTCATTCTATTGATTTTGCTACCTTCCTGGATGGCTTGGAAAGGTCGTTACCATCGAAAGATTGCAAAAGGCTACCAAGTTCGTGGGGGTAAAGTGCTGTTAGGATTTCTGATATTATTCTCAATAGCAATGATTATCCTATTAGGGACGCAGCAACTAACTTGAAGAATACACCAGCATGGTAAATGACATCGCAAGCACATGGATATGGATAGGTTTTTCAATTTTTCTCGTGGTCGCACTCAGTCTTGATACCTGGGTGCTCCACGGTAAATCCCGTACGGCTCAGCCATCGTTACGAGCTTCGCTTGCTTGGACAGTGGTATGGATCAGCAGTGCCTTCATTTTTAATGGTCTTTTATGGCTATATGTCTATTACAATGCGACCACGGCATTAGCAAATGAGAAAGCGCTAGAATTTTTTGCGGGTTATTTAATTGAGAAATCCTTATCCGTCGATAATTTATTTGCTTTCTATATGGTGTTTCATCAATTTCGAATCCCCTCTGCCTATCAACAACGAATTTTTTCGATAGGTATATGGAGTGCGATTATTTTACGCTTAGTGCTCATTTTAGGCGGTACCTGGTTAATCACGCATTTCCATTGGATTTTATATATCCTCGGTGCTTTTTTAATCTTAACCGGCATTAAGATGTGTTTGCTGCGTGAAAAAGAAAAAGATTTAGCTGACACCACGCTGATTAAGTTCTTAAAACGCTTTTTACGCATTACTCAAGAAATCCACGGCGAGCGTTTTTTTATTCGAAAAAATGCGAAATGGTATGCAACAGGATTATTTCTCGCCTTAATTTTCATCGAAATCAGCGATTTGATTTTTGCTTTCGATAGCATTCCAGCTATTTTTGCTATCACGACTGATCCTTTCATCGTCTGGAGTTCTAATATTTTTGCTATCTTGGGCCTCCGTGCTCTGTATTTCATTTTGGCCGACATGGCTACGCGTTTCCGTTTACTGAAGTATGGAATTGCACTAATCCTCATATTTGTCGGCAGCAAAATGGTGATTGAGCCTTGGGTTCATGTCTCTGTGTTAGTATCATTAGGTGTAATTATTGGCATCTTATTCTTATTCACCTATTTGAGTATGCGGGAGCTAACATGCAATCCATCAAAACCGCCATCTATCAGACCCAACAAATCCGCGAATTAGAACGACTTGCGCAAGAACGTTTCGGTATTACCGAACAAGTGATGATGCAGCGCGCAGGCAAGGCGGCTGTTGATTTTTTATTACGCCGCTGGCCGAATGCCCAGCATATTTTAGTCTTTTGCGGCAGTGGTAATAATGGGGGTGATGGTTATGTGCTGGCACAGCAAGCCCATGAACGGGGCTTAAAAGTCGACATTTGCCAGGTCGGCCATCCTGAGCCTCAGCAGGGCGCGGCCAAAGAAGCCTTCGAAATATGCCAACAAGCCCATATTCCCATGCAGCCGTTTCAGGAAAAAATGAATTTACCTCATCCCGATATTATCGTCGATGCCATCTGCGGAACGGGCTTAAAAGACAATTTGCGCGATGCGGCAGTCGCAGCGATTAAAAAAATGCAGCACTTACGCGCACCCATTTTTGCGCTCGATATTCCTTCTGGTATCCATGCCGATACAGGCCAAGTTTTAGGCGCAGCCCCCCATGCTGCTGCGACGATTACCTTTATTGGCCTGAAATTAGGTTTACTAACCGGCAATGGTATTGGTTATACGGGAGAGTTAGTATGCAACGATTTACAACTCCCAACTGATTTATTTACCTACGTTAAACCCGTGGCTGAAAAAATTTCCCTGAATATTTACGCTGATTATCTTCATCCGAGACCGCGTGATTGGCATAAGGGCTTGTGCGGGCATGTCTTAGTGATTGGGGGAGCATTAGGCTTTTCTGGCGCTGCTCGTATGGCAGGGGAGGCGGCTTTGCGAGTGGGAGCAGGGTTAGTGAGTGTGGCGACCCATCCGGAGAATGCCATCGTGATGAATGTTGCCCGGCCTGAGCTCATGTGCCACGGGGTGAAAACAGTTGCTGAGCTGAAACCGCTTATCGAACGAGCAAATGTAATTATCCTGGGGCCTGGGTTGGGACAATCCGCCTGGGCGGTTGATTTATGGAAATATGCTTGCGAGCAAGATTTACCCTTGGTGGTGGATGCAGATGCATTGAATTTATTAGCGAAAGCCCCTCTTTCCAAAGAAAACTGGATATTGACACCGCACCCCGGTGAAGCTGCTCGATTAGTGGATGCGACCTCGCAAGTGATACAACAAGACCGCCTTGCTGCTATTGAAACCATTCAGCAGCGCTATGGGGGTGTATGCGTCTTAAAAGGTGCTGGCAGTCTCATTTTATCCCCCCATGCTCCCCCTGCTTTATGTGACAAAGGTAATCCTGGTATGGCTTCCGCAGGAATGGGGGATATTTTAAGCGGTGTCATCGGAGGTCTGATTGCCCAAGGCATTCCTATCGGGGATGCTGCCAAACTAGGGGTATGTCTGCATGCCATGGCAGGGGATTTAGCAGCAAAAGAAGGCGAGCGCGGGATGATTGCGATGGACTTGATGCCTTATTTACGACGATTAGCGACCCATGAGTGATTTAATCATGCCGTTCACCCAACATTTAGCGACGGAAGCGGATTTACTTCAATTTGCAGCACAATTAGCATGCGCGACTGAGGACAGTCTGATTTTATTTTTGCATGGGCCGTTAGGCGCGGGTAAAACCACTTTTGCCCGCGGTTTTTTAAGCGGATTAGGGTTTAATCAAAAAGTAAAAAGCCCTACTTACACGCTGGTAGAACCGTATGATATTGCAGGACGGTCGATTTTTCATTTTGATTTATATCGTATTCATTCTCCGCAAGAACTTGCTGACATTGGCATTCAAGATTATTTTTGTTCTTCTTCCATTTGCTTAATCGAATGGCCAGAAAAAGGAGAAGCTTTTTTACCTTCACCCGATTTAGTCTGTCATATTGATTTTTTAAATCATGGCCGAGAAATACGAATAGAAGCTTATTCAGAACGCGGCAAACGTATTTTAGCTAAACTCTCTCCCTAAGTTTATATTAATATTTAGTTTGTATAATTGATTACACTTAATAAGAAATATTAAGGAATTATTAATTATATGCCTACTTTGCTCGCTCAAAATAAATGGGGAATGTTAGATGAAAATAAATTAGAAAAGGATTATTTCGAATTTAAGAAACGATTGTCAGCCGTGTTGACGAAACATAATTTACATCTGCTGCAGCTAGCAGGTAAGTTACATGCAAAAAAAATCAAACACGCTAATCCAGAGGAGATTCAGTTACTAGAAGATCAACTCGAAGCACAAAAAAAATTATTAACCGAGTTAAAAACGTTTATTAGTCAAATACAATTTGCTGTTGATCATTTTCTTCAGCAATTAAAAGCAATCTATCTCACCCAAAGTGAAAATGACGTTCAGAGCAAAGAGTATGAAGCCAGTTACCATGCTGTCGTGGATTGTTTGGTTCACATTAATGCATTTAAGAAAAATAAATATTTAGAAGTGAGTAATGGTGTCGTGACATTATGGTCTAAGATCCATCAGCGCTATGCCGAAATCTTAGCGAAAAAAAGAGGAGGTGTGACATTAGAAAGTTCTTTTGCCGGTTATTTATTCGATGGCTTATCGTGGGGTACCAAATGGTCAACAGACCCTAGCGCACCTTTGAAACAATTCTGGATGAGAATGTCAAAAGAAATTGCGCATACTGCTGTAGGTAATCGTGTCGAATTACATGTGCTTGAACAGGTTGTGGTAAATAGTGCTTTCTATACAGATGAGTGGCCTAAAATTGAAGCCAGTATCAGAGAGAATAAAATTGAGGCGTTGCATTTATATCTCCATACTTTCGAAGAAAATCAAAATTGGATTGGATTAAACGCTCCCAAAGAACCGATCATTATTAAGACCCAGGAAGAATTAGAAAAATATATTAAAACGCCCGATCAAAATTATCAAAACATGCAACAGAAATGGCAAGATACTCAACGTGTGAGAGGGAAGTGGGAGAAAAGTTTGCAAGCCATGGTTAAGTGGAATCAAAGAGGGGAGTTGAAGAAAAGCCTAGAAGATTTTAGGGAGATTAAGGAATGGATCGTAGTAGAAGAAAAGATGGAAGAGAAAAAATCATTTAAAGATAAGATGAAAGATTTTTTCAGTCGGCATAAACGAAAAATCCTACTTGGTGCACTTGCCATGGGACTTATTGCAGGCGGCCTTTTCACTCTCGGAATTTTATCTGCCGTGGGACTCATTGCAGGCGGTAGCATGATTGGGATGATTGCTGCAGGAGCTGCATCGACGGCTGTTGCAATTGGTGCGGGAGTCGTGGCACATGCCGGTGTGACGGGTGCTGCAGTGGGCGTGGCGCATGTAGGTATGGCGGCGGTGGGCGCAAAAGCAGCTATCGCCAGTGCTGTTGGGATCAAAGCGATTGTAGGTTCGAGCGTTGTTACCTTAGGTGCTTCTGCTGCTGGTGGGACGACGGGTATGGTGAGCGGTATTTTAGCGGATAAATTAGAGGGCGCCAAAAAACCAGCGAAATCATCAGAAGCAATCGCTAATGAAGTGATTGTTCCTGAGGAGCAAGCTCAACCCACGATAAGCGCTTCTCTCCCTTTACTACCAGAAGATGAAAGTATCATGACAGAAGAAATCCAGTTTCGTAGAAGGATGTAGCTTGTTATAGTAGCTTTCAGCTTTTAGGAAGTGGAAGTTAAGGAACCAGGATGATAGAACAAAGGGAGGCAGCAAGCCGGCTTCATTATCTTGCCGATTATTCTGAAACAGAAATTTGTGCATTCGAAGAAAAATATCAGGCCACACGCATATCCTTGGATGAAATACTTAGCGCGAATCGCAAACTTTATTATTGGAATTTAATTAATCAAATAATTGCGAATTATGGCTCAAATGCCTTGTATCTCGTTTTTCCTATCATTACGAGTGACCAAGGATTGAATACCACGGTCAACGTCTTTTTTCCCCATGTGACTATTCCTTCTACCATCGGGTATGGTATCGGTATTCCCATGGCTGCGACGGATGTTGCTGCTTACACTTTGTTTTATTCGGTTAAAAAGGCAGCTATCAAAAATACATTAGATCATGTCATGAATTTGTCTTATCGTGATCAATTGCTTCATTGGCTAAGAACAGTGCCCGAATTTCCTAAACAATCAGCCTTAAATTTACTGATATCCGTTTGTAATAACACCGTTCTAATCGTGACCAATACCACGGGAGTGATGACTGAATTAATATATTATCTTCCGTACATTCCATCTTCTCTTCGCTGGCCATTGACGTTAATCACTCTTTATTATGGAAATAAATATTATGCGGAATATACCAATGAAGATTACCTACGTGCGATAGAAGATTATTGTCAACGTAATCGTGTTGCTATTTTTAGCACAGAATACCCAGCAAGTTCATTTGAAATATTATTACAATATGCAAGCGCAGTGGGACTGCGAGCCTATCCTTATTTTCTTTATCTTGCGTATGAATCGGCTGAGGTTTTAGGTTTTTGGTTTAATCCCTATTTCGTTACTGCTTGTGCTCTCTTGCATAGCAGTCGCATTTATCTCAATGTGACAGTAGATTTTCATCTAGCCGCAAGAAATAAGATTGTGGAATATTATGGATCAGGTGAGGTGGCAATAAAAGAATTACGAATTTATAGAAAAGAATTTATCAAGACAAAAGGATATCGTGAAATTTTAAAAAATCCAGGCAATCTTGCTTATTTAACTATCAGAGCTTTATTAGGTGCGTATGCTGCTTATGGCATTTATCCTTATTTATCACCTATAGGCGGCATGATTGCGGCATCCCCACTTTATTTTTCAATGTTACAAAAGAGGATAAGTGAAGATTATTTACAACAGAAAATAGGGCAATCTTTGCAACAAGAGACAGATCTTTCTCGGCCTTATCTTATTTTTGCACTGATACTCACCTATTCAGCTGCATTGGTGACAGCCATGTCAACGATAGGAACTTTATCTTCTGATACAGTCGATATTCTCAAGGCGGCCGTTGTATTATTTTGTGTTGAACGAATGGTGAATACTATCCAATACACTTTCCCTAAGACGAAAAAAACGGTAGAAGATATAAAGAAACTATCAGGTCATTGTTACGCCAGGTTATTTACTCATCAGAAACAACCTGCAACGCCAATAATACAGGAAAAAAGATTATGCGTGCCTTACTAGTTTTATTATTATTCTTGCCCTCTATGGTATTCGCAGCATCGGCTGCATTTAATCGCGAGGCGGTTTTGCAATCGTTAGGTGATTTTATTGCGCCTAAGAAAACGACTACTGTTTATACTATTGTCCTCGATCCTGGCCATGGTGGTAAAGATTCCGGGGCGAGAGGTATGGGTGGTGCAGAGGAGAAAAATATTGTTTTATCGATTGCGAAACAATTAGCAAAAAAAATTAATCAAACTCCGCATATGCGAGCTGTTCTCACTCGTCGCGGTGATTATTTTATTCCCTTACGCGAACGCTTACGCATTGCCCGTCAATATCATGCTGATTTATTTATCGCCATTCACGCAGATGCTTATTTTGAAAATAAGGCTGCGGGTGCCTCCGTTTATGCTTTATCGCAGCGTGGTGCGACCAGTGAAGCAGCACGTTGGCTTTCGCAACGTGAAAACTATTCAGAGCTGGGCGAGGTAACATTTGATTCTTTGCCAGATCAAAGTGTCATGTTACGTTCTGTTTTAATTGATCTTGCTCAAACGGCCAGTATTCAAGAAAGTATCCGCTTAGGCTCGACTATTTTGGAAGCGCTCAATCATGTGACGACGCTGCATTACAAAAAAGTCGAGCAAGCTCCTTTCGTCGTATTAAAATCGCCGGATATTCCTTCCATTTTAGTTGAAACAGGCTTTATTTCTAATCCTACCGAAGAAAAACGCCTTATCGACCCACGTTACCAAACGCAATTAGTCTATGCCTTGTGGCTAGGAATTGATCAATACGTCGTTCATCATCAAATCTTGTCATCGCGCGATTTTCATTCTATCGTTAGACACAAATTATTAGCGGTAGCTTCTTATGAACCAACGTATCCAGAAACTGACACCTTTATTAGCTAACCAAATTGCTGCGGGCGAAGTGGTAGAACGGCCAGCCTCAGTGGTGAAAGAATTATTAGAAAACAGCTTAGATGCCGGTGCTACGCAAGTGGACATTGATATTGAGCAAGGCGGCGTGAAGTTGATTCGGGTGCGGGACAATGGATCAGGGATTCATCAAGATGATTTGCCGTTGGCACTTAGCCGTCATGCGACGAGTAAAATTCAGAAGACAGAAGATTTATCGCAGATTATGACCTTAGGGTTTCGGGGGGAGGCGTTAGCAAGTATTGCTTCAGTGTCGCGTCTTGCGTTGACATCGGCGCAGGCAAAATGCGGGGGGTTTCAAGTGACATCGGAGGGGGATAGGGTATCGGATCTGATTCCTGCTGCACATCCACAAGGGACGACGGTGGAAGTGCGTGATCTTTTCTTTAATACGCCTGCTCGCCGCAAGTTTTTGCGTTCAGAAAAAACAGAATTTGATCATATTGATGAACTGATTAAACGGACAGCGCTTTCTGTTTTTCAAGTGGGGTTTACTCTGAAGCATAATCAGCGGGTGGTCAGGCAGTATTTTCCGGTGTCATCTGGGGGAAAGGCGAGTGAACGATTAAGTGCTTTATGCGGTCCTGCTTTTGTTGAAAATGCGTTGCATATTGAGGCAGAGGGGGCGGGGATGCGTTTAACGGGATGGATTGCATTACCTACCTTTTCGCGTAGTCAGACGGACTTGCAGTATTTTTATGTGAATGGCCGCGTGGTGAGAGATAAGTTAGTGATTCATGCGCTAAAAGAAGCGTATCAGGATGTACTTTATCGTGATCGGCATCCGGCTTATGTGCTGTTTTTGGAAATTTCACCGCAGCAAGTGGATGTGAATGTGCATCCAACTAAGCATGAAGTGCGATTTCGGGAGGGGAGGTTGGTGCATGATTTTGTCTTTCGGAGTGTGCATGATGCGTTAGCGCAGCCGGTGTCGGAGGAAAAGTCGGGGGGGGTGGTGGACAGGAAGGAAGTAAAACAACCGGCCGCACCGGCTCCGCAGCGGGTGCAAGAGCAGCTTGCGCTTTATCGGACGTTGCATGAGGGGTCGATTGCTGCTCCCCCAGCTACTCCTACATTTACTACTAATAATACGCCTACTGCCACTACTACCAATAATCCTGTCAACACCGTCACTTCCTCACCTTCCCCCGTGTCATTCCCGCGTAGGCGGGAACCCATCCATCCTCCTCTTCAACATTCGTGTTCTACCCATGGCGCTGGCAATATATTAACGATGGGTTCCCGCCTACGCGGGAATGACACGGGGGGAGGTGAGGAGAGAGAAGAAATCGCTCCCCTCGGTTTCGCTATCGCCCAACTCCAAGGCATCTACATCCTCGCCGAAAACGACGCCGGCCTTGTCATAGTCGATATGCACGCCGCCCACGAGCGTATCCTCTACGAGCAAATGAAAGCTTCGCTCTCCCAGCACAACATGCCTAAACAATGCTTACTAATGCCTCTTACCTTAACGCTAAGCGAACGAGAAGCGGATTGTGTCGAGCATGAAATCGAGTTCTTCCATCAAATTGGCTTCCAAGTCGAGCGTATCGCCAAAGAAACCATTGCGATCCGAGAAGTCCCACAGTTATTAGCAGAGGGCCCCCTTGATCAATTAGTTCGCGATATTATTAGTGATTTATTAGCCCA
>Ga0070738_10006708_pt1 | contig 11908 bp, 8 predicted proteins | sample Coa_R2_2_FD_66446 | JGI IMG/M metagenome (GOLD analysis project Ga0070738, IMG submission 66446) | Surface soil microbial communities from Centralia Pennsylvania, which are recovering from an underground coalmine fire - Coalmine... | ecosystem: Environmental > Terrestrial > Soil > Unclassified ... | reverse complement strand
CCGTCCCGGCCTGCGTGCAGCGCTTCGTGTTGGCGGGGAGGAACGAGCCGAGGCCCGTCGCGGAGTCGAGGTCGCCCCTCAGCCCTTCCGGAGCACGAAGAAGGCCGAGATGGCCTCGAGGTCCTCGATCGGCCGGTCGCGGAAGCTCGGGTGAAGCTGGGCTTTCAGGGCGGGGTCGAGCGTGGTCTTCAGGTTCACGTCGACCTCCTCGACCGCGACGCCCGACTCGCGAAAGACGCGCTCGAAGTCGCTCTTCCTCAGGCGATTCGTGTGGCAGAACGGCTTGGGAGGGATCTTCCGCCACTCCTCATCGCTGAACCGGAGGAAGTCGAGCGGCTTCGAGAAGTCGCGGTGGTCGCGGAGGTCGATCTGGTGGAGCCCGACGCCCTTCGGCGCCAGGACGCGCGCGCACTCGCGCGCCGCCGCCGCCGGGTCCTGGAAGTGCTCGAAGGATGCGAGCGAGATCACGACGTCGAAGCTCGCGTCGGGGAAGGGGAGAGAGGCGGCGTCCACGGGGTGGCGGCACGAGACCTTCGTCTCGTCGAAGACGGCCTCGGGGCCCTCGAGCTTCACGGCCTCGTCGAAGCGGCGGAGGACGTCCTCGTTGATCGTCGAGACGGCCGGCAGAACGCACGAGCGCGCGATGTGCTGTCTCAGGCGGCGGTAGAGAGACGAGTCGCGGCCGGCGATCGGGAAGAGGTCGGCGCCCGTGTAGCTCCGGGCCCCGTGGGCATAGAAGAGAAGCCCCGCCGTGAGCGTGTAGCCCGGGCCGAGCTCGAGGATCTTGAGGTCCGTGAGCGGTCCCCGGTACTTCTCGACCCGACGGCGCAGGCCGTCGAAGATCGCCTCGGCGTAGGCGATCGCGTGCTCGTCCTTGGACGCCTTGTCCTCGATCCAGCCGAAGAAGCGCTGCTTCGCCGCCGGCTGGGCGCGGGAGAGGGCCTCGTCCACGACGCGCTCGAGCGCCCCCTCGCGGAGGAGCCGCTCGGCGAGCCAGCGCTCGAGGCGGGCCTTCTCCCTCTCGGGGAGGGCCTCGAGCTCGACCGAGGCTCGATCGACGATCGGCGCCGCGCGCTCCACGTCGAGGTCGCCCTTCGTGAGGACGCGCTTCAAGGCGAGGTAGGGCCGGAGCGGCAGCTCGAGGAGCGGCGCGACGAAGAGGAAGCAGGCCCGGATCGGCCGGAGCTCGAAGAAGCGGAGGAGGGCCGCGCGGAGAGCCATGGCCTAGCGATGCTCCTTCGCCAGCTTCGCCACGAGCGGGGCGAGCTTCTCGGCGAGGAGCTCTCCGATCTTCGCGTTGCCCTCGGCGGTCCAGTGCCGCTCGGAGTCGAGGAACTCGTCCTGCCCGAGGAGGTCGAGCCCGTCGACCAGGAGGACGCCCTTTCGGTCCACGACGCCCTGGACGGCACGCCGGGCGGCGCTCCAGCCCGCCTCGTTCCAGGGGATCCGCGACGGCGGCGAGCCCTGAATCCTGGGCTCGGGTTCCCAGAACAGCGCGACCTCGGCGTCCGCGGCGCGCGCCCTGTCGATCACGGCCTCGAGGAGTGCGAGCGAGCCCTCGTCGAGCGTGTAGGGCTGATCCTTGACCACGTCGGCCGTCGTCTTGCCGTGGAGATAGCGGCAGCTCTTGGGATCGAGCCAGCCGTTCCGGGCGCGCATGACGGGCTCGAGGAAGCTCGGCGTCCCGATCGAGACGACGCACGAGCGCAAGAACAGCTGGTTCCGGGCGATCGCCGACCAGCGCTCGACCCGGTGGAGGAGGTCCATGCCGTGCGTCTTCTCGCTCCGGGCGAGGACTGCCGCGAGCTCGTCGAGCTTGCCCCGATCCACGCCCGGGGGGAGCTCCTCCAGGAACCGCGTGAAGAGCGGCCGGTTGTAGACGATCGTCGTCGGCGGAGTGAGCCACCAGTCGCGCTGGCGCTCGCGGCTGAGGTGCGTCGAGCAGAGGCTCACGACGACGAGGTCGGGCCGGCGGGGGAGCGCGACCTCGAGCATCTCGGCGTCCTTCACGAACGTCTGGCCGAAGTAGGAGACGTTGTAGACGCGGGCCCGCGGCTCCTGGGCGGCGAGGAGGCGTCCCAGGACGGCGGGGCAGGCCTCGTCGGCCTCGAGGTAGCTCCCGTAGGTCCCGCTGTCGCCCTGAAAGACGATCCGGATCTCGTCGGGCCCCTTGGGCGTCATGGCGAGGTCGTGGCGCCAGAGCGCGCGCTCGTAGCTCTGGTAGACGTAGCTCATGCGCCGGTGGTCGGGCGCCTCGATCCGATCGAGGGTGGCCCGATCCTCGACGAGGGCGCCCACGGCCCGGTCGAACCCGATCATGAGGAGAAGGGCAGTGGCGAGCACGAGGAGCGGCCGACGCCGGAACGAGGGGAGGTAGCGGTTCGAGGGAGGCTCGGCCATCGTCGCCGATCCGACGGGCTCGCTCCCCTGGAGCGAGAGGACGAGTGCCGCGATCTGATCGAGCGTGTCGAGGAAGTCGCGAGACACCTTCGCGTCGGGGACCTTCACGCCGAAGCGCCGCTCGAGGAAGACGGTGAGCGAGACGAGGTCGAAGGACGTGATGATCCCGCCCGAGAGGAGCGGCTCGTCGGGGCCGAGCGAGGCCGCCTCGTCGTGGAGGAGCTCCGATCGGATGAAGGCTCGGGTCGCGTCGATGATCTCGTCGCGGTTCACAGGCCCACGAGCCTCCCCAGGATGGCGAGGTGGTCGCGAAGCGGGGCGTCCACCGGCAAGAAGAAGACCCAGCCGATCGTGACCGCGTGGAACGTCGCGAGCGTCCCGAGCATGCGGTAGGCGCGGCCCGCGAAGAAGGTCGCGAGGCCGGCCTTCGCGAGCCGGGGCTTCCAGCGCGTGGCATAGATCTGGTGCGCGATCACGACGAGGGCGTGGTACCCGCCCCAGACGAGGAACGAGAGCGAGACGCGGTGCCAGAGGCCGCACGCGAGCATGGTCGCGGTCGTTCCGACGACGAGCGCGAGGATCGTGCCACCCTGGCCGCGCGCCACGAGGAGGCGAGAGACCGGCGAGAAGACGTGCTCGCGGAGCCAGCTCGTGAACGACATGTGCCAGCGCTGCCAGAACTCGCTCGGGTTGGGAGCGAGGTAGGGGGCATCGAAGTTCTCGGGGAGCGCGACGCCCATGAAGAGGCCGAGGGCGATCGCGATGTCGGTGTAGCCCGCGAAATTGAAGTAGATCCAGAGCGAGCTCCCATAGACTCCCACCCAGACGTCGCGCGTCGAGATGAACTGGGCGAGGAAGCGCGGGTAGGGGTAGCCCTGGCCGAGCAGGTTCGCGGGCTCGAGGAAGGGCGCGACCACGTAGAGCTTGAGGATGCCCCCGATCAGGCGGTTGAGACCGAGGGCAACGCTCGCTCGCGTTGGAGCGAGGCCCTGGGCGAAAGGCTCGGGCCCCGCGATCGGGCCCGCGACGTAGCTCGGGAAGAACGTCATCTGCGTCACGTATTGCACGAGCCCTGGGGCGGGCGCGCCGTTCTGGACGCGGCGGATGAGGTCGTAGACCTTCAAGTAGATGTAGCTCGCGCCGACGAGGTCGGGGGCGATCCCCGTGAGGCCGAGGCTCGGGAGCCGGTCGAGGCCCTGCTTGAAGACGAACCACATGCCCGTCCAGCAGACGAGCGAGAGGGCGGGGACGAAGGTCGCCGCGCGCCCGCCGAGGCGCGGCCTCACGACCGCGGCGTGGAGGACGAGCACGTAGCCGGCGGCGAGGTACTGGAGGAGCGGGAGGAACGGCGTGAAGAGCTTGACCGTGACGAGGACGTTCAGGACGAGGAGGAGGATCTGCCTTGCGCCCACGCTCAGAAGCCCTGGTAGAGGATGAGGGCCTGGTTCGGCCGCAGGATCACGGCGAGGGCGAGGATCAAGACGACGAGGACCACCTTGAGAGCGAGGAGCGGGAGCGGCTCCGGCGGGGCCGCGCGTCCTGGCTGGGGCGTCTTCTTCTGGGCCTCCCGCTCGAGGGCGGCCCGGTCGAGGGCGTTCTCGGACTGCCACTTCTCGACGTTCGCCTTGCGGGCGACCTTCCCCGACGAGGTCTTGATGATCCAGCCTCGGGGGACGAGCTCGACGCGCCCCACGGCGCAATCGAGCCGCTCGAGCGCCGCTCTCTGGATGGCGCGCTTGATCGCCGAGCGGCGCGAGGAGTCATCCGTGTCGGTCTCGGCGACGAGCACGACCTCCTCGGTGCCGAGGGCCGCGTTCTCGACGCCGAAGGCGACCGCTCTCCCGGGCACGACGCCTTCCTGCTCCGAGGCCACGTCCTCGAGGTCTTGGGGGTAGAAGTTCCTCCCCCCGACGATGATGAGGTCCTTCTTCCGGCCCGTTATGTAGAGGTGTCCGTCGGCGAGATAGCCCAGGTCGCCCGTGAAGTAGAAGCCCTCCGCCATGGACTTCGCGGTCGCTTCGGCGTTGTTGTGGTACTCGGTCAGCATCGAGTCCGAACGGAGCGCGACCTCGCCGATCGTGCGGTCGGCGACGCTCGCGCGCTGCTCGTCCACGACCTTGATCTCGCAGCCCTCGATCGGGAGCCCGCACGAGACCACGGCGAGCCCCTGGGCCGCGGGCGCGGCGCGCCGCTCCGAGGCGAGCGTGGCGGGGTCGATCCAGTCGGTGCGTCGCGGGAAGACTCCGCCCGCCTGGGTCACGGCGAACGTGTTCTCGGCCATGGCGTAGCTGACCCAGAGCATGTCCTCGCGCACGCCGTTCCCGGCGAAGCGTTCGAGGAACGCGCGGTGGCTCGCCTCGCGGACGGGCTCCGAGCAGTTGACGAAGCCCCGGATCGAGGAGAGGTCGAGCCGGGCCGTCTTCTCCTCGGGGACGCGCTTCGCCATGTGGACGTAGGCGAAGTTCGGGAGCCAGCACAGCGTCGCCCGGTGGCGGTCGATCGCCTCGAGGAGGATCCCCGGGTCCACGACCCAGCGGAAAGGATCCATGAAGACGACGGGCGTCCCGGTCGCGAGCGGCATGAGGAACGTCGCGATCAGGCCCATGTCGTGATAGAGCGGGAGCCAGCTCGCGACCTTGTCCTTGGCGGGGTCGAGGGCGATCGCCTTCGCGTAGTGCCGGACCTGGTTGAGCACGGAGCGGTGCGAGAGCGCGACGCCCTTCTGGAGGCCGGTGCTGCCCGAGCTGTGCTGGAGGAACGCGACCTCGTCGGGGGAGACCTCCGGGATCGCGTTCGCGAGCTTCCGGGTCGCCCTGTCCTCGGTCGGTCGAGCGTCCTCGAGCCAGAGGAGCTTCTTGCCCGCGGCGTCGCGGAGGGCGGTCCCGAGCGGCCCCTCGAGCGCCCGCGTCGTGAGGACGGTGCGGGCCCCCGTCACCTCGAGGATGCCTCTCAGGTTCCTCGAGTAGACCTCCGGCGCAACCTTGGATGACGGATACGAGAGGAGGGCCGGGAGCGCGCGCGCGAGCATGGCTCCGAGGAAGGCGCCGAGGAGCTCGGGGCCGAGCGGCGCCAGGATGAACACCGTCTCGCGGGGCTCGACGCCGGAGCTCTCGAGGAACGAGGCGAGCCTGACCGCCGTCGCGAAGAGGTCCCGCCACGCGACCGCTCGCTCGCCCTCGTCCTGAACGAAGTGGGCGAAGACCGCGTCGGCCCGCTCCTCGCGATGGCGGAGGAGCCGGGAGAGGAGCGTGTCGGTCTCGTGCGGCGGATCGGCCACGACGTCCCTCGAGGGGCAGCAACGTAGCACGCAGGAGATGAACGAAGTTGTTAAGACAGTCGCCCCGAGCATGACGATCGACCGGTTCGAGACGATCGGCGCGTGTCCCTGCTGCCGGGCGTCCTTGCGCGCGGAGAGGGCGGCCTACCTCTGCCAGGGGTGCGGCAAGTCGTGGCCGATCGTGCGCGGGGTTCCCCGGTTCGTGGACTCCGAGCACTACGTCGGGAGCTTCGGCTTCCAGTGGCGGCGCCACCGGACGACGCAGCTCGACTCGCGGCTCCAGCGCGAGTCGGAGGAGACGTTCGCCGCCAAGACGGGTCTCGCGCCCGAGGACGTCCGCGGCAAGGTCGTGCTCGACGTGGGCGTGGGGACGGGCCGCTTCTCGGACGTGGTCGCGCGCTGGGGAGGGATCCCGTTCGGCGTCGACCTCTCGCTCGCCGTCTTGAGCGCGCAGCGGAACCTCTCGCGCTACCCGGAGTCGTTCGTCGCCCAGGCGGATCTCTTCAGCCTCCCATTCAAGCCTTCGAGCTTCGACATCGTCTTCTCGATCGGCGTCCTCCACCACACGCCCTCGACGCGAGACGCCTTCCGTGCGATCGCCCCGCTCGTGAAGGAAGGGGGCGTGCTCGCGGTAGGGCTCTACGAGGAGATTCCTCTCCACAGGCCCTCGTACGACATCTCGGAGCGTTACCGCCGTTACACGACCCGTCTGTCGCATCCAGTGCTCCACTTGCTCTCGCACCTAGCGATCCCGCGGCATCACCTCGTCCTGGCCCTCGACGCGTTGAACGAGCACGTGGCCGGTCGGGTCCGGCTCGCGCTCCCCGCGAGCGACCACTCCGATCCCCAGTGGCGGGTCCTCGACACGTTCGACTGGTACTCGCCGCGCTACCAGTGGAAGCACACCGAGGACGAGGTGCGACGCTGGTTCTTGGACCTGGGCTTCGAGGCGGTCGGGAGGCTGCCGGAGCGCTCCATGGTCTCGGTGAGGGGACGACGGCCCACGGGACCGCTCCGGACGCCGCCCTCGAGCGAGGAACTCCGGAGCGGCGCGCTCGAGCCGGAGCCGGCGTGGCTGCCGCGGTCGCGGGGACTCCGCGATCTCGTCCTCGTGACGATGCTCGCCGGCACCGTCGCGTGGACGCTCGGGGCCGCTTTCGCGAGAGCGTCGGTCCATCAGCTCATCACCCTCCTCGTCACGGCGTTCAAGCGCGTGTTCGCGATCGAGGGCGATCTCCTGCCGGCGCGGTCCCGGGCGCGCTGATGGAGCTGAGGGGCGTGGCGATCGTCGTCCCCAACCTCGACGCCCTGGGCGGCATGGAGCGCCAAGCGAAGCTCCTCGCCGATCACCTCGGGGCGCGCGGGATCCCCGTGACGATCGTGACCACGAGCCTCGAACCGTCGTTCGCGCTCGTGCCGAGGACGATCCGCCCCTGTCGCGAGCGCCGCGGGCCGATCGAGATCATCCGGGCGCCCGTCTTCGCGAACTGGACCCCGGCGCTGGGGCGAAGGCTGGCGGACGTCGTCGCGCTCTGGTCGCTCGTGCGCCGCCGTAAGCGGATCGGCGTCATCTACGCCGTGCAGTTCACCGGTGTCCGGCACGCCGCGATCGCCGCGCGGGTGACGGGATTGCCTGTGGCCATGAAGTTCGCGTGCGCCGGCGAATACGGCGACTTCGCTCTCCTCGCGAAGGAGAGCGAGGCTGACGAGATCCGGGGCGCGCTCGGCCGCGTGGATCGCTACGTCATCATCTCCAACGAGATCGAGAAGGAGGCCGAGGCGGCAGGACTCGATCCGGAACGGTTCGTGAGGATCCGAAACGGCGTCGACGCGAAGCGGTTCTCGCCCGAGGGACCCAGGGCAACGCTCGCCGGATTCGAGGGCCGGCCGGTCGTCCTCTTCGTCGGTCGCCTCGACGAGCAGAAGCGCGTTGGCCTCCTCGTGCGCGCCTTCGCCAGGGTCATCGTCCAGGCGCCCGAGGCGCGCCTCGCCGTGGCCGGCTCCGGGCCCGCTCTCGACGAGTGCCGCGCGCTCGCGCAGACGCTCGGAATCGCGGACAGGGTCGCCTTCCTCGGAGCGAGAGCCGACGTCGAGGCGCTCCAGCGCGCGGCATCCGTCTTCGTCCTGCCATCGGTGTCGGAGGGGATCCCGAACGCGCTCCTCGAAGCGCTCGCCTGCGGCACTCCCTGCGTCGCGACGGACATACCCGGCACGAGGGACCTCGTCGCGCACGAGAGGGAGGCGCTCCTGGTCCCCGTGGACGACGTGGACGCCCTCGCGGGCGCGATCGTGCGGCTGCTCCGGGATCGCGAGCTCTCGATGCGGCTGGTCGCGGCGGGCCGAGCGCGGATCGAGTCCGAGTTCGAGATCGAGCGCGTCGCGGAGCAGTACGCCGCGCTCTTCTCGGAGCTCGCCGCGACGCCACCGCGCGGCGCGAGCGACCTCGCGATCGAGCTGCGGTTCGCGCGTGCCCTTCTATCGAGGATCGCGCCGCTCCTCCTCGAGATCGCGCGCATCCAGGCGCGCGATGCGGTGACGACCGTGGTCGTCACGATCAAGCGCTGGCTTGGGATCGAGGGCGACATGAGAGCGCGGCTACGCTAGAATCGCGCGTCCATGCCCGCGGCGCTCAAGAGCGGTGTTTCCGGGATTCGCCGATGGCCGACTTCGCCGTAAAGGCGAGGAAGCTCGGGAAAAAGTACCGACTTTACGATCGGCCAGGCGATCGCCTCCGCGAGCTCCTCTCGTTCGGCCGAGCTTCTTACCACCACGCGTTCTGGGCCCTGCAGGACTTCGACCTCGAGGTGAGGCAGGGCGAGTGCATAGGCGTCGTCGGCGCGAACGGGGCGGGGAAGAGCACGCTCCTCAAGCTCCTCGCGGGGAAGCTCCGTCCCACGACGGGGGAGTGCGCCGTGAACGGGCGCGTCTCGAGCATCCTCGAGCTCGGGACGGGCTTTCACCCCCACCTCACCGGACGACAGAACGCGCGGATCAACGCCCTCTTCATGGGGCAGCGTCCCTGGCAGATCGAGGAGCGAGTCGCGAAGATCCTCGAGTTCGCGGGTATCGGCGAGCACGCCGACCAACCGCTCGCGACCTACAGCTGGGGCATGCAAGCCCGGCTCGCGTTCGCCGCGCTCACGACACTCGACCCCGAGCTCCTCCTCCTCGACGAGGCGCTTGCCACGGGTGACGCGCAATTCGCGGCCAAGTGCAACGCGTTCCTGCGCCAGCTCTGTCGCTCCGGCTGCACGACGCTCGTCGCGAGCCACGACTTCGGGTTCCTCGCGACGACGTGCGACCGGATCGTCTGGATCGACAAGGGAAGGAAGCGAGCCGACGGTCCGCCGCTCGAGGCCCTCGCGAGCTACATGGACGCGCTCGGCCAGGACACGACGGGAGCCGCCTCCCGCCCCGTGAACGTGCTCCTCAGGATCGAAGCGTCGGAGCCCGCGGCCCAGCCCACGTTCCTCATCCACGCGTTCGAGTGGATCGACCATGCCGAGCGCGTCATGAGCGGCTGTTACGTGGGTGAGCAGGACAAGTGGAACGCGCTCGTCGACCTCGCCCCGAAGCTCGGCTTCACGACCGAGAGCGCTCGTGCGGGCTGGGCCAGGGCCGGGGAGATGTTCCACAACTGCCTGAACCGCTCGTGCACGCCGGGCTCGACCCAGCAGGGCGCGGCTTATGTCGCTCTTCCGGTGCCCGCCGCCCCGTGGCCACTCCCGACCAAGCTCCGCGTCACAATGAGGAAGATCGAGCCCTGTGACGCCGTCTTCTCGCTCCAGGTGGATGGCAGCTACCAGGAGGTCGGCCGGGCCGGCCGCGCCGGCACCGACGGCGAGGACTGGGTTCGAGCCGACCTCGACGTGACGGCCGCCTTCGAGCGATCGAAGGTCGCCGCGACCGCCGGGACGGGCGCCACCCCATGATGACGCGGCTCGCCCAGGGGCTCGCCGGAGTCCTCACGCCGCTCCTCGGCCCGAGCCGCGCCGAGGGCGCGGTCGCGCGAGCCTACGCCGTCATCTACCTCGTCTACTACTACGTCTCGGCGCAGTACGCGCGGGCCCTTCTCGGCATCGCCTGGCTCATCCTGACGCCGATCCTCTTCATCGCCGTCTACGTCCCGATCCTGACGCACGTCTTCCACGGCGAGCTGCCGGGCGCCACGGGGCCCTACGACTACTCGCTCTTCATCGTCGCGGGCTTCCTGCCCTGGGTCGCGTTCTCGGACGGCCTCGTCCAGGGAGCCGCGAGCCTCGCCGGCAGCTTGACCGTCGTCCGCAACGCCACCATGCCCCCGAGCGTCCTGACCACGATCCGCGTCCTCCCGGCGTTCGCGAGCCTCGTCGTGGGCGTCGTGATCTTCGTGCTCGTGCTCGCGGGGCTCGGCCGCTTCCCGGGCGTGAGGCTCATCCTGTTCCCGCTCTCCGCGCTCCTCCTCTTCGGTTTCACGCTCGGCCTCGCGTGGCTCACGGCGAGCCTCGCGCTCTTCGTGCGCGACGTGCTCCAGTTCATCCCGACGCTCCTCCTGATCGAGTTCTTCGCGTGCCCGATCGTCTATCACCCCTCGCGCGCGCCGGGCATGCTCGGGAAGGTCATCGAGTGGAACCCCGTGACGCCCTTCCTCGCGCTCTTCCGCGCTTCGCTGGCACCGACGGCCGAATTCGCCTGGCTCGATCTCGGGCTCGCGTCGGCATGGACCGCGGGCGCTCTCGTCCTCGGAGTCTTCGTGTTCCGCCGGCTCGAGGGCCACTTCGGCGACGCGGTCTGATCTACCGGGTCCGGGAGAGGATGCTCACCGAGTCGTCGATCCGGTGACGGTCGAGATCGGCGATCTCATCGCGCCAGCTCGGGAGGTACCTCTCGAGGAGGTCGAGCTCTTCCGAGGGCTCGACTACCACGAGCACGAGCGGCCGCGAGCGGAGGAGGGCGCGAACGGTCGCTCCTCCCTCGGGACCCTTCGCGGCCTCTTGCGCGAGGAGGAACGCCGTGAAGATCCGTGGATCGGCGCACGGGCGCGAGCTCGCCACGTAGAGCTGTGGTTTCCCTCCGAGGACGAGCAGGGGCTCGCCCGGGCCTGGTGAGGCCTGGTCGACCGACGCGGCGACGTGGTCGAGCCGTACCTTCTCTTGCTGGGCGACTCCGAGCCCCCACTGGAAGATGAGCGCCTGCGTCACGATCGGTGTCCAGGCCCACTCTCCGAGTGCGACGAGGAGGATGCGTCCGATCGGACTCTCGCGGTCCCGAGAGCGGGCGACGACCCAGGGGGCGAGCGAGAGCGCCACGAACGCGTGGAGCATGTAGTGAGGGTTCCTGAAAAGACGCTGCTCGAGGGTCTCGAGGAGGCAGGCCGTCGCGAGGAGGGCCAGGAACCCGGTCGTCGGTCGGTCGGGGGCGCCCCGGCCGCGGATCCACCGCGCCGTGACGCGGGCGACGGCAATAAGGGCGAGGAGCAGGACGGGGGCGATCGGAGCCGCGAGCGAGAGCAGCCGTTCCGCGAGCGACCCTTCGGTCCTCAAGATCGGAGGCGCATGGATCCAGTAGAGGACGGTCGAGCGGAGGAGGGGAAGGAGCAGTCCGGTGAGGGCGAAGGGCGCAAGGGCCAGGAGGACGATGCCCGTGGCGGCGGACATGGCGAGGCCCAGGCGCGCGAGGCCTCCCGGTCGTCGACCTTCGAAGACCGCGAGCAGCGCGAGCAGCGAGACTCCGTAGACGGCGTGCGTCTGCTTCGTGAGGCCGAGGAGTCCGACCGCGCAACCACCCAAGAGGAGGTCGCGCCTCGTCGGCTCGGGGCTCATGAGGGACGCCCACGCGAGGGCAATGAGCGGCGTCGCGTAGGTCTCGGGATAGTTTCCGCCCTGGCGGAACTCCTCGAGACCGAGGAGGCCCACCACGACGGCGAAGACGAGCCAGCGGAGGGGGTCCCTCGCGAGCGCCTTCGAGCGGGCGAGGATCGCCCCGGTCGCGAGCGCGCAGAGGAGAGATGCGACCTGGGGCAAGAACCGGGGATCCCGGGCCAGCGCGAAGATGGCGTTGGGGACGAGGATCAGGGGCATCTTGTTGAGGTGAAAGTCACGGTAGGGCGCGATTCCCTCGAGCAGCCAGCGCCCGTTCATGATGTAGATCGCGGAGTCGTAGTCGGGAACGCCCGCCATGGCGATGGCGTGCGTCGCCGTGGTGAAGATCCCGGCCGCGAGCGCTGCCAGGACGGAGAGTCTCCGGGTGAGC
>Ga0070738_10006707_pt1 | contig 11909 bp, 13 predicted proteins | sample Coa_R2_2_FD_66446 | JGI IMG/M metagenome (GOLD analysis project Ga0070738, IMG submission 66446) | Surface soil microbial communities from Centralia Pennsylvania, which are recovering from an underground coalmine fire - Coalmine... | ecosystem: Environmental > Terrestrial > Soil > Unclassified ... | reverse complement strand
CGCGCGCTGAAAACAGCCAAGTCATTGATTTAAGTGGTGGGCACGACAGGGATTGAACCTGTGACCCCTACCATGTCAAGGTAGTGCTCTCCCGCTGAGCTACGTGCCCCCGGCGGCGCGCGGAGCGCCGCAGATGAGACGGGCGGTGTAAACCAAATCCTCGACAGTTGCAAGCCGACGGGCGCAGGAGAGATGCGCAGGATTACGCCGCCAGGAAGCGGCCGATCTCGTCCACGAGCTGGCGCAGATGAAAGGGCTTGGCGAGAACGGCGGCCTCGCGCTTCGTCACGCCGCGCTGACGCAACGCCACGGCGGCGAAGCCGGTGATGAACATTACCCGCAGATCGGGCCAAAGTTCGTTGGCGCGGCGGGCGAGCTCGATGCCGTCGAGGCCGGGCATCACGACATCGGCCAGCAGCAGATCGATCGGCCGTTCCGTCACCCAGGCGAGCGCAGCATCGCCATCGGCCACGGCATGCACTTCATGCCCGGCCTTGCGCAGCGCGCGGGTCAGGAAAACCCGCATATTGTCGTCATCTTCCGCGAGTAGGATGCGGGCCATGATCTCTCCGGCTCTTCTCGGCGGGATTTTAGCGGTGCTTCGCGCTTTTCGCGACAAGTAAGGCGTCGGGCGCAAAAGCCTGCCCGGCGCGTGGCGTGGCGCAAATCCGCGGCGTCTTGGGGGATGACAGACCAGGCAAGTTCCTCCTAAGCTCGCTGTCATGGAAGGCCGCCTGGAACAACGAGCCGCCGTTGAACCGCCGATCGAGGTATTGGCGCCGCGCGAGCAATCCTTGCCGCTCGTCTTCGCCTCGCCCCATAGCGGGAGCGACTATCCCGCCGAATTCCTCGCGGTCTCGCGGCTCGATCCGCTGACGCTCAGGCGTTCCGAAGACAGCTATGTGGACGAGATCTTCGGCGCCGCACCCGGCCTCGGCGCGCCGTTGCTGCGCGCGCGCTTCCCGCGCGCCTATCTCGATCCCAACCGCGAACCTTACGAGCTCGACCCCGCGATGTTCGAGGACGAGCTTCCGGCCTTCGCCAATACGCGCTCGCCGCGCGTGCGGGTCGGGCTTGGCACGATCGCGCGCGTCGTCGCCACGGGCGAGGATATCTATGCCGGCAAGCTTCGCCTCGCCGACGCCATGGCGAGAATCGATCGGCTCTACCGCCCCTACCACCGCGCCTTGCGCCAGCTCGTCACCGCGACGCGCGAGCGGTTTGGCGGCTATCTTCTCATCGATTGTCATTCCATGCCTTCGGCGATCATTCCCGGCGAGCGCGCGGCGCGGCGGGGGCGCACGGATATCGTTCTCGGCGACTGCCACGGCACGGCGTGTCATCCCTTGGTCATGGAGACCGCGCATCGCACGCTCAGCGCCAAGGGCTATGCCGTCGCGCGCAATACGCCCTATGCGGGCGGGTTCACCACGGCCCATTACGGCAGATCCGGCATCGGCGGCCATTGCCTTCAGATCGAGATCTGCCGCGCGCTTTACATGGATGAGCGCAGCTTCGACCGCAAACCCTTCCTGGGCCAGCTCGTCGAGGATATGCGCGAACTCGCTTCCGCGCTCGCTGGCATCGATCCCACGCTGCTCGCCGCGGCATGACGCCGGAGGGAGCGTCGGCAGCGCTGGTGATACGCGACGCGGCGGATGCCGATGTCGAGGCGATCACCGCCATCTACGACCATCATGTCCGCTTCGGTCTCGGCTCTTTCGAGGAGGTTCCGCCTTCGGCCGCCGAGATCGCGCGGCGGCGGACCGAGGTCCTGGCGCGCGACCTCCCTTATCTCGTCGCGGCGACGGCCACGGGCGTCGTCCACGGCTACGCCTATGCCGCGCCTTACCGCGCCCGGTCGGCCTATCGCTTCAGCGTCGAGGACTCGATCTATGTGGCTCCCGATCGCGGTCGCCGCGGCATCGGCACCGCGCTGCTGGGCGCCCTGGTGAGCCGCTGTGGTGCCGTCGGCTATCGCCAGATGGTCGCGGTCATCGGCGACAGCGCCAATATGGCCTCGATCGGCCTTCACGAGAGGCTGGGCTTTCGGCAGGTCGGGCTGTTCTCCGCCATCGGCTTCAAACACGGCCGCTGGGTCGACAGCGTGCTGATGCAGCGCCCGCTGGGCGACGGCGCCACTACCCTGCCCTGAGACGTTTTGCCGCGGCTCGCCCATGGCGCGAATCCGCCATGGGGCGTGTTCATCGCGCAATCTCGCGCGCCTTCGACCGAGGACGGCAAAAAATGGGCCGTGCTCGCGCACGGCCCAAGTTTAGGGAGGAAACGCCTAGAAGACGTACGGCAGGTCGTCGGGCGACGACCGATGCCGCACTGCACAATATGATCGCTGCGCCGCCACAAATCAACAGCAAAAACGCATCCGCGGAAAAATCTCGGAAAAGCCGCAGATTCGCCATCGGGCAGGCTTCTCGGACGTTGGCTTTGTTGCGACGCACAATCACGAAGCGAACCTGCGGCGATGACGGGCGTTAACACGGGTGATGGGGATGCCGCCACCCTTGCCCGAGACCGGGGAGTCCTGGGCCCTTTTTCTCGACATCGATGGCACATTGCTGCCGATCGCACCGACGCCGCATACGGTGCGCGTCGAGCCCGCCCTCCTTTCTCTCCTGAAGCGCCTCCGGCGCGGTTGCGACGGCGCCTTGGCACTGGTCAGTGGCCGGGCGCTCGCCGATATCGATGCGCTCTTCGCGCCGCTGCTGCTGCCCGCCGCGGGCTTGCACGGTCTCGAAAGGCGGCAAGCCGATGGCGCCCTGTCGACCGCTCCCGCCGCCGATGCGGTGATCGGGGAATTGCGGCCGCTCCTCGAATCCTATGCCGCGGCACGGCCGGGATTGTTCTGCGAAGACAAGGGCGGGAGCATCGCGCTCCATTACCGCTTGGCGCCCCGATACGGCGGTGCAGCCGCGCGCTTCGTGCGCCACCTTGCCGCCGAACGGCCTGAGCTTCGCTTGATCAAAGGCCGCAAGGTGCTGGAATGCGTGCCGCGCGGCACCAATAAGGGCCTGGCCATCACCGCCTTTCTGGCGGAGCCGCCTTTCCTCGGCCGACGCCCCGTCTATGCCGGCGACGACACGACCGACGAGGATGGGTTCGCCGCCGTCAATGCGGTGGGCGGAGTGTCGATCCGGGTGACCGACGGTTCCTTGGCGCGCGATCGGCACATGGTGTCGGCGAGTGCCGCAAATTATTGCATCCCCTCGGTGACCGCATTCCACCACTGGCTCGAAAGGGTTGCCGATCGACTTCGGTCCGAGGAGAGGACCGTGGCGGCGCGTCCAGGCGAGGATAGCGGAACGGGGGCTGCCGTTGCGCGTTGAGCTATTCAGGCCTCGCCTCAGCGGAACCGCCGCCGATGACCCGCTTGTCGCCGCCCGTTTCCGCTCGCATGCGTAACGCGCAACCCACTGCGCTCCGTATCGAAACGCCGCCTCCGGCCCGCCGATTGGTCGTCGTGTCGAACCGCGTCGCGAGCGATGCGCCGGGGAGCAAGGGAGCCGCCGGCGGTCTCGCTGTCGCCGTGCTGGCGGCGCTGCGCAACAGCGGCGGCATCTGGTTCGGCTGGAGCGGCGATGTCTCGGCCGCGCCGCCGCTGGCGCCGCAGCTCGTGCAGGGCGATCGCTTCGTCTATGCGACGCTCGACCTGGCGCGTCAGGATTACGAGCAATACTACAACGGCTTCGCCAATCGCGTATTGTGGCCGCTCTTTCACTACCGCCCTGGCCTCATGGATTTCCAGCGCAGCGATTTCGCCGGCTACATGCGCGTCAACCGCCAGTTCGCAGCACATTTGGCGCCGCTCCTCCGGCCTTCCGACATCATCTGGGTCCATGATTACCATCTGATCCCGCTCGGCGATGAGCTGCGCCGTCTGGGCGTCGCGCAGCCGCTGGGCTTTTTCCTGCACACGCCCTTCCCCGCGGCCGAGGTGTTCCGCGCTCTGCCGGTTCACGCCAAGCTCGTCCGCGCGCTCTGCGCCTATGATCTCGTCGGCTTCCAAACGGAAGGCGATCTCGACGGCTTTTGCGACTATCTCACGCATTTCGCCAATGTCGACAACGCGCGTCACGGCAATCTTCTCGCCTTCGGCCGGAAATTGCGCGCCGCCGCCTTTCCGATCGGCATCGATGTCGAGGCGATCGCCGACCAGGCGGCGCAGTCGGTCGGCAGCCGGCAGATGCGGCGCCTCCACGATAGCCTGCGCGATCGCAGCCTGATGATCGGCGTCGATCGGCTCGACTATTCGAAGGGCCTGCAACCGCGTTTCAAAGCTTTCGAACGCCTCCTCGAGATGTTCCCGGAAACGCGCGGCCGGGTCACCTTCATGCAGATCGCGCCACCGACGCGCAGCGACGTGCCGGAATACACGCAGATCCGCCGCAGCCTCGAAACCGCCGCAGGTCACATCAACGGACGCTTCGCCGAATTCGATTGGATGCCGCTCAGATATCTGAACAAGAGCTTCAACCAGCGCACCTTGTGCGGCTTCCTGCGCGCGGCGCGCACCGGGCTCGTGACGCCGATGCGCGACGGCATGAACCTCGTCGCCAAGGAATATGTGGCGGCACAGGATGCGGGCGATCCCGGCGTGCTGGTGTTGTCGTGCTTTGCGGGTGCGGCGCGCGAGCTTTCCGATGCGCTCCTCGTCAATCCCTTCGATACCGATGGCGTTGCCGAGGCCATGCACGATGCGCTCGCCATGCCGCTCGGCGAGCGTCAGGAGCGCTGGCAATCGATGATGGCGGTCCTGCGGCGCAACGACATCACGGCGTGGCGCGAGAATTTCGTGCAAGCGCTGGCTGGAGCCGCGGCGGAGCGCTGAGCGTGGCGCTTTCACCATCCGCGCGGCGGCTCATCGGCGATATCGGCGCCACCAATGCCCGCTTCGCCTTGATCAGCGATGGCGATCGCATCGAGCGGGTGCGCGTCTTCGCCTGCGACGATTATCCGAGCATCGAGGAGGCGCTTGCAGCATATCTCGCCGAGGATCACCTCGCGCCCGTGCCGGACGAAGCGGCTTTCGCCGTCGCCTCGCCCGTCTCGGGTGATGCGATCACACTCACGAATCACCCCTGGTCCTTCACCATCAGCGGGCTCCAGCGTCATTTCGCGTTGAAGCGGCTTCTCGTCATCAATGACTTCACGGCGAATGCGCTGGCGATGCCGCATCTGGCGCCGGCGGATCGCTTCGCGGTGGGCGGCGGCACGCCGGTCGCGAACGCGCCCATCGCCGTGCTCGGTCCCGGCACGGGACTGGGCGTCAGCGGGCTCATCCCCTCGCCCAGCGGCTGGGTTGCGCTTGCGAGCGAAGGCGGTCACGCCACGATGTCGCCCGCGGATGAGCGGGAAAGCGTCGTGCTCGATCGCATGCGGCGGCGCTTCGACCACGTCTCCGCCGAGCGCGTGCTGTCGGGCCAAGGTCTCGTCAATCTCTACAACATCCTCGCCGAGATCGAAGGCGTGCCGGCCGCTCCCTTCACGCCGGCGCAGATCGCCGACCGCCATATCGGCGAGAGCGACGCATTGGCGCGCACTGCGCTCGCCATGTTCTGCGCCATGCTCGGCACGGTGGCGGGCAATCTCGCGCTGACGCTCGGCGCACGCGGCGGGGTCTACATCGCCGGCGGCATCGTGCCGCGTCTCGGCCCCGCTTTTGCCGACACCGCCTTTCGCGAGCGCTTCGAGGCGAAGGGCCGGTTTCAGCCCTATCTCGCCGCGATCCCCACCTATGTGGTCACGAACCCGATCCCGGCCTTCATCGGGCTGAAGGCGCTGCTCGACCGCAAGGAGTGAGGTGACGCGCGCCGCGGCGCTATTGAACCGTCACGGTAATCGGTTGCGACATCACCGGCGGCTCATGCGGCACATGCGACCAATCGCCGAGGACGAGTTGCAGCGTGTATTTGCCGGGCGGCAGAGTCACGACGGCTTCGGTCTGCGCCTTGCCGAAATGGAGATGATGCGCATCGGCGGGAATCGGCTGCTTCAGCGCGTCGCCTTCAAGCTTCGCATTGATCAGGAGATGATGGTGCCCGGTATTCGGCGTCTCTGTTCCCGCCGGTGCCAGCGTCATCCCGGAAATCCCGAAATGGACGGTAAACGGGCTTTTGACGGTATCGCCGTCCTTGAGATCGACGAAAAAGACCTTGGCGCCCGGCGCCGATGGCGTGGCTATGGCAAGGCTGAACACCCCCATGAGACACATCGCCGTCAGAATGGCAAATCCGACTCTGCGCAACATGCTGCTCCCCCGAGACGATTCATGGCGCCCGACGATCGGCGACGGGCGAAGGCACATTAGGCAAAGGCGTCGCGCGAGTCGATTGCCGACGCGCGTGCCACGTCTCACATCTCCGCGAACTCCTCTATCTCGCATGATCAAGGTGCTTCCGTCGAGACGCGCGCGACCTAATGGCCTCAGCCCGCGACGACCCAATTCCCCGCTTCGAAGCGGATGGGCGGGGCCTTGGCGTCGAAGCTCACGCCGATCGGGTCCTTGCCTTCGGCCACGGCCTCGACTTGACGCTTCAGCAGGCGGCGCAGCATGGCGATGCCCTTGTCGGTGGTCGCGAGATGCTCCTCGGAATGGAAGGTGATGGGGCCTTGCCCCACCTGCGCCTCCCAATCGCCGGGCGCGTCGCGGCGCTCGGCCTCGGTCATCTCGCGCCAGGGCCTGCGCTTGGATCCGCTCGCGGCGCGCGGCAGGATGGTGCCGCCCTCCTTGGCGCGCCCCGCCACATAGATGCGGTAATGCGTGTCGTCGATCGGCAGGGTCCAGCCGATCGATTCGACGCGGCCGAGACTGCCGAGATAGGGGTTGGGCACGACGCGCAGCGTGGGCAGTGCGACCTCGGTCACGCGATGCATCAGCTTGCCGCCCTCCATGGGGCGGATCTGCAGCGACTTGATGCCACGCTCGGTCGGCGACCAGCTCACCTGTGGCATCTGGTTCATCACCTCGGCGAATTGCGTGCCGCTGAAGCTGCCGTGGAGGATCGGCACGTGATAGGGATCCATCACATTCTCGTAGTGCTGAAGCCAGTTGCAGGGCGCGATGACGTCGCCGCCGCTGCCGATGCTGGTGTCATCGGCGACGATGCGCTCGCCTTCCCCCAGCACCTCGAGGCATTCATAGCGCGGCAGTACCGGCTTCTTCTCGGGCGGTCCCATATAGGCGAAGATCAGTCCGTAGCGTTCCTCAACCGCGTACCAGGGCTGGCGGATCTTGTGACGCTGACGCCCCAACTCGGGCTCGCAGGGTTGCTCAAGGCAATGGCCTTCGACATCGAAGAGCCAGCCATGGTAGCAGCAGCGGATGCCGCGCTCTTCGACCTTGCCGAAATAGAGTGTCGTGCCGCGATGGCAGCAGCGCGCCCAGACGAGGCCGGGCCGCCCCTGGCCGTCGCGAAACAGCACGAGATCCTCGCCGAGCACGCGCACCTGCCGCGGCGTCGAACCGGCATCGGCGGCGATACCCACGGGATGCCAGTAGCGGCGCATGAGCTCGCCCATCGGCGTGCCGCGCGAGACTTCGGTGAGTTCGGCGAGATAACGTGATGCCGGGCGATGATAGGCGGTGCCGCTATCGGTCGGCCGCTCGTCGCGCTGCGTGTCCATGGCCTCTCCTCCTCATCAGCCGCCGATGGGATCGCCGAACAGCACCCAGCGCGTGCCGTCGAAGCGCTGGAGCCGCAGCGCGCGAATGACGCGGTAATCCTGTGGCGTCGTGCTGACGGTGATGCCCGGCAGCAAGAGCGGCAATTGGAGATGGTCGAGATGCGTCGCCTGGCGCAGCACGTTCTCGCGGGTGAGATCATTGCCGCAGCGGCGCAGCACTTCGACGACCAGCCGCGCCTCGATATCGCCGGCGACATTGAGGAGGTCGTCAGGATCGCCTGCGGGATAATAGCGCTTCATCCAGGCGCGATAGTCGCGGATATCGGCATCTTCCGCCCATTGCGGATCGCTCGGGTCCTTCTCGAAGGCGGCGGAGATGATGCCCGTCGCGTGATCGAGACCCGCGGGCGTGAGCACCGTCGCCTTCGATTGCGAGACCGAGGTGATGAAGAAGAGCGGATGCCAGCCGAGCTCGGCGACCTTGCGGATCGCCTGCACCGTGGCCTTGCCCACGGAAAAGCTCAGGAAGGTGTCGGCGCCGCTCGCGGCGAGACTGGTGATCTGCTGATCGATGGTGGGATCGGTGACCTCGTAGGATTGCGTGCTGACGATCATCGCGGCGGCGCGCTCGCCAAGCCCGTCCCTGAGCCCCGCGAAGTAGTCCTTGCCGAAATCGTCGTTCTGATAGAGCACTGCGATCTTCGCCTCAGGCTTTGTCGCCAGCAGGTATTTGGCGTAGGCGTGCGCCTCCGTGTAGTAATTCGGCAGGCCCGCCATCGACCAGGGGAAATGCTGCGGATCGTTCCATTTGCGCGCGCCGCTCTGGATGAAGAGCTGCGGCACCTGCTTGGCGTTCAGGTATTTCTGCACCGCCGATTGGGATGCGGTGCCCATCGAGCCGAAGATGAAGAAGACCTGGTCTTCTTCCACGAGCCGGCGCGTCTGCTCGACGGCCTTGGGCGGGCTGTAGCCGTCGTCGAGGCTGAGGAGCCGAATCTTGCGGCCATCGATGCCGCCCTGGTCGTTGATCGCGTCGAGATAGGCGGCCATCGCCTTCCCCACCGTCGAATAGGCGGAGATCGGGCCGCTATAAGGCATGGTCTGGCCGAGCAGGATCTCGCCGCCGTTAACCCCCGGCGCGGCGCGGGCGATCGAGCACAGCGCCAGTGCCGCCACCATGACGCAAGCCGCTCGTCGAAGCCGCGCGGCGAACCCTTCAGCGCCCCCGAGCCGATTCCTTCCGCCGTCCTCGCGCGATGTAGCCATCCTAGTCTCCGAACTCTCGCCGGATCGCGGCGCCATGCTCGCCGATCTCGGGAACGCCGCCCGAAGGTGCCTGTCCCGTAGCAAGGGCGGCCGGCGTAGGCAAAGCTACCTCGCCCTCCGGCGTCGGTACAGCCAGGCGCCGCAGATGCGGATGGCGCGAGAAATCGGCGACATCGTTGAGATTGCCGAAGGCGATATCCGCGGATTTGAGACGCTGTCCCAGCGCCGCGCGGCTCTCGCGTGCGAAGACCTCGGCGACGATCGCATCGAGAACGGCGCGGTTGGCGACGCGGCGCTGATTGTCGGAAAAACGCGGATCGCTGGCGAGCGTCTTGTCACCGAGGATCACCTCGCAGAAGCGCTGCCATTCGCGCTCGTTCTGGATCGAGATGACGATCTCCTTGCCGTCAGCCGCGGCAAAGGCGCCATAGGGCGCGATCGAGGGATGCTTCAACCCCATGCGCGCCGGCGCCTTGCCGCCATAATCATGGTGGAGCAGCGGCACCGCCATCCATTCCGCCGTCGCATCGAAGAGTGAGATCGAGAGCGCCGCACCCTCGCCACTCTTCTCGCGCGCATAAAGTGCCTCGAGAATGGCCGCATGGGCGTTGAGCCCCGCGGCGATGTCCGACACTGAGACGCCGACACGGCCTGGCGCCTCGGGCGGGCCGCTCAATTGCGCGAGACCCGTCTCCGCCTGAATGAGGAGATCATAGGCCTTCATGTCGCGATAGGGGCCGCTCTCGCCATAGCCGGTGATCGAGCAGACGACGAGGCGCGGATGGCGGTGTCGCAGCTCGGCCAGATCGAAACCCGCGCGCGCCGCGGCACCCGGTGCCAGGTTCTGCAGAAATACATCCGCCCGCGCGATCATGCGGTGAAGGAGCGCGCGGTCCTCGGCATCCTTGATATCGAGCACGATCGACTGCTTGCCGCGATTGAGCCAGACGAAATAGCTGCTCTGTCCGCGCGCGGCGCGGTCGTAGGAGCGGGCGAAATCGCCCTCGGGCCGCTCGATCTTGATGACGCGCGCGCCGGCATCGGCCAAGCGGCAACTGCAGAGCGGCGCCGCCACCGCCTGCTCCAATGCGACGACGAGAAGCCCGTCGAGCGGGCGGCTCATGCGGCACGCCCTTCCTTTGCCCATTCCACCGCCTGTTCGAGCCGATCATTGCCCCAGAAGAGCTCGTTGCCGACGGTAAAGCTCGGCGCGCCAAAGACGCCGCGCGCCATCGCTTCGTCGGTCTGCGCGCGCAGCCGATCCTTGATGGCGGGCGTCGCGGCGCGGGCGAGCACCGCCGCGCTCGAGCGGCCCAGCTCATCGATGATGGCGCCGATCACCTTGGGATCGGCAATGTCGCGATCGGCGACGAAGTTGGCGCGGTAGACGGCGCGGCTGAACTCGCCGCACCAATTCTCTTCCGCCGCGACGAGGGCGGCGCGGGCGGCAAGCAGCGAATTGCGCGGAAAGGCGCTTGGCCGGCGGAAGGGCAGCCCTTCGCGCGCGCAGACACGCTCGATGTCGCGCCACATATAGCTGCCCTTGGCGGGGAAGAGGTTGAACGGCGAATCGTTCCAGCCTTGCCGTGCGAGGATCGGGCCGAGCAGGAACGGGTGCCATTCGATCTCGACGCCGGCCGCGGCGGCAACCTGCTCCAGCCGCAAGGCGGCCGGATAGGAATAGGTGCTGGCGAACTCGTACCAGAAGGCAAGCGTCGCGACCATGAGGCAATCTCCGTGACCATCTCATGCCACCATAGTGCAGGCGGGGAGCCGAGCGGTAGCGCTTGCGCCGGGCGGTCTCCTCGGCAAGGATCTGCCATGCGTCTGCGCATCCTGCTCGGCACGATCGTCCTTATCACGGGGCTTGCCGGCTACGCCATCCTGGTCGTCGCGGTCGGCACGCGGCTGCTGCCCGACCAATGGGCGATCGATGCGGCTTTCTATGGGTTGGCCGGCATCGCCTGGATCGTCCCGGCGGCACGGCTCACGCGCTGGATGCAGCGGGCGGCACCCTTTCGCCCGCCCGCGCTTGGCGATTGAGTCTCAGGCCGCCCAGGGGCCGTCGCGCCAGCGGCGGAAGCTCACGACCGGCTTGCTTGCCTCCATGCGGCGGTTCAGCACCATCAACCCGAGAAGCTCGCGTTCTTCCATGAGGTCGTGAAGCGTCGAGGACCACACCGTCCATTCGCCGTGCGGCTTTGCCTCAATGCGGGCGATCAGGCGGTTGAGGCGGGCGATTTCGACCCTGAGCTCTTTGGTCGTGCGTGACATCGATCCGCTCCCAGAGGCGAGCGTTTCGTTAACGCCGCACGATGGCGTTTTGCTCCCGATGCGCGCCAGGCGTGACCGCGGCGAGGCTAGGCCGCGAGCGTTGCCACCTTTCCGGCATTGGCACCCGCGATCCGCCCGAAAACCGCGCCCGACATCAGCCCGGTGCCGCCGGGATAGTTGAAATAGAAAAGCCCGCCCACGAGTTCGCCGGCCGCGAAAAGACCGGGGATTACCGCCCCTTCCATATCGATGACGCGCCCTTCCGTATCGATGCGCAAGCCGCCGAAGGTGAAGGTGATGCCGCAGGTCACCTGATAGGCTTCGAAGGGCGGCGTATCGATGAGATTGGCCCAGTTCGATTTGGGTACGGCGAGGCCTTCGGTGCGCCGACCGTCCTTGGCCGTGGGATCGAAGGGAATGTCCTGGCGCACGGCGCGGTTATAGGCGGCGATCTCGCGCAGGAAGGCCGCGCCATCGACGCCTTCGAGCTTGCGCGCCAACTCCTCCAGCGTTGCGGCACGCGCCTTTGTCACCTCGCGGATGCGGTACTCCGCGCGCAGGAGATGGAGCACCTTGGCGTCGAAGACCTGCCAGGCGAATTGGCCGGGCTGTTCCAGAACGACGCGGCCGTATTTGGCATAGGTGTAGTTGCGGAAATCGGCGCCTTCATCGACGAAGCGCTCGCCCCGCGCATTGACCATGATGCCGAAGGGATAGGAGTGCTTCTG
>Ga0070738_10006704_pt1 | contig 11913 bp, 12 predicted proteins | sample Coa_R2_2_FD_66446 | JGI IMG/M metagenome (GOLD analysis project Ga0070738, IMG submission 66446) | Surface soil microbial communities from Centralia Pennsylvania, which are recovering from an underground coalmine fire - Coalmine... | ecosystem: Environmental > Terrestrial > Soil > Unclassified ... | reverse complement strand
ATTACCATTTCGCGCGACCTGTCTATGACCACCGCCAATCTCGGCAGCCATGTGCTGCTGGTGGATGATCTGGTTGATTCGGGGGTGACCCTCAAGAAAACGCTGGTCTGGCTCGATCGCCGCTACGGGTTCTACATTGAAGAAGTCCGGACAGCGGTGCTCTGGTACAAGGATTGCTCTGTGATTGCACCGGATTATTACGTGGACTATTTGCCCGACAACCCGTGGATCCATCAGCCGTTTGAACACTACGAGCGCATGACCCCGGCTGACCTGGATGCGCTGACCCCATCGATCGCCAAGCCGTAAGTCAGTCGCCGTCGCCAAAACCGCGTTTACGCGGCTGCAACCGCTCTCTGTGAAGGGATGAGCGGGTCGTCTGTGTGCGAATAATGAAGTTTCAGTAATTCTGTTGATATACTAGGGCCAATGGGTGCTAAGCGTCTCCGTAAATGTATCAACGCTATATCAGCGACACAATCAACGCATTAGACTGAATCCGAGTTGATACCTTCAGACGCTACCGCCGAGCGGGTCTGGCCCAATTATTTTCGAGGTTTGCCATGCGGGATTTTAGCGATCGTCATCCAGCGCCGTCGTCAGCCGATGCCTCCCACCCCAAGAAGCGTCTGGGCGGTTATCTCGTTGAGGCTGGTCTATTGACGCCCGCCCAGGTGGATGTTGCGCTTAACGACCAGAAGCTGACCGGAATGCGCTTTGGTGAGATTCTGGCTGCGCGTGGCTGGGTCAAGCAGCAGACGATTGAGTATCTCATGCACAAGGTTGTGATGCCTGAGCAGCAACCACAGCGGCCACCGCAGGGGCGATCGATGGTGACCCCATCGCGGAGTGATGTCCCTGGCGCTGCGGCTGGACGGCCTTCGATGGGCGCAGATGCTGGCAGTACTGAAGTGGCCCGACAACCAGTGCGACGCGATGTCCCGATCGCAAAACCGCTGCCGTCTGCTGGACAGGCGGATGGTGATATTAGCTGGGTGGGCTAGGTAACCCAGCACTCGGCCTAACGAATGCCCGCGATATTGAACAGCCAGATCCAGAAGGGCAACAGAATCAGCAGTCCAAAGCAGCCTGTCACCAGGGTCGTGACGGCAAATTCTTGGTCGAGTTCGTAGGCTTCGGCAATGACCAGGGTTGCAAAAGCAGGTGGCATTGCCATTTGGAGCAGAAGGGCACGATACACGAATCCCGTCACGCCCAACGCCCACAGCACCAGTCCCAACACCAGCGGCACCAGCAGCATTTTGATACCGAGACTGATGAGCGCTGGCCTCAAGCGTTGTAGCGCTGACAGTTGGCTTAACCGCATGCCAATCAGGATGAGCGATAAGGCCACGATCGCCCAGGCAAAATTGTGCAGACTGGTTTCGAGCATGGCCGGTAGCGGGTAATTGCGTCCGGCAATTCCGATTGCAAAGCTCCACAGTGCCGGATTTTTGAGCATGGTCTGTAGTGCTTGCCAGCGGTTTGACGGAGGGCTGTCGCTGAATCGAGCCGCGATCGCCACCCCCAGCCCATAGGCTCCCGGTGTTGACCCAAGCAAATCGTAAAATAACGTCCAGGCAAAATAGTGGGGGCCAACCAGCGCGAGCGCAACGGGATAGCCAATATATCCGGTGTTGCCCAGCATCGCTGCCAGCAGAAAGCTTCCCCGCGTTTGTGGGCTGCGGGGAGACGCTGGATCGTCCGTGTGAAGGTTGGCGATCGGCGATCGCTGACTCCACCACCAGGCACACCCTACGCCGAGCAGCATGGCGATCCAGGCGATCGTCGGTGCTAACCAGAGCGCCGCTGAGAGGTGGGCATGGCGTAGAAAGGCTGCAATGCTCACGGGCACGCCGACCCAGAAGAGAAATTTCCCCAGGTGTGTCGGCACGGCAGCGGGCAGCAAACGACCGCTAACCCACCCAATAAGTGTCCATCCCAGCAAGGGCCGATAAATGGTCAACAGATCTGCAATTGTCATCGCTATGCTGGGGAAATGGGGCGGAGGGCATCAGTAGCGGGACATGAGGGACGGTGAGAATCGGCAAATTCTGCTCAATTGCTCGAAGCAAAATTCTGCTCAATTGCTCGAATCGGAAAATTCTGCTCAATTGCCTCAAACGGTTGTAAAACGGAAAGACTGTTCCCGTTCTACCGTGTCAACTACTCATGAAGACCACTCCAGGAGATCTGACTCAGTTTACAATTCCTAGTAGCAGCAGTCGCTTGAGTGCAGGAGTTGATCGATTGGATAACGCTGGCAAACCTGAAACGCCTCCCGAAACTACGCCAAAAGTTTCTGCCCCACTGACAGGCGCTTTACCGACTGATGATATTCCTGTCGCCCAACGGGAAGGGGACGATACCGCACCCACCGCTCGACCTAACGTCGTGCTCTTGGTGGGCAGCCTCACAGCCCTGGGCATTGCAGCACTGGCAGCGGGTGGTTTCGTGGCGTTACGCATGCAGCGATCGCAGACCGTCACCGCAACCGAAACACCATCGCAAACAACCTCCCAGCCATCACCTACGGGGTCGGCATCGCCTACGGGCGATACCTTGCTGGGGCATTTTGCCTATCAGGAAGCGCCCCAGTCGGAGCTTGCGCCGATCGTCCCTGATGGCACCATCAAGATGCGGAAAGCAGCGGCAACAGCCTATCGCGAAATGGTGGCCGCCGCTCAACAGGACGGCGTCAGTCTGGTGCCAATTTCAGGATTTCGCTCGATCGCTGACCAAAAATATCTCTACTTTGATGTCAAGGCTGAGCGTAACCAGGATGCCGAAGAGCGCGCCAAGGTCAGCGCCCCACCGGGTTACAGTGAGCATCACACGGGCTATGCGGTTGATATTGGCGATGGTAACGCGCCCTCACTCAACCTGAACCAGGATTTTGACAAATCGGCGGCTTATCGCTGGCTGAAAGCGCACGCTAACCGCTACAGCTTTGAGCTATCGTTTCCCAAAAACAATCGTCAGGGCGTCAGCTATGAACCCTGGCACTGGCGCTTCGTGGGCGATATCCAGAGCCTCAAGACGTTCTACCGGGCACACGGCCAGAAATAAACGAAAAATCAATGGTCTATGACTGCAAATCCTGTGTGAGGCGAACCGGCACGATTTGTCCGGGTTGAATCAGGGCAGGTTTTGGAGATGTCAGCACTGTAGCTGCCGCTCCGGCTGCCGCTCCGCCCAGTGCACCGAGTCCCGCCGAACCACTCAGCGCCCCCAGGACGCCACCAGCCACAACCCCGATACCAGAGTTGCGGAGGAGACTGGAATTCTCGACCTGTCGTGCGCCATCGAGTGCCTCAGACTGGGCTGCGATCGGGATGGTTCGTCCTTGCAGCGAAATCGCCTGCGTGACAAAGCGACTGCCGGATGCGGTTGTTTCAAAGCGTCCTGTGACTGTACTGCCTGCAGGGACGAGCATATTGCCTTCGGCATCGCGAATGTCTGTTTGTAACACGAGCACTTCCTGCTGCGGCCTGTCTGTCCTCAGAGGCAGGGGGGAATTGCCCGGATAGAGCAGATTGAGCGTTGCGCCAGCCGGTAACACGACATTAGGCGCTGTGGGCCTAAAAGCCTGCATGACGCCGGGCGATGGGTTAGCGACGCTGTTCAGCGGTTGGCCACTGATACCAGGTGCGCCGGATGTACGTGGGAGGGGCTGGCCGAAGTCCACGACTGGCGGCGTCGTAGGTGTGGGTGGCTGCCGAATGGTGGTTGCATCATACGTTGGGGTTGTCTCAGATGGTTTCACCACGGGTTGCTGGAGCGTCGGTACGTTAATCGGTGGTGCCAGACTGGTGCTCCCGGCTGGCCGCCTCACGGTAGTGGCATTGTAGGACGTGGTTCCCGCTGGCGGTGCCGCTGCCGCTGCCGCTGTGCCCTGTAACGGCGGTACGCTAACCAGTGGTGGATTGGGATCTGCTGAGGGAGTCTGCTGGATCGGCAGCACGCTAATCGGTGGTGCCAGACTGGTGCTCCCGGCTGGCCGCCTCACGGTAGTGGCATCGTAAGACGTAGCTCCTCCGGGGGGCGATGGTTCTGCCGTGCGCTGTAGTGGTGGTACGCTGACCGTTGCCGAATTTGCGCCCGTGGGAGCGCCCGGTACCATCGATGTTGAATCGGTAACTGGTGGCGTGCCACCGAAAGCTCCCAGACTGGGTGTTCCGACTCGGATGGGTGGGGGGACGTTAGCGCTCGCTGGCTGATTTGTGCCTGTGGAACCAGAGGGCATCAGATTGGCATTTCCCGCTGGTGGTTGGGGCTGTTCTCGTGTGGCGGCAGGAGCCGCTCCCCGTGGCGCGATCGGCGGTACGCTGACCGTTGGCGCTGAGCTGGCAGAAGACGCCATCAGCGTTGATGGGATTTCCAGGGATGCCAGTGAGTTCAGCACGGAACGACTCGGCGGAGCGGAACTGCTTGTCGCTCGCTCGTCTGCTGGGGCAGAACCAGACGGTTTGGCGGGGGTGGACAGCATGGCTGCCAGCCGCGCAATCCGTGAGGTGGGCTGGGTGCCGGATGCAGTTGAGTCGATCGCTGTCGTGGTGCTGGGCGCAGGGGGCGGGGCCACGATTGCGCTACTAGCCGCCGCGCGATCGGCTGTATTGGTGGTGGTTTTGGGCGTACCAGGCGATGGCACTGTAATGAGTACACCGCCCGCGGTATCTACGGCTACGGCTGAGTCAGCGTCACTAGGCTTGCCTGGGGGTAAGGCGGTGGCACTGGCGCTGCTGGATGACGGCGAAGGCGGTAAGACTGGTGCGAGGTCGATCGGTCGTGTTGCTGTCAACGCCGGTTTTGTCGGCGCATCGGGGCCAGGAGCAGGGTCATTACCGCCGGTTGCCGTGGCTGAGGAGGGTATTGCCGCATTACCGCTATCCGCTGGCAGCGGGGCAGGCTGGTTGCTGGTTGGTGGGTTTGGCGGCAGGGATGCAGCCGAGGGTGACGCCGGACGAGCTGATGGCGGTACAGGCGGCGCAGCGGTGTCCGCAGGAGACGGTGGGGGGCTGGTCGCGGTGTTGCGACTGGATGGTTGTACCGGGGGCGCGGCAATCTTGGCGGCGATCGATGTTGGTGTGGGGCGTTTAGTCAATCCGGGTGTGACCGATGGTTTGGCTGCGATCGCGGCAGTCACTGAAGCGGTAGACGCGGGCTGCGATCGATGGGGGGGCGTCGCCATCGGCGATGGCAGCACCGGCGATCGTGAGGAAACGGTATTGGCAGACATCGCTTTGGTCACGAGCGGCTGCAACACCCAACGCGCCCCCCCGGATTGAGTCGTGCCATCGCCAACTTTTTGCAATTTCACCTGCCCCGGCGCGAGTGAAACATCGGGCGAAATTTCCATCACGATGCGAGTTAAGCCCGGTTGGAATTGAGACACGCGAATCTGACGGATCGCACCGCTGTAGGTCTGTTGCGTGCTGACGTTGCCAACCGCCGTGTCAGGCAGATCGACCACGATCCGCGCTGGCTGGGCCATTAAAAAGTAGTGAGGGGTCGTGCCGTCTTTGACCGTGATTTCAAGCTGATTAGCCGCGGGGTCAAATGTCCAGTGGGTGAGCGATGCCGCTTGTCCCGATAGCCCCAGGGTATCTGCCGCAACGGCAAGGATCGCTGCGATCGCGCCAATAGCCAGTCGTTTTCCCCCAGCGCTGCGTGCCATCGATGGCGGTTGTGAGGAGGGCGACAATTCTGGCTCCAATTTCTGTGTTTGCATTATTTTAGGCAGAACGCGTCAAACAAACTTGACTTCCAACTGGGCTGAACGCTTCATCGTAGCGTGCATCGTTCGCGATCGGCGGTCAGCGTTTGAGTCATTTCAGGCAACGCCCAAACTATAGCAATCCTGGATCCATTCTGAGCAAGCAGAGGTGTAATCGGATTTCCCGGTGGGGAAGCCCCGTTACAATCCAAACTGGATCGCTAAGGCGGCTGATTGCTGACTGGACTGGCTGACCGTCTGGTCGCGACAAACAGGAACACATGACTGACCATCACCCCATTTAGGGACAACACCCCAATTGTCATCCCATAATGACACCAGATGTGGGGTTTGAACCGTTTCTTCGTTAAATTTTATGGTCTTGCTGAGTTGCCGGGTCGTCACTGGGTTGACTGCAAAGGGGTGACGGAGCCGTAATTGCCGTGCGAATCGCCGCACATCGATCGCGATACTCTGAGTCCTCTAACACAGGCGTGCTGCCGTCCAGCGGGATTGCGGTCGTCAGATCAATCCACGATTTGCAGCCCCCATAAGCTGTACTGTAGGGAATAATCTGCGGCTGGTTGAGTTGATAAACTCGCAGCAGCAGCAGATCGAGCGGTTGCTGTGGTTTCCATTTGAGCCGTTCTGCTACAAATGCTTCGTTCCAGATATGAAAAGGCCAGAGCGCCCGTACCTGATCCTCACTGCGGATGGCAACCCGGTCTGTAATCATGGCCCATGCGCCAATTCGCACCGTTTCTGGATGCTCACCCGACGCTACAGGCACGATCGCGCTGGTATACTGGGCTTTCACTAGATGCGGCTGCTGGTGCTCATAGGTGGGGTAAAGCCACACGCGATCGTGCGCGATCGTAAACTTGCCACCCGTCTCATGTATCCCTCCTTTCCGCAACAGCACGATCGTCTCACCCTGCTCCAGGGCATCGACAGCGACTTGCCATTCCTTGAGCGCATGAACGAGGGTTTGCGTCGTCTGACTCATCACAACTCTCTCCTGGCTCCTGCCGTCGAGACGGGGACTGTTTGAATTCGTGGATTGCGTTGGCCTGGTCGCGTTGGTTCGAGCGCTGAGGGTACAGTCATTGGCTACAACCGGCAGTCGGGTCGGCTGGCTGGCTCCGCGCTGCCTCATGCTGGATGGCGATGACTGGACTTTACTTCGTAAAGATCTTGGCGATAAACTCCCCGGCAGCCATCACAAACGGGAATAGAATGCCTGCCAGACCAATCCAGCCCCCAAACTGGCCCAAGATGCTGAGCAACGTTTTGCTGCTGCTCGAGGCTCGTTCATTAGTGACGGCAATAAATCGAGAGCTACTGCCGATCAGGAACGCGCCGCCAATGCCAAACGGGATGCTCAGACCAAACCAAAACTTGAGTCGATCGCCTGGCTGAATTGCGCCCAACCCCGGCAAGATCAGGAAACTGACGATCTCAATGACAATCCAAAGGCCCAGTCCCTTTAGAAAATCTTTTCGTCCCAGGTCTTCAAAAGAAAAGTTGCTCATAGGTAGCTTAAGCACTGAATGTCAATCTTCAGGCAGCGATGCAGTGGCAGTCAAGTTTCCAGCGACAGGATTTAACGCATCCTTGTTCTATACAGTATCAGCATCCCGCCCTACCGTTCTCATCTTCAAGGCGGGATTCCAGTGAATCATGACCGTAATCTTCAGGTTTTCTCAATGCGCCTCCCGGTCAAGAATCGAACGTCCTTCATTAGGATGGAAGGGGGCTGCGATCGCGCTTGTTTTGCCCGATCCAGCCCACGGACTCGCAATCTTCGATCGCAAGAGGCACGATGAACACTCACGACCTTCTCATGCTTGTACTGATGCTCACTCCGGGCATTCTCCTGTCGGTCGCGATTATGGCGACGTTTGCGGCTGGCGGTTGAGGCCTAAGCAGGGCAGGCGGGAAGGAGATCTGACGGCATCCGTCCGCTGACTGATGGCTTCTTGCTGTCGCCTCGCGCTCTATCCTGTCAGGCCAATTTCCCGCAGGCGCTGTTGAAGATAGGCCCCGGCTGTAATACTGGGCATTGCGGGTGTGGCGGTTCTGGCAACGCAGGCAGGAAGAGGCGTTAAATCAACTTCCGCGCGGGGATGGACGAAGAACGGCATCGAAAAGCGACGATCGCGCTCGTCAGTCGGATTGACCACGCGGTGGGTCGTACTTTTGAGTTGCCCATTGGTGAGCTGTTGCAGCATATCGCCGCTGTCAACAATAATTTGTCCCGGTAGAGCGCTGATCGATCGCCAGGTGCCATCTCGCTGCAAAAGTTCTAACCCGTCGCCCGTGGCTTCGCATAAGAGCGTGATGAGGTTGATATCTTCATGAGCGGCAGCGCGCAGACTGGCGGGATGAACGTCGGGGGCGATCGGCGGATAGTGAATCACCCGCAGAATGGTGTCACTATCGCGCATCATGTCGCTCAGCAAGGTTTCTGATTCGCCTAAATACAAAGCACACGCCTTCAGCAGTTCCGTTGCGCATGCCTCTAACTGTGCGTAAAGCTGATTCATGACGGTGGCAAACTGCGGTACTTCAATGGGTGATACGTTTGCTGGATACTTGGCGGCTAAGGGATGATCAGGTGGCAGTTCGCGTCCCACATGCCAGAATTCTTTGAGATCGGGCACAGGATGATCTTTAGCGTGTTCGCGTCCAAAGTGGGTAAAGCCCCGCTGTCCGTGCAGAGCAGGGTCTTCATACCGCAGCTTCACCGCTTCCGGCAGGGTGAAAAAAGCTTCCGTTGCTGCGTAGGCCGCTTGAATCAGATCTGTATCAACGCCGTGATGTGTCAGGGCAAAAAAGCCGGTGTCTTCAAGGGCGCTACCCAGTTGGTTAACGAAGGTTTGGCGACGATCGCCCGCATAAAAATCACGCAAATCCAGAACGGGAATGGTCTGTGTAAGAAGCATTATGACGACGAGACGTGAACGGCCAGAATACGGTGTAGGGTGTGAAATGTTGGAAAAAAGGAGGCACACCTTTGGCAACGATTATCTGGCTCATTCTAGTCTACGCGCTGCTTGTGGCGATCGGTGGCATCATTGGCTACGTCAAAGCGAAGAGTAATCAATCGCTCATCTCAGGGCTGGGCAGCGGCATTTCATTGGCGATCGCCTGGTACGTCAGCTTGCAAAATCCTACGGTGGGACTGGCGATCGCCACCATCATTGCCTTAGCGTTGGTGATTGTCTTTGCCCTTCGCTTTCGCGCAACGAACAAATTTATGCCTGCGGGCTTGCTGGCAGGGCTGAGTTTGGTGGCAACCGGGCTGTTTGCGATCGCCCTTTTCTTGCCACAAGCTTGAAGCGTGATTGTGATCGCTTCAGTATGATTCTCTATTGATCCGTTGATCCAAAACGGGAAACACACGATCCCGCTACGAAATGCACGTATGCCCCGCTGTAGAACGGGAGGTACGGAGAACAGGATTGCCTAAAACGCATTGTATGAAACAGTTCATTTCGCCGTATTGGAGAATGCGGTGTCGAGTGATTCAGCGATCGACCACTGATCGTTGGGTCGGGCATGCGGCTAAATTTGTTGCGTTTCGCCCCATGACCGACGACGAAAAACAGCGCTTTATGCCTCAGATTGTGATCGTTCAGCCGATCCCTGCCACAACCCTATCCGAAAACAAAAAGCACAATCTGGCATTGGCCATACAGCGCCTTCAAAACATCGCCATTTTGCCTGGGGCCATTTTTTCCTTCTGGCAGTTGGTGGGTGAGCCAAGTCAGGCGAAAGGTTATCTGGAAGGGCGCACCATTATTCAAGATCAGCTCAAAACAGACGTTGGGGGCGGGCTTTGCCAGCTTTCTGGCTTGCTGTATGTTTTGAGTCTCAAAGCCGGACTGAAGGTACTGGAGCGCCATCCCCACTCGCAAGACATTTACACGGATGAGACTCGCTTTGCGCCACTGGGTTCTGATGCCACCGTTGTTTATGGCTACAAGGATTTCCGGTTTGAGCAGACGCTTGCTGTGCCCCTTTGCTTAAGATTTGAGATGTGGGATCAGGAAATCTGTGCCATGCTTTGCGCGCCTCAATCCATTCCTGAGTATGCGATCGACTTTCAGCGAGAGCACGTTGAAAGTGGTATCAGGGTCAATACCCTGCGCTTGCTCGACAGCAGTACACAGCCAGAAGTGTTGGGTTCTACCCTCTACAAAGCACGGCAGTCGATCGCCCTTTAATCCCCTTTGTCGGGACGTTACATAAAATGTCTCTACAAAAGGAAACCTTTTACAACGCTTCTGGGTTGATGCCCAATTCTTTCAGTTTGGCAGCTAGTTTGTCCGATCGCAGCCGTTCTTGTTCTAGTTGCTGTTGAGCTTGTTCGGTCTGTTCGATCAGTTCTAAGTTTTGTTCTACCAGTTCCAGATAGGTCGCAAACTTCTCCCCGTCGGGGCGATAGATTTCTAGTTCACCATCTACTAGCTCAAAGCGGACGTTTAAACGGGGACTGATCCAGCCGATCGGGGTTTCAATGACCTCTAAAAAATCGCCAGAGCGGAGCCAACCACTAAAATCGCCTTTGTCGGGGTCATAAAGGTAATATTCTTCAACGCCGTAGCGCTCATAAAAGCGAAACTTTTTCGCCATCTCGACCAGCGTATTTCCAGGGGAAAGGATTTCAAACACCACTTGAGGCGTAATGTTGTCCTCTTTCCACTGCTGGTAGGAACCTCTATCGCCCTTGGGACGACCAAACACGACCATCGTATCGGGAGCCGCTTTGATCGTGTTGTCTCCTTCAACCGGATACCAGAGCAAATCACCCGCCACAAAGACGTTGGGATCATCCTTAAACAGCGCTTCGCAACCCAACTTGATAGTGACAATCCAGTTGAACTGTTTGGTATTATCAGCCATTGGTTGCCCGTCGCTGTCGGGATAATGAATCTCCTGGTTCAGGGCAGGCGATCGCGTCATATCAGCTTATCCTTGCTTGTCAGCCGTCGCAAACTGAAGCACCTGATTTAACTTACCACTGCGAAATCCTTCCAGGTCAAGGGTTACATAGAGAAAACCGACAGACTGAAATTTTTCGACCAGCGTCGGTAAATCAGTCGTCAGCACAAATTCCTTCAGCTTTTCAGCAGGCAGTTCGATGCGAGCGGTGTCGCCCTCAGAACGGACTCGAAAGGTTGTGAGCCCCATCCGTCGCAGCATGGCTTCGGCTCTGCCCACACGTTGAAGTTTGGCGATCGTAATCTCCTCACCGTAGGGAAAGCGTGAACTGAGGCATGGCTGTGCGGGTTTATCCCAACATGCAAGCCCCAGATGCTTAGCGATTTCGCGCACTTCGACCTTACTGATACCAACCTCTGCAAGGGGCGATCGGGCACCGCGTTCCTTTGCCGCCTGAATGCCCGGTCGATAATCGGACAAATCATCGGCATTGACACCATCCACCACATAGGGATAGCCGCGCTCCAGTGCCAGCGGTTTCAGCGTGTCGTGCAGTTCGCTTTTGCAGAAATAGCAGCGATTTGCTGGGTTTGCCGTGTAGTTGGGGTTGTCCATTTCGTGGGTTTGCACTAACTCATGGGCAATGCCAATCTCAGCCGCTTGCACGCAAGCATCCTCCAAATCTTCGGGTAGAAGAGATGGTGAAACGGCGGTAACAGCCAGGGCACGATCGCCCAGCGCATCGTAGGCAACCTTCGCGACTAACGTACTGTCAATGCCGCCAGAATAGGCAATCAGCGCCCGCTCCATCCCGGCAAACAACGTGTTCAGGTTTTCAAGCTTATCCAGCAACATACTCCTTCTCTCGCTCTGATGAATTCCTTCAGGCTACAAATCGCCGTTTGTGCTGCAACGATAACCAGGCTCATGCCCACCGTTGCAGCACTCTAAACACTGACTAGCCCCTTTGCTTTAGCGTAGCGTGACAAGCCGCGTTTCCGCTTTTGAACCGCTTGAACGCAATGGAGTAAGTCGTGACAACCCAAATGAAGCTCAACCCAAATATTGCGGTTTTTTAGCGGTGCTATCAAATTGGCTGCTGGTTTTGAACTTCTCATACTCACCCGTAGCAGCCGCTTGAGCAGTCCGTTGCTGCAATGCCGCCACTTGAGCTTGATCCATCGGCTGGAAGGTACGAGCAGCCTCAAACGCCTGATCCAAAATAGGCATGCTCTCAATGCCTGTGATCA
>Ga0070738_10006699_pt1 | contig 11921 bp, 10 predicted proteins | sample Coa_R2_2_FD_66446 | JGI IMG/M metagenome (GOLD analysis project Ga0070738, IMG submission 66446) | Surface soil microbial communities from Centralia Pennsylvania, which are recovering from an underground coalmine fire - Coalmine... | ecosystem: Environmental > Terrestrial > Soil > Unclassified ... | reverse complement strand
TCGATTGGCTCGATCGTCATAATGATCTGGCCCGACTCGATCCGCGACAGGTCCAGCAGATCCGAGACCAGCTCGCTTAAATACTGCACCTCGGTCTCTATTTTTTCAACAAACTCCTGTGCCTTATCGGGATGAGTATCGATGGTATCCTCCAGCGTCTCAGCAAGCAGACGAACGGAGGTGAGAGGAGTACGGAGTTCATGTGAAACGTTCGCCAGGAAGTCGCGCTGCATACGCTCCACGCGACGCGCCTCCGTCGTATCTTCGATAATGATGGCGAAATAAGAAGAGGTTGGCGAATCTTGCTCGTCCGTAGCAGAAACGGAAATCTCCCTGGCTGCAAGAGGGGACTGATGTTGCAAGGGTCCGACCGAAACCGTCCACGCAACGTCCGAATCTCTTGGCTCATACCGTTCCTTCAGAGGAAGATTGGTCTGTATGCTTTCATGTATGAGCTGAAGAAGCGCCGGATCGTGTATAAATTGCTCAAGGCGCGTTATTCTGGGAACATCGGCGCGGCGAGATACCTGTATAGCTGGTTGGTTACAATAATGGACCACGAGGCTGCGGTCTATCACAAAGACGGGCAGAGGGACTGCCTCTAGCAAGCTTTCCGCTAGATATTTGTAATTGATCGATGCATCATCAACCATAGCAGGTCCTCCTCTGACCGTTCGAGGATAACACGAATGGGCACCTCACTCTTTCGTGCTCTGTAGAGGTGAAAGACACATTCCAACAAAAAGGGCCACCCTGATAGGCGGCCCTCAATAGTAGCTCCTCGAACAGGATTCGAACCTGTAACCCATCGGTTAACAGCCGATTGCTCTACCGTTGAGCTATCGAGGAAAGTTCGCTCTTGACGAAATTACCGTTCGTCTACGGACACTTGCAGTATAGCGTACGTGAGCTATTTCGTCAAGACTTTTTTTGATGAAATTTCCAGCAAACAGAAATTTCGCTGGCAACTGGTCAGCAGCGTATTCTTATGTCTCTAGCTGCATAGTATGAGGTAGGAGTGGCAAAATGTGATATTTGAGCTGCTGTGCAATGGACTCAATACTCTGTGAGGCATCGATGACTTTAAACTGATACTCCTCACTCATCTTCTGGTATTCTGCGAGCATGAGTGTCTGATAGTGAACAAAGCTTTCAAACAGGTCACCGCCCAGGCGCATATCCATTCCAGCTTCCCAGTAGTCGAAACCACCGCCCTGGAGCACACGCGGAATGAGGTCATCCAATCCTACCTGCAAATAAAAAACTGCGTCGGGCTTTAAAGCCAGGCCATAGATCGAACGAATCCAATGCGGATCGGCGCCACGCACCAATGCGCGCGCCATCAGCGAATAAATGTAGCGATCGATCAATACAACAAAACCGGCGCGCAGGGCGGGTAGAATCTGGTTCTCAAAACGATCTACAAAATCGGTGGCGTAAAACAGATTCAGTGTAATGGGTCCCAGTGTGTTGCCCTCTTTGGCTTGCTTTAAACCGTTTCCCGCCAGTTCTGAACGCGTCATCTCACTATCGATCACTGCATAGCCGCTACTCTCCAACCAGGGGCGCAGCAAGTTCATCTGCGTGGTACGGCCAACTCCGTCTGTTCCTTCAATAACAATCAAACGACCTGGTAGAATTTCTCTGCGGCCCTGAATGCCGATCGCATCAATACCATAAAAGTCGAGACTCGTCATAGTTGCCTTTCTTTCGCATAGAGGTCAGGCTGCACAAATACTATCTCTGGATTGACATAGTGTTCTGTGTTGAACGCCTGCGCGGGCGTAAACTGCGTACGCCTTCCAGATGGGGAAGGACCAGCTTCCGCATCTGCAGTTGTTGCTCGGGGATAGACAAAGTTGCGTCCATAACGGTCAGGTCATATTCGTCAACCATCGACTCATACTCATTCACGATCCGCTCCTGAAAGAGCTTGAAACTTTCATGAGGCTCGCTACTCAGCCCCAGATCCATCCCTGCCTCATAGTATTTCAGCTCCGCACGGCCCGTCAGAATACGGCTTAAGGAAACGTCCAGGGGGACTCGAAAATAGAAAGCCCGTGTTGGTTTGACGGCGAATTGATACAATTCACGCACCCATTGTCGATCTACACCACGAGCCACATCGCGAGCAAAGGCAGTATAAATGTAGCGGTCGGCCAGCACTATCGCTCCTGCTTTTAAAGGGGGGATAATATCATGCTCTGTCCGATCGGCGAAATCGGTAGCATGGATCAAGCTAAAGGTGGTGGGAGTGAGCAACTGCTTCTTCTTGCCACGACTGGTCGTTTTCTTGACGAGGGGTGAGGAGTTCCACTCACTGAAGAAAACGGTATACCCTTCACTAATAAGCCATTGCCGTAGGAGTGCTATTTGTGTACTTTTCCCCGAACCATCAACTCCCTCTACGACAAATAGGCGCCCGGGGTACTGATGTAATCCATATGTCTGCATGCTCAATTCCTCTATAAAGGAGCGATCCATAGCGCTCCACACACAATCGCTCGCGTGGCACTCTCGATCCCATACACCTATCCAGATAGCATACTCACGTATACGAATGAAGGCGCTGTAAGATCGCCACAATCCCGATCTCATGATATATACAAGAGTATAGGCCCCTCAATAAGGTGAGTATGGATATACTTTTGCGTATATACTCTGACGCAGTGGCATCCCACAGTTTGCACATCGTTGGCAGATAGACACATTGGGGTGGTAGTATGGCGTACCTGGCATTGGCAATAGCCATCTATGGGTATTCTACACATATTTATACTCCCAATTCTTGTATTATGCAAGAGAGAATGAGAAGATCGCCATGACAAGAAACTTCAGGTATAGGCAACCAGGCTCTAGCTCTTTTATCGGCACTCGCCACTGATTTGAACAGGGGGGAACGCTTTCGCTCGGATGACGTAGCGCGAAGAGTCGTAATAGGCTATAGTATGGGCAAAGAACAGTTTTCGTTTGACTCAGGAGGCTGGTATGGCTCAAATGACGGTTACTTCGTTGCTTAGCAGCGTATTCCTGGTATGCATTTGTTGCGTACTTATTATAGTAGGCGTGCTCAATATTCGTTCCGGCGCACGGGACCGGGCGCGCACAGCGGCGTCTGAGCACGCGTTGGTATGGCATAAACAACCGCTTATTCTGTTTGGCACCAACAATCTTTTGTTCGCTCTTTTGCTCTTTTGGGCAGCGTGTTTGATAATAGTGAGCAGTCCGACTGTGCGCTATGTGCTCATCGGGCTGATCATCGGCACATTGATCTTGAGCATTCTACTGATCATACGCATGGTCACCTACGCTTCGCAGGCCAGCAGAAGGCTACGTGAACAACGAACAACGAGGCGGTCATGATACATTCAGAACAGGAAAAAGCGATGGCGAGCAACCAGGTATTGCATATTAATATTCCAACGCCACAAGGGCATCTAGAAGGGATCCTGAAACCAATCGATGAGGGTGAAAGGCCGGCCTATGTTGGGCTTGTGTGCCATCCCCATCCATTAGGTGGGGGCACCATGCACAATAAAGTTGTATTTAAAGTAGCGCAGATTTTTCAGGCACTGCGCATCCCTGCCCTCCGTTTTAATTTTCGCGGGGTGGGACATAGTACGGGCACATACGATGAAGGGCGAGGAGAGATGGACGATGCTCGTTACGCGCTAGAATTCCTCAGCCGTCGCCATCCCGGCGTACCGGCGATCATTGCAGGCTTCTCCTTTGGTTCCTACGTCTGTCTCCGTGTCGGAGCAGTCGACGACCGGGTGCAGGCTATGATCGGACTCGGCGTGCCCGCACGCATGTTCGAAGGACAGACACTGCAAAATAGCCACAAGCCCAAGCTGTTTATTCATGGGAGTGAGGATGAAGTGGCCCCTTATCATCTGATGCAAACCTGGTTTGAACAGGTGCCTGCGCCAAAAAGTCTGGTGACGATCCAGGGGGCCGACCACTTTTTTCAGGGGCGCCTGGATGAAATGCAGGGGATCATTGCTGAGTTTGTACACACCCTGAAGCCAACACCACCATCCGCTTAAGGATAACGAGCACAAATCCTTGAAAAAAGTCCGACGATAGCAAGCGGATAGGCGCGACACATTGACAGCAAGTGCCCGGCCTTGTATACTGGCTATCCATATATAGGGATCTTTATCGCGTAGACGGCTCTACGAAGGGAAAAGCCATGGAACGTGAAAACAAGTACATCGGCAGGCAAATTGGCAATTATCGTATTACCGCTTCACTCGACGCTGGTGCATTCGGCAGTGTTTATCGAGGAGTTCACATCTACCTCTCTAGCCGCATTGTCGCGATCAAGTTAATGCATCATACCCATCTGGGTTCGGAACATGAGCGCGAGAGTTTTCTCCAGGAGGCACAATTTCTGGAAGTACTCAAGCATCCTCACATTCTTCCCATCTATGATGTGGGCGTCGATGAAGGGACACCATATATCATCGCCGAGTTTGCACCGAATGGTTCATTGCGTGATCGTATTAGTGCTGCGTACCCTCGCCTTATTCCAATGAATGAAGTGTTAACGATTATAACACAGGTCGGCCAGGGCCTCGACTATGTGCATAAACAGAATATTGTCCATCGCGATTTAAAACCGGAAAATATTCTTTTTGACGCACATGGCGATGCACTTATTGCTGATTTTGGCATTGCAGTCTTTCTGGAAACGACAAAAACTGAGTACGTCGATGTGATCGGGTCGCCGCTCTATATGGCGCCAGAACAATTTGATGGGTACGCCAGTCGGCGCAGTGATCAGTACTCACTCGCTTGTATCACGTATGAGCTATTGACGGGACGCCCTCCAATCCTGGGCCAGCACGCGATTACTATTGGGATGAAGCATCAGACAGAGATACCGGCGCCACCGTCGCGCTTTAATGCTGCAATTCCACCCCATATAGATCGCGCGTTGTTGACGGCCCTGGCCAAGAAACGCGAGGATCGCTATCCCGATGTCGGGGCTTTCCTGGCCGCATTGTTGGATATTCCCACGGGGTCGAACGCGGACAACGCCCATAAGGGACGAGAGGATAGCGTCCTGCTCAGCGCTTTTACCGCCAATGCGGAGATCATTACGCGCAGTAAAGAGGAATGGGTGGATGAAGGCAATGATCTCTATAATGCGGGCCAGTATCATGAAGCACTGGCAGCCTTCGAGCACGCCATTCAGAAAGATCCTACGTTTGCGGACGCCCATGAAGGGAAAACAAGTGCGCTCTACGCGTTAGGACGTTATCAGGAGGCACTGACGTCGGTCGAAATCGCGCTCAAGCTCGATCCGAACTATGCCGCTTCATATAACGATAAGGGCAATATCCTCCACGAGTTCCAGTGCTACGACGATGCGCTCACCTATTACGAGCGTGCCCTACAGATTGACCCGAGTTATGTCGATGCCTACCTGGGACGAGCAGGCACGTTGATCGCGCAGAGACACTATCAGGATGCCCTTACCAATTACGAGAAGGCGATTCAATTGGATCCACAGTGCAGTCAGGCCTTCGATGGCGAAGCCTGGACGTTGCGCCAGCTACAGCGCTTTGACGAGGCTCTACACTTTTCCGATAAGGCTATTCAACTAGAGCCTGATAATGCTTCTTACTATATGGGCAAAGGGCGAGCCCTGTTCCGCCTGGGACGCTACGAAGAATCGCTGGACGCCTTCGATAAGGCTATACAGTTTGATTCCACACTTGCTCAAATCTATGATTATAAAGCCGATTCACTCTATCAGATGAAAAGATTCGATGAGGCGCTTGCCAATTATGAGCATGCGTTTCAGCTTGATCCGCAAATGGCTTCGTCCTATGAGGGAAAAGGCAACGTGCTGTTCCATTTTCAGCGCTATGAAGAAGCTCTGGACGCCTATGAGCAATCCATCCAGCTGGAACCCAGAAACGGCTTCTTTATCCACCGCAAAGCCGAGGTGTTGAAGGTGCTCGGACGATTTGAAGAGGCTCAGGACGCAGACGAACAGGCTCATCGAGCTGGGTATAAATAACAGCCTCAACGCTTGCAAGCAGAATCACAACCATGGTTTATGCCCTGCCAGGATTCACAGCCGTGTGAAAAGCTGATCCTGGCAGGCGTTTTCTTTTTGATCGTCAGCAACAAAGACCCGGCAGGCAGTTCAACTACCATACTGATGTTAGCGTACAGTCTCTTTCAACAACGCGGGAACTGGCTCAACGAACGGTCCTACGTTGTAGAACTCATCGCGATTCCATAATGCCTGCGCGGTAGCAGCCGTCAGAGCAATAAGCAACCATACAAAGAGGGTTGCCAGGGAGAGGGCGACTCTGGTATCTTTGAGACGAAAGATGGCGACAAAGCCACTGGCAATGGTCAATACAAAAAAGAGCAGGGTCAGAACAAACGCATTGATGGGCGAACGCAGGCTAAAGTAGGCCGCGTTAAACGCGATATAATCGAGCCACGTCGCCGCCTGTAAAGCAAGATATGCAGTGCGGCCAGGTGTGTTGGCAGGCTTGTTGAGGACGCGTAACTGACCATAAATGACCGAGGCATTATTAATCGTCCAGGCAGGTCCAAAGGCCCATGAGGGAGGCGTGATCTTCGCTTGCTTCAGCCTCTTGAAGTAAGAATTATCCGTAAAAATCGATTTGCTCCGCTCCTGCCTGCCCTTATCCCTGGCGATGCTCACCAGACCGGCAAGTCCAAAGGTAAGCACCTGGACAATGATATATTGCGTGATGCCATGGTACCAACGCCAGCGTCCAGCCGGGACAATCTCAGTATCAAGTGTATCATCCTTTTTCGGTAGAATATTGATCGACATAAAGGTCTCCTTTCACCACGAGATAGCTTTTCTTCTCCATACTATCCCAATGGGGGCTATATACATCATATACTACGTTGACGTTGGCAGAATAGAGAACAGGTAGGATAACGAATGGTGGAGAGAAACCAGGGACAATGCTGGCCTATAAACCCTCCTTTTAGGGTATACTATACCAGTGGACTGTCAACTTTCATAGAAAAAGCGGGGTTGCAAGGGGTGCCGCAGACGGTCTTTGCGAACGAACAAACATTGACAGACTACTATGCATTACGTACTTATTGATAGAGGAGCAAGCACATGGACAATTCGAAATCTGTAAGGAAATGGTCCGAGATACATAATCTGGCGGTGGTAGATACACACGAAGGCAAGACGCTAGGACACGTTGCAGATTTTTATCTGCAAAAAGGTTCAAACGCTATTTACGCGCTGAGCGTACGCACACGCCTCTACGGTGACTTAACCCTGCCTGCTACTGGTATTAAAAGCATTGAGGATGGTCGAATTACTGTTATCAATGCGCAGATGCTCCTGAAAGCCATCCCACCTTATGTTCATGGCCATAGCCTGCTGAAACAAAAGGTGGAAGGACAGAATGAGCGTGAGCTGGGGACGATTGAGGATATATTGCTGGGCGTTGATCCATTATCTGCATTACGTGTGACCGGTTACGAAGTGGCGAACGGCACCTCCAGGCACCGTGTTTTCACTGCGGACACTGTTGCGCAATATAGAGACGATGCCATAGTGATCTACGATCAAGCAGTCAAAAAGTAAACATAACGCCGGGGATGCAGTTCGGCTTGCACATTGCATCTCATCCAGTACATCACACGACGACACTGAATTTCCCCGGCAATGTGTCTGGTTATGATGGAACAATTGTCAGTCGAGATAGCATATATTACGGTGCGTACTCTACGATGTTCCTGCACCGGGAACGAGACTCCAAATACCATAGCCACTTGTACATTGCCCGCCTGGCTCAAGGTTGCAATAGTTCCCAACCAGGCTGCCATCCGCTTTCACTGTGCCTTGAAAAAACAAAGGAGGGTGAGACGCCGTAGCTGCGACTGTCAGAAAGATATGCATCGATGTGTCCAACACGCCTGTAAACGTCCCGCGGCTCTGCAATCCGGAAAAAGAGCCACTGATTCGTTCATTCTCCTGCCTCACGCGTGACAGCAACATTGTAGTGGGTGTATTGGTCACGACATCATACACTGTGCCATTATACTCGGATGCTAGAGTCGGATAGTGCTCTTGCGTCGTGGGAGACGGCATGACACCAACAGCTGTTCGAGCAGGCATTGTCAGGGCCGCTCGCGCCTGAACCCCCTCAGGTGCATAGGTATTCCTGGCGAACGCCCAGAAGCCTGCTCCGACGCTTCCAGACAGGAGGAGAAGCACGAACCCAACGAGCAGCAGGAGTGTAAGTGGGGATACTGTTTTTTTCCTCGCTCGGGCGATGGCCGCTTTAATACTATGGATGGAGATCTGGGACTTGGTCGTGGGCGTGTGTACTGCCGCTTGCTCATCTTCAGAATCGCGATGTAACGCCTGCCAGAAATCTTCGACGCAGGCAAAGCGTTGCTCCTGCCCAATCGCCATGGCCTGGGCGATAGCCTGCGCGACCTGTGCAGGAACGTGCGGGGCCAGTTCCTGCACAGGAATCAGTGGATCAAATTTCTTGCTTACCAGAGTAGTGATACGCTGAAAAGCATCGGCCGGAGCAGATCCAGTCACCAGCGTATAACATGTCGCCCCCAGTCCATAGATATCGGTGCGCAGATCGGTACCCTGTCCGCTATACTGTTCGGGTGCGGCATAACCGGGCGAGCAATGTCGCACAGCCGTCGTCGTCGCATCCGCCTCATACTCTCTGGCAATGCCAAAATCGACCAGGACTGCTCGCTCATCTGTCTCAGGCACAACAATGTTCGCCGGTTTGATATCTCGGTGAATGATTGGAGGCTGCTGACCATGCAGATAAGCAACTGCATTGATCACCGGCTCTATTATATTGAGCATACGCACTAACGAGAAACGCTGCTGCGGCTGTTGTCGCCGTAAGATTTCCAGGTTTGGGCCCGGGATATACTCTAGCAGCATACAAACGCACTGCCGCTCATCGTCTTTAAAGACACCATAGATACGTGGTAAGGCTGGATGCTCCAGCCGTTTGAGAATCTCCCCTTCAAAAAGAAAACGTGCTTGTTCTGCTTTCTCTTGATGTCGCATCTCCTTGAGCGCAAATAGCGCCCCCTGCGTATCCACAAGATCTAGATCGCGTACTAAATACACGGTGCTGGATCCTCCTTCGCCAAGCACGTCCTCTATTTGAAAGCGGCCGTGTATGATCTTGCCCGATGCGACCATTTGATACTGTTGCATGCTGCACCCGCTCTCTATCATTGAGTCTAATAGATGACGATGATGGTATTCCAATCTGTATTGTTATAGACCCAGGCAGTTGCATTTTCCGGCAAATTAATGCAACCATGGCTACCGTCAAAGTTATACCTGGTTGTGCCGCTGCTATCTTGATGCGGAAACTGTGTGCCAGGACCAAAATCAGCTCGCCAGGGCGCATCATGCACATAGTACCCGCCATAGTGATACAAGATCGCATAGCTAATAGGTGTATCGGGAAACCAGTAAGGTGAATTTCTGGGCTCTCCTGATGTAAAGGTAACCGGCGACTTGCGATCCAAAACCGACCAGACGCCCGGCAGAGAGGGCAGTTCCTCGCGACCGGTAGTCACTTGATAGGAACGTTGCAGCTTACCATGTTGATAGATACGCATGGCCTGCTCCACTAATGAGACCATCAATACCTGTTTATCCTGGAGATGGTAATTTTCCAACATTCTCTGATCCGTCGCGTGCATCTGATCGAAAGGGGTTCGATCGCTGTAGTCAGCCTCCAACGCATGAAGATTGAATATCGCGTTCTGCGCTTCTGCAATGACGGCCTCCTCATCGGAGAGCGAACTGGCGTGTGCAAGGTCATTGTTGAGGATTGAACCAATCCCTTGCTGCATGTACCCACTGACCAAAGAGTAGTCATGACCATCCTCGTTATCATGATAGAGGTGCGCCTTCGACCATCCCGCCAGCTCTTGCTGATATTGGGCTACAAGGTAATGAGCCTTCCCACGCTCAAGGTCATTATGCATCGCTGCTATATCTACATCAATCTGCTTAAAAAACGCGACCTGGTCTTTCAATGTTTTTGCCTGATCACTTGCCAACTGATCTGCATCGAGACGTTGCTGATAGTGTGTTGCATTAACGCCATAGCTCTGCAATGTCTGAATCTGTGTAGTTAGTTCGTTCAACATCGCTGCACTAATATAAGAAAATGCCTGTTCAGAGATAACTAAGAGTTGTCTATATTGCACAGATAGTTGCGTATGGAGGCGCTGAAAATCTTCTGGTTGTGTGGAACGAGAAAAGCTCTCGACATTATGCTGATATTGTGCCTGCATAGCGGCTACATCGATATGGGCGGCCTGCATTCGGCTCAAAACCGCTTGAAAATCCGCCAGCTGCTGAAAAGTCGAAGCTCGTAAGAGCAATGTGGTAACAGCTTTGCGTGCATCCTGGCTAATTGCTGCATAGGCTCCTGGAGTATGGGCGGCAGCAAGCAATACCTGATCCTGGCTCAATTGTTGGGAAAAAGCATCTGTATTACCTATTGACTGGCTATTCGCTTGTGCCAGTGACTGCTGGAAATTCTGAAGGTCCTGCCGTGCCTGGATCTGGGCATGCTGAGTAGCCGTTGTAATCACGCCTGGCATTTGCTTCTGTAATTGTTGGTAGAGTTGCGCCTGACTTTGGTACACATGTGTTCCGGATGGATTAGGGAAAAGTGTTAACAGGCGTTCCACAGCGCCAGGCTGGTTTTCCTGTGAAATCAGTGGCTGTAGCAGCGAATCAGGGACGCCGATGTCATGTGCATGCTGGATCATCTGATCGAGGTGTGCCCTATCCAACTGCGCCTGCTGCTGCGCGTGTGCATAGTGGCCGTGGTCGACAACGGTACCGGTCAGGGGCACGAGCACAAGCAAGATCAAGCCGAGACAACACGCAACCAATACTTTTCTTGAGCGTCCTCTCCTGCCATGGGGCACCTTGCCAGGCCGCACCAGCTCAGGCAGTGGATCTGTCCGCTCTGCCAGAGCCCGTGCTTGCCGCTGAGCAGTCTGTAGAGAGACACGCGACAATAGCCGCCCGCCGACCCGTTCTGTTGCATCGGGATCGGAGGGTGCGATCCGCTCCGTCGCGTCGTGATCTAATCGAGTGATGCGCTCCGTTGCATCGTGGTCAGCTAAAATAAGCTTCTTCACCGTCGCGACCTGTCGATAATCACTTCTATTTATATCGGTGCCACACATTGTACAGCGGAGGTCCTCGTCTTTGAGTGCCGCACCGCAGTGTGTACAAAAACGTGGGGGAAGGGAGGTCTGTGACATAGCATTTTCCATAGAGTTTAATCAGCCTACCTGCCAGGTATTGAGCATCTACGCAACCGAAATGTGAGACGCCGGTGTCAGGCGATTTTCATTTTCCCTCTACATCCCGAACTCCGCCTATGGGATCCCATAGGCGCAGTCCAAGGAACAGGTTCAGGTATTTATCCATTACCGACCACGGTCGAAGCGGCGCTGAAAGGTTTGCGCTGTTCCACACCGGAGTTGTCGATGCTCACCTCCTGGTAATGATAGCTGTTACCAGAGACAGGACTCAGGAAGCCAGCCTTTTGTACCAGGGCAGGCGCGTCGCCGACGGTAGCCAGTAAGACCGGAGAAAAGGCCCAGTTATCCGCCGGCACCAATCCGCCAATCTGGCGTCCCAGAGCACGATGCTCGGCTTCAACAGTCGCGATCTGGCCTGCGATCTGCGCCAGGTCTGGCCGTCCCAGTTGCGCAAATTCGAGGATTGCGGCCAGGAACGCCGAATCGAAAACGCCTTCGAGCTGCTGCTGCGTGTCAATAAACGTCTTCAGGTCGGTAAAAGTCTTCGCTCCATTTGGGAAACTGAATGTGTCGGCCAGCGACTGACCGCCGTTAGCGGCAAAGAATTG